>Ga0302315_10002840_pt1 | contig 16048 bp, 17 predicted proteins | sample III_Palsa_N3_1_FD_200532 | JGI IMG/M metagenome (GOLD analysis project Ga0302315, IMG submission 200532) | Peat permafrost microbial communities from Stordalen Mire near Abisko, Sweden - III_Palsa_N3_1 | ecosystem: Environmental > Terrestrial > Soil > Palsa > Peat permafrost | place: Sweden... | reverse complement strand
TGCAGAGAGCGCACCAGTAGGTTTGGGGCGTAGTCCATTTCCTCGGCGACGCGGCGGACACGCTCGACGACTTCCGAGGAAATGCGCCTCTCTTTTGCCTTGCCGCGCAATACGCCGGAGGCTGTTCCGACGGTAACTCCGGCATGGTGGGCAATATCGTGCAGGGTGGCTCGGCGGGATATTTTAGGTTGTGTCGTTGTATTGTTCATAGTGATTCATATGTAAAACATGTATTTACAAATCATAAATTCTTTGTAAAATACTGTTTTGCATGACAACGCTATTCTAACACGAATTGATTCCGGTGTCAATGGCATAGACTAAATTATTTTACGGACAAAAAAATCTCTCTCTACGTCTTGATTTCGAAAACATGTCACGGTATAATGTGACGCGCTTAAGACGAAGATGTACAGTTTTCAACGTAAGCAAAAGCAGTTGTAACGTGGGCGATTGGCGCAGTGGTAGCGCATCTCGTTTACACCGAGAGGGTCGGGGGTTCGAATCCCTCATCGCCTACCAATACAACTTTATACGCCGCCTTAGCTCAGTTGGTAGAGCACTCGACTGAAAATTGAGGTGTCATCGGTTCAAGTCCGGTAGGCGGCACCAGTAGAGCCCCAGAATGAATTTCATTCTGGGGCTTTTTGAATTTATGGGCTCCGCCTTAAGCTAATGACAGCTCTTCAAGACTCTTTCCCTTCGTTTCGGGCAACAGAGCCAGGGTAACAAACAAGCCAAGAACGCTCACAAACGCGGCCGTCAGTTCAGCGGCTTCGAGTCCATGCCAGCTCATTAGAATCGGAAATGTAAAGACTCCGATAAACGCGCCAATCTTGCCCATTGCTGCGGCTATCCCGCTTCCCGTCGTGCGAACGTCCACAGGGAATAGTTCGTTTGGATACACAAATGTCGTGGAGTTTGGACCGAACTCTGTAAAAAAGTAGCTGGCGCCATAGATAACCAAAAATGGGGCCACGAGCTGCTGGATATTTGGAATCAGGGCAAGGCAGGTGAAGGCAACGGCCATCACCCCAAAACCGATGGACTGGATTAACTTGCGCCCGATCTTATCCATGTTGATGGCGGCGACGAAGTAGCCGGGTGCGGCTGCCACTGTGAAAACCAGAAGAACCAAAAGGGTCTTGTGGATCAGGTTGGCGTGCGGTTCCAGGGCCGACAGAACCAGCGGACTGCTGACGGTATTGCCGTAGTAGGCAAAGTCCATCAGAAACCACGCGGCGCTCGCACCAATTAATCGCGGGAGCCAAACCCGATTGGCGATGAGTTTTTGGAAGCCTCCGGCGAATGTGGGGTGCTTAACTTCAACTCCTGGATGGGATTTCTGCTGCTGAGACTCAGCAGTCCCTCCCAGTCCGGTCTTGTCGTCGCCGAAGACGCTGCCTGCTGCTTGCTTGAACTCCTCATGGTTTCCCCTGGACAACAGATACCGAGGTGTCTCGCTAATATGCCGCCGGGCGTAGAACACGGCAAGGGCGGGAATAGCGCCGATGGCAAGGAGGATTCTCCAGACCAGGGCAGGAGCCAGGCCGGAAGCCAAAAACCCGGCAGCCAGCAACGGACCTATGACAAGGCCGGCCGCCTGCATGCTAAAGACAAGAGTGACCAGCAATCCGCGTGTCCGCTTGCCGGCGTACTCGCCCATAATGGTTGCGCTGACCGGATAGTCGCCTCCGATCCCTATTCCAAGGATAAACCGAAATACTATCAGCCACATGATATTGGGAGAGAAGGCGCTTGCGATGGCTCCAATGGCCAACACCAGACACTCGTAACCGTAAATGCGCTTGCGCCCGAGCATGTCGGCAACCCGCCCGAAGACCATGGCTCCAATGGCCGCCGCGATCAACGCCGTCGACGACACCAGTCCGACCTCCAAAGGCGTCGGACGCCACTGGGTCTTCAGGATATCCATCACCACTCCGATGATAAATAGATCATATGCGTCCGTGAAGAACCCCATACCCGAAATCAGCATGATCTTCCAGTGCTGTTTGGTTATGCCCGAGTCATCCAATCGGCTCAATGGATCCTTGGGATCGATTGCAGCTTCCACCATACATGTGCTCCTTTGGCCGGGCGCCGTTCTGCAAAAAAATAGGCACGACGGGCATCCCATCACCGTGCCTATTATGCCTTTCGCCCGGTACGACCAAACGGAATATGGAGGCTGCAATGTTAAATCTATGTTAAATTTTTTTTGCCCTTGACACTGAGGCGTGCGGTCAGTATAATACAGTCCGTTACGCCGTTGTGGCTCAGGGGTAGAGCAGCTCTTTCGTAAAGAGCGGGTCGGGGGTTCGAATCCCTCCAACGGCTCCATTTTTCCTTCGTTTTCTCACCATTAGTCCCCTATTGCAGTAAGATCTGTGTTCCGAACCCATCGAGGCCCAGGGGCGTGTATACGGCTTTTTCAGCTCCCCAATCCAATAACCCGGCCACTGCCTCATTCGGGGAAACCAACCTATCCTGGGAGGATAGGCGGCTAGCTTTTGTCGTTAGAGAACCTTTCGTGAGCGTGGCGACGTCGGCGGAGATCGTCGCCGGGTACATCCAAACAAACCATGAGATAATTGTTGAATCTCAAATGCCGGAAAACGGAGTAATTTTTTCTGACGGCATAGAAAGCGACTGCCTCGAATTTAATGCAGGCTCCGTGGCGAAAATTAAGGTTGCTGCACGATGCGCAGACCGGCTCTGCCAGTGGATACGCACTACCAACGTGTTACAGGTCGTTTAGGAATTCTCCCGCGCTCGCTGAGTACGCAACAGGCGCACATCCTGTTGAGGTCTAGATTGCCGTCAACCTGGACTGCGGACGAGATGGAGAAGCGAGGCAGTTATCGTTGGCGTTGTTTGAGGAGTAAGGATCAGTCCTTAAGCCTTTTTAACATGCTGGTGGGTTCCATCGGCCTGCTTGATCCAGGTTCGGCCTTTGTTAATTTCGAACTTCTTGAGGGCTTCCCGTTCGAGATCTACCCCTGCCCTATTTGCTATGGCGCAAAGTACTAGAAGGCAGTCTGCCAGTTCGGCTCCGATGTTTGTACGGTCTGGATTATCGGCATTCATGCCGAAGTCCTCAAGGTCATTGTTGAGCTCATGGACTTCGTGGGCGAGTTTCCGGCCGTAGGCTTGAATAGGAGGGTTTTCGAAGGTTGTATCCGCCCATCCGCCAAAATCTCTTGTTAAATCTGACAAACTCATGATTCGGCACCTCTTACGGTTAAATGATCTCGTTTACGAGTTTAGCATACACCTGTCTCGTTATTGACAAAGGGGCAACAGATAGCCCATAATATTGCCTAGTAGTCAACCTTGCTTTTAAGAGCTTTCCTTTCGCAAGAATTGATCATGGTATACCTGTCCCGCATCCACATTTATCCGGTTAAGTCCCTCGACATGGTTTCCGTTAAGAGTGCTTGCGTGCTTTCTAGCGGCGCACTTGCCAACGACCGGCGTTTCGCGATCATCGATGAGCTGGGACAATACGTCAACGGAAAGCGAAACGCTCGGGTTCACCTGCTCAGGTCGGATTATAATCCAGCAAGCAACGAATTGAGTCTGGCGACTGATGCGGGTGCGCAGTGGACCACCTTCCAGGTGGATGAAGAACGCGGCGCACTCGAACAGTGGTTAAGCGCGTTTTTTGGAATGCCTGTTTCATTCCGTGAGAACCCGAGCGCCGGCTTCCCGGACGATACTGATTCTCCCGGCCCTACCGTGATCAGCACGGCGACGCTGCGCGAGGTTTCAAAGTGGTTCGGATTTACGCTGGACCAGGCGCGTGCTCGCTTTCGCGCGAATCTGGAAATAGACGGAGTTCCGCCGTTCTGGGAGGATCAATTGTATGGGGTGCGCGGGACCACGGTTCGATTTAGCGTGGGCGACATACTATTTGATGGAATTAATCCCTGTCAGCGGTGTATTGTGCCTGCGCGCGATCAGGCAACGGGTGCGAACATTCCTGATTTTGCCAAACGTTTTGTGGAGATGCGCAAGCTGCATTTCCCGGAATGGGCCGAATCCGCACGTTTTAATCATTTTTACCGCCTCGCCGTGAATACCAGACTGGTTGCAACTTCGTCGGATTTAAAACTGACGATTGGCGACAGCGTGGATATCATCGGTCTGATGGGCGAGCCTGAAAAAATAGCGGCTTCTGCAACGGCCAATACACGGTCGCGTTGGAGCGGTCCTCTTCGTGTTGTAAGCGTTACCCGAAACACGCCTACAGTTCGGACATTTCGCCTTGCTTCGATGGAGGGAGATGAGCTTCCCTTTACCTATTTGCCGGGCCAATTCCTGAATATTGAGTTGATGATCGATGGAGTGCTTCACCGACGGTGTTACACAATCGCGTCCACACCTTCGCGGCCGGGATGCTGCGAGATCACCGTGAAGCGCGAAGAGACTGGAACCGTGTCGAGTTTCCTGCACGATCATGTCCGGGAAGGCATGGAGCTTGAGGTGTTCGGCCCAGGCGGCCGCTTCACATTTGCTGAAGACGATGCAGACACCCTTGTGCTTATCGGAGCGGGCGTGGGGATCACGCCGTTGATGTCGAAACTGCGCTACCTGACGGACACGAAGTGGCCAGGGTCGATCCGCCTGCTCTACTGCGCGAGGAGCGAGCCTGAGATCATCTTTAAGGAAGAATTGAATTCTCTAGCGGAGTCTTTTCCAAATTTGACGGTGACAACGACCCTCACGCGGGAGCCCAGCGGCCCATGGACGGGATTACGGGGGCGCATTACCATGGACCTGCTGCGACGGACGCTGCCGGTGGCCGCAAGAATGCGCGTGCATATTTGCGGGCCGGTCGAGATGGCTAGTGAAATAAAGGGCATGCTTCACGAAATCGGCGTGCCGGCGGAGCAGATCCGCGCGGAGGCGTTTGGAGGTGCGAAGCCTGCGGCCATAGTTACTTCTAATAGTAGTGGTCCTGCTATTGGCACGGTGACATTTGCGGACTCAGGAAAATCGGAGTCTCTTTATTCCGGCCAGACCGTTCTAGAAATTGCCTCGCGGGCAGGGGTTGGCATCGATCGCGGCTGCATGGAGGGGATATGCGGCCGATGCAAAGTCAGGTTGTTGTCCGGCGAAGTCATCATGGAAGAAGATGAGGCGCTAGACATCGGCGAGAGAGATAACGGATTTATTCTTGCCTGTCAGGCAAAACCGGTTGGCAGTGTGGCGATCGATGCGTAACAAAAATGGCTCTCTAATCTAGGGAAGAGTATAACCTGCTTACTTGGCAACAGTTATTGACTCTCAGGCAACAATGTGTCATAATAGAGCATGCCCACCGAAATTGAAGACATGGTTCGCACTGAAATAGCCGATCTAGGCGTACGAATACGATCCTTGCGAGCCGAGCGCAGGTGGACATTGGACGAATTAGGAAACCGAACAGGTCTGAGTAAGTCGTATCTTTCCAGATTAGAAGAAGGCGATCGGCAACCGTCCATTGCCGCCCTCCTATCTATTGCAACGACATTCGGCCTGTCCCTTAACGAACTGTTCAGTAGTGAACCGCATTCCGGTCAATGTGTCGTTGTAAGGAATGGCACAGTCCCTTCTCGCCCAGGAAACGGTCTCTACTACAGGCCACTATTGAGCGGTGACCGCCACTCAAATATCCAGCCCATGCACATCACTATCCCGGCCGACCGAGTGGGAGATGAGCTGTACCGTCACGATGGCGAGGAATGGATATATGTCCTGAAAGGTTCGCTCTGCCTGCATTTAGCCCATGAGAAATATGTGCTGGATGAGGGTGATGCAACGAATTTCGATGCAAGCTTGCCACACCGCCTTACGGCACGGAACGATCGAGATGCGGAGATCATTCTGGTAGCCTGTCCACTGCCGCGCAAGTTGCTTTCGAGCTACTTGTAGCCTTACACCCTACCGATTTCGACCGATTTGCGAACACTGCCGCGCAACGACCTGGCCAATGTAGGCCTTCACTTAAGATAGTTGTCCCTTTAGATAACAAAGGGCATCGTTGACTGTCTGCAAATGGAGGTTACTACATTGGCCATATCAAGTTCAGCGCCTGCGGGTGCTGTTGGCACCACACTGCGTGCTAATTGTCTCAACTACTGGGAGGTTCTCGCCCAGTCGATCGCTCTGATCTCCCCAACGATGACCGCTGCCCTCATCGTCCCGGCGATGTACGGCACGGCGGGAAACGGAAGCTGGATGGCCTATGCGTTTGGCATGGTCATGCTGATTTTCGTTGCCCTGTGCTTAAACGAGTTTGCGAAGCGTTCCACGACCTCCGGGTCTATGTACGCTTATGTAACGCGAGGAATGGGGTCGGTAGGCGGAGGCCTGACGGGCTGGTGCTTAATCTGGGCCTACCTATTTATCGGACTGGCGGGGCTAACCGGCTTTACGAACTTCGCTGAAATACTGCTTGGGATGTTGGGTGTGCCGGCCGGCATGCTCAGTTCCCTCTGGATGAGTCTGCTTTGCTGTGCGGTTTGCCTGGGAACGTCCTGGGTTCTTGCGTTTAAAGACGTCCGCCTCTCCGCGGTCCTTATGCTGGTTCTGGAAGGCGTTTCGATTGCGCTGATTGTCGCTCTGGCGATTATCGTCCTGTTCCACAAGGGGATCCCTGTTGACCACGCTCAGTTGACCATGAAGGGGACGTCGTTCTCCATGATTGCCTTCGGTGTTGTGATCGCGATCTTCAGTCTGGTAGGGTTCGAAGCGGCGACGGCATTTGGTGACGAGGCAAAGGCTCCTCTGGTTAACATCCCGAAGGCTGTCATTTGGAGCCTGCTACTGACGGGTGCGTTCTTCGTGTTCATTACGTACATGGAAGTCTATGGCACCCACGGCTATTCGCAGACTCTCGATCAGCTTACCGCTCCTCTAAACACGCTCGCCACGATCATGCACGTTGGTTGGCTTGGGGTTCCGATTTCAATCGGCGCAATGGTCAGTTTCTTCTCTTTGAACCTGTCTTGTATGAACTCCGGCGCTCGCGTCATGTTCAAAATGGGCAGTCACAAAGTGTTCCACGAATCCGTTGGAGTGGCGCATGCCAAGAACTCGACGCCGCATGTTGCGTCTACGGTTGTTGCGATAATGATGGCGGTTGTTGTGACCGGCCTATTTATCTGGCATAACAACGTCACGGACCTCTTCGGATATGTTGGAACGTTTGGGGCATTTGGGTTCCTTGGAGCCTACTACCTGGTCTCCATTGCAGCGCCGTTGTACCTGAAGAAAATCGGGGAGCTTCAGCCAAAACACATCATCATAAGTGTTATGGCAGTGCTGCTTTTAACCGTTCCAGCGATTGGAAGCGTCTACACCAATCCGCCGCTCACGGCCCCGGTGAAGTACTTTGTGTACATCTTCCTGGCTTACTTTGTGGCTGGTTTGGTGATGTGCCTGGCGCAGCGCGGACGAGCTTCGGAAGTTATGGACAGCGTCACAAAAGACCTTGAACTTCCCGCTCATGCTACTACGGCGATCCCCGCAGAGCAGACAGCAGCGTAGTTTCGGTGGAATGATCCCTGCAGGAGCTTTGACAGCGCCTGCAGGGCCTTTTTTATCTGAAACCTACCTTGGTTTCCCAAGACCAAGTAAACCAAAAACTTCACTCTCCGTTAGCATCTTTGAAATATCAAGAGTGGCATCGTCGACTGCATCCTGGAATATTCGCCGCTTCTCGCGAAGCTTGGCATCAATTCTTTCCTCAATCGTATTCGCGCAGATATAGCGGTAGATGGTGACCGGCTTTGTTTGTCCCATGCGATGAGCGCGGCTTTCGGCTTGCTCTTCGACAGCCGGGTTCCACCAGCGGTCGAGGTGAAAGACGAAGGAGGCCGCCTGAAGATTCAAACCCTGCCCACCGGCCCGCAGCGAGAGGAGCAACACTTTATGGTCAGAATTCTTCAGGAATTTGGCAACTGCGTCCGTGCGCTGTTGCATGGTAAGACTTCCCGTGTAGGAAAGAGGGTTATAGGGCTTCAGATGATGGGCAAGGCGCCCTATTCCGAACATGTCATCAACAAATTGAGAGAAAATTAGGGCACGGTCCCCTTGTGAAACCAACTCGGTCATGCGTTCGGAGATATCGGCCAGTTTTCCAGACTCACCACTCGCTGGGTCGTAGTTGCAGATCTGCTTCAGTCTAGAGATCAGTTCCAGAACATGCACAATAGTGGTAGATTCTCTTCCCGTCAATTGAATGATGCCATCCTGCTCCGCACGATCGTACACCGCACGTTGGGCCGGCGGTAATTCTATCGTGATCTCATTTACCCGTTTCGATGGAAGTTGCGGCAAAACGTCCTCACGCCGCCGGCGTAGTTGATAGGCCCGGAGTTGGGCTTTGACATCCGATCCATTCGCGGTAATTTGAGCTCGATGCCGGCCAACGGACTGATTATTGACCAGGAAATCAAGTATTGATACGGCGTCCTCCAGGCTATTTTCAACAGGAGTGCCCGTCAATGCCCAGCGACGTTCTGCGGGAAGCAGTTTACACGCCACGGCTATACCCGAGCGTCCGTTTTTAATTCGAGAGGCCTCATCCAGAACAACGACGTCTAATGTTTGGCGAAGCGCCGGACTGTCGCGAACGTCCAGCACGTCGCCCCGTAGAGTCTCGTATCCAATAAGACGTACGTGCGCCGGGACGCGCCATAACCGTCCCCGCTCAGTGGAAGATCCTTGAACGGGGACCACGGTCAATTCAGGAGCCCAGCGAGCAAACTCGCTGCGCCACTGTGCAACCAATCCCGCTGGACATACAACCAGGGCCGATTGTATTTCGCTCCGATGATAGAGAATTCGCAATGCTGCAATAGATTGAATCGTTTTACCTAGCCCCATGCTATCTGCAAGCAGTAAGGCTGGTCTCGTAATAAGTGCCATCACCCCTTCTCGCTGATACTGGAGCAGTGGGGAAGGCCATTCGAGGATGTTGCTTCCGGATGCAAGGGCACCGATAGGCGGTTGGAGGGTGACGGCAAGGTCGCGCAGCAGATTCCCTTTAGGCAAGACAGAGTTAAGACCTAAGCTGTCCGAATCTCCTGAAGATTCAAGAGGTTCATCTGCCGATGCGTAGTCAAACCAGCCAATGTCGTAGCGTAGTGCGCGCTCAACTACCCACCTATTAGTCTCTATGGAGACCGCGGGAACACGACGAAATGCTCCAATAGATTCTGAACGGGCAATTCCGGGCCTAAGCGTCATCGTATTCCGCCAGACAGTTCCAGCTAGCCTGTGGATAGACCAGCCGGAGAGCGTCTTGCAGCCGTTCGAAGGGCTCTATAGTAAACCCACGTCGGACGAGCTCTTGGGACAATATTGTGGCCCGCATTGCGGACGATGGTGGGGTATTGATCCAGTTCCATTCCATGGGTAAATCGTCCTGCGGGGGAACGACCTGAGCGAACGGGAGGGATGGAGCGATTTCGGCGCTGCAAAATTCCGGGGTTCCCAATGTAGGAAGGCATACAAGCAGGTCGGGTTCACGGCGGCACGCGTCGAAGAGACTGTGGGTTAAAAGAGGAATCCCAATCTGGCGCACCATTCTTTCGGGCCATAGTAGTCCGGACGCACTCTCATCAGACGTTATAAGCTGCGCCTCTAACGGAGCTGCAACTTGATTGTGCACGAACTCCAAAGGCTGTCCTTTGCCATCAATAATAAGAAGACCGCCGTAAAATACGCGATCGGCTCCGAGCCATACGATATCGAGATACGCAGCCTGTCCAACTTCAGCGGCACGAGGTGTTCGACGGTAAGGGACAGGCATGGACTACCCCTGGCTCTCTGCATAGTCTTCTGGAGCGATTGCTGAATCCGCAATCATACTGGGATCAAAGTGCATTTCTTCTACGTCCACATGCGCTCCATAGTCTGGATAATATCGCTGTAGATCCCATAATGTAATCCATCTTCTGATCTCTGAGCGAATGGAGATACGAACGTCGTCTCGTTGAGCAGGGAAATCCCGGACGGATTCGCCGTATGCTTCCTCGTAGATCGATTTGACCCGGTATTTGATCTCTTCTTCTTGTTCTCGTGTGGGAGACTCCAGGCGATATGGCGACTTCAGCAACTCTATGCCACGCAATGCCTGACGGTCACGTTCATCCAAAGTGCCCAGACGAAGTGCATCCTGTCTTCCTCCCGTCACAGACTCTTGTACGAAACCGCTCGCCGTAGTAAATACTGGTAACAGATAGCTACCTGCCATTTCCGCCGCTTCCAGCCACCACCCCAGTTCGGAATAAGCAGCCAGGCGCTGATTGATGGAAAACTTCGCGACACGTTCCATTTCATCAAACAACACCACCCACCCCTTGCATCCACTGGCGCGGAAGAATTGTGCCAGCAGGCGGATACGGTCATGCGCCAGGAGGGCATTGCGAGGTCCACTCAAGTCGTATGCTGATCCTTCGCTTATCTGCTTCAGGCGGCCCTTTACTACTGTTCTCAGGAGAGGCTTGCCCTCCAGGTCGTTCAGGATTTGCACTCTAAATTCTTCATCGGCGCGAAACGCTTCATAGAGACGTAATAGAGCGCGGAACCTGTCGTCGATCTTCGAGTATCCTGCCCATTCGTAGAGTTCTCTGTACTCTTCCGAATCTGTCTTTATTACTGACGCCAGGGCTCTCAATGCTTTGTCGGCCTGTCCTGGAGCATGCGCCGAATCGGCAAGCGCCTTGACAACCATGTGGGCGTTTCCCAACGGCATTTCAGGACTGATGACTGTGTAACTGGTTACAAAGCCTTCCTGTTCAGACAAAGACTGCAAGTAATTAAGTAAGTGTGTCTTCCCGGCTCCAAACGTGGCGGAAATGACAATGGGAATTGTGCCATGTCCTGAGGCAACAGATTCCAGAGCCTCCTCAAAACGCTGGCGAATGTCGTGCTGGGTGGTGCCGAGTTGTGAGGCCGCGTCACGACTCGGGACCCCTGATCTGAGTGATTCGATTGCACTTCGCGCCATTACTCTTGCCGGGTTCATACAGTTTCTCCCAAGTGAGCGAGTGCTGCCGCTGGGTTCGCATATCTCGCGTCGTGCACTTCCTGTCCAATTCGCGTCTGCAGAGCATCGTAGTCGTAGTAGCTGCGTTTTACGGCAGGGTATAGAGACTTGTCTTTATAGAAATCAGGACTGGTCACAATAATGAGAAGAAAACGTTCGATCCCATCGATCTCGTCTATAAAGCGCCGGATCATGGTCAGCATTTGAAGATAAGCCGCATCGCTATAAAAGACGTCCGGTTCATCCGCGTTATGATCCGCTGCCAGTCTCTCAAGCTCTTCGGAAGTGGCGTCGCGTGCTATCGCATTACGTACTTGCTGCAACTGCTCAGCTTGTCGCTTGCCTTTGGCAATTTTCTTATACTCATACGGGCGGAAGTCGAGGGTAACCACAAGTCCATTGTGTCCGGATTGGGGAAGCCAACGGCAGAATGACGTTAGCATTCCACGCGCGTTCCCTACGTTAATACGCTCAAATATCTGTACTTTTTTCAGAGCTGCGGCCGCTCCGGGGAAAGAGCGTCCGGCGAACCATCCTAGAAGCACCTCTTCTGTAGTCGGCGTAACTGCATCCGGGACCAACAATGAGCGCCCCAAGGCGGTGATAGCCGCGCGAAACTCAATCGCCAGTTGAGTGTCTTTGATTTGAGGGGTCGACAATTCTCTCTGATATTGATTCAGCAGATCTTGCGGATCCCGCCCATTGTCCTGAGCTATCCCCTCTAGATCTCCGATCGACCTACCTTCGGCAAGGTAGATACCGCTGTTTTCCAGGTATTTGCGAGCCTGTATTGCCGCCCAGCCCTTCCAATCGACATTATGTGTCGCTGCAAAGAAGAACTTATCAATGCGGTGTAAATCGGGGCGTTTCTCGTTAAGATCGCGGATACCTGGGTCCAGATGGGCGTAGTAATAGCCGTCCTCAGATGCGGAGGACTGCACTCTCTTTATCGTTTCGTCGACAAGGGAGTCCGGCCCGGTCAAAACCTTTACCCCAGCCCCTCCAGAACGCACATAGTCATTAAGATACTCGGTCTGAATTACTTCACACCAACGGTCGAGGGTCAGAATCGGAAGCTCGTTCATTGTTGTATTTGTGTCCTAACGCTGAAACCAGATGTCATAGTAGCGCACCAGACGCCCATCTTCCGTCATAACGCTAAAGACATCCGAATCTTTGGCGTTACCGCTCGTAGTCTGTATCTCAAACTTATGTCCACTACGAGTTGCCCGGATCTCGGCTCGCTGGAGCGCGTAAATCTGCTGGCCGAAAGCAGCCGGCGTGTTGTCCTTTTTGAATCCAGGTGTTAAACAGAATAACTTATAGATATCACGAAAACGAGCGGTAGGCTTATCTTTTGGATCCAGGTGCTCACATGCCCCAAACAAGCTTTCGGCAAACTCCTGGGAATTCGCGTTTGCCATTAGATCGCGCAGTCTTTTTAGTTCCTGTGCGACAACCCGCGGTCTAATAGTAGGCCATGTGGTCTTGCCAAGTTGCAGAACGCTGCGCCCTGGTTGAGCGCGTACGATAATTGGGGATGAGATCAGGTTCCCTTCGTCCTGGAGAGTTCGAAGGAAGTACTTATCTGATGCAGTTTCACGCAACTCGTCTTGCCAGGCGCTGCCTTCGAGATATGCGCGGGTATCAAAATCCCATGAGGCTTTTGCTGCCGCCGTGCTATCAAGAAAGGCTCCGCTTAACTCTTCTGCCGTTGCAGAAGACTTCTGCAAGTTAACTATGTGGCCAACCTGACACGCCTTTTTCCAGGCCTTCAATGCTCCCACATACTTACCAGCCGACTTTAAGAGGGTATCTACTCTCTCCTCATGTTCTTGCAGCGCTTCTTCTAAGATCAAGAAACTTTCTCCTTTTTTTAAATCGAAAAGACATTCTACAAAATAAAGTGATTCTCCTGCATCGACCGGATAGTTATGAGGTTGCATTTCCGGGCAAGACCGTGTTAAAATTTAGCTATACAGTCATACAGCTGAATAGATTATATTGGCGTGAGTTTGTCGATAGGCCCAACCCGGTGGCGTCAGCGCGAAATCTAAGATTATCGGGGTGTTTATTGAGAACTATCTTAAACTGTCCGCAGCAGAGAGCGAAGTTTACGAACAAAATTTCGTGGAATTGGCCCCTGAGGGAAGGGAAGCAACCATGGAAATGATGACAAGCTGGTATCGACAGGGTCGACAGGAAGGCAAGGAGGATCTGGTAGCGCGTCTATTTCGCCACCGCTTTGGAGAAGTGTCCCCTAAGGTCAAAAAGCGACTGAACCAGCTTACCTCTGAGCAGTTAAATGAGTTGGGTGAGGCTCTTTTGGATTCCACCAAACTGTCCGATTTAGACAAATGGCTGGCAGGAAATTAGACTCTACAGATTAGCCGTCAACGCGCAGGGACCTGAGTCGAAGATAGGAAAGATCTGCGTGTTGGCGATGCGGTTGAGCTTTTGTCGTCGTTGGGCATCGGGATTACTTCCATGGGCAAAGACACCGACGAGGGTTCAGAGGTTAGATCACGAGCGGCTATTTCGAAACTAGGGGAAACAAAGTGGCCAAGTCGCAAGGCTTACCAATCGCAGCCTAACCGTTCACTCCGAACAGCTCATTGTACCGCCCCAGAATGCTCGGGTTATTGATTTTCTTTACACAGTTATGGACTTTAGCCCTGTAGGAATCGCCGGCGTAAAGGCTAAGCGCGGTAAGGGCATCTATCCCCGTTTTTACATCCGATTCCCCGAGTACTTGCACTAAAAACTCAAACGCATCATCGCTTCTAATTAAAGCAATTGGCAGAAGAATAGCCCGGCGAACATCGGAGCGTGGGTTTGTCTCCCAAGTCTGCATGAGAAGTTGCAGCGCTTCGGGCAAGTGAGAGTTTCCGGCAGCGATGGCGGCGCCTTCGACCACGAGCGGATCGGGACTCCTGAGATAACGTGCGATGAAGTCCAGCGAACGCTTCGGCGACATCGTCATCAGGCCAAGGAAGCATTCCCCGAGCACTTCAGGTTTGTCTCCACAAAGAGCTTTTAGCCGAAGCATGAGTTCGCTTTCCGGATCGCCTAGATAGGTAGTCGCTTTTATGGTGGCGATACGGACTACCATCTCTTTGTCAACCAGAAGATCGGCAAGGATAAAGTGAACGTCGGGGTGGTTTATTCGAGCAAGTCCCATTGCCGATTCAGAGCGTACATCTACGGCTGTATCTTCAGGCGGGCCGAACGATCCTTCCATCTGCACATAGCGCGCTCCGGCCAGGAAAACGGAAGCTCCTATGTGTTCCAACTTGTTCAAAGCTCTGACGATGGAGGTCTTTGCGCGGCATCCTTTATCCGAGTCAGGCCCCTTTTCCATCAGCCGCTCGAACGCTTTGATCATTTCGGGAACGAGATCTTGCAGGTCTTTGGCCGCAGAAATATCCGCCGCTTTGGACACGAGCAGGCTCTTCGATCCGGTAAGGGCTTTTTTGATTTGGGCGTGAGATTCGGCAGTGATTTCACCGCGGCCAAGTCTGCTTAAATCACTATAGGCCTGATTCAGGCTGGAGTTTTGATTCACCGTTCGCTATAAACCGTTCTTTTCCGTTTTTGCTGGTTTTGGGCTTTTCTGTATCTTCGCAGGTTTCTCGGCTTTTTCGATCTTCTCGACTACTTCACCGTTTTTTTCCGGGACATACGCGATCCCAGCTTCTTTAGCCCTCTCCCGTATCATCATCTCAAGATAGGCTGTGCTATTTAAACCGCGTTCTCCCGCGAGCTGCCCTAGGAAGTAGCGGGCGATTGCGGACAACCGAAATGCGGTGTGCTTTTTCTTATCTGTCATTGCCTATTATAGCGTTCTTCGCTTGTGGTGTCAATGTAATCACAATGTGCTGTCAGCGTATTGACATTGTGTTAACAAAGTGCTACAGTCACGTACTTTAACTTGAGGTACAGGATGAGATAATGAGTAAATTCAGAACTACATTGGACAGGTTCAGAGAGCGGCTGTCGGTCCTAAATCTCGACGTGACCGTTCTACCATTCCTTATTTTCATTGCTTGCAGCCTGATTGGCCATCTGCTTCAAAGCGAGGCCACGCCGTGCGGCCTAGTCGATCAATGCAGCCAGATCAATAGCGAGATGCACATTACTCACTAAAGATTCAAAAAATAAAATTCTTACGATTTGGTTACAAACTTAATATTCGCCTGTAACGAAATTCCGGGTAAACCACTAATACTGAGCGTTGCGCTCTGAATTTCGGGGCGTACTTTGGGCAGGCTTACAGATTTCCGTGGAAATTCTTAATAAAAAAAGTCAACCCTATGTTTAGCCGTATCAAACACGGGATATCTTTTCTGTGAAGATTACGTATAGGATAGGTATCTGAGCAACAAGTGAGCTTGCGAAGAGTACAGAAAGGTTAGCGATATGGAAGATATAAAGAAAAAGCGTGGTTTAGCTGCGATGGACCCTGAGCGGCGCAAAGCGATCGCGCGAATGGGCGGAAAAGCTGCTCATAGCCTGGGAGTTGCACACCAATTCACCAGTGATGAGGCTCGATCGGCCGCCGAAATCGGCCATATTAATCGACGACGAAATTCGCTAGACAATGCTGCAGGCAAATAATATTTAGAATCTGCGAAGTGCCTGCCTCTTAAGGCGGCTCCAGATCAACAAAGCTTTCAAGACACTGAAATTTAGTCGGTAGCGTGGTTTTAACAACAATTCGACCACGCTACCGAATATTTTAGTGGATTGTTAGGTCAGAATGCATCTGTTAAGACGTTATGGCGCTGCGTGTTGCTTCATTTAGGAATCTGACTATGGGGTAGTGGTTACGTCATTTAGGAATCTGACTTTACCCTATCTTAATTAAGAAATCGTAAGACCTCTTTGCGGATGGCCCACCATCGCCGAAGGCGTGGTCCATCTCGAAGGCGAGGCCTGTGATTTTAGCACCCACTCTATGGGCTCGAATGGTGGGTGCCTTCAATCCTCACAGCTCGGCGAGTT
>Ga0302315_10002833_pt1 | contig 16068 bp, 14 predicted proteins | sample III_Palsa_N3_1_FD_200532 | JGI IMG/M metagenome (GOLD analysis project Ga0302315, IMG submission 200532) | Peat permafrost microbial communities from Stordalen Mire near Abisko, Sweden - III_Palsa_N3_1 | ecosystem: Environmental > Terrestrial > Soil > Palsa > Peat permafrost | place: Sweden... | reverse complement strand
GCAAAGTGCGCGAAACGCTTCGCTCAGGATGACGATTTTGTGGTGGGTGAGCAAAAAGCAGGTTCCTCGCTGCGCTCGGAATGGAGATGCAAGAAAAAAGGCGAATGCGAATGCAAAAGCACCTCCGACGAGCTTAGCCGCCCGGTGACCCTTTCGAAAATCTGCGGGTAGGTCGATAGATTGGCTACACTAGAAGGGATGAAATCGGAGAGTAAGAAGAAAGCATTGACGTTTCAGGAGTTGCTGTTCACGTTGCAGCGCTTCTGGGCGGAGCATGGTTGTGTGTTGCAGCAGCCTTACGATCTGGAAGTGGGCGCGGGGACTATGTCGCCGGATACGTTTTTGCGCGTGCTGGGGCCTAAACCCATCAGCATCGCGTACGCACAGCCTTCGCGCCGACCGGCCGATGGGCGCTATGGGGAGAATCCGAACCGGTTGTTTCGGCATACGCAGTTGCAGGTGATCTTGAAGCCGCCACCGGAGCGGGTGCAGGAGCTTTATCTTGAGTCGCTGGTGGCTATCGGGATCGACCTGAAAGAGCATGACATCAAGTTTGAAGAGGACAACTGGGAGTGGCCCGTGGGCGGCGCGTGGGGCGTGGGCTGGCAGGTGATGCTGGATGGGCAGGAGATTACGCAGTTTACGTACTTCCAGCAGTGCGGCGGGATGGACCTCGATCCGATCTCGGGTGAGATTACGTACGGGCTGGAGAGGATTGCGCAGTTTCTGCAGGACCTCGATTCGATCTATGACATTGTGTGGTCGCGCGATCCGGTGACCGGGGCGGAGATGACGTATGGCGATGTGCGGCTGCATGAGGAGCAGCAGTTCTCGGCGTACTCGTTTGACTATGCGGATGTGGCGAGCTTGTGGAAGCATTTGGAGTTGTATGAGGCGGAGTGTTTGGGGTTGATTGAGCGGGCGAAGACGGTTCTGAGCGAGTCAGCGGGTCAGCGAGTTAGCGAGTTAGAGAGGCTGGAGGTGTTGCGGTTTCCGGTGATGGGTGCGTATGAGCTGGCGCTAAAGTGCTCGCATACGTTTAATCTGCTGGATGCTCGTGGGGCGATCTCGGTGACCGAGCGGGTGGGTGTGATGGCGCGGATTCGGACGCTGATTGTGGGCGTGGCGAAGATGTATGCGGAGCAGCAGAGGTTGACGGCGGTCGCGGCTTAAGAAGCAGATCTCTCCACTGCGGCGCAAGAGCGCGCCTCCGGTCGAGATGACAATTTATGGGATGGCGCAAGAGCGCGCCTTCGGTCGAGATGACAACGTAAGGGTTAGGGAATTTAGGACGTGTGATGGCGGAGTTTTTGTTGGAGATCGGGTTGGAAGAGGTGCCTGCACGGATGATCGCCGGGGCGCAGGCGGAGTTGCTGCGGCGAACGCTGGCGTTGATGGAGCGCGAGAAGCTGATTGAGGCTGGCGAGGCGGCGAATGCGGTGTCGTACTCCACGCCGAGGCGGTTGGCTGTGTTGATTCGCGGGGTTCGCGAGCAGCAGGAGGACATCACTGAAGAGGTGACTGGGCCTGCGGTGAAGATTGCCTTCAAGGAAGGTGTTGCGACGCCTGCTGCGGAGGCGTTTGCGCGTAAGTCGGGCGTGGCCGTTGCCGATCTGCGGACGATTACGACGGCGAAGGGTGAGTATCTCGCAGCGACCAGTGTGAAGAAGGGCCGCAGCGCTGCGGAGGTGATTGCGAGCGAGTTGCCGAAGGAGATCGCCGCGATCTACTGGGCGAAGAGCATGTACTGGCGTCCCGGTAAGCCGGAGCGGTTTGTGCGGCCGGTGCTGTGGATTGCGTGCCTGCTTGGCGATGAGATTGTGCCGCTGCAATTTGCCGGCAAGACGGCGGGGCGCGAGACGTATGGCCATCGCGTGCTGGCTGGCGATGCGGCGATTGAGATTGAGTCGCCGGGAAGCTATGTGGCGCAGCTTGGCAAGGCTTATGTGTGCGCGGATGTGGAGGTGCGGCGGCAGCGGATTCGCAAGGCTCTCGACCATGTGACGCGGAAGGTTGCGGGCGCGCGATGGAGAGAAGACGAGGCGCTGGTGGATGCCGTCACGCACCTTACGGAGTGGCCGGATGTGCTGCTGGGCAACTTCGAGCCGGAGTATCTCGCGCTGCCGGAAGAGGTGCTGGTGACCGTGATGCGCGATCATCAGAAATACTTTGCCGTTGAAGATGCGGCAGGGAAGCTTGCGCCGCACTTTCTCGCGGTGTTGAACATTGAGACAGATGCGAAGAGTGAGGCGATCATTCGCCAGGGCAATGAGCGGGTGCTGCGGGCTCGGTTCAACGATGCGCGGTTCTTCTGGGAGTTCGATCAGCGGGTGCCGCTGGTGGAGCGGGTGAAGCTGCTGGAGAATGTGACGTTTCAGAAGGACTTGGGAACTTATCGCAAGAAGGCTGAGAGAGTTAGAGAGCTTTGTCATTCCTTAGCTTGGAAGACAGACTTGTTTGCCCCCCAATTGGAAGCCAATGCAATTCTCGATGCAGCATCTCTGGCGAAGACCGATTTGACCACTGAACTCGTAAAGGAATTTACGGAACTGCAAGGGATTATTGGAGGCCTGTACGCGCGTTCCCAGGGAGTAAGTGATAGGACTGCAGATGCGATCTACGACCAATATTTGCCTGCGTCAGCTAGCGATCCAATCCCGAGGTCAATGGAGGGACAGATTCTAGGATTAGCGGATCGCATATCGACAATCGTCGATATGTTTTCGCTTGGCTTCGAACCAACTGGCTCAAAGGATCCATTTGCTCTTCGGCGTGCCGCTAATGGCATCGTCCGAATTCTGGCTGAATCAGAGCTGCCACTGAAACTATCGGATGTGCTGAATTTGGCGATGCCCACTGCTGAGGACTTTATCGCTCAGCAACAAATCAAGAAGAGTCTTGGAAATCTGTCCACGTTCTTCGCCGAACGCATTGACTTCTACCTGCGCGAAGTCCGTGGTCAAGCATACGATGTGGTCAAGGCTGTCATGGCCGCTGGAGCCGATGATCTCCGCGACCTTGTTGCCCGCGCCGAGTCTGTCACTGCCGTCCGTGGCGGCGAAGATTTTCTAGCCGTCAGCGCTGCCTTCAAACGCATGAAGAACATCCTCGACCAGGCGCGTGCCAAGGGCGACGATGTCACCGCTGTCGTCGATGCGGACCTGCTGCTGGATGCCTCCGAAAAGATGCTTTCGGTCACCGCGGGTGCGGCTGCCTCGGCGGTTGAGCTGCTTCAGGCTGAGCGCAAGTATACTGAGGCGCTGAGTATTATCGCTACGCTGCGGCCGGTTATTGACGACTTCTTTGAGAAGGTCATGGTGATGTCGCCCGAACTGGATATTCGCGCGAACCGGTTGGCACTGCTCGCCCGCACCCTCGGTGATTTTTCGAAGATCGCCGATTTTTCGGAGATCGTTGTTGCGGGGTAGGAGAGCATGTCTCGGGGGCTAAAGCCCGATTGGGAGATGGGCTTTGTTGCCGGGGCTGAAGCCCCGGCCTATCTCAGAAGCAAAAGCAGAAGCAAAGGAAGATGCAGATTCCTCCGGTTCGCTGCGGAATGAAAACTAAAAAGGCTAGCGGAATGAAAACAAGAAAGGCTAGCTAGTTGAGCCGCTGTAATCTTGCGATCAGTTTCTCTGCCAGCGGCTCACCGCTTTCGGTCCAGAGCAAGCGGCTGGAGATGCCGCAGTGTTTTTCCACCAGCAGCGTGAAGGCGAGCAGCTTCTCTACATTCTGCTTGATCTTGTCGGCGGCGACGGTGTCGATCTCCTCGTCCTCCAAGACCCACGGAGTATCGAGGCCGAAGTCGACGCGGATGTGGCCGTTCTGTTCGAAGCTGCCGGCGTCGAACTCTGGGCCGAAGCCGGTGATGCGGACTTTGGCTTGCTCTAAATGCCATGGGGTTTCCGCATCGGCGTTGGGAAGCCAGAGCATCCAGCGCATCTCAAACTCATAAGCGGTGTCGTCGTGGAGCTGCTCGGTGGCTTCGGCGATGGCGGTTTCGATGGCGGAGGCTTCGGTGTCGGCGGATCTCTGTGCGCGGGTGTCGATGACGTAGATACGCTGATAGGTCGGCGACTCCGTCCAATCAATGGGATAGGCGGTAGCTACGGCGACGCGGCCGAACTCGCTGCCGGGCTTGCCATCTTTGGCGATGACCGCGAACTGGCGGAGTACGCCGACGAGTGCAGCAGGCAGCGATTGAAGGCGGAAATTAGGAAACCAGAGACTCAGGTAAAGCTGATCGGACATGCGGTTATTTTAAGCGAAGCCCCTGTGGGTTGTTGTACGGTGTGCGACTCTGCGGGATGAGATGATGAAGCAGGTGCAATGAAATCGTCGGTAGAGAGACTTCGATGGGGACTGGCAGGCGCAGCGGTGCTGTTGCTGGTCGTGCTAGGGGTCTTTCTCGGCTATGGGCGATACCGGGCGCAGAAGATCTGGCGCAGCATTGCCGCGCGGTCGGGCGTCCACATTACGCATGAGACTGATGGGTTTACCTACTCGCAGACTTTGAAGGGCAGAACAGTTTTTACGCTTCATGCAGCCAAGGCCGTTCAGCACGGCGATGGCAAGTGGACGCTCCATGATGTCGTGGTGACGCTGTATAGCAAGACCTCGCCGGATGTGGACCATGTTTATTGCTCGGACGTGGAGTACGACGAGAACACCGGTGTCGCGACGGCGCTGGGTGAGGTGGATATGGACCTACAGGTTCCGGGGGCCCTGGCGGCCAGCGGCCATAAGCCCGCGGAAGACCACAAGGCAGCGGCTGAGGGCGACCATGTGATCCATGTGCGCACCAGCGGCCTGGTGTATTTGCACAAGCTGGGGGTCGCCGCTACCTCGCAGCAGGTCGAGTTCCGGTATGCGGGGATGCAGTGCGTTGCCAGGGGCGCGGAGTTCGACTCTGGCGAGAGCCTGCTGCACCTGCTGGCGGACGTGGTGGTGACCGGCAATGTCCGGCACGCGCCGATGACAGTCCATGCGGTGCGGGCCGATCTCAACCGGACGGACAATACGATCACGATGGTGCGGCCGGTTGGCGAGTCGCAGGGACGCACCGCGGCGGCCGCTAACGCGGTGTTGCATCTGCGCAACGACGGTTCGCTGGAGCAGGCCGAGGGCAGCGGTGGAGTGACGTTGGATGCGGGGACGCGGCACATTGCGGCGGCGGGGTTTGAGGGCAGCTTTGGGAGCACGAGTCTGCCGCTGACTACGCAGTTTACCGGCGGCGTTGTGGTGACCGACAGCAACTCCGCGCGGCCGCTTCATGCGCAGGCCGGTGAGATGGATACGAGCTTCAACGAGCTGGGCAATCCGGTGAGCGTGTCGGCCAGCGGCGCGGCGCAGGTTGCGTACAGCGACCGCAAGCCGGGCTCGCCGGATTTGGCGCGGGAGATGCGGGGCGATCGCATTGTGGGGACGTTCGTGCCGGTCGTATTGACTACGGCAAAGGCGCCGGGCGGGCACAAGGCGGTTTCGAGATTGAGCGAGATTCATGCGACGGGCTCGGCGATGGCGCGGGGCGACTCAGTGACCGTGGCCTCCGGAACGCATGTTGCGGAGATCAAATCCACGCGGATGTTTGCGGACGATCTGCGGGCGGTCTTCGATGCCGGCGCGGCGCAGGGTTCGCAGTTACGGCAGATCTTTGGGAACGGCTCCACGCGGCTACAGCAGGACGCGCCGCTGGGCGAGCAGCAGACCAGCTCTGGGGACAAGCTGGAGGTGGAGTTTGCCAGTGAGCCGACAGCGAAGGCCGGCGCGGGCATTGAGATCGCGTCGGCGACGCAGACGGGGCATGTGGCGATCCACAGCGTTGTGGCGTCGCGGCCGGGGGCAGCCGCGCCACAGCCGTCCGATGCGGGTGCGGCGCGCGCGGTGTATGACGGCGCGACCGCGAAGCTGACCCTGAGCGGAGCGGCACACTATACGCAGGGAGAGACGACGCTGACCGCGGCGACGATTGGCGTCGATCAGCATACTGGCGATGCTGAGGCCGAGGGCAGTGTTCTGGCAACGCTATCGGGCGCGCAGAGCGCTCAGAGTGCGTCGAGTACATCGACTTCCATGCGGACGGCGACCGCGCCTGCTGCGATGACCCATGTGAGCGCGGAGCGGGCGCATCTGGCCCATGCGTCGCAACTGGCTGAATTCCTGGGCAGCGAGGCGCATCCGGCGCGGCTGTGGCAGGGAGCTTCGCAGGTACAGGCGGCGAGTTTGTTGTTCGATCAGAAACTGCGCTCGCTGGCGGCGCGTCCGGCAACTGGCGGCGGTTTGGTCCATGCCGTCTTTGCGAATTCTTCGGGCTCTTCGGATTCAGCGGACACTTCCAAGCCGCGCGGCGGAGGGCAGGTTGTGCGGGTGGCCAGCGCGGCGATGGACTACTCCGATGTGGAGCATGAGGCGACCTTCAGCGGCGGGGTCCACCTCGATGGAACGGACGGGCAGGCGCACTCGCAGCGCGGGGTCGTGTTTCTGAATCCGGCTGAGCCTAAGACTGCGGCGGGGCAAGCGACACCGTCGGGGGCGAATCCGTTCGGCGGGTCGGTGCGGCGGATTGTGCTGACGGGCGATGTACGGATTGAGCAGCCGGGGCGAACCGGAAACGGGGAACAACTCGTCTATACGGCTGCGGACTCCAGCTACATTCTTACCGGGACGCCTTCCAAACCGCCGCATGTGGTCGATGCGGAGCAGGGCAGCGTTACCGGGGCGACACTGCTGTTTCACTCGGGCAACAAGTCAGTGGTTGTGTCGGGAGCGTCTGGGAGTGCAACACAGTCAGGCCGCGTACGGACGGAGACCGAAGTGAAACAGCCGTAGGGCGGGTTGAAGTGAGACAGTAGAGATAAGGGAAGTGAGACAGTAGAGCAAGATGAGAACGCTGGTAACCGAGGAGATTGGCAAGGCTTACGGCGGACGGCAGGTTGTCCGCGGCGTGAGCCTGGAGATCAACCAGGGCGAGGTCGTCGGCCTGCTGGGGCCTAATGGCGCGGGCAAGACGACCAGTTTTTACATGATCGTGGGGCTGGTTCGGCCCGACAGCGGGCGGATTTTTACGGACGGCGTCGACATTACGCGGACGCCGATGTATCTGCGGGCGCGGGAGCATCGGATCAGCTACCTGCCGCAGGAGCCTTCGATCTTTCGCAAGCTGACGGTCGAGGAGAACATCCTGGCGGTGCTGGAGACGCAGCACAATACGTGGGAGATGCGGCGCAAGATCTCCGAAAACCTGATCTCGCAGTTGAACCTCGGTCATGTGCGGCGGACGCAGGGTTATGCTCTTTCAGGCGGCGAGCGGCGGCGGGTGGAGATCGCTCGCTGCCTGGCGATCCAGCCGGCGTTTATTCTGCTCGACGAGCCGTTTTCGGGGATCGACCCGATTGCGGTGCTGGAGTTGCAGCAGATTATTTTTGCGTTGAAGGCGAGCGGGATCGGAGTGCTGATTACGGACCACAACGTTCGTGAGACGCTGAGCGTGACCGACCGGGCTTACATCATCAACGAGGGCAAGATTTTTGCTGCTGGAACTCCGGGTGAGCTGGGGCGCGATCCCGAGGTGCGGCGGATTTATCTGGGCGAAGGGTTTTCGCTGGTCGGGGACTGAGACGGGCTGTTTTTTACCCCTCAATCCTGGCACCCCCTCCCCCTGGGGTGTTTAAGGTTCAAAGGTTCGATTCTAAAGGAGATAGATTCGGTCTAAGGCAGCCTTGCCAGGCTGTCTTAAGGTAGTCTTCAGATGGCTGAAGGTTGAGGTTAAATTCGGGAGCCCGGCGGTTGCCGGGCTGGTTGTTTTTAAGGCCTACCTCAATTGTAGGCGGTTGGTGGAAATACATGTGCAAAGTATTTTTGGGAGAAATCGCCAGTGTTGATAGGGGTTTTGGCGATTTGCACAGACGCTGGGGGGTTGACAAGATTTTGGGGCTACGTGGGCTGGGCACCCTTGGACCCCACTCATGCACAAAAAACGTGCATGAATGGGCCACCCAAAAGCCGCTTGGAAATTTATTTCTGCATTTTTTCCACAAAGCGATCGATATGCATTGGCGCAACGATTCCCAAGGCAAGCTGCAACACCCTCATGCTCAATAAGGAGTAACTGGAATCTATCCTGAATCAGCATAGCGCGCCCGGAGGCCCTTACCAGATAGGGGACGTAAACAATGGATGGAATGTTTCCTCCATTCCGCTGCTCTCCGGAGGCCCGTTCAGGGTTACTAGGGAGAGGGGAACGCCGTGCGTGAAGCAGTGCGTACGTAGGGCTGCGCCCCACGCTGGTATAGACCGGGCCTCCGGCCCTGAACGTTGGGACCACACCTGCTGGGAAATTGCTCCAAAACACATAGGAAGGTGCAGTGTCGGCTGTTGACGAGAGGCACACGGTGGGCGATGTTTGCAAAGGTGAGTTCGAGGAGAATATTGAGATGGCATTCAGCGATGAGGAGATTGAGCGAACGCGACGGCAGACTGTCAGCAAGCGTGTCAACGTTGACCACGAACAGATTCAGGAGAAACGCGATTTGATTTTTGCGGCGCGCACAGATACTCCGGAAGAGTTCCAGGCAAGGATGGCAGGCTATGGATTCGATCTAAGTTCGGAGCAAGGAAAGAAGATTATGGAGGCTTACTGGGCTATTCGCCGTGAGCCTCGGCGTTAGCGCGCAAATCCGCAAGAACCACCTTGCGCTTGTCGGGGGGTAGGGTTTCGAGGAGACCTGAGAAGGCTTCGAAGAGAGCGTCTTCGGCTGCCGTTGTCTGGGGATTAGGGCTGGAAATAGTCGGTTGCGCCAAAGTCGCCATAGATGCCTCCCAGATTGAAGTGAGCTTTGCCTAGTACAAGTAAATGCTAGCACCAATAAAGAGGCTACGGCTACCACGGCACAGGAGAGCGTACCCCAGCGGCTGAAGCCGGAGTGCGAGTAGGGCATTTGTGGCACGGTTGAAACCGTGGCCTTAACGCAAGAGGGGCTTCCAAGAGTCTCTCAGGCGGCACAGGGGCTTGCACGAATCTCTGAGGCGGCCTGTTTTGGGTTTGGGGGGTGAGAATCCGGGTTCAACTTTTCACATTTTTCTTGCGTGGCGGGGTAAACTGGCCCTTGAATTGCTTGCCGGGAGCCTTTTCCCGGGATCAAACAGGCCCGTTTTTCCCGTGACACGTCTTTTTGTTGTGTTGGCGGGGATTGCGGATCGAAGCCAGGGGTTGAAGTTTGCTGTTGCAGCCGCGATTGAACGTGAAGCTCTCGCAACGCCAGGTGCTCACTCCGGGGCTGGTGCAGATGGTCAGTGTGCTTGCGCTCAATAAGCTTGAGCTGAAGGACATGATCAATGGGGAGATGGTGGAAAACCCCGTGCTGGAGGAGATCGACGAGTCCAACGAGACGCTGGAGGAGCGGTCGGACCGGGAGGGCGACCGGGAGCGCAGCGCAGAGGCGGTTGCCGTGGAGGCCGAGCGGGTGGAGAAGGACCCGTTCGATGAGATCGACTTTGGGAGCTACTTCCAGGACTATCTGGACCCAGGATTTAAGACGGGGACGGGGTTTGAGGATTACGACAAGCCTTCGTTCGAGCACTTCCTGGCGCAGCCGAGTACGCTGACGGATTATCTGGCTTGGCAGCTTGGGTCGATGACGCTGAGCCCGGAGTTGGCGGCGGCGGCGGAGTTGGTCGTGGGGAACCTGAATGAGGACGGGTATCTGACCGCGAGCGATGAGGAGCTGGCGGAGGCGCTGTATGAGGAGGCCGGGGTAAGCCAGGCGGTGGTGAATGGGGATTCCTCCACGGAAGCGGTGATGGAGGCTCGGTATGCGCTGATTGCGCAGGCGCGGGGGATTGTGGCGCAACTCGATCCGGTGGGGATTGGGGCGCGGGATCTGCGGGAGTGTTTGCTGCTACAGATTGAGGCGTTGCGGCGGGAGGCGATTGTGCAGGCGCATCGGCAGCCGGAGGAAGAGGCTCCGAGCAGGGCGGTGTTCGATACAGCGGCGGTGATCGTGGATACGCATCTGGGGCTGCTACAGAAGAAGGACATGCGGGAGTTGACGCGGGTGTCGCGGCGGTCGGCGGAGCAGATTGCGGAGGCGGTGGAATTGATTCGGACGCTCGATCCGCGGCCGGGACAGCGGTATAACAACACGGCGACGCGGTTGATCGAGCCGGATGTGGCGTTTGTGAAGCGCGGGGATGAGTACGTGGTGGTGATGAACGAGGAAGATATGCCGGCGCTGCGGCTGAACCAGGGGTATCGGAAGATGCTGCGGGAGAAGGGGACGGAGAAAGAGGTAAAGGAGTATGTGAAGGAGCGGTATAAGTCGGCGATCCAACTGCTAAGGAATATCGAGCAGCGGAAGAACACGATCCTGCGGGTTTGCGAGTCGATTGTGCGGCGGCAGCAGGATTTTCTGGAGCGGGGCGTGGACGCGCTGCGGCCGATGATGATCAAGGAGGTTGCGGAGGAGATCGGGGTGCATCCATCGACGGTGAGCCGGGCGGTGGCCAACAAGTATGTTCATACGACGCAGGGGGTGTATGAGCTGCGGTTTTTCTTCTCGGAGAGCGTGAACGGGCCGGAGGGCGGGGACGTTCCGCTGATGCTGCTGAAGAAGCGGGTGAAGAAGCTGATCGAGGACGAAGACCCGCGGAAGCCGTGGACGGACGATTATCTGGCGGCGGAGTTGCAGCGGCAGGGTATCCAGGTGACGCGGCGGACGGTGGCGAAGTACCGGGAAGATATGCAGATTCCCTCCACACACCAGCGGCGTGTACGATGAACGGCATCTTACGGTGCTGGCAAGTCCAATTCCGGACTGCTAGGCCTAGAGGAGTTGTTCATGAACGTTGAGTACACCGGTCGCCAGACCGTAGTTACGGCAAAACTGAAGGCGCAGGCGGAGGCAGGATTGGCGAGTGTCGCCATCGTTGCCAACCGCTGCACAACAGCCCACGTAATTCTCACCGAAGACAAGTACCGCAGGATAGCCGAGGTCACGGTTTCATGCCGTGGCGAACAACTGGTGGCCAGCTGCGAGGCGACGGAGATGGAGACCGCGCTGCACGATGCGCTGCAGAAGGTGGAACAGCAGGCCATCCGGCACAAGAAACGATACGACACGATGCGGGACCATCCGAAGCCGATTGCGGCGGAAGCGGCCTGAGCAGTAGTTAGGGAGATCCAACGAGGATCGGGAGAATCGACTCGCGTTTCACGAAGGCTGGAGCGTGGGTCGATCTCTGGGTGCTAGGATGCACGCATGGGCACTAAGCGCGCGGCCAAGGTTGTTAAGCCTGCTAAGTCCAGGGCAAAGCCGGTTGCCGACCGGGCTGCGGATCAGGACTTGACGCCGCCTGCGCGGGAGCTGGTGATCCTGACGGGGATGTCGGGGTCGGGGAAGGCTTCTGCGCTGAAGGCGTTTGAGGACCTGGGGTACTACTCGGTGGACAATTTGCCGCTGGAGTTGATACCGCGGTTTGCGGACCTGGTGGCGAAGTCGGCGGAGATTGCGCGGGCGGCGTTGGTGGTGGATGTTCGCGAGGGCAGCCGGCTGGATAGGTTTCCGGCGATTTTGAAGAAGGTAAGGCTGGTGTTGCCGACGCGGGTGGTGTTTCTGGAGGCCAGCGAAGAGGCGATTGTGCGGCGGTTTTCTGAGACGCGGCGACCGCATCCGCTGGGGAGGGGCGAGACGGTTGTGGCGTCGATCCGGGCGGAGCGGAAGCGGCTGGACCCAGTGCGGAATGTGGCCGATATTTTGCTGGATACGACGCGGTTCAATGTGCATGAGCTGCGGGCGCATATCAACTCGCAGTTTGAACGTGGCGGGGAGAAGAACGATAGGAACCTTACGATCTCAGTGATGAGTTTTGGGTTTAAGAATGGCGTGCCTACGGATGCGGATTTGGTGTTCGATGTTCGGTTTTTGCCGAATCCGCATTTTGTGCCGGAGTTTCGGAAGCTGACGGGGAAGCATCCCAAGGTGGCGAAGTACATACGGCAGTTTCCGCAGACCAGAGAGTTTCTGGATAAAGCGGCTGAGATGCTGACGTTTCTTTTGCCGCACTACATCAAGGAAGGCAAGAGCTACCTGACGATCGGGATTGGGTGTACGGGTGGGCAGCACCGGTCGGTGATGATTGCCGAGGAGCTGAAGAAGCGGCTGGGGGCAGCGGGGTATCGGGCGAAGAGCTCGCACCGGGATATGCCGCGGTGAAGCGGCGGGTACACTAACTGATGATGAATGTTCCTAGAGCGTGTTTCATAGATGGTCTCGGGGTCGTTCGCAAGCAGCCTCCGAGGCTAAAGCCCCATTTTGGAGCGGCGTTTTGCGGTCCGGCTGAAGCCGTTCCCTTCCGAGCGCGTCTTTATGAAATAGGCTCTGGGCATATGGCACGCGGGGGCCACGCATGAAGCGAATCTGGCGACTGTTTCGCTACATGCGGCCGTATGCGCTGTACTCGCTGATGTCGGTCGGCTTGATGGCGGTGTATGCCGCGATGGCGGGGTTCCGGGTTCTGCTGATCAAGCCGATTGTGGACAACGTGCTGAGCCCCAAGGCATCGGCGCAGGATTTGGTGTTGTTCACCATCCCGCATACGCAGCAGCCCGTAACGCTGGAGATGCTGCTGCCTTATCACTTCCATAGCGCGTGGGACGCGGTAGCTGTGGCGCTTATCGGGTCGGCGATTGTGAAGTCGATCTGCGATTACCTGGGGACGCTGCTGGCTAACAAGGCTGGGTTCGGCATGATTACCGACATGCGCAACGATTTGTACGACGCGCTGTTGCGGCGATCGACGGCGTTCTTTCAGCGGAATACGACTGGGACACTGATCTCGACGCTGATCAGCGATGTGGAGCGTGTGCAATCGGCGATGGCGACGGTGATGAGCGATTTTCTGCAACAGACATTTACGCTGATTGTGATGATCGGGGTGGTGATTGTTGAAGGCAGACGGATGGCATGGGTGCTGCTGCTGTTCGTTCCAGTGATCGTGTCGTCTGCACGGAGGATTGGGCGGCGGGTGCGGCATACTACGCGGCGCGGGCAGGATAAGCTGGCGGACATCCAGAACATTGTGCATGAGACGATCACGGGCAACGGGATTGTGAAGGCGTTTGGCATGGAGCTGTGGGAGATGAACCGCTTCCGCAAGGCGGCGGATAAGCTGCTGGCGGCGAATATGCGGTCGGTGGCGGTGCAGGCGATCTCGTCGCCGCTGATGGATGCGCTGGGTGCGGTGGCGATTGCGCTGCTGTTGTTGTTTGGGCGCAACGAGATTGCGCATGGCAAGTGGACGATTGGGTTGTTTATTACGTTTCTGGCGTCGGTGATTGTGCTTTACGATCCGGTGCGGAAGATGCCGATTTATTACAACAGCTTTCAGCAGGCGGTTGGAGCCAGCGAAGAGATATTCAAGTTTATCGAGGCGCAGGATGAGGTGCGGGAGCGGCGGAAGGCGATTGCGCTGAAGAGCTTTGAGAAGAGTATCGAGTTTCGGGATGTGCGGTTTGCGTATGACAGCGACGGCGAGCCCAAGGAGGTGCTGCACGGGATCAACCTGACGGTGCAGCGGGGCGAAGTGGTGGCGCTGGTGGGGCCGAGCGGGGCGGGGAAGTCTACGCTGATGAATTTGCTGCCGCGGTTTTTCGATGTGACCGGCGGGGCGATACTTGTCGACGGGCACGATATTCGTGACCTTACGCTGGCGTCGTTGCGCAAACAGATTGGGAAGGTGACGCAGGAGACGGTGCTGTTCAACGACACGGTGCGCAACAACATTGCGTACGGCAGGCCGGATGTGCCGATGGCACGGATCGAAGCTGCGGCAAAGGCCGCGCTGGCGCATGACTTTATCGAGCGCATGCCGCTGGGCTACAACACGATGATCGGTGAGCGCGGAATGCGGCTTTCTGGCGGCGAGCGGCAGCGGCTGGCGATTGCGCGGGCGCTGCTGAAGAATGCTCCGTTGCTGGTGCTGGATGAGGCTACTTCGGCGCTGGATACCGAGAGCGAAGCGGCGGTGCAGGCGGCGCTGGCGAACCTGATGCAGGGGCGGACGGTGCTGGTGATTGCGCATCGGATGTCGACGGTGCGGCGGGCAGACCGGATTGCCGTGATTGAGCATGGCAGGCTGACCGAGTTGGGATCGCACGATGAGTTGCTGACCCTGGGTGGGATGTATAGCCGTCTGCATAACATGCAGTTTGGCGAGGATTATGCTTCGCAGGTTGAGGCGGAAGATATTGTGACGAGCGGGGTTGAGGGGACGGCTTAGGAGCAGTGGTTAGTGGTTAGTGATTAGTGGGTAAGAGATAGGGTAGGTGATGGCGGGTATTCTTTTTATTATTTCGGCGCCCAGTGGGTCGGGTAAGTCTACCTTGGTGAACGAGGTGCGGCGGCTAGTGCCGGGGCTGGAATTTTCGGTGTCGTATACCACGCGTGCGCCGCGGGGTTCGGAGGAGGACGGGCGGGAGTATCACTTTACGACGAAAGAAAACTTTGAGCGCATGATCGCCGCGGATGAGTTTCTGGAGTATGCGACCGTCTTCGGCGACAACTACTATGGGACTGCGATCTCCGCGCTGGAGCAGGCGCGCGAGCATGGGCACGATCTGCTGCTGGACATCGATGTGCAGGGCGCGCTACAGGTGATGAAGAAAGTGCCGGAGGCGGTGTCGATCTTTATATTGCCGCCGAGCCCGCAGGTGCTGGAGATGCGGCTGCGGAATCGCAGCCAGGCGGAGGGCGTGACGCAGGAGGATGTGATCGAGCGGCGCTTGTCGCAGGCGCGGAATGAGCTGTTGAAGATCGGCGACTACAAGTATGCGCTGGTGAACGATCAACTCGACCTTGCGGCGAGCGAGATGCGCGCGATTGTGCTGAGCGAGCGTGGGGAGGCAGGGAAGATCGTCACGACTGCCGCGCGATGTTTGACCTCTGCGCGTTCGGTGCGGCTGGATGCGGCGCTGGCGAGCTTTCAAGTGACGCCGGCGACCAGGTAAGAGCTGGACAGGTTTTCCACCATGCTCTGTACGGTGAGGCCTAAACAAGAGTCCGATTTGGAGCTAGAATGAGCCCAATCCCGGAGGTCTGCTGCATGGGTCCCAACGATGGTCTTCAGAACAGGTACAGCCTGGTGAAGGGCGCGGCACGACGCGCTCGCCAACTGCAATCGGGAGCGCCGCCGCTGGGCGTTTCAAAGTCGCTGAAGGCCTGCCGCGTGGCACAGGATGAGGTGCTGAGCGGCAAGGTCACCTTCAATGTGATGGCGCTGAAGCCTGCGCGGCCGGCCTGACGCATAATTGGGTATGGGCCTTACGCCACAGCAGAACCTGCGCGCTTATGTGGACTACCTGCGCGACCTCGGGATCTACGATCTTTACCGGCGGGACGATCCGCAGACGATGCTGCCGGAGTCGTTGCGGGCGGCGGTTGCGGAGAGCGCAAAGCGTGCTCCTGTGGCAGCGGCGCGGCCTGCGGTTGCGGCGCAGCGAGTGCAGGTGAAGCCCGTGGCCGTCGCGGTACCTCCAGTAGACTTCGATCTTGAGCCGAGTGCGGCACCCTTGACGCCGGAGCTTGCCGTCCCTATGCCGAAGCCGATTTCTTTCGACGAACTTGCGCCGCTGCCGATGCAGCTTGTTGCGCCTGGCGATCGCGTGGCTGCATTAGAGGCGGTGCGCGCCGATATTGGCGACTGCACGCGTTGTCCCCTGGCCTACGCGGGGCGGCACAAGATTGTGTTTGCGGATGGCGATGCGAATGCGCGGCTGATGTTCGTGGGCGAAGGGCCTGGGGCCGATGAGGATGCCAGTGGGTTGCCGTTCGTGGGCAAGGCAGGACAGTTGCTGAACAACATGATTGGAGCGATGGGACTGAAGCGGGAGCAGGTTTATATAGCGAACATCGTGAAGTGCAGGCCGCCGGCGAACCGCACGCCGGAGCCTGCGGAGGCCAATACGTGCTCGCAGTTTTTGCTGCGGCAGATCGACATTGTGAGGCCGCAGGTGATCGTGGCGCTGGGAGCGACGGCGGCGACCTATTTGCTGGGCGTGCGGCAGTCGCTGGGATC
>Ga0302315_10002832_pt1 | contig 16069 bp, 23 predicted proteins | sample III_Palsa_N3_1_FD_200532 | JGI IMG/M metagenome (GOLD analysis project Ga0302315, IMG submission 200532) | Peat permafrost microbial communities from Stordalen Mire near Abisko, Sweden - III_Palsa_N3_1 | ecosystem: Environmental > Terrestrial > Soil > Palsa > Peat permafrost | place: Sweden... | reverse complement strand
CGCTTGCGCGGAATGGGAATGACCCTGTTTTGTATTTAACGCCTGCATCTTTTAACTGCTCCTCGGTTTGGCCAACGGCTGCAACTTCGGGCCAGGTATAAACTACGCCTGGTATCAGGTTGTAGTTTATATGTGGCTTTTGTCCGGCAATGGTTTCAGCAACCAAGGTACCTTCATCCTCAGCTTTGTGGGCCAGCATAGCTCCGCGGATCACATCGCCTATGGCATAAACACCTTTAACACTGGTTTCCAGGTGATCGTTCACGGTAACTTTTCTGCCGCGTTCTTCAACAGCAAGACCTATTTTATCTAAGCCTAAACCATCGGTATAAGCAATACGGCCTACAGCAACAAGGCAGTAATCGCCTTTCAATTCTTTCTTCTCACCAGTCGGGCTATCGAAGGTTACGGTTACCTCTTTACCTTTTACAGTAGCGCCGGTAACTTTATGGCCCAGGTAAAACTCAACACCTTGTTTCTGCATTACCTTCTGCAGCTCCTTGCCCAAGCTCTTATCCATAGTTGGGATAATGGAATCCATAAACTCAATTACAGAAACCTTGGCACCTAAACGGGCATAAACCGAACCTAACTCTAAACCAATAACACCACCGCCGATCAATATCAGGTGCTTAGGTATTTCGGTAAGTGTTAAAGCTTCGGTTGAAGTAATGATGCGTTTTTTATCGATCTTGATAAACGGCAGGCTTGATGGTTTTGAACCGGTAGCAATAATAACATTGGTGCCGGTGATTTCCTGGGTAGTACCATCAGCTTTTGTTATAACGATAGTATTTTTATCCTTAAAAGAACCAACACCCTGGTACGAATCAATTTTATTTTTTTTGAACAGGAAGGTAATACCGCTGGTATTTTTACCAACAACCTCTGTTTTGCGCTTCATCATCTGGGTAATATCAACCGATAAATTATCAAGGTTGATACCGTGGGTTTTGAAGGTATGTGATGCATTGTAATAATGCTCAGAAGAATCAAGTAAAGCCTTTGAAGGGATACAACCAACATTTAAGCAGGTACCACCAAAAGTTGAATATTTTTCGATACAGGCAGTTTTTAAACCCAATTGGGCGGCACGTATAGCGGCTACATAGCCACCAGGGCCCGAACCGATAACGATAACATCATATTGCATAGTAGTGTAAATTTGCGAGCAAAGTTAAGCATTATCTGCAGCTAAAAAAGCTCAATTATGTTAGTATTAAGTCAATTGTGAATGTATGAATTAGTCATGTTTGATTACTTCTTCTCCTTCATATAGCGGGGATAATGAATTTATCTTTTTCATTATAAATAAGTCAGAGGTTTAAGCCTGTAGAATGATGCGAACTTATTAATAATTTTTAACTTGTATTCAGTATTTTAGCCGTTTAACTGACTAACAATACAAATGAAATTAAACAGATTACTGATAGTTTTCTTAGGGATCCTATCCTTTAACGCTAAAGCCCAACTGGGTGTACCTAAAGAAACATTTACCCATGCTGATACTTTACGTGGCAACATAAACTCTCCGTTCCGTACCTGTTACGATATAAACTATTATCACCTGGATGTTAAGTTTGATATCGCTAACAAATTCATCAGCGGAAACGTGCTTTTTAGATATACTGCCACGCAGGATTTCACCCAATTGCAGTTCGACCTTTATGATAATCTGAAGATCGAGAAGGTAGTTTATAAAGGTGCCGAAGTACCTTACAGGCGCGAAGCTAATGCAGTGTTTGTTACTTTCCCTAATACCATTACTAAAGGTAGTAAGGATGAGTTTACCGTTTATTACTCGGGCAACCCAACCATAGCTAAAAATGCGCCATGGGATGGTGGTGTGGTTTATACCCAGGATTCATTAAAAAAGCCATGGGTAGCAACAGCGTGCCAGGGTGATGGAGCGAGCATATGGTGGCCTAATAAGGACCAGCAGGCCGATGAGGTTGATAGTGCTTTGATCAGTATAAGCGTACCTACGGGCTTAAAAGATGTATCAAACGGCCGCCTGCGCAAGGTTACTGATCTGGGTAACGGCTATACACAGTTCGACTGGTTTGTAGCCAACCCGATAAACAACTATGATATTGAAGCCAATATTGGCGATTATACACATTTCAGCGATAGCTACGATGGCGAAAAAGGCAAGCTGAGCCTTGATTACTGGGTGCTGCCTTATCATTTGGAACAAGCCAAAAAACAGTTTGGTGCAAATGTTAAACGCATGTTGCACTCGCACGAGCACTGGTTCGGCGCTTATCCTTTTTATGAGGATGGCTACAAATTGATAGAAACGCCACACCTCGGCATGGAGCACCAGAGCGGCGTAGCATATGGCAACCATTTCATGAACGGCTATTTAGGTTCGGATCTTTCCCACACCGGCTGGGGTTTAAAATTCGATTATATTATTATACACGAGAGCGGGCATGAGTGGTTCGGCAATAACATTACCTCGAAAGACCTAGGGGATATGTGGATACATGAATCATTCACAGATTACTCTGAATCGTTATTTGTGGAGACCTTTTACGGCAAACAAGCAGGGCAGGAATATGTACATGGATCACGCAGTGGCATTGCTAATGACAGGCCGGTTGTTGGCCCATATGGCGTGAATAAAGGGGGCTCGGAAGATATGTATGAAAAAGGCGCTGTTATCTTAAACATGGTGCGCACTGTAATTAATGACGATGAAAAATGGCGCAGCATATTACGCGGGTTGAATAAGACCTTCTATCATAAAACAGTTACTTATGATGATATTGTAAATTATATCTCCGACAACTCAGGCCAAAATCTAAAACCTATTTTCGATCAGTACTTACATTATACCAGCTTACCGGTATTACAGATCAATACTAATAATAAGGGGAAATTGTATTGTACCTGGACAGGTTGTGTACCCAACTTTAATATGCCTGTACGAATAAGGATAAAAGGAGGCGAATACAAGTACTTTACCCCCAGAGCCACCAATTCAAACGGGCCAGTTCATTCAAGATCACCTCAAACCATAATTAACATTGATGGTATAAATAAAACCAATATTGAGGTTGATACCTTCAATTATTATATAGGCGTACTTATAAACTAATTGCCAGTTTTAGTTTAGTCTATAATTCAGTAAATTAGCTCTTTATAAATCTTTAATATAAGGATTTATAAAGAGCTTAATTTTTTTGAACTTTGGTGCAACTACTTCAATTCACCAGGCGTCTTATAACCAAACAAACTCATAGATTATGAAATCATTAACTAAAATTTTACTGGCAGCCGCATTATTAACAGGCGCCAACTATACTTTTGCAACCACACACGCAACTGCAAAAGTAAAAACAGACAACACAGTACAGGACCGCCATCTTACAGGCTTTAACGCTGTTGATGCATCCGGCTCATTTGATGTTTACATAGTTCAGAATGGTACCGAATCTGTAAGGGTTGAAGCCCCCGCGGATATCATTGACAAAATTGTTACCGAGGTTGAGGGCGGCGTATTACAGATACATAATAAAAACAATTCCGGATGGAACTGGAGCGGAATAACCCATAAAAAAGTAGCTGTTTATGTTTCAGTAAAAGATATCAACAGTATTGGCATTACCGGCTCAGGCGATGTATTTTTTAAAGAAGGCATAAAAGCTAATTCTTTAAAAATAAGAGTAAGTGGCTCAGGCGATGTATTTGGCAAGGTTGATGTAAAATCGCTGGAAGCCAGTATATCTGGTTCAGGTGACATGAAACTTTCAGGCCGTGCGGAAACTTCAGCAATTAGGGTATCAGGTTCAGGTGATTTTACTGCTAAGGATCTGGCTACAGTAAATACGTCAGTACATGTGTCAGGCTCAGGCGATGCCAGCGTTAATGTTAGCGATAGCCTTGATGCCTCAGTTTCAGGTTCAGGCGATGTTAGCTATACCGGCGGCGCGCAGCATGTTGTTAAATCAAAATCAGGCAGCGGCGATATCAGTGGTCATTAATTATTAACTGATCTATATATAGGAAACGCCCTGTTCTTTTAGAGCAGGGCGTTTTTTTGTTTGTACGATACATGCTGTTTGCTTTTCTCACCACGAGTCATTGCGAGGAACGAAGCAATCCCGAACTATACAAGACATAATAACATGTCATTGCTGTAAGCGATAGTGTGGCAACCTCGTCGCTGATATATCTAACGCGACGAGGTTGCTTCGTCGTTCCTCCTCGCAATGACATTTAGAAAATAACATCCAACAAAAAAGGCCCTGATCAAATGATCAGAGCCTTTAATATTAATTGAAAGAAGGATTAATTATTCTCCTTTTTCAGCATTTTCTTCGTTATCAGCAGCTGGTGCTTCTTCAGCGGCAGGAGCTTCTGCTACAGGAGCCTCATCAACAACCGGTGCTTCTTCAACAACCTCTGCAACTGGAGCAGCAGCAGCATCCTGTGCAACAGGAGCCTTAGTTTTTGCTGAACCACCACGACGACGGGTTGTCTTTTTAGCAGTTTGAGCGTTATCGCCACCGTAAACAGTGTTATAATCTACTAATTCAATTAGCGCCATTTCAGCGTTGTCACCTAAACGATTTTCCATTTTGATGATACGAGTGTAACCACCCGGGCGGTTAGCAATTTTCTCAGCTATGTCACGGAACAGGATGCTAACTGCATCTTTATCCTGTAAGTAGCTAAATGCTGTACGACGAGAGTGAGTAGTGTCGCTTTTTGATTTAGTTAAGATTGGCTCAACAAATACGCGTAAAGCTTTTGCTTTAGCTAATGTTGTAGTGATACGCTTGTGTAAAATAAGCGAAGTTGCCATGTTACTCAGCATCGCTTTGCGGTGGCTGGTAGTACGGCCTAAGTGATTGTGTTTTTTTCCGTGTCTCATTGTTATTTAATTTTAGCACGTGCATACCGTTGGGCGATTACCTCAAGCCCTCGGAATTATGCCTTCGCTGTTATTTGTATTATTATTAATAGAGTCAAGAGTTAAGAGCCAAGAATCAAGATTAATATCTTTGTTCTTGATTCCTGGATCTTGACTCTTGAATCTTTTAAATTATTCTTCGTCTAACTTAAATTTAGACAGGTTCATACCGAAAGATAATCCTTTTGATTTAACCAGGTCCTGAATTTCAGTTAATGATTTTTTACCGAAATTTCTGAATTTTAACATGTCAGCAACATCGTATGATACTAAGTCGGCCAGGCTACGGATGTCGGCAGCTTTAAGGCAGTTTAGTGCACGTACTGAAAGATCAAGATCAACTAATTCAGTTTTAAGGATCTTACGCATATGCAGGATCTCTTCGTCAACTTCTTTAGTTTCTTCTTTAGCCTGTGCTTCAAGCATCATGTTCTCATCGCTGAACAGCATAAAGTGCTGGATCAGGATCTTAGCTGCTTCTTTAAGGGCATCTTCAGGATGTATTGAACCATCAGTTGTAATATCCAGTACTAATTTTTCATAGTCTGTTTTTTGTTCAACACGATAGTTTTCAATAGTGAACTTTACGTTTTTGATCGGGGTGAAAATAGAATCGATAGCTATTACACCTACATTAGCATCAGGGTTTTTATTTTCGTCGCTTGGGATGTAACCACGGCCCTTGTTGATAGTAAGCTCAATTTCAAGCGTTACTGAAGAGTCCATGTTACAGATAACAAGGTCAGGATTTAAAACTGTAAAGTTGTTAGAGAACTTGCTGATATCGCCAGCTTTAAAAGCATCCTGACCGTTAATGATCACGAATATTTTTTCGCTGTCGCCAGATTCGCCTGTTTTTTTGAAGCGTACCTGTTTAAGGTTCAGTATGATCTCAGTTACATCTTCAACAACACCTTTGATGGTAGAAAACTCATGCATCACTCCTGAGAAACGTACAGAAGTAATCGCATAACCTTCTAATGATGAAAGTAAGATACGACGCAGAGCATTACCAATGGTTATACCGAAACCTGGTTCTAACGGACGAAACTCAAACGTGCCATCAAAATCAGTTGATTTCTGCATGATAACCTTGTCTGGTTTTTGAAATGCTAAAATTGCCATTTATATCCTTTGTTTATTGTTTACGAATTGATTTGATTTAAACCACAAAAATGATTGGCAATATCTGCCAACCATCATGTGTATAAGTATCGTTATTATTTTGAGTATAACTCGACGATCAGGTTTTCCTTGATGTTTTCAGGAATCTCATCACGATTTGGATAGTTAAGGAACTTACCTGATAATTCGGCAGCATCCCATTCTAACCAGCTATATTTATTGATCTTTCTGCCAGCAACTGAATGCGAAATAGCTTCAAGAGATTTTGATTTTTCACGTACCGAGATAACGTCGCCTGCTTTTAATTGATAAGAAGCAATGTTAACCACTTCGCCATTCACATTGATGTGTTTGTGGCCTACTAACTGACGCGCAGCTGAACGGGTTGGCGCAATACCTAAACGGTAAACTGCGTTATCTAAACGGGCTTCTAAAAACTTTAATAAGTTTTCACCAGTGATACCTTCTTTTGAAGAAGCGCGGTGAAACAAGTTTTCGAATTGTTTTTCTAATACACCGTAAGTGTATTTTACTTTTTGTTTTTCCATCAGCTGAGTTGAATACTCAGATTGCTTTCCTCTTCTTTTAGAAGCGCCATGCATTCCTGGTGGATAATTTTTTCTTTCTAACGCTTTATCCGGACCGAAGATCGGCTCACGGAAACGACGTGCAATTTTTGATTTTGGACCTGTATATCTAGCCATTTTTGTGTTGTTTTAAAGTATCAAACAGCCTGTAGCTGATGAATCTTAGCTTTAAAAATATGTTAATTAAACTCTTCTTCTTTTTGAAGGACGGCAACCGTTGTGCGGAAGCGGTGTAATGTCCTTTATAGTGGTTACTTCAATACCTGCAGTTTGCAAAGTACGGATAGCTGATTCACGACCAGCGCCCGGGCCTTTTACAAATACTTCAACCTTACGTAAACCTAAGTCATAAGCAACTTTACCGCAATCGGAAGCAGCTTGACCAGCAGCATAAGGGGTATTCTTTTTTGAACCTTTGAAACCCATTTTACCAGCTGACGACCATGAAATAGCCTGGCCGGTTTTGTTGGTTAGGGTGATGATGATATTGTTAAAAGTAGCATTGATATGTGCTTCGCCGATAGGCTCAACTATAACTATGCGTTTTTTGGTAACTTTTTTGCTCTTAGCCATTTTTTTAATTATTGAGTTATCAGATTATTAGGTTAACGATTTAACCCGGACCTGCTAACTATTTATTTATAATATATATTCCAAATGATCTAAGAGCATATACCGCCCTGTTGATCATCCATCAATTACTATTTAGTAGCTTTCTTTTTGTTAGCAACTGTTTTACGTTTTCCTTTACGGGTACGTGAGTTGTTTTTAGTACGCTGACCACGTAACGGTAAACCTTTACGGTGACGTGTACCACGGTAACAACCTATATCCATCAAACGTTTGATGTTAAGTTGAACTTCAGAGCGCAATGAGCCTTCAACCTTGATCTGATCGTTAATGATACCACGAATGATAGCTAACTGATCGTCATTCCAATCCTGCACTTTAGTATCATAACTAATACCTGCCTGATTTAAAATTCCCTGAGCTGTTGAACGGCCGATTCCGTAGATATAGGTTAACCCTATCTCTCCTCTTTTATTTTTTGGTAAATCAATACCTGATATCCTTGCCATATTTTTTGTTTGTGTTTTTACGTAATAATCGAACGGCGGGCCACCGTTGTACGATTATTACAATTTTTTTAATTATCCCTGACGTTGTTTATACTTTGGGTTCTTTTTGTTTATAACATAAAGTTTCCCGTTGCGGCGAATGATCTTACAATCAACACTGCGTTTTTTAATGGATGCTCTAACTTTCATCTCTTTTGATTATTTATATCTATAGGTTATTCTACCTTTTGTTAAATCATACGGGCTCATCTCTAATTTTACTCTGTCACCAGGTAAAATTTTGATATAGTGCATCCGCATTTTGCCGGAAATATGCGCGATAATCTCGTGGCCATTCTCTAGTTCAACCCTGAACATTGCATTTGATAATGCTTCCCGAATTGTTCCGTCCTGTTCAATCGAAGATTGTTTAGCCATATTTTACTGATTATTACTTAATTATCCGCCCTAAAACCGGGATGCAAAATTAATAATTTTTTTTTAATTTTTATTTATTTCTTTTAAAACATTATCAACGTATGAAAAAGTTGATAAAATGTCTACTTTACCCTTACCTACAGCTACTGTATGCTCATAATGGGCCGATGGTTTCTTATCAACTGTTGATACCGTCCATCCATCATCCCAGAATTTAACACCGGCACGGCCAGCATTTATCATCGGCTCAATGGCAATTACCATCCCTTCCTCCAATTTTATGCCCGATCCGCGCTTGCCGTAGTTCGGTACTTCAGGCTTTTCATGCAAATGCAATCCAACACCGTGGCCTACCAATTCTTTTACTACACCAAAACCATTCTTTTCAGCATGCTCCTGTACGGCGTAGCCTATATCACCTATCCTCATGCCCACCACAGCCTTCTCAACCCCAAGGTCAAGACATTCTCTGGTTACACGCATTAGTTTCTTAACGGTATCGCTAACCTCTCCTACTGCAAAAGTAAAAGCAGAGTCGCCGTAGTATTTATTTAAAATAACACCACAATCAACTGATATCAAATCACCTTCAACTAAAGTCTGCTGGCCCGGAAAGCCATGAACTACCTGATCATTAGGCGAAATGCATAATGAAAAAGGAAAGCCATGATAATTTAGAAAAGCTGGAACCCCGCCGTTATCTCGGATATAAGTTTCGGCGAGTTTATTTAATTCTATAGTTTTAACGCCTGGAGCAATCACCTTAGCGATCTCTCCAAGCGTTTTAGAAACAAGTAAAGAACTTTCTCTTATGAGTTCTATCTCTTCGACAGACTTATAATTGATCTTCGACATCTTGTTAAATTAGATAACCGGGGTTGTTCCCGTAACTGCAGGTGCTGAGCTACGGCCCTTTATTCTGCCAGTCTTCATTAATCCATCATAATGACGCATTAATAAATGGCTTTCTATCTGCTGTAAGGTATCCAATATAACACCTACAAGAATGATCAGTGATGTACCACCGAAGAAACGTGCGAATATTGGAGTAACACCTATCATACTTGCAATAGCAGGTATAACAGCTATAATAGCCAGCGCGATTGAGCCCGGTAAAGTTATCTTTGAAATAATATCATCTATAAAGTTAGCTGTTGCCACACCTGGTTTAACACCTGGTAAAAAGCCACCGTTCTTTTTCATGTCATCCGCCATTTGGTTAGGATTAACAGTGATAGCGGTGTAGAAGTAGGTGAACAGAATGATCAATACAGCAAACAGTAAGTTATGTGGCCATGAGTTATAGTTAGCCAACGCCATTACTGTAGGATTAGCAGCTATGCTCGGGAACAATGATGGTATGTATGCAGGTATAAACATTAAAGCCTGCGCAAATATGATAGGCATTACACCCGCTGCGTTTACCTTTAATGGTATATACTGGCGCACACCGCCATATTGTTTGTTACCAACTATACGTTTTGCATACTGTACAGCAATTTTACGTGTACCCTGAACGATCAAGATAGTGAACATTACTACACCAATTAACGCTACAAGTTCAACCACAAAGGTTACTAAACCACCCTGGCCGCCTGTACGGGTTAAGAACTCCGTTGCAACAGCACCTGGTAACTGAGCAATGATACCCACCATTATAATTAATGATATACCATTACCAATACCTTTATCAGTGATTCTTTCACCAAGCCACATTACAAATAATGTACCTGAGGTTAATACAAATACGTTCAGAATGGTAAACACCGGGTCCGCGATCATACGGGCATCAGGGCCAATCTGAGATTTCAGATAGCCGATAGCCTGTAAACCGGTAATCGCTATTGTTAAATAGCGGGTCCATTGGTTTATTTTGTTCTGGCCGCTTTCGCCTTCTTTTTGCAGTTTAGCAAAGTAAGGTACAGCTATCCCCAGCAATTGCACCACAATTGAGGCTGAGATGTACGGCATTACGCCTAATGCAAAAATTGATGCATGCGAGAACGCACCACCTGCAAACATGTTCAGTAAACCAAGCAGGCCTTCTTTAGCATGTGTGCTTAATGATGCCGGATCGACACCAGGTAAAACCACTACGCAGCCTACACGATATATTAAAAGAAATAAGAGTGTGTTAGTTATACGCACTCTTAGATCTTCGATTTTCCAGATATTGGATAATGTGGTGAAAAAATTCTTCATTTGAAAAATTATAGCTTAACTATGGTACCGCCGGCTGCTTCAATAGCTTTTTGTGCAGTTGCGGTAAATGCATGTGCCTTAACCTCTAAAGTTGCTTTTAGCTCGCCGCGACCAAGGATCTTAACCAGGTCGTTTCTTGAAGCTAAACCATGTTCTTTCAGTGTATCAAAATCAACTGAAGATAATGAATACTGCTCAACCAGTTGTTGTAATACATCAAGGTTTACACCTACGTACTCAACACGGTTAGGGTTTTTAAAGCCCACTTTAGGCACACGGCGTTGTAATGGCATCTGGCCACCTTCAAAACCGATTTTAGTTTTGTTACCTGAACGTGAACCTGCGCCCTTATGACCGCGGGTTGATGTACCGCCACGGCCAGAACCTGTACCACGGCCAATTCTTTTTCTATTTTTAGTAGAACCTTCTGCAGGTTTTAAATTACTTAAATTCATGATATTAAATATTTTCTACCGCTACCAAATGATTAACTTTCTTTACCATACCGATGATAGCTGCAGTAGCTTCAACTTCCACACTGTGGTTGATCTTGCGCAGGCCTAAAGCCTCCACAGTTCTTTTCTGGCGCTCACTTCTATCGATCACGCTTTTAATCTGGGTTATTTTGATTTTTGCCATGATGATTATCCGTTAAATACTTTACCTAAACTAACACCGCGATGTTGCGCTACAGTGTAAGCATCACGTAATTGTGATAATGCCGATACAGTTGCTTTAACCACGTTGTGCGGGTTTGATGATCCTTTTGATTTTGCCAATACGTTGTGAACACCTGCAGATTCTAATACTGCACGCATTGCACCACCTGCAATTACACCGGTACCATTAGCAGCTGGTTTTATGAAAACAAAACCACCTGAAAATTTACCTATTTGCTCATGAGGTACTGTACCGTTAATGATAGGAACTTTTACTAAGTTCTTTTTGGCATCATCAATTCCTTTAGCGATAGCTTCGGTAACCTCTTTTGCTTTACCTAAGCCATAACCTACAACGCCATTTTCGTCACCTACTACCACAATGGCAGAGAAACTGAATGTACGGCCACCTTTTGTTACTTTGGCAACACGTTGTATGCTTACCAAGCGGTCTTTTAATTCGATCTCGCTTGTTTTTACTCTTTTTATGTTGATTGTTGACATTTCTTGATTCGATTAAAAGTTTAAACCACCTTCACGTGCACCTTCAGCAAGTGATTTAACACGGCCGTGGTACAAATAACCGTTCCTATCGAAAACAACATCTTTAATACCAGCGGCTATCGCTTTTTCAGCAACCAGCTTGCCTACGGCTACTGATTGGTCTGACTTGGTACCTGCTGTTGCTACAAAATCTTTTGATAAAGATGATGCTGATACTATAGTTTTTCCGGATACATCGTCAATGATCTGGGCATAAATACCTTTATTGCTTCTGTATACAGACAAGCGCGGACGCGCTGTTGAACCTGAAAGGCGTTTTCTGATACCTTTCTTTATTCTGTCTCTTCTTGATAATTTAGCTCCCATGACGATTATTTTTTAGATGCTGATTTACCTGCTTTTCTTCTCAATATCTCGCCAACAAACTTGATACCTTTACCTTTATAAGGCTCTGGTGTACGTAGTGAGCGTATTTTTGCAGCTACCTGGCCAATTAATTGTTTATCAATTGATTCAAGTATGATAGTTGGGTTTTTACCCTTTTCAGCAGTTGTTGTTACTGTAATTTCTGTTGGTAATTCAAATACGTAGTGGTGAGAGTAACCCAACACTAAATCTAATGTATTGCCTGTATTTGTGGCACGGTAACCTACACCTACTAACTCTTGTTGTAATTTGTAACCTTCAGTTACACCTACAACCATGTTATTTAAAAGTGCGCGGTATAAACCGTGTAATGCTTTATGGCGTTTTTGATCAGAAGGGCGTTTAACTAATAAATTTCCTTCTTCCTGCTCAACAATGATATCACTGTCTACAGCTTGTGTTAACACGCCTTTAGGGCCTTTAACCGTTACCAGGTTCTCCGGAGATACAGTTATTGATACGCCTTGTGGCAGTGCTATTGGTGCTTTTCCTACTCTTGACATTGCTTAATTCCTCCTGATTAATATACGTAGCATAAAACTTCACCACCAATGTTCTGCTGACGAGCTTCTTTATCGGTCATTATACCGTGAGAAGTTGACAGTATGGCGATACCTAAACCATTTAATACTCTTGGCAAGTTATCTGTGCCTGCGTATTTTCTTAAACCAGGTTTACTGATACGAGCGATGCTGCGGATAGCAGAAATTTTAGTTATCGGGTGGTATTTTAATGCCACTTTAATAGTTCCTTGCGGACCATTATCCTCAAACTTGTAGTTCGCGATGTAACCTTTGTCGAAAAGCACCTTAGTGATTTCCTTTTTCAGATTTGATGCTGGTATTTCAACAACCCTGTGGTTGGCTTTAATAGCATTTCTTACACGGGTAAGATAATCTGCGATTGGATCTGTATTCATTACTTATTGTTTATGATAGTGGTTTCCGTAGACCTTCTATCGGTTAATATTCTCTTTTTTTGAGCTGAAAGTATAAAGCTTAAAGACCAAAGCTATTTTGCTTTTGGCCTTATGCTTTTAGCTTTAAGCTAATTACCAGCTAGCTTTTCTTACTCCCGGGATCTTACCTGCTAGTGCCATTTCGCGGAAAGTTACCCTTGAAATGCCAAACTGGCGCATATAACCACGTGGGCGGCCGGTTAATTTACACCTGTTGTGTAATTTTACCGCTGATGAAGCTTTAGGCAATTTGTCTAAAGCTAAATAATCTCCTGCTTCTTTAAGGGCTGCCCTTTTTTCAGCATATTTAGCTACTAATTTGGCACGTTTTACTTCGCGTGCTTTTATTCCTTCTTTAGCCATTACTTGGTCTGATTTTTAAATGGTAATCCAAATTGTTTCAGCAACTCCAAAGCTTCAACATCATTTGTTGCTGAGGTTACAAAGGTAATATCCATACCTTGTATTTTATTGATCTTGTCAATATTTATCTCAGGGAAAATAATTTGCTCTGTTATACCTAATGTATAGTTGCCGCGGCCGTCAAAACCTTTATCGTTGATGCCTTTGAAATCACGTATACGTGGTAAAGCAACAGCAATTAAACGATCCAGAAACTCATACATTGTATTATCACGTAAAGTTACACGTACGCCTACAGGCATGTTTTTACGTAATTTAAAGTTAGAGATATCTTTCTTTGATTTTGAAGATACTGCTTGCTGACCGGTAATGGTAGTTAACTCAGTGATCGTGTTTTCGATCAGTTTTTTGTCGGTGGTAGCACCGCCAACACCCTGGTTAATGGCAATCTTTTCAAGTTTAGGAACCTGCATTACGCTTTTGTACTGAAATTTATCTTTCAGTGCGGTACGGATCTCTTCCTTATATTTTGATTTTAATCTCGGTGTGTAAGTCATTACTTAATTTCCTCCCCTGATTTTTTTGATACCCTTACCAATTTACCGGCATCGTTTCTTTTACGGCCAACACGGGTAGTTTTTCCTGTTTTAGGATCAACCAGCGCCAGGTTTGAAATGTGTATAGCAGCTTCCTGCTTTACAATTCCACCGTTTGGATTAGCAGCATTTGGCTTTGTATGTTTTGATACCAGGTTGGCACCTTCAACAATAGCCCTGCCTTTTTCTAATATTACTTCTGTTATTTTGCCTTGAGTGCCTTTTGAGTCACCGGCTATAACCTTTACTAAATCACCTTTACGGATTTTTAATTTAGCAGGTTGTTCGTGTTTTTTCTTATCCATTGTTACAATACCTCCGGTGCTAATGATACAATTTTCATAAATTGTTTCTCACGCAGTTCTCTTGCAACTGGGCCAAAGATACGGGTACCTCTTGGCTCATCCTGGTTGTTTAACAAAACTGCTGCGTTATCGTCAAAACGTATATATGAACCATCTTTCCTGCGAATCTCTTTCTTGGTTCTTACTACTACTGCTTTTGATACAGTTCCTTTTTTAACGTTGCCTGATGGCAAAGCGCTTTTTACGGTAACTACTATCTTATCGCCAATAGAAGCATATCTTTTACCGGTACCGCCCAATACGCGGATCACTAAAACTTCTTTAGCACCGCTGTTATCAGCTACATTTAATCTTGATTCCTGTTGTACCATGTTATTTAGCCCTTTCTATAATTTGAACTAATCTCCAGTTTTTGCTCTTGCTCAACGGACGGGTTTCCATAATCAATACGGTATCTCCAATACCACAAGTATTGGTTTCGTCATGAGCCATAAATTTGGTAGTTTTCTTAACGAACTTACCGTAAATCGGGTGCTTCACTTTCCGCTCAACAGCTACCACGATAGATTTCTCCATCTTGTTGCTAACTACCAGGCCGGTACGTGTTTTTCTTAAATTTCTTTCCATTTCTAAAAAATTAATTCTTTTCAGAAGCCGGCGCAGCTTTGCGCTTAGTTAATTCAGTAGTTAAACGAGCAACATCCTTACGTACTTTTGTAATACGAGTTGGGTTCTCAATAGCCGAAACCGCATGTGCAAATTTCAGTTTTGTGAGACTTGCTCTCTCTTCGCCGATTCTTGCAACCAATTCTTCAGTTGATAGCTCTAAAATTTCTGAGTTCTTCATTTTCTTGTTAGTTATTTGAGTTTTTAGTTCCAAGCCCGCTTATCAAACTGATAACTGCAAACTCAAAACTGCTAACTTTTTTTATTTATGCTTCTACGTAATCTCTACGTACTATAAATCTTGTTTGCACTGGTAATTTTTGTGCTGCAAGGCGCAATGCCTCTTTAGCGGTTTCCAGTGGTACACCTTCTGCTTCAAAGATGATCCTTCCGGGGCGTACTACCGCTACCCAGTATTCCGGCGCACCTTTACCTTTACCCATACGTACCTCTGCTGGTTTTTTGGTTACAGGCTTGTCAGGGAATATCCTGATCCACACCTGGCCTTCACGTTTCATAAAACGTGTAACAGCAATACGTGCAGCTTCTATCTGGCGGCTGGTGATCCAGGCCGGTTCCAGTGATTTTATACCGAAAGATCCGAATGAAAGTTCAGCGCCACGACTGGCGTTTCCCTTCATTTTGCCTTTTTGCATCTTTCTGAACTTCGTTCTTTTTGGCTGTAGCATTTTCTTAAGCTTTATTATCTATTCGATGTCTGTCTCGACTTTGATTATTATCTCTTTCCTGGGCCACCCGGGCGATTTCCACCACCGCGATTTGCACCGGGACCGCCACCCTGGCGATTTGGTCCACCCGGACGATTTCCACCACCACCACCTGCGTTACCGCGACGATCGTTGCTTCCACCACCTCTTTTATCATTACCTCTGCGTTCGCCACCGCGCTCGCCGCCTCTTTCGTTACCACGGCCGCCGAAACCTGCCGCGTTACCTTCTGGCCTGCCACCTTTACCGCTGTTGCTGCTGGTACCGCCAATGTTTGGAGATAGATCGCGTTTGCCGTAAACTTCGCCTTTGCAAATCCAAACTTTAACACCTATTTTACCATAAGTAGTTAATGCTTCTGCTAATGCGTAGTCAATATCAGCACGGAATGTGTGCAGAGGAATTCTTCCTTCTTTATATTGTTCGCTACGTGCCATTTCCGCACCGCCTAAACGGCCTGATGTCATTACTTTTATTCCTTCAGCACCCATTCTCATGGTTGAAGCAATAGTAGTTTTCATGGCACGACGGAA
>Ga0302315_10002831_pt1 | contig 16076 bp, 14 predicted proteins | sample III_Palsa_N3_1_FD_200532 | JGI IMG/M metagenome (GOLD analysis project Ga0302315, IMG submission 200532) | Peat permafrost microbial communities from Stordalen Mire near Abisko, Sweden - III_Palsa_N3_1 | ecosystem: Environmental > Terrestrial > Soil > Palsa > Peat permafrost | place: Sweden... | reverse complement strand
ATTCGGAAACCGCACCGGCGGCGCCGCGGAGCAAACATAAACTTTCTTCGCGCCCTGCTCGCGCACCATCGCTACAATCTCGCGAATCGTCGTGCCTCGCACAATCGAGTCATCCACCAGCAGCACATTCTTGCCTTCAAAAACCTGCGGAATCGGGTTCAGCTTCCGCCGTATCGACTTCTTCCGCTGCGCCTGTCCCGGCATAATAAATGTCCGCCCAACGTAGCGATTCCTCACCAGTGCGTCCCTGTACGGCAGCCCCAGCCGCGTCGCAATCTCCTGCGCCGCAATCCGGCTCGTCGAAGGAATGGGTATCACCACATCGATCGGCAGATGCCCCCACTCGCGCTTGATTTTCTCCGCCAGCTTCGTCCCCATATTGATCCGCGCCTGGTAAACACTCGCTCCATCCAGCACCGAATCTGGTCGCGCCAGATACACATATTCAAACAAACACGGGGCTTTCTCACGCGCCAGCACGCTCTGGTGCGTATAAAGCTCTCCCGTCATATCAATAAACACCGTCTCACCCGGTGCCAGGTCATGCTCCAGCGTAAAGCCCGTAACCTGTAGGGCCACGCTTTCGCTTGCAATCATGTACTCAGTCTTGCCGTCTTCCACCCGTGAACCAAACACTAGTGGCCGAATCCCATTCAGATCACGAAACGCCACCATCCCCACGCCCGCAATCGCCGCAATTACCGCATATCCACCCTTGCATCGCCGGTGTACTTCCTCCACCGCCGCAAAAATATCGAATTCATTCGGTTTCACCGCACCGCGTCGCGTCAGCGCATGGGCGAACACATTCAGCATCACCTCGCTGTCCGAGGTCGTATTCAGATGCCGCATGTCTGTATGGAATAGGCCTTCGATAATGTCCGGCACATTCGTCAGGTTTCCGTTGTGCGCAAACACAATTCCGTAGGGCGAATTCACATAAAACGGCTGCGCTTCGGCTACACTTGCGCATCCAGCCGTCGGATACCGCACATGCCCAATCCCTATATTGCCCAGCAAACGCGCCATATTGCCCGGGTTGAAGACCTCGGTCATTAAGCCGTTACCTTTTTCCAGGTAAAACCGGTCTTCAAAGCATGTAGCAATGCCCGCGGCATCCTGCCCACGGTGCTGCAGCATAGACAACGACTCATAGATCGTCTGGCTGACGGGGTTATATCCGAAGACTCCGACGATACCGCACATGGTTCCTCGCTGCCGTTATGACCCGTTAGAGTCCGAAAGATGCTGCGTCAGAAGTGCGTGAGAGTCGGGCGTAATCCACTTGCCGACCCATCACAAACCGGGCTCAAACAAGGACCGCCTAGGCCATTATCGCCGATTTCCATGCGGAAAAGGAACCACCCACCACCTCGAAGATCCGCTCAGACCGAAGATCGCCCAAAATGCCTTCATTCACTCCCCAGCATTTCCAACAAACCCGCCTCATCAACCACCTTTACACCTAACTGCTCTGCTTTCTCCAGCTTCGACCCTGCCTCTTCCCCGGCCACTACGTAGCTTGTCTTCTTGCTCACCGACCCCGAAACCTTCCCTCCAGCTCGCTCAATTCGCTCTTTCGCTTCTTCTCGGGTCAGCGTTGGCAAAGTGCCTGTTAACACGAAGGTTAGCCCTTCCAGTTTCGTCCCGCGCTCTTTCTTTTCGGCTGTAAATGTCAGCCCAAACTCTCGCAAACGCTCTACCAATGCCAGATTTCGCTCGTTTGCGAAGAACTCCCGCACTGTTGCTGCCACTTTTGGCCCAATATCGTTGACCTTCGTCAGGTCTTCTTCGCTGGCTGCAATCAGCGCATCCATCGATCCGAACTCTTCTGCGAGCGCCTGAGCGGTTCTTTCTCCCACATGCCGAATCCCTAATCCCAGCAATACCCGGTTCAGTGGAGCAGTCTTCGATCTCTCAATCTCTGCCAGGATTGAATCTGCTGTTTTCTCTCCAACCCGTTCCAGAGAAAGCAGATCTTCCTTTGTTATCTTATAGATATCCGCAATCGAATGAACCAGCGCCCCCCGAGTAGGCTCCTCTGCGACGTCGACTTCTGCTGCAATCGTCTCGACTTCGCCTGCCTCCGCCAGCGTATGCCCTAGCAGCTGCGCCACCATTACCTCGCCCAGGCCCTCGATATTCATCACTCCACGTGAAGCGAAGTGCCGTAGCTCCTCCTCCAGACGCGCTGGGCAGCTTACGTTCACGCAGCGCAGGTCTACTTCTCCCGGCTCCCGCACCAATCCTTCGCCACATCGCGGGCAAACTGCCGGGAATGCAATCTCCTGTGTACCTCTCGGATGTGATTTATCTTCAATGACTTCCGTGATCTTCGGAATCACGTCCCCGCCGCGCTCTACCGAGACAAAATCTCCAATTCGCACTCCAAGTCGCGCTATTTCGTCGGGGTTGTGCAGGGTAGCCCGAGCTACCGTCGTTCCACCGATGAACACTGGGGCTAGCATCGCAACTGGCGTTACCTTGCCTGTTCGTCCTACCTGGAATAGCACTCCCTCCAGCTTTGTTACGCCTGCCCGGGCCGGAAACTTGTACGCAATTGCCCATCTTGGGGCCTTGCCTGTGAAGCCCAAGCGGCGCTGCTGGGCAACTGAATCGACCTTAACTACAACGCCATCAATCTCATACGGCAATCCGTCACGAAGGCCGTCTGCTCGCGCAATGAACGCCAATACCTTTTCCATGGATTCAACAGTCCGCGCTTCCTTATTTATGAGGAAGCCGGCTTGCCGCAGTGCTTCCAGACCTTCGCTCTGCTCGCTCAGGAGAAATTCGCCCTCGCGCAGCAGGAAGTAGGCAAAAAACTCCAGCCGGCGCTGGGCCACGATGTTTGGTTCCAGCGTGCGGATCGTTCCCGCCGCTGCGTTTCTGGGATTCGCGGCTGCGGCCATTCCTGCTGCTATCCGCTCCTCATTCATCTTCTCGAAGGCTTTTTGTGGGAGCACTACCTCGCCTCGGACCTCGAAGTTCTGCGGCATTCTGGCCTTTTTCAGGGCTTTTGCAGACACATGCAGGGGCACGCTGCGAATCGTTCGCACGTTGGAGGTCACGTCCTCGCCTACTGTTCCGTCTCCGCGCGTGATTCCTGAACGGAGTACGGCTTCGCCGCCTGTTCCCGGGCCGTATTGCAGTGCCAGGGAGAGCCCATCCAGTTTCAGTTCGCAGACAAACCGGACACTCTCGCCCAGCGCCAACCCGCCGACCACGCGCTCGCTCCAGGCGCGTAGCTCTGTCTCGTTATAGGCGTTATCCAGCGACAGCATGGGCCGCGAGTGCGCTACTTTTACAAAGCCGTCCTTGGGCTTGCCTCCTACACGCTGCGTTGGTGAGTCTGCTGTCACCAGCACCGGATGCTCTGCTTCCAGGGCCTTCAACTCATTCATTCGCGCGTCGTACTGCGCATCCGTCCAGACTGGCTCATCCAGCACGTAATAAAGGTGCTCATGGTGCCGCAGTTCTTCGCGTAGCGCTTCAATCTTCTGGTTTGGAGTGAGTTCGAGTTTCATTTGTAAGGACATCGCCCCCCGATTATAGAAAGACCTCCTACCCGCGCGTGTACGGACCGTTGTGGACGGTGAATTTGGGAGAAGGGTGAGGGTTGCGGGGAGGGAGGGAAGAGGGTTTTCGGGTGGGGATTTGCGGTTTTGGCGGACGGAACCGTGGAATGGCAAATTGTTCCACGTGGAACAATTTGAAATCGGCAGGAATGACGCACCTTAGCACGGCTTTTTGACGGTGAGGAGCACGGTAGGGGACGGTGAATTTTACGGTGGCACGGACGGTGGTTTACGGTGGTTTTTACCGTGCACGGTGACGGGAAAAGTCCTCAGTTGCTAGTTTATTAGTTGTTAGATGAGCGAAGCCAGGGTTTTGTCCTGAGCAGGGCCGGGCGTCGGGTAAACTGGAAGCTCAAGGAGTTTTCAAACGATGGCGCACATGGTTTTCTGCACAAAGTACAAAGCTGAGATGGAAGGCCTGGACGAACCACCCTTCGACTCCGACTTCGGCCAGAAGATCTACAAGAACGTCTCACAAAAGGCGTGGGGCGAGTGGGTGGAGCGCCAGAAGATGCTGCTGAACGAGTACCGGCTGCAGCCCTGGACCAAGGAAGCCCAGGAGTTCCTCGTTGAACAGATGAACGACTTCTTCTTCGGCGCCGGCGGAGAGCTTCCCAAAGAGTACGTGGCCCCCACACATTGATGTAGACTGTACATACCCCAGATCGCTGGCCCACCTTGGTGCGAGCGATCGTAATTGCAACAAGTCGGGACGTGGCTCAGCCTGGTAGAGCGCACCCTTGGGGTGGGTGAGGTCGCTAGTTCGAATCTAGTCGTCCCGACCATTTTCCTTTCAATCACAGTAGCTAGTGGGTACCAAGCGTCTCCTCCAGCCAATCCAACACCACCCGGCCTGCGACGTCGCTTGCGCCCACATGACAGTGTTCGCCCGCCGCGTCAGTTGCAGTCAGTTTGCGATACGTCGCCTGCTGTCCCAGCGCTTCGGCCAGTTGCTGCGGCTGCCCGGCAAAGAAACCATCGTCTTCCGCATCGCAGACGAGGGTCGGACACTTAATGTGCGTTGCCAGCCCTCGTAAAGACATCGTTCGAGTGCGGTCAAGAAATTCATACGGCGTGCGCGTCTGGAATGCCCAGCAACCATGCTCCACCGCCCAGCGCATATTCGTATCGTGAGCCATACCAGCAGAGACACCGCGATTCAATTCATCAATCTTCCCCTCATCAAGCAGCTTCCTGAGCGATGGTGTAAGACTTCGCGTAAATGCTTCATAGATATCAAGGAGTCCATCCACGCAAACCACCGCAGCTAAACGATGCTCGAAGGCTGCGGCCCTGGGAGCGAGGAACCCACCGAAGGAATATCCGAGAAGCGCGATGCGCGATGCATCAACGCGAGCGAGACCTTCGCAATGGTTTACAACGGGTGTAACGACGCGTTCCCACTCGCCAATGAAGCCGAGTCCCTGTGCCCTTAGTGTCGTGGGCTGCCCGGGTCCTTCAAAGGTCACAACATTGAACCCTCTTTCCAGCGCCGCAAAGCCTATCGTATGCAGCATTTCCTCCTGGCTTCCATCGAAGCCATTGCACAGGAGCAGCGTCGGACGGGGCGTCAAATCAATTGACGCACGATAAAAGATAGCGGGTATGTGAAAGTCGCCGCCCTCTATGTTGACACGCTCCCCAGGAATATCGAGTAAGGAGATGGCACGATCAAAGCAATCGGTCGCATCCTTCCATATCGCATCGATGCGTGGATCCTCCGGCACTCCGTGCAGGAAAAAGTCGGCCGCCCGATAGTAGCTTGCGGCTCTAAACATTGCATTCCGCGCTGAAACGCGGTGCCGATCGCTTTCGACGCTGGATCGAACATGGCAAGCGAGACTATTAAAGTGCTCGTACCAGCTCTCGAAATCTCCGGGAATGATCTTCTCAGCAATGCTCAGAACTTCTCCAACATCAGAGCCGCGGTCACGGCTCACGCCGAGTATGCGCAGGAGTTCATATTGGAAGGTGGGGTGGGTACTCAGTAACGTCATTGGTATTCTCCTTGAAATTCTGTCTGACCTTCTCGTGCTGAGTCAGCATGGCTCTGGCTTGCGCTCAACTTTATCGACAAAGGTCAGCTTGCCATGGCAACCGAAAGGCCAGTTCTATCTGTCTCCAGCACCGGCTCAACAAGCGCGAACTGAACGGAGCTGGAGCAGTGCAGACAACGCGTCTCTTCAGCAAAAGAGTTTTGCTCCCCGAGGTATTGAGGAAACACGCGCAGGCACTCCGGACAGGTAATAGCGATATGCGCGCCACCATAACGGTTCGTTCCAGTTCGCGAGATCCAAACAGGTATAGGTGCGTGTCTCTCCAGTGGGCGACTCTTTTCCGTTAAGGCGCGCACCAGCTGCATCAATAGTTCGACTCCCTTTTTTCCCTTCTGATAGAAGGCGTCGGCCGCAACTCCCTGCGGTACCTTGTCGCCTGAAAACGAACCGCTGATCGCGATGACGCGCACAGCGGGGAATCGCCGCCTCACTACCGAAAGCAATTCGAAGCCAGACATCCCCGGCATGTTCAGATCCGAAACGAGAACATCAGGCGCCTCGCGCCGCATTTCTGCGAGCGCTGAAAAGCCATCGACAGCGGATCGCACACTATAACCGGCATAAGTGAAGATCACCGTTAGCGTCATTCGCAAATCGACATTGTCGTCAACGATCAGAATGTTTCCATGTACATGCGCCATCGCACACCTGCCTTATCGATCAAATATTCTTGTCTGTATTTGGAGTGCATCGGGCGGGACTCCGAAGTGGCATCCTCTAAGACGCCAGCGGATGCTCTTCGGAGTTACCGCGCCTGACTATATCGTTCGACCTACTTCACTACCGGCACCCAGACGGCGTCATGCGTGAAGAGTTCCACTCCTGCGATCTCGGTGCTGACGTTTATTTTGTGCAGTCCTGGCCTTTTCCCTGGAGTAGCCGAGAAGCTGACCAGGTATTGGTTATCGAGAAACTTCTGAAGGTTGTCGAGGTACGGTTTGAAGCTGACCGGTTGGTGCAGTCCCAGGAAGAACGATTCGCCGCCTGTTCGATCCGCGAGACTCGCGATCCCCATCTGCCCGGAGGTCATCTGCCAGTAGTTGCGGCGAGAGGGCGCTGTGCCCGGAGCATAGATCGTATAAATGACCGTCCCTGTTTTTTGCGCAACTGTGACCGCACTATCTACATCCGGGCTGAGGTATAGCCCGCGACGCTGGAAGGATTTTTGGCGGAAGTTGTCTACTCCGTCGGTCACCATCAATACCTCATGGCGATTCCGAGTATCCGGCCAGCGCTTCATCAAATCGATGACCGAAAGATAAGCATTGCCATAGGCGCCCTGCGAGCCAAAAGGCAAGCGCAGTGCGTTGGCGGATCGTGCATGATCAGAAGTAAGATCCTGCACGATCTGGACAGTGCCGTTCCTCATATAGCCAACGCCAATTCGCGTCGTGGCCGGTTGATTGTTGATGAAGTTGCGCAGGTCGTCATACTGCAGCGCAAGCCTGGAATCCGAAGCATCGTCGATCAGAAGAAATAGATCGAGCCCGGCGCGATCTCCTTTGGCCGCAACCCATTCCGTTACAGGCAAGCTTTCCTTGCCTCTCTTGATAGCAATGTCTTCACGGACTAGCTCTGGCATCCGCTTATCGCTGTCAACGCTCGCAGTGACCGTCATCGTGATGGGAACACTGACGGAAGGCGCTGTTGCCGCGTGTGCCAGAACGCTTGTCATGGACATTCCCGCGACGGTAAGTAGGCTATAAAACAGCTTGTTTAATTGTGCTTTCATTTCAATCTCCTTTTCGGTTGAGTTACAGACTTCTATTTGTGGCAATCAGAAAATGTGATATCGAAATAAACTTTTCTAAGTACCTTCCGTTTACGTGACTCAGCGCACCGCGACGCGTCTGCGTAGTCTTCCAAGCCCAAGCGATGCCGCGGTGGCCAATGCTCCCAGAGCTCCCAGCAATGGCAACTCGGTTGCGGTCTTCGGAAGCACCGACACAGGCTCCTCCGCGCTCGCCACTGTGTTTTCTGGCGACGGCCTGGACACAACCACTGGAGCAGGTGCGATGACTACCGGTTGAAACAGCAGCATTCCGGTGAATTTCGGTGTCTCGGGGGCAGGCAATTCAGCGACGTTGTATTTTTTGCTATCGACGATGGTATGCGTGTCGTCGGTTACGATCGTCGCCTCGATCTTCATTCCCTTCTTCAGGTCGAAGATCGTCTTCTGTTTACCATCTACCTTGAAGGTGGCATGCTTCGGCAACTGGTAGTGGACGTTGCCTCCCTCGGGGAGAGTGACAATCAAGCTACCCGACGGATTCACATGCCAGATCTTGCCATTGATCGTCCGCACCGTCTTCACGTATCGAGGAGTTGTAGTGGTGATGATCGACTGCGTGAGCTTGCTTCGCGGCGTAAGTTCGCTCACCGTGAGCGCCTTGCCATCGACGATGAACTTCTCGTTGCTGGGCACAACAAGATGCTCTACCTTGCCGTTTTCGAGCTTGACGACGAGGTCGTTGCCCTCAACATAAACAACATCGGCATTACGAACAGTTGTCTCGAACGATGGCGCTCCGTGCCGTATTGCGGTTGTGGTGGCATCCTGCGCAAAGGCCGCGACGACTGGCATTGCGAATAGTGCCACAGTGAGTGCATGAAAGATTGATGCATTGCGGGTATTGCTTTTGATGTTCATTTTCTTCTCCTTGTTTAATTGCGTGATGATGTCAGAAGCCATGCTCAAAAAATCTCTGAACCGGCGACTGAATGTCTTCTCAGAGCGGCCGTGACGATGAATCGCTTCGGTGCACTGCCAATGAAATGGAATGGATAACAGGTAACAAGAGTCAGCGACGACTCTGGCCGTGGTCGTAGAACAGACACGTCGCTCGGTGCGACAACACGAATTTGGTCGACGATGTAGACGTCTGTTCCCTTCGCGGTTTCCAACTGAAGAACATCACCCTTTTCGATATCCTTCAGTCCGCGAAAGAAGCTATCCCGATGCGCCGCGACCCCGACGTTTCCAACCTCTCCGGGCCGTGCTGTACCCGAAATATGCCCGGCGGCATGGTTTAGCGTTCGAGCATCCGTTCTATCTAGGACAGGAACAATCAGACGAATCCGTGGAATCCGAAGCACTGCTAGGGGAACGCTCGACTCGCCATACGCGCTCCTCTGATACGTGGAAAGCGGAGCTTCAATCGGACCTGCCAACTCACGAGTTGGCAAAGAAGAATCTTCAACGAAGCTCCGGGCCGAAAAGCTCTTTAGCACATCGTATGAACCGATACTGCGGTCGATTTTGGCTATACCGAAGACCGCGAGCAATCCGAGTCCGGATACAAGCAATGCATTTTCAACCCACAGCCATATTCGCTGTCTGTTACTGATTGCTCGATGATTTGTGTTGTCTTGCGTCATATTTTCACTCAGCCATTTATCACGAGATCGCGTAGGCCATGCCTACTCTTGCTACGGCATCTATAGAAGCAATTGCAGCGCCAAAGCGAGTGTGTGTGTTTGCTATGGTTTACTGTCGCGCGACACGACGAAATATCGGCAATGCTGACGAGCGGGAAGTAACTCGGGCATTATTATTTAGCGGAAGTTATAAAAATAGATGCTGCACTTGAGACATGAAAGAACCTACGCGAGCAAGATATAGAGGCGCGCACATACGCAAGAGCGAACGACTTCGCAGGGGGATTGCGATAGGTCGTTCGCTCTTTGTTTTTCTATTTGATAGAGGACTACGATTTATTCCAGATCGCTAACTTTCATTGCGTTACTCAGCGAAAGCTAGCGGAAGTCACCAACGGCTGGTTTCTAAACTGGCTTTTTCTGATTTGCAGAGACGCGATCTTCGAGTCCAGTGTCTGTCTCGGAATACCGAGCTTCGCCGCGGCGCCGGAGGGCCCGGAGACGCGCCCCTTACTCTCGGAGAGAGCAGCTTCAATCATCTCTCGTTCTCGTTCGGCCAGTGTCGCCGCGAAGGGGCCAACTGGTAACGGCAGCGACGGCGATTCGCGCTTGAGACGGCTCTCGTCAACTGAAAACGTGTTGCCCCTCAATAGCACCACTCCGCGTTCGATAACATTTTGAAGTTCTCGTACATTCCCAGGCCATGAATAATTCATCAGGGCCTGCATCGTTTCCGGAAGAACCGAATCGATGATCTTATTCATTCGACCCGCGAAATGTTGAATCAGGTGCGAGACGAGAAGTGGAATGTCGTCGCGCCGGTCGCGCAACGCAGGAACGTGAATAGGGAATACATTCAAGCGATAAAAAAGATCTTCACGGAATTTTCTCTCTTCGACCATCGTTGCCAGATCGCGGTTCGTCGCAGCTATAACCCGAGCACCCATGTGCAACATCCGTGGACTTCCTAGCCGTTCGAACTCTCGCTCCTGTAGAACGCGCAGTAGTTTCGGTTGCAGATCCAACGGCATCTCGCCGATTTCATCCAGGAAGATCGTGCCGCCGGCTGCTAACTCAAAGCGGCCTATCTTCTGAGCAATCGCGCCAGTGAATGCCCCTTTCTCGTGGCCGAAGAGGTCACTCTCCAACAAATCACGAGGGATGGCTGCGCAGTTCACACGCTGAAAAGGCAATCCGCGACGCGGGCTTTGATCGTGCAGCGCACGCGCGATAAGTTCTTTCCCAGTGCCGGTTTCACCCAGGATCAAAACAGTAGAATCCGTGGCGGCGACGAGGTCCACCTCTGCCAATACCGTCTTCAGGGCCGCACTTTGGCCCACAATTCCATTGGTCGCTCGAGGGCGCACAACGGGGAGCTTCCGGTCCTGAAATCCTATGTGCATCTCGTCGTTTGTACCGGGCATCTGCGTCAGAAACATGGCTCGCCTCTCGGGAACATTTACCTGCTGTTTTATGGCTTGGATATACTCAGTGCCGCGCGAATGGCCTTCAGCAGCGCTTCGCTGCGCACAGGCTTATTCAGAAAGTCGCTGGCCCCGGCCTTCAGTGCCACATCTCGAAGCACTTCGTCTCCATGAGCACTAACAAAAATAATCGGAATTCGGCAGCCGGCATCGAGCAGCCGTCGCTGCAGTTCGATCCCGCTCATTCCGGGTAAGCGTATATCGAGAATCAGGCACGTTGCATTACATCGCTGTGGCGAATCCAGAAATTCTTCCGCGGAGGCAAACGTATCGATCACGAAGCCAGCTGCCTTCATGACGCTTCCCAGCGCTTCGCGAAACGGTTCATCATCATCAACGATTGCGATGATACCTACTGTTGTTGAGCAATTTGTCATTCACTACATCCCATCTGCGGCCCGAGTAAAGGTGCTGCCAGATAGGAGGCTAACAACCAAAGTCAGCGAAAGCTATCCTGCTTTAGGAGGAGATGGCTGATCATTTCTCAACGGATACCCTGAGCTTCTCAGCCATGCGTACAAGGTGCGCAAGCGATTCAGCTTGGGTCTTTTCCATCACATGCGCGCGATGGGTTTTGACCGTCAGCTCGCTGGTCCCTAGTTCGCCCGCGATCTGCTTATTCAGCAAGCCGGCAACAACCAAATGGAGCACCTCCGTCTCACGCGGTGTCAGCGATTCGAACCGGCTGCGAATCACCTTCAGCTCGGCTCGTTCTTTGCGCTGTCCACGGTCGTGGTCAACGGCCTTTTGAATTGCATCAAGTAGATCCTGTCCTCGAACCGGCTTGGTCAAAAACTCCATGGCGCCATCCTTCATCGCCCGCACGCTCATGGGAATATCGCCGTGGCCGGTAATAAAGATGATGGGAATGTATATGTTCGCTGCGTTCAAGCTGCGCTGTAACTCGGGCCCGCTGAGACCGGGCATCCGCACATCAAGTACCAGACATGCCGGTGCATCCGGCCGCTTCGCACGCATAAAGTCATCGGCGGACTCAAAGATCTCCGCGCGTAGACCGACCGATCTGACGAGGCTTTGGATACCTTGGCGAATCAAGGCGTCGTCATCGATTACGAACACAACAGGATCTGCTTCTTTCATTCCGGTGGACCACTCCCATTCGGCAGCGTGAACTGAAAAACCGATCCCTGGCCCAGCGTCGACTCCGCCCACAATCTGCCGCTATGGGCCTCGATGATCGAGCGGCTAATCGGCAGGCCCATGCCAATGCCTTGAGCACGGGTCGTAAAGAACGGCTCGAAGAGTTTTCCCATTAGGTCCGCATTCACGCCGATACCGTTGTCTTCAATCCCAACCAGAACGTGCCCGTCATCCTGAACCCGAGAGTGGAGCGTAAGGCGTTTGGTCCGCCCCGCAACCGCACTCATGGCTTCGATTCCATTCATCATTAGATTCAATATCACTTGCTGCAGTTGAATCCTGTCGCCGCGCACCACAGGCAAGTCAGGCATCAACTGGGAGACTACTGAGACATTGTTTCTTGAAGCCTGCCCGTCTACCAAGGCTACGGTCTCCTCAATGATGTCATTCAACTGAACCTGCACCGTCTCTGGTGCCGCTTTGTTGATCAGCGAGCGAATACGGCTGATGACCTCGGACGCACGAGTCGCTCCCTGAGTTGCGCGTTCCGCCGCGGCGCGCGCCTCTGTCAGGTCTGGAGTTTGAAGCGCGAGCCACGCTACACAGGCATCTGCATTGGCAACCACCGCCGCCAACGGCTGATTCACCTCGTGGGCAATGGACGCGGTCAATTCTCCAATCGTGGTAATGCGTACCACTCGGGTCAGCTCCGTACGAGTTATCTGCAGCGCTTCTTCCGTCCGCCGTTGTTCTTCAATCCGGTTGCGCAACGCTTCATTGGCTTCTTTGAGTTCAGCGGTCCGCTCCCCAACCCGGATCTCCAATTCATCACGAGTTCGCCGCAGTGAATCTTCTGTCTCCCGCCGCCACGAGATCAGCCAGTTCGCGACCATCTCGCACGCCACAAAGCTTAGGAAGAAAGGAACGTCACGGGGTTTAACCACAAACGAACGAATCGGCGGAACAAAGTAATACTCCACTGCCAACGTACTGAACAGGACGGCCATCCATCCCGCACCCCTGCCGCCAAACCACGTAGCGGCAATCACCGCGACCGGAAAAAGCAACCAGAACGGGTTTCCGAAGGGCACTTGTAGAGCCAGCGACAGAAACAACGCCAGAGATACGAACGCAAATGCCAATCCATAGCGCAACAGGAAATGGCGGTTTGACGGTGTGATATCGAGGTCTGGCATGTGAAAAGTGAAACCAAGAATGGTTGTGACACTTATACTACGACGGCCTCAAGACAGTGCGGTGACAGAAGAGAAACGATGAACGAGTTTATTCTGAGAGTCCTCATGAACGCCCTTCTATGGCGGCCCGCGCATCGATACGAAGTTCCGGTTTTACACAGGAAAAGGGTTGGTTCCCATCTGTTCTGACCACGAATATCTGACTCGCTCTGTACCGAACCGCCACGCTTCCGGAGTGGTGTTATATAGCCAGTCCAGCGGTTCACAGCCTTTCGCGTCACCTCCCGAAAGGGCGATCCGCATCGCTCGCTGAAACGCCTGCTTCTGCTCCGGCTCAATCTTGGTCGGATCAGCGGAGATGAAAAGCGCCGAGCCGCTTCTCGCAACCAAATCGAGAAATTGGCTATCGAGCTTCCATGGAGTTCTTTCAGTATGCGCCGCGCAATCCGGGTCGCAGACAAAGAACGTTCCGTTCTGAGCAAGACGATAGGCTAGCGCATTGATGCCCATACGCCGCGTCCGCTCCCAGGCCTTGCTCGATACATCATCTCCCACACGCTGCGCCTCAAAGAGGCCCGCGCCGAGATGGCCTATGGTGTTGCAGCCGACAAGCACGGCGTCTCCCGCGGCGTCCCGAAGCGTGCGGTATAGATTCAAAACAATCTCAGCATTGGTCAGTGTCTGATCGTGAAAATGCCAGCCAGTGTCGGCGAGTTCGGCGCCCATCTGATTGCCCCATCTTCCGAAGAGATCGTATGTGGAGAAATCATGCTTGATCAGCTCATACCCCCACGAGCGAATGCGGGCGATGTCATCGTGAATCAAGGTCTTATTTTCAGGCAGCGTGAGATCGAGTGGCTGTTCCCGCTTATCGAACGGGCCGGAACGAATCCTGCGAGGATCGTCGACGATCGACAGCGCAGTAGGACGCATCCAGATTCCAGGCCGTACGCCAAGCTTCTTCATGTCCGCAGCCAGGCCCGGCATGTCGGGAAAAGTCTTTGGATCGCCCGCCGTCCACGGACCACCTGGCCCAACGCCGCCTGGCGTCCATCCGCCATCGATCACGCAGTACGGGCGATTGTGGTGTGAGCCGGCGAGCTCCGCCAGAAAAGCCGCGTCACGCCGCATGGTCTGTGCATCGAAATTTTTGCCATAGGTGTAGTACCAGCTATTGCTCCCGCAGAGCGGTGCTGCCGGCAGACGAGGATTCGGACACAACGCGCGGCAAAATCTCCGCAGCGACGATAACGGAGTCTCGCCTTCCTGCGAGGTTGACGAGACCAAAGTAGCAGCAGCGATCTGACGGTCTCCTGGAAGAGAGGGGCTACCGCCATTGCGAAAGTCGAGCCAGAGAGAGATGCCTTCACCATCCACCGTCCAGAAGCACATAGCCGATGGCTGCGTCTTCACTCCCAGCATGAAGCTTCGTCCGGTAGCTACCTGATGCGCGGCGAAGTACCAGGGCATGACGCGCTCGGGTTCGAGAAAACGCCACTGAAGATCGCCATAGCTACGCTCCCACGCATCGCCCAGAAACAGGGTGTCCTCCGGGAAATGCGTCTCCCAACGCACGATCACCCGCGACAACGGAGCGTTCGGACAAGCAACATGGATCGCTGTGCCGTCCGGCTTCTCTTCAAACCAAACCTCAGCCTTCCCTGAAGTAAACCGGCCGCCAGTTCGATCGGTTGGCAAGTAGGCTCCGGATTCATGTTGAATCAAGACATGAGATGGCGACGTAGGAAAGTCGACAAGGCGCTCTGAAGCAGGTCGAGCCGCTTCTGCGGCAGCTGCAACAGGTTTCACTCCAGCACCGGCAAGCATGGAGCCGGCACCGACCTGAAGTGTTCTGGTAATAAACTTGCGCCGGTCCGGCGCCGCGAGCTTGTTGGTCATAGGAATCCGTAGTTTTCTGGATGCGGCAGAAGCTCGCAAGTTCTACGTGTAGGTTACCGGAGCCGGAGATGTTGCGCCACCGCAACCGCTTACTGCTGCGCGAAGATGTGGATTTCCAGTCATATACATCGTATACAGTGAAATCTTCCAGTCACTCGTTACACGCACCTGGGCTATCTTCTCTTTCACCTCAAAACAGGGGACATCATGCAACGACACCGACCGAATCTCTTGACGGCCCTGCCCTTGCTCTGCGCCCTGTCTCTGGCAGCAGGCTTTCCTGTAGCGAAAGCCCAGACAGCACAACCCATCACGTCCCTCCCCAAACCCTCTGGCGACGCCAGCGACTCCTACACGCAGCCGCAACCGGCCGCGCAGGATAACTCCATCCATCCGATAACCTCGCTTCCAAAGCCGCCAGCGCCTACTCCGGAACCTGTACCCGCCAGCACCTATACGCCACCCGACGCAACGCAGCCTCCCACAATTTCAGTGCCGCAACTTCCTCCCGCAAGCACCTCTACAGTGCCACCTCCTGCACCCGCACAGCCCGTTCCCCTCCCAGAAACCGAGCCCCTGCACGCCTCAACCCCAGCGCCGGAGCAACCACCGCCGCCGCAGCCCAAAGTCGTCGCCCGCAAGCCAATCCGTCCCTTCTCCACACTCGCGGCTGCAATCAACATCTCCACCGGCGGCGTCGGCCTCGATCTCGCAACACCGTTAGCCCAGCACTTCAATCTGCGTGTCGGGGGTGGATTTTTCACCTACAACAGCACCTTCAACCTGGATGGCGAGACCATCACCGGCGATATCAAACTCCGCAACGCCTCCGCAAGTCTCGACTGGTTTCCCTTCCATGGCGGATTCCACATCAGCCCCGGCCTCACCGTCTACAACGGCAATAGCGTAAGCGCCACCACCATGGTTCCTGCCGGCGCGGAGTTCGACCTCGGCGATCAAACCTATTACTCCTCCGCAACCGATCCCATCCACGGCACCGCATCGCTCTACCTCGGCAAACGCGTTGCTCCCCGGTTCACCATCGGTTTTGGCAACATGATTCCTCGCAGCGGCCGCCACTTCAGCTTCCCGTTCGAGATCGGATTCGAGTACATCAGCCCTCCGCGCCTCAATCTCACCCTCGCCGGAAGCGCCTGCGATACCAGCACGCCGCCTAACTGCAGCCCCGTGGCCACCGATCCCACAACACAGGCTAACTTGCAGCAGGAGATAAACAACGTCAACTCCGATCTCAAGCCGCTGGGTTTTTATCCGATCATCTCGCAGGGTTTCTCTGTAAGATTCTGAGCGGTAGCGTACGGTCGAGTTAGAATCGTGCCAACCCTGTCATGACCTTCTTCTCCCGAAGACAACTCGCGCCGC
>Ga0302315_10002829_pt1 | contig 16084 bp, 9 predicted proteins | sample III_Palsa_N3_1_FD_200532 | JGI IMG/M metagenome (GOLD analysis project Ga0302315, IMG submission 200532) | Peat permafrost microbial communities from Stordalen Mire near Abisko, Sweden - III_Palsa_N3_1 | ecosystem: Environmental > Terrestrial > Soil > Palsa > Peat permafrost | place: Sweden... | reverse complement strand
GCCTTAAGAGTCATTGCGCGGCAGACGCCGCGCCCCTCTCCCTAGCCCTCTCCCGTAGGACGGGAGAGGGGATCAGAAAGCGAGAGGGATTTTTTTTAAAGTATACTCACCGGCTCGGCGAGGGCCATGGTGCGCTCCAGCGGGAAGTCGATGAAGACTTTGGTGCCCTTGCCTTCTTTTGACTCAATCGTCAATTTCCCCCCATGCAGTTCAGTCATGGCTTTGGCGAGCGGCAGGCCGAGGCCGGTGCCCTGGCCGGCGCTGTGGCGAGGATCATTCACTTGGCCGAAGGGTTCGAGGACGATTTTCAATTTGTCCGCGGGAATACCGCAGCCTTCGTCTTCAACCGCGATGCGCATATGTTTGTCAGGCAGCACTGAGGCGCGCACTTTTACGCTCTTGCCGGCGGGTGAGAATTTCACGCCGTTGGAGACAAGGTTGATCAATATCTGGCGCAGCAGGCGCTGGTCCGCCTTGATATGCGGTAGCGTGGTATCGACCTTGAAATCAAGGCTGACATGCTGCGCATGGGCGCGGTCGTTCATGATGCGCACCACGGAATCCAGCACTTCATTAATAGCGACTTCACTTTCAATGAGCTCGACGCGGCCCGCCTCGATCTTCGACATATCAAGAACGTCGTTGATAATATCCAGCAGGTGGCGCGCGCTGAAGTGAATATCCATCATATATTCTTCATACTTCGGATTATTCAGCGGGCCGAATAAATGATTTTTAATCAGCTCGGAGAAACCGATGATGGCATTGAGCGGCGTGCGCAGTTCGTGCGACATGTTGGCGAGGAAGGCCGACTTGGCGCGGTTGGCGGTATCAGCATCTTCCTTGGCGCGGCGCAGGCTGTTCATCATGTTCTTACGTTCAGTAATGTCTCTAATAGTCGAGACCATGAAGCGGCGCTTCTGGCTCAGCTCGAGCAGCGCGGTCGCGATGATCACATCGGCAACGCTGCCATCCTTGCGCACCAGTTGCACTTCACGCGTGCCCTGGCGACCGTGGTCGATAAAGGCGGCATGCAGGCGTTTCGACAAGGCTTGATCTTCCGGCGGGACAATTAATAAAAACTCTTCACCGAGCAAATCTTCGCGCTTCCAGCCATATTCGGAGAGGAACATATCGTTTACGCGCACCATGCGGCCGTGGTGGTCGGTGACGACGATGCTCATGCCGCTGGCGTCGAACAACGCCGTCATCAGCATCAGCGCGTCATCGCGCTCGTGCTGCAGGTGCATGCTGTCGGCCATGTCGGGGCGTATCGTAATGTCGATGAAATAAACGCGACCTTCTTCATTGAAGATGGGGTTGAGGATAAACGTCTCGACACGCACACCGCCCGGAAATCGCGGCAGCACGTTGAAGCTGATCATCTTCTTGGTGCGGATGCAGGAATTGAACGAGTGTTCCATCTGCTCGGCGACTTTGCCGTCGAATAATTCGACCGCGGTGCGGCCCAGCATCTTGTCGCGCGCGATGTTGAAATAGGTCGAGGCGGCAGCGTTGACTTCTATATAGGTGCAGCGGCCATCTGGCGTAACGGACACAACCATACGGCCGACGGGCGAGCGCAGGAACAAGTCCCGGTAATCGCCATATGAAATCGTGGTTTTATCCATCACGCTCATGATTATTTTATACCTTGGCCCCATGCCGCATTCATTAAAGGCACACCCCTCTATCGTTATTGGTAGCATGCAAATAGCCAAAATCTGGTTAATGGATCCTTCCCGTGCTTACCGCTAAAAAGGTAATTTCGAAGTTATGTTAAAAATAAGGGCTTATCGCGCTAGATCAGGGGCTTTATTCATGCCATTCTGTTGCCCTAACCCATTTTGAATTCAAGGAAAAAGGCATGTCAAAACTTCCCGCAATCGCATTGTTTTTCTGCGCGCTGGCGCTCTCAGGTTTTGCGCAAGCGGCCACCCCTGACACCGCCGCTCCTGTTCCCGGCATTGCGATGCACGGCGAGCCGAAATACAAGCCGGATTTCCAGCACCTCGACTACGTGAACCCGGATGCACCCAAGGGCGGCACGCTGCACCTCGCCGAAGAAGGCACCTTTGACAGCCTGAACCCTTACGTGATCAAGGGCACCTCGGCGCCCGGCCTCGGCGGATTGGTTTATCAAACGCTCATGGTCGGCAGCGAAGACGAAGCCTTCTCGGAATACGGTTTAATTGCGGAGACGATTGAAACTCCGCCCGACCGCAGCTGGGTTGCCTTCAACCTGCGCAAGGAAGCGCGCTGGGCGGATGGCCAGCCGATCACCGCGCAGGATGTGGTGTGGACATTCAACACGCTTACGACCAAGGGCCACCCGTACTGGCGCAGCTATTATGCGGGCGTGAAATCCGCGACCGTTGAAAGCCCGACGCGCGTTCGCTTTACCTTCAATGGCAACGTCAACCGCGAGCTGCCGCTTATCGTCGGCCAGATGCCGATTTTGCCGGAGCATTTCTGGAAGGATAAAGATTTTGAGAAGTCCTCGAATGATATGCCGCTCGGCAGCGGCCCTTACAAAGTGAAGTCGGTCGACTTCGGCCACCGCATTACCTATGAGCGCGTGCAGGACTGGTGGGCGAAAGACCTGCCGATCAACAAGGGCAAGTACAACTTCGACACGATTATCTATGACGTCTACCGCGATGAAACCGTGCTGGTGCAGGCGCTGTTTGCGGGTGAATACGACCTGCGCAATGAAAACATCGCCAAGAGCTGGTACACCGAATACGACCAGCAGCCGCCTGTGAAGAACGGCTGGATCAAGAAGGATGAAATCCACCACAGCATTCCGGCTGGCATGCAGGCCTTCGTGCTCAACACCCGCCGCCCGCTCTTCCAGGATGCGCGCGTGCGTGAAGCTCTCGGCTATGCATTTGACTTTGAATGGTCGAATAAGCAGTTTGCTTATGGTTCGTACAAGCGTACTGAAAGCTACTTTGCCAACTCGGAACTCGCTTCTTCTGGTGTTCCCAGCGGACGTGAGCTCGAGATCCTGAGCAAGTTCAAAGGCCAGGTGCCGGATGACTTGTTCACCAAGCCGTTTACGCTGCCGAAAACCTCCGGCTCCGGCGCTGATATGCGCGACAACCTCATGGTGGCGAAGAAGCTGCTGGAGCAAGCGGGCTGGAAAACCGGCCCGGACGGCATGCTGACCAAGGATGGCCAGCCGTTCAAGTTTGAAATCATTGAGCATCAGCAGGCCTTTGACCGCTGGATCAGCCCGATGATCCTGAACCTGAAGAAGCTCGGCATCGAGGCAAACCTGCGCCTGGTCGACCCGTCACAATATCAGAAACGCCTCGAGGACTTTGACTTTGATGTCACCGTCAACGTCTTTGGTCAAAGTTTATCGCCCGGCAACGAGCAGCGCGACATGTGGGGCAGCGCCAAGGCCGACGTGAAGGGCAGCCACAACCTCATGGGTATCAAGAACCCGGTGGTTGACCAGTTGATCGATATGATCGTGGCCGCGCCTGACCGCCAGGAGCTGATCGTGCGCACCCGCGCGCTTGATCGCGTGCTGCTGTGGAACCACTACGTAATCCCGCAATGGCACCTCGACTATGTGCGCGTCGCGTATTGGGACAAGTTCGGCAAGCCGGCGGTGTCGCCGATCTACGGACCGGCGGATACCGATACCTGGTGGGTTGACCCGGCCAAGCAAGCCAATGTCGCGCCGCATATGAAACAGGAAGCGAAGTGACAATGTCTCAAGCTTCAATCATAAGTCATTCTCATCCCGGCGTGGGCCGGGATCTCGGGGGATTCCGGCTTTCGCCGGAATGAAACGGAATGGCTGCCTATATCTTCCGCCGATTACTGCTGATGATACCGACCTTGTTCGGCATCATCCTGCTCAACTTTTTAATTGTGCAGATCGCGCCCGGCGGGCCGGTGGAGCAGATGATCGCCAAGCTGCAGGGCATGAATACCTCGGCGACGTCGCGCTTTACGGGCGGCGGCAGCGATGTCAGCGGCGGCGCGCAGACGATGCAGCAGCAGATGAACACCAGCAACAGCGGCACCAGCAAGTATCGCGGCGCGCAGGGACTTGATCCTGAGTTCGTCAAATCGCTCGAAAAGCAGTTCGGGTTTGACAAACCGATCGGCGAGCGGTTCTGGCTGATGCTGAAGAACTATCTGTGCTTCGATTTCGGCGAGAGCTACTTCCAGAACAAGAAGGTCATCGACCTGGTGTTGGAGAAAATGCCAGTGTCTATTACCATTGGCCTGTGGACGACATTGTTCACTTATCTCATTTCCATTCCTCTCGGCATTCGCAAAGCCGTGCGCGATGGCACCAAATTCGACGTGTGGACCAGTGGCGCGATTATTATCGGCCACTCTATACCAAGTTTTTTGTTCGCGACTTTATTAATTGTCGTGTTTGCGGGCGGTAAGTATCTCGATTGGTTCCCGCTACGAGGGCTTACCTCGGACAACTGGCACGACATGGACTGGCCGCACAAGATCCTCGACTATTTCTGGCACATCACGCTGCCGATCGTCTCGATGGTCATCAGCGGCTTTGCCAGCATGACAATCCTGACCAAGAATTCCTTCCTCGAGGAAATCAACAAGCAATATGTACTAACCGCGCGCGCCAAGGGTCTGACCGAGAACCGCATCTTGTATAAACATGTGTTCCGCAACGCGATGCTGGTGGTGATTTCGGGTTTCCCGAGTGCGCTCATGGGCATCTTCCTGGGCAGCTCGCTGCTGATTGAAACGATATTTTCTTTGGATGGGTTGGGATTGCTCGGCTTTGAATCCACCGTCAACCGTGATTATCCTTTAATGTTTGGCACATTATATATCTTCACCCTGCTCGGCTTTGTTATCCGCCTCATCAGCGACATCAGCATGACCTGGGTCGATCCGCGCATTGATTTTAATGCGCAGGGGGATCGGTAATGGTGATGAACAAAAATTCAATGTTCTCACATCACCACCCCCGCGAAGGCGGGGGTCTGGCAAGCGCGAAGCGCATTTATAAAGGTCGCCTTACGGCGACGGACTGGATCCCCGCCTTCGCGGGGATGGCGGGAGTGTGTGAATGTTAAATCTCTCCACCATTGGCAAACGCCGCCTGCAGCAATTCAAGCGGAACCGCCGCGGCTATTACTCGGCATGGATTTTTGCGGTGTTGTTTTTCTTCTGCTGCTTCGCCGAAGTGATCGCCAATGACAGGCCGCTGATGATCAGCTATAACCACACCTTCTACTTCCCGATTTTGAAATCCTATCCTGAAACAGCCTTCGGCGGGGAGTTCGAGACGCAAGCGGATTATCGCGATGCGACTGTGCAAAAACTCATCGCCGACAAAGGTGGCTGGATGATCTGGCCGCCGGTCCGCTATTCATACCAGACCATCAACTACAACCTCGCCGTCCCCGCTCCCTCGCCGCCGACGTGGGAGAACCTGCTCGGCACCGATGACCAGGGACGCGATGTGCTGGCTCGTCTGATCTATGGCTTTCGTATCTCCATCCTGTTCGGCCTCATCCTGACCATCCTCGGCAGCGTGGTCGGTATCGCGGTTGGCGCGGCAGGCGGATATTTCGGCGGGTTGTTCGACCTGCTCTCGCAGCGCTTCATGGAAATCTGGTCGGGCATGCCGGTGCTGTTTCTGCTGATTATCATGTCGAGTATTATCACGCCGGGGTTCTTCACGTTACTCGGCCTCATGCTGCTGTTCTCATGGATGTCGCTGGTCGATGTCGTGCGCGCGGAATTCCTGAAAGCACGTAATCTCGATTATATCCGCGCCGCGAAAGCACTGGGCGTTTCGACGCCGATTATTATGCTGCGCCATGCGCTACCGAATGCGATGGTCTCGACCATCAGCCTGATGCCGTTTGTCGTTGCCGGTTCCGTCACAACGCTAACCGGTCTGGACTTCCTTGGCTTCGGTCTGCCACCCGGTTCGCCATCGCTCGGTGAATTGCTCTCGCAAGGCAAGAACAACCTGCAAGCGCCGTGGCTGGGCATCACCGCTTTCCTGTCGCTCGCTATTATGCTGAGCCTGCTGACCTTTATCGGCGAAGCCGTGCGCGATGCGTTTGATCCGCGCAAGATATTCAAGGGTTGATGCATCATGGCGTTACTGGAAATTAACAATCTCTCGGTCGATTTCGGCACTGGCGCGCAGGCGATGCATGCCGTGAAGAATGTTTCGTTCTCGATTGAAAAGGGCGAAATACTGGCGGTGGTCGGTGAATCCGGTTCCGGTAAATCAGTGACGGCGCTCTCTGTACTGCAACTGCTGCCCTATCCTGTCGCGCACCACCCGTCGGGGTCGGTCAAATTTAACGGCGAAGAAATGATGAATGCGCCCGATGTCGTCCTGCGCGGCATTCGCGGCAATAAAATCTCGATGATTTTCCAGGAACCGATGACGTCGCTCAATCCACTGCACACCATTGGCAAGCAGATTGCCGAAGTATTGTTCCTGCACAAGCGCCTGACACCCGATAAAGCGCGCGAACGGGTGAAGGAACTCCTTGCGCTTGTCGGCCTAGAAAAACTAACTACCCGCCTTAAAGCCTACCCGCACGAACTCTCCGGCGGGCAGCGCCAGCGTGTGATGATCGCGATGGCGCTCGCGAATGAGCCTGACTTGCTGATTGCCGATGAACCGACCACGGCGGTAGATGTCACGGTACAGGCGCAGCTGCTGAAACTGCTTAAAGATTTGCAAAAGAAAACCGGCATGGCGGTCATGCTGATCACGCATGACCTTAGCATCGTGCGCAAAATGGCTGACCGTGTGGCGGTGATGTATCATGGCGAGCTGGTCGAATACGAGAAAACCGAGAAGCTTTTCACAACGCCACAGCATAGCTATACCCGGATGCTGCTTAACGCCCAGCCCAATGGCGAGCCGCAACTGTTTGATACGCGCGCGCGCGCCATCGCGCAGGCGCAGGACTTGAAAGTTTACTTCCCGATCCGCGCCGGTATTCTGCGCCGCACGGTCGACTACGTGCGTGCAGTGGATGGAATCTCGCTTGAGATTCGTCCCGGACAGACGGTTGGCGTGGTTGGTGAATCTGGGTCTGGGAAAACAACACTGGGCCTTGCAATTTTACGCCTGATTCAAAGTACAGGCGCGATCCGCTTTGAAGGTCAGAACATTAATGGTATCCCCGCGAAGAACCTGCGTTCGATACGCAAGGATATGCAGGTGGTGTTCCAGGATCCTTACGGCTCACTCTCGCCGCGTCTGTCAGTTGCGCAGATTATTGCCGAGGGATTGCAAGTGCATTTCCCTGCTCTCACACCGCTCGAGCGCGACCAGCGTGTTATCGATGTCCTGAAAGAAGTCGGCCTCGATCCGGAATCGCGCAACCGCTATCCGCATGAGTTTTCCGGCGGGCAGCGCCAGCGGATTGCCATTGCCCGCGCTATGGTATTGAAGCCGAAATTTGTTATTCTTGATGAGCCGACCTCCGCGCTTGATATGTCGGTGCAGGCCCAGATCATCGACCTGTTGCGCGGCCTTCAGCAGAAGCACAACCTCGCGTATCTGTTTATCAGCCATGACCTGCGCGTGATCAAAGCCATCTCGCATGATGTGATCGTCATGCGCAGCGGCCAGGTGGTCGAAAGCGGCTCGACGGAGCAGATCTTCTCACGCCCGCAGCACGATTATACCAAGGCGCTGATTGCCGCGGCGCTGAATATTGAAGTGGTGCATGCTAAACATGATTAAGCGAGAAACTGTATCCTCGGTATTTAATGTCCTCTCCGGAAAGTATGGCCCGAAGCCGGCGATCTGGGCGGGACTGGCCGTGGGTTGTTTCGTTGCCGCGATCATCGTGGGCATTACGGTTCATCTGGGCGTCGTGCCTATTCTTTCCGGCGCTTTCTTCGCTGCCAGCCTTGTGGTCGGCGGCATCTCGAGTGCGATTAATGGCGCGGGCTCCATCAGCAATCACCTGCAGTTCGCGAAGCTCACCGAACTGCAGGAAAAAAACCTCGCCCTGCAGATGGAGAATATGAAGATGGAAAAAAAGCTGCTCGAGCTGGTTGAGGCGATGCAGGAGCAGCGGAAGAAGGAACAAAAATAAGGGTCTTACTTCCATCCCCGCGAAGGCGGGGATCCGGCACGCGGCGTAGCCGCCACATATGTGGCACGCGTAGCGTGCATGGCATCTGTGACGCATATAAAGGTCGCCTTACGGCGAGGGGCCAGACCCCCGCCTTCGCGGGGGTGGTAATGTGGATAGATTTGGTGCTTTAAGCGGCTTGCTTTTGTACAGGCGCTGTCAGCTCACTCATCGCCTTAAGCAACTCCGCTTCCTTCTTCTTCGCTACCGCGAGGTTCTTTTCCTTCACATGGCCGTAGCCGCGGATTTGTTCGGGGATGCTGGCGATGTCGACGGCGGTGCCGTAGTTGTCGGCGGTGATGCCGGAGAGCAAGCCTTCGATGGTCGCTTTGTAATCAACGATCAGCTGACGTTCCATCTTACGCTCGGCGGTGTAGCCGAAGATATCGAGCGGGGTGCCGCGCAGGAATTTCAGCGGCGCGAGGACGCGGAACACATTGAGCATCCACGGGCCGAATTCCATCTTGCGGAGTTCGCCCGTAACCGGGTCACGCTTCGCGATCAGCGGCGGCGCGAGATTGAACTTCAGCTTGATGTCGCCGGCGAAGGTTTGCTTAAGCTGGCCGAGGAACTGGCCGTCGGTGTAGAGACGCGCAACTTCGTATTCGTCCTTGTAGGCCATCAGCTTGTAGTAGTATTTGGCAACGGCTTCGGTGAGCTTGCCTGCTTTGCCATTCAGTCTTTGGTCAACAGCAATCACAGCATCAACAAGTTCGCGGTATTTCGCGGCGTAAGCGGAATTCTGGTAGCCGGTGAGCGAGGTGATGCGGCGCGCGATGACTTCTTCGGGTGTCCTGGAGAGTTCGCGGTGGCGGTCGGCATCGTCGATCACTTTCGGCTCGGCGATTTCCTGCACCTTGCCGAGATTGAAGGCGGCGCGGCGTCCCCACATGAAGGCGTTCTGGTTCATCTTGACGGCGGCGCCGTTAAGCTCGATCGCCTTGAGGATTGATTCCTGCGTGAGCGGGATCAGGCCCTTCTGGCAGGCGTAGCCGAGCATGAACATGTTGGTGGCGATTGAGTCGCCGCACAGCGTCGTCGCGAGATAGGTCGCGTTGAGCGTGGAGAGGTTTTCTTCGCCGCACAGCTTGGCGATGGATCCGACAACCTGATCGTCGTTGATCTTCCAGTTCGGGTTATGCGTGAACTCGCCGGTCTGCGCTTTGTGGTTGTTGAGAATGATCTTGGTCTCGCCGCCCCGTGAACCCGGCGGGCGCACTTTCGAGAGGCAGTCGCCATCCGCCATCACGAGCATATCGCAGGCGAGAACGGTGGTGGCGCCCGCAACGCCGAGGCGCACGGTGTGAATGTCTTCAGGCGTTTTCGCGATGCGCACGTGGCTCGTGACCGCGCCGCCTTTTTGCGCGAGGCCGGTCTGGTCCATCGTCGTCGCGCCTTTGTTTTCAAGGTGCGCGGCCATGGCGAGGATGGCGCCGATGGTCACAACACCCGTGCCGCCGATACCGGTGACGAGAATTGCCGCAGGCGTGCTGAGGTCGCCAACAGGCGCATCGGGCATGCTCTTGAAGAGCGCTTCGACTTCATCGCTGACCTTGGCGACTTCAGGCTTGCGCAGGCCACCGCCTTCAACTGTAACGAAGCTGGGGCAGAAGCCCTTCACGCAGGAATAGTCTTTGTTGCAGCTCGACTGGTCGATCTGGCGCTTGCGTCCGTATTCGGTTTCGACGGGCGCAACGGAAAGACAGTTTGATTTCTCGCCGCAATCGCCGCAACCTTCGCATACGCGCTCGTTGATCATGATCCGTTTTGCAGGATCAACCATCAGTTTGCGTTTACGGCGGCGGCGCTTTTCAGCGGCGCAGGTCTGGTCGTAAATCAGGATGGTCACGCCCGGCGTGTCGCGCAGGTTACGTTGAATTTGGTCAAGGTCATCGCGGTGGCTGATCTGCACGCCGGTCGGGAAGTGGGCTTTATTGCCGTACTTCTCGGGTTCATCGGAGACAATGTGGATCGCCTTCACGCCTTCAGCGGCAACCTGCTGCGCCACCATTTCAACCGAGAGCTGGCCATCGACGTGCTGACCGCCCGTCATCGCGACGGCATCGTTATAAAGAATTTTGTAAGTGATATTGACGTTCGCCGCAACAGCCGCACGAATAGCAAGAATTCCGGAGTGGAAGTAAGTACCATCGCCAAGGTTAGTGAACACGTGTTTCTCGGACGTAAACGGCGCCTGGCCGACCCACGCCACGCCTTCGCCGCCCATCTGGCTGAACATGACCGTCTTGCGGTCCATCCACATCGCCATGTAGTGGCAACCGATACCAGCGAGCGCGCGGCTTCCGTCTGGAACAACGGTCGATGTATTATGCGGGCAACCCGAGCAGTACCACGGCATACGCACCACGGGCGACGGTTTGCCCTTCAGGTCGAAATTCTTGTGGATGACTTCCATGCGCTCTTCGAAAGCTTTTACTTCCATGAGCGGTTTGAGGCGCTTGATGAGCGCGTCGGCGATCTGCGGCGGTGAAAGTTCATAGGTTTCGGGTAGCAGCGGCGCGCCGGTTTCATCGGTCTTGCCGATTACACGCGGACGCTTGTCGGCATCGAGGTTGTAGAGCGCTTTCCTGATCTGGTCTTCGATCACGCCGCGCTTTTCTTCGACGACGAGAATTTCTTTGACCTGCGAGGCAAGCTTGCGGATGCCTTCGGTTTCGAGCGGCCAGACCAGCGCAACTTTATAAACGACAATCCCGAGTTCCTCGGCACGCGCGCGGCTGATGCCGATATCTTCCAGCGCCTGCATCGTATCCATGAGGCCCTTGCCGGTCGCGACGATGGCGAGGCGCTTCTGGGCGGGATTGATAATGTATTTGTCGAGGCCGTTGGCGCGCGCATAAGCTTGCGCAGCGGGAAGCTTGAGATTAATCAAGCGGTCTTCCTGATCAACAGGCTTATCATACCAGCGGATGTTGAGGCCATCCTTCGGCATATTGAAATCGGTCGGCAGTTTGAATTCCAGCGCAAAAGGATCGGTGGTGACAGAGGCCGAGCTGTCGGCGAAGTCACTGATGATCTTGAAGGCGGACCAGCAGCCGGAGTAGCGCGACATGGCGATACCGTGCAGCCCTAGCTCCAGTGCGTCCTCGATGCCCGTCGGATGCAGGATCGGGATCATGCAGTGGATCATCGCTTGTTCGGACTGGTGCGGGAAGGTCGAGGATTTGCAGGCGTGGTCGTCACCCGCGAGCGCGAGCACGCCGCCGTGTTTCGAGGAGCCTGCGGCATTCGCGTGTTTCAGCACATCGGCCGAGCGGTCAACGCCGGGGCCTTTGCCGTACCACATGCCGATGATGCCGTCATATTGCGCGCCGGGGCCGAGGTTGAGCTGCTGGCTACCCCACACTGCCGTCGCGCCGAGGTCTTCGTTGACGCCGGGGACGAACTTGATGTCGTATTCCGCGAGATATTTTTTGGCGGATTGCAGCGCCATGTCGAGACCGCCGAGCGGTGAACCGCGATAGCCGGAAATAAAAGTCGCGGTCTTCAGATTGCGCGCGGCATCGAGCTGGCGCTGCATCATCGGAATACGCACAAGCGCTTGCAGGCCGTTCAAATAGATGCGGCCCGATTTCTCGGTGTACTTATCTTCAAGGGTAACTTCACGGATCATGCTTTTATTGTACCTCTTTGAACGCGACATAAGGTACCTGAGTCAGGAGAATTTGAGCAACAAAATTTCAAAATTTGCATATTGGTATTTTGATGCGCTGCAACAACTTAAGCGTTTCCGCGGCGCGTCGGCATAGCCCATGCAAAAGCGGCATTAGACCTAATCTACCTTTGGTTGCATGCTTCCTTATATCAACAGGACATAAGGAATTTAAACATGACAACCATATCCGCTGCAATTTTTGACTGGGACAAGACGCTGGTCGACACCATGGAAGGCATTCGCATTGCCTGCAACTACACGTTCAAAAAGATGCAGGAGCTGGGCTATGAAGTCGACGTCGCCCGCACCGGTAAGGGCTATGGCGAATGGACACCGGAGGAAACCCAGCTGCGCTTCTTCCGCGCTTCGCACGAATTTTTTGATATGAACTTCAGTCAGTTTGGTCCCGGTGTTGCGGCGAAAGCCTTCGATATCTGGCACAAGAAAATGGAAGAGGTTCAGCTTGACCATATTGAGGTTCTCGCGGGTGCGATGGAGACACTGAAGCTCCTGGCCGCGAAGGGCATTCCCACCGCCATTGTCAGCAACAAGGATCAAGACCTGCTGCAAAACGAAACGGATGAAACCTTGAGAACATTCCTGGGGCCGGAACTGGCGGATAAAATCGTCATCAAAGGCGCCTCAGCCGGCGAGCGCGGCAAGCCCTACCCGGATCCGATCTTTGATGCACTTAAACAATTGAACGTGAACACCAATAAGGCGGTCTGGATGGTGGGTGATTCAATCTCGGATGTGAAGGCAGGGATTAAGTCTGGCAGTCACGGTATTTTGTTCAGCGACATTAACCGCCCGGCGATGAGGGCACTGCAGGCGGAGACGGATCCGGCTAAGCAAACAGTAGTGGTCGGTCAGGATGTGGGTTTTGTGGATAGTCACAAGGACCTGCAGAAGCTGATCAACAGCGCGACGATTGTCCCGACGCAGCCCTATGATGCGAAGGATAATCCGCACTTTGTTTGTAAGGAGCCGGTGGTCGCGAAGCCGACTGTGAAGAAAGTAGCCCAAGCAGCTTTGAGAATGTAATCGCCTCTTACCCCTCTCCCGTATTACGGGAGAGGAAGGGGCCCATTGCTCTTGCAATGGGAGGGAGAGGGACGGCGATGTTGCATATGAGAGTGCAATAGTTCTGCAACATCCCCGTCCCTCTCCCCAACCCTCTCCCGCAACGCGGGAGAGGGAGTAGAGAGAGAGACTTTTCCACATATCCCTCCAAAACGAGGCACAGGCAATTACGTTGACTGACGCCGAGAATTTGCGCCGCCGTATTTTGCCTTCTCTACCGCTAAGCATACTCTTAATAGTACAAAGCATACGCCCGCGAGTGCTCTCCGAAATAAGCCCGGAGGGAGAGGGAAAAGTACCAATTCACAATGTTCAATAACCTGCCGCACGCATGGCGGACTGACGTGGCGACTTCAGCCGGTAGTCTGGATCTTCTTTCCTCACATTATATTCATCGCCGCGACGATCCGTCCGGCTCCCCTCTCAAGGGCTACCATTCCGTGTGCCTATGAGAGGTTGAGGAAAGGTGGTTGGATGATTACATCCCTTGGTTCCCCCCTTCGGATCATTCTTTGTGCTGTCCCACTGATGATCAATTTTATTACAACATATTAAAAACGATTCGTCAATATAAAAATGCGTTATTCACATTTAATTATTTACATTTCGTAATGAAAAAAGGACGAAAAGATTCATCTTCCCCTTTTCCTACCCGCATGATACAAAATGCGACTATTAACAACTCTAGAGTTATGAAATATTCAGGAAGGGGTGATTACTATAGTACAAGTCGTTGTACGCGATAACAACATCGACCAGGCACTGCGCGCATTGAAGAAAAAGATGCAGCGTGAAGGGCTGTTCCGTGAAATGAAGATCCGTCGGCACTATGAGAAGCCGTCGGTTAAGAAAGCACGCGAACGTTCTGAAGCCGTCAGACGTTATCGTAAACTCGAGCGCAAACGTAAAGAGCGCGACGGGGAATAATCAGTAATCCACTTTATACTTACAGGGCTACGCCCTGTGGGCGATTGCAGATACAATAATGCCACTTCAGGCCAACGCCGAAGTGGCATTATTTTTTTAACGACATTTTAAGGCCTGCTGTTATAATTTAGCATAGTGGAAAATGGAGAAAAACAATGGCTTACAAAGGCGATGCTAACCTTGAACAACTGCTGAAGAGCGCGAAAGACACGCGCAGCGTCAGCGATATTAAAGACATTCTCAAAGGCATCATCGCCGCGCCCGAAGACATTGCCGCGCCCACCCTGTGGCTCACGCTTTTCAAAAACGCCGCCAACAATAACGACCTCGCGCAGCAGCTCACTGCCTTGCGCGACGAGATGGCCGAGCACCTGCCTCACCCGCACCCGAACAAACTCGCCGACCTGCGCGCCGAAATGGCCAAGCGCGGCGTTGACGGTTTCTACGTGCCGCGCGCGGATGAATTCCACGGCGAATACGTTCCCATGCGCGCCGACCGTCTGGCGTGGATTACCGAGTTCACCGGATCGGCTGGCGCTGCTGTCATCCTCAAAGACAATAATAATAGCGGGAAACCCGCGGCCGGCTTCTTCACCGATGGCCGCTACACGCTGCAAGCGCGCAAGCAGGTAAGCAAAAAAGACTTCGACATCTGCAGCACGGCGGAAAAGCAAGCACCCACACCGACCGTGACGCCCACGAAATGGATTGAACAGAACGTCACCAAAGGATCCAAGTTCGGTATTGATCCGTGGGTGATGACGCCCAATGAAGTAAAGTCCGTGAAAGAAGCCGTCGAAAAAGCTGGTGGCACGCTTGTGTTCCTCGACAGCAATCCGCTTGATGCCGCCTGGACCAACCAGCCCGCTGCGCCGATCTCGCCTGTTGTGCCGCAAATCCTGCAATATGCCGGAGAGACATCGGATAAAAAACGCAAAGACCTCGCCGCCAAGCTGAAAGAAAAAGGCGCGGATGCACTTGTGATCGCGTTCCCCGAGGAAACCTGCTGGCTGCTCAACGTGCGCGGCGGCGATGTGCCCTGCACGCCCTTCGCGCTCTCGTACTCGATCGCCCACAACGACGGCACGGTTGACTGGTTTATCGACCAGCGCAAGCTGCCGTCCGACACGCGCAACTTCCTGCCGAAGGAAGTGCGCCTGCACGACCTGACAGAATTCGCAACCGAACTCGAAGTTCTCTCCAAGGAACACAAGACGATCTGGGTTGACCCCGCTTCGGCGCCCGTTAAAGCGCAGAGCATCGTCACCGACAATGGCGGCACGGTTGTCTCCGAGCGCAGCCCGCTGCAACTGATGAAGGCGATCAAGAACGATGTCGAGATCAAGGGTATGACCGACGCGCATATTCGTGACGGCGCGGCGCTGACGCGCTTCCTGGCTGAAATTTCTAAGAACGCCGGTAAGTACTCGGAGATTTCCGCTTCCGACAAGCTGCAGGGATTCCGCGCGGAGAACGAAAAGTTCCGCGGGCTTAGCTTTGATACCATCTCGGGCGCAGGCGGCAACGGCGCGGTGATCCACTACCGTTCCACGCCGGAAACCAACCAGCCTGTGACATCAGGCCCGGTTTACCTCGTTGACTCCGGCGCGCAATATCTCGACGGCACGACTGACGTGACAAGAGCAGTTGCGGTTGGTAAGCCGACAGCAGAAATGAAAGAGAACTTCACGCGCGTGCTGAAGGGTCACATTGATGTGGCGATGGCGGAATTCCCCGCTGGCACCACCGGCGACAAGCTGGACGTGAAAGCGCGCGCGGCCCTCAAGGAAGTCGGCCTCGACTACGCGCACGGCACCGGCCACGGCGTGGGCAGCTATCTCTCCGTGCACGAAGGCCCGTGCGGTATCTCGTCGGCGGCAACCTCGGTTCCGCTGCAGCCCGGCATGGTCATCTCGAACGAGCCCGGCTATTACAAGGAAGGCGAATACGGCATCCGTATTGAAAGCCTCGTCACGGTTGTGAACACCGGCAAGAAAGACGCCGACGGCAAAGACCTGCTGGCCTTCAGGACGCTGACCATGGCCCCGATTGACCGCAACCTCATCGAACCCTCGCTGCTGACGGGCGATGAGCTGAAGTGGCTCAACGACTATCATGCCGAGGTGCGCAAGAACCTGGAGCCGTTGCTGACAAAAGACGCGCAGGCCGAGGCTTTCCTGAAGGAGGCCACCGCGCCTATTCAGAAAGACGCGCCGCCTAAGCTGGCTAAAGGGCTTCGTTTCCTGTAATCGGTAATTACCCGTTCATT
>Ga0302315_10002828_pt1 | contig 16085 bp, 13 predicted proteins | sample III_Palsa_N3_1_FD_200532 | JGI IMG/M metagenome (GOLD analysis project Ga0302315, IMG submission 200532) | Peat permafrost microbial communities from Stordalen Mire near Abisko, Sweden - III_Palsa_N3_1 | ecosystem: Environmental > Terrestrial > Soil > Palsa > Peat permafrost | place: Sweden... | reverse complement strand
AACGGTTAGTTTCGTTGACGGCCGACGCCACTCACTTTGTTAACTGCGCAGGGCTCATCGAGATTTCGGACTGTCATTTTGAAGGACAACTGGATGACGCTTTGAATGTCCACGGGATTTATGCCCGTATCTCCGAGGTCGTTTCTCGCGAGGAGATCGAGGTCGAACTTGTTCACGGGCAGCAGGCCGGTGTGAAGATCACGTACGTGGGAGATATTGTGGAATTTGTGGAGCAGGAAAGTCTTACAACCTACCACCAGGCCACGGTACAAAGTATTGAGCGAATCAACAAGCAGAGAACCCGAATCTTATTCGATGGTCCGCTTCCTGATGAAGTGAAACCGGGTGACGTCATCGGCAGCACAGGCTGGTCACCCGATCTTCTCGCTCGTGGAAACGTGGTTAAAGGCAACCGTGCGCGGGGATTTCTGGTTACAACGCCTGGCAGAGCAATTATCGAAGACAACTACTTTCACACTCCCGGCGCTGCGGTATCGATCGAAGCCGATGCAAATTACTGGTTCGAATCAGGAAGCGTCCGGAACGTTTGCATTAAAAACAACCATTTTGACAACTGCAATTACGGGGTGTGGGGCCGGGCCACGATTGATATAAATCCGCAGGTGGAGTCGGCCTCCAGGCCGGGTGTGCGCACCCACAAAGGCATTACGATACAAGGCAACACTTTTGATGCCTTCACTCTGCCGCTGGTTAAGGCGCAGTGTGTTGACGGTTTAATCATTAGCCGCAACAAAGTCGGCCATTCTACAGACTATTCGTCGCCGAGAAATGGGGCGGCGCCCTGGGAAATTTGCCACAGCAGCAACGTTCGAATCGAGCACAATACGCTGCCGGATACGCAGGAGTATCAATGAAGAAAATTACGCCCCATCGCATCGCCACTTTGTTACTGCTTCTTGCCGGGACCACGTCGCTGCATGCCTCACCGCTTGCGCCTGTAATAACGCCTTCCGGGGGCAGTTACCACGGATCCGTTCCTGTGGAAATCGGATGCTTTACGCCGGGTTCGACGATCCATTATTCGACGGATGGATCTCTCGCGACGGCTAAATCTCCCGTCTATCGCAGAGAATCGATTCTAACTATTAGCGCGGATGAAACCGTTAGCGCTGTAGCCCTGGACGCGTCCGGGGCAATTGGTCCTGTAACCAATGCGGCCTTTAGGGTCGTGCGCAGATCGACGACATATACTCCCACGATCAGCCCGGACGGAGGCAACACGACTTCCCGATGTTTGGTTAGCCTCTCGTGCGCCACACCTGGGGCCTCTATTTACTACACAACAGATGGATCCGTGCCAACTATGGCGTCCTTACGCTATACGTCGCCGTTTGTTGCTTCGGGAGCTGCGACAATTGTTCGCGCGTTGGCGACCGCTCGCGAGCATTCAGACAGCGCCATTGCCAAATCCACGTTCTTCACCACACTGACTTCTCAGGTCGCCAAGCCCGTTATAACTTCGACAGGAACCACATTCGACGGATGGACGACTGTAACCGCGGCCACTTCGACCGGGAGTTCTGTCCTGCGCTATACCTCGGACGGCAGCTCTCCCACGGCCAAATCCACCATTTATTCGGGCTCTATCACGGTCTACAAGTCGGAATCCCTCAAGGTGCGCGGTTTCGCAGACGGTCTCGCTGACAGCGACATAGCCAGCGCGGCCTTCACGGCGGACAATAATCCACCCACCGTCGTAGATGTGAGTAGTTACGGCGCCTCGCCCACTCTTGCCGATAATTCCCCGGCAATACAGGCCTGCCTGAACGCAGTGCAAAACGGGGTACAGGGCAGCCGAGCGCCACGCCGCATCCATATTGTGTTTGCGCCTGGCATCTATAGAATATCGACGACTTTGAACCTGTCGAGAGCAAACAATATAGACATAGATGGTCAGGGTTCAACCCTGCTTGGTACAAACCGAAGTGTTACTGCTTTCAACGTATCCGATTCCTGCGCCAATATCACTATTGAGAATGTGACGTTTGACGAGCTTACGCCGCCCAACATTCCCGGCTATGTCACGGAATCTACAGGTACCAATGGATCGAATTCTTTCGACCTGCTTCTAGATCCCGGTTTCTCATATCCTGCCGGAGAAACTCTGAATGGAATCACGCAATACGATCCCGTTACTCGGGCTGTTTCTCATCCCGGAGTCGATATCAGCTTTGGAAACTTGAAGGTTGTGCCAACACAGATCGGTCCGAATAAGGTTCACATTTTACTGCCATACGGATTGCTGACCAGAGGGATGTACGTCAATTTGGCGACGCACGGCGTGTCTACCCTGACTATTTTTACTACCGATGGCTTTACGCTGCGCAATGTTCAGATTTACTCCGGCTATCAGCTTGGCATGTTTATCAGTAATTGTGTCAACGTCACGCTGAGCCATGTATCCGTTCTTCGAAAACCGGGGAGCAATTCCCTAACAAGCAATGCGGTAGACGATGTCCATGCTTATGCCAATAAGGGACCGTTCGACATAGAAGACTGCGATTTTGAATATCAGGGTGACGACGCCATCAACTTCGCATCAGACTATGAGACCATCAAGTCGGTCTCGGGCAACACCGTCACGATGGATCGACTGGAAGGGTTTTACAAGCCGGGCGATCTGATGGAGTTTCGCTCCGGCCGGACTATGCTTCCGCTGGGCTCGGCGGTAGTTCAGTCGGTTTCCGGATTGACCCTTACACTTTCGTCGGTACCGACTGGGATTATGCCGGGTTCAGACATGATTCACAACAGGGTCTGGGAGGCGAGCCCCACGGTCAACCGTTGTAACTTTATCGGAAACCGGGCGAGGGGCATCCTTGTGCAGACTCCGAACGCGGTGGTGGAAAACTGCCGATTCTCGCAAATTTCCATGTCTGCAATTCACGTTTGTACGGTTATCCCATGGATGGAAGGCACCGCCGTTAGTTTTGTTACCCTGCGAAACAACAGCATAGACAACTGCGACGGCATGGGGCCCACCGCCAACGGATCGATCGCCATTTTCGCGCTTAAAACCTGGCAAGACCTGGGAGCAGCAGGCGTACACAAGAACGTAGTTGTTGAGGACAATACAATAGCGAGCTCGGACAACCCCGGCATTCAGGTGGCAGCAGCTGACGATATCGATGTCATAAACAATACTCTCTTCAATGTTGCACGAGTGCATGACGCAGGCGAGCCAATGACAAACTACGCGATCGTCACCCAAAACGCAAGCAATGTCCGCTACCGCGACAATAATCTTGTGAATGGCAATAGTCTGCAATATGTCTATAATCCATGGATGCCTTCGGCCCCGCCCGGAGGTATTAATGTTCAACCCTATATCGTTCGGTTTTCCCAGACGGGGCGCCATATGGCGCGATGGGTCTATTCATGGAATGTTCAGGATATTGTTCCGGCAGGAGAGGCAGTGTTCGTCCATATTTGTGATGCCCGCGGAAACATTGTTGCCGGAGTCGGCGCGGGAGATCTACATTCCCCTTCGAGTTGGTCGAACGGAGGCCGCACGTTAAGTTCCCCCGTGCCTGTCGATCTGGAGAAGGTCCCCGATGGGACGTACAGCGTTCGGATGGGGCTCTACGCGCCGCAGGGTAGGCTGAAACTGACGGGGCTGAACGATGGGGAAAGCCGAATCGTAGTCGGATCGCTCAAGATTAGTCAGGGCGGGGGTGAGATCCGCTTCATGCCATCGAGTCTGGATATCCGGCCGCGCGTCGCAGCGTTCCGTCAGCTCGGTCCCAGGGGGTATTGCATAGCGTACGCCTGGGATGTCCACGATACCGTACCTCCAGGGTACAAACCTTTCGCTGTCCTTTGCAACGCGGCCGGCGATATTGTAACGCACCTCCCGATGGCTGAACCTCTGGATCCAAACAGATGGACGTCCAATTCAGATATATCGAGCAGTCTGGTTTCCGCGACACTCCCTCCGGAATCGATTGTGCCGGATGGTGTTTACACGGTGAGGATGGGCTTATATAGCTCGACGAAGGACGCCGAGCTGTTCGCGATGACAGGGGACACCGATATTAAGCGCCTCATCATTACAGGAACTTTGATCTCAAAGACCACCAACTCTCATTCCATCTGGGCGGATCCTGTTTCGGCTCCCACGGTGAGCATGAATGGGAACACTGGATTTTAAAAATCAGTTATTTTTCCGCTTGACAGCGCATCAACTATATGATACGATAGGGAGTAGTTATACCGCTACAGTATAGTAAATGTGCGTAGCGACGGCTCTTATGCCCGGTAATTTGAAAGGTAAACTAAAATGAATACATTACGAAATCGTGCTGGTCAGATGCGAGCAGGCTTTACTCTTATTGAGTTGTTAGTAGTCATAGCCATTATCGCTATACTTGCAGCTATCCTATTCCCGGTTTTCGCTAAAGTCCGAGAGAAGGCCCGCCAGATAAGCTGTCTTTCCAACGAAAAGCAACTTGGGCTTGCCTATATACAGTACGAACAGGACTATGACGAGTTTCTTCCGTGCGGCACGAACAGCGGCCAGGGTTGGGCTGGTCAGCTTTACCCGTATCTCAAATCTTCAGGAGTTTATACCTGCCCAGACGATACCACGCAGCCCTTCACCGGGAACATGGTCTTATCCTATGGCGAAAACTTCAATCTGCAGTATCAAAACAGAACGTACGGCGCGGTATCTATCCCGCAGGCCAACGCTCCCGCCTCGACGATTTTGCTGTTTGAAATCCAGAACAATCAGCTTCAGATCCCTCCCACCGGTGAGAACTCGAGCATTGTGTCTGACGGATGCTTCGCAAACGGCGGCGGCGCCCTGGTAACAGGCCGCCTCGCGGCAAGCTGGCCAGTAGGATCGCCTTCGCCCACAGGCCTGGAGCAGGATACGGCCCGCCATACAAACGGGGCCAACTGGCTTTTTATGGACGGACACGCAAAGTTCCTTCGTGGACCCCAGGTGAGCAACGGTATCGACCTTGGAAACTCGGAGTACCCAGGGGATAAGGCATGTTGGGCGGTTTCGGCAGGCACCGACAATCTTAGTGCAGGCAGCTATGCCGCTACGTTCTCCTTGCACTAGGTTCGAGATCCTCCTCTCGACAATTTCAAGAACATCTGAAGCGCCCGGAGGTTTCGACCTTCGGGCGCTTCAGGTGCTTCAAACCGTCGTCGCCTGTTGACAAAGTTTGGCCTATCCTCTACAATGTGACATAACCTCCGTAAACGTTTACAATATTTTTAGATTCGCCCCTGAATCGCTGAACATTCCAATTGTAGACAACGTCCATCACCATGAAATAACTCATGTTGTTTGACACAATAGCGATTTTTATCGCAGTTTAACAACAGTGCCACGAATGCAGGAAGGACAAACAATGCAGAAAGCGGTCTCTTTAATATCCCTGGCTACGTTCGCTCTATTTTCTCTGGTAGGAGCGACTCACGCAATTCAGTTGGGCGTGCCTTCGTACTACAGCCCGGGCGCAGCGGCGTTTACGACGATAGCAAATACGGGGTCGAAAACCGGCATCATGATGCTCAATATCGGCAACGGCGAAATAAATCCAAACGACGGGTCGTCTTACGACTCGGAACCTCTGGGGCCCTGGGTGACGCAGTCACAGGAGTCGCATACGGCAAATACTAAAGTCTTTTGCTATGTGCATTCTTCGTATGGCGCAAGGTCGCTCTCTCTTGTAGAAGGCGATGTTGACGCCTACTTCAGCGCAGGCATTACTGTGGATGGAATTTTTGTCGACGAGGCGGATACGACTTGGGCCAATACGGGCGCATCCTATTATGAGCCGCTCTACAATTATATCAAGTCCAAGTATCCAGGAACGCTTGTAGCGATCAATCCCGGCACTATTCCCGACGGGCCAAACTGGATGGATTATGCCTGCGACATCTGCATGGACTTTGAAGACAACTACGCCAAATATTCTGGTGTATTCGTGCCGAGCTGGGTCAACGAGTATCCCGCGAACAGGTTCTGGCAGGCCGTTTTGAAGAGCCCGACCACCACAGCAGCAGTTGACTCATGTTTTGCCACGGCGGCGGCTAATAACTGTGGGTATCTCTACGTCACCAATCTAACAAGCAAGGTCAATACCTACGGGGCGCTGCCCAATTCTACCGTGTGGAACGAAGAGGTCGCGGACGCTACGGGCCCTGGAGGCAACTTCTCCAACGAGTCCGCTTGGAACGACGGCACTAACTTCTACTACCAGGCGAGCTACCTTGGCTCCTACTCTCATTTTAACGTACTTCTGGATACAGACGACAACGTTTTGACGGGATACAGGATCAATGGGATCGGTGCGGACGATTTGATCGAAGATACGGGGTTGTTTGCAGCTACCGCAAACGGCAACACCTGGAGTTGGAGCAGCGACCTGGCCGCGGTATCGGAGACGTCTCCGAGTTCGGGAACGGTTTTGTTTTCCGTGCCTCTTTCCGTAATCGGATCTCCAGCGATGGCTAAAATCGCGTTTCAGGGAACCGACGCCAGCTACAATCCCACAAACGACCCGACTGTAGTATCTTATGTGAGCTCGCCGATCGATGCCAGCAACGCTGTGACAGTTACCCGCGGCGGCTTACGCTACAACATCGCCACCCATCTTTACGGGCAGTCGATTACTCTAACGAATACTGGCTCAATCGCAATTTTGGGACCGATTTCTCTTGTGCTTACCAGCCTGAGTTCGAATGCCAGCCTTTACAACGCGACTGGGACGACTGGGACCTTCCTACCTGCAAGCAGACCGTATGTAAATGCGGCGGGACTGGCTGTAGGTGCGTCAGAAATCGTACCACTTGAGTTCACCGACAGCAACATCCAGCTGAGCTTCACATATACGACGCAAATACTGGCCGGCTCCGGACCACGCTAAGAAGGATGCCCATGACTAAGAACCTTAGAAACCAATCCATGCGGGCCATTTCAATCGCTGGGGCGACCCTTGCGCTGGCCGCCGTTTTCTGCGGATCGGCGAGCGCGGAAGTCTACGTCTATAACGTCAGCGTGCCAACCGACGTGCTTAACGCCAATAGCGTGAATGGGCCTTTTTCCATGCTGTTCGAACTTACGGACGGCAGCGGAACCGGGGACGGCAACAATACGGTCACGATGACCAACTTTAGCGCCGGCCCAAGCGATCCCGTTACGTTGACGGACAACGGTCTGCTGGTGTACGACATAGAGGGGTTCACACCGGCGGCTTCGCCGGGCAGCACACTCAGTTTCGACCTGAGCACAACGAACAATTCAGACACGGGCGGAACCCCCGACGAGTTTTCGTTCTACCTCCTGGACGGCAATTATGTCACCCTGCCCACGACGGATGAGGCAAACTCCTCGCTGTTTACGGTCGATCTGGGAGGCTTCACGCCCTCGGTCACCACCTTCGAAACTCAGGACAACTATGCAGGCATAGACCCGATAGTGACGCCGCTCGTGGCAACGCCGGAGCCCCAATCCTGGGTATCCCTGGGAATTGGAGGGTTAGCCTTGATGTCATTAATTCTAGTGCGCCTCGCGACAGGTAAGCTAAGGTCCCGCCTTGACAAACGATATAATCTGCTATACACTGACTTTACGGTTCCGTAAGCGTTTCCGTAATCCTGGCGATGTTGCCTTTAGTACTTGCGAACTAACGGGACAGACATCAAAACAGGAGCATTTTCATGCAGATCGGGAATATTGCGGTATTAGGTCTATGTACCGCCCTTGTCACGCCAGGCATCACCCTTGTTACTCCTGCGTTCGGCCAAAGCCAGCGCATGGCAATCCCCTCCTATTACTATCCTGGGCAGCTCTGGCAAAAGGCAGCTTCGGGAGCGCCGACCGTGGGCATGGAAGTTATCAATCCCAACAGCGGTCCGGGAACAAGCGCGGATCCTGCGTATCAGACGCAGGTTAAGGTGGCCCAGGCCAGTGGATTGGCCGTGCTATGCTACGTCAATTCGGGCTACGGCAAGCGAGATCCGAATCAAGTTGCCCAGGATCTATGGCATGCCTTTTCGTGGTACGGCGTCAATGGGATTTTTTTTGACCAGGTGCCCACGGATGCCGCCGATGTTAACACTTACGTGCAGTGGCGCGTGTATATCAAGTCCTTAAACTCAAAAGCGATCGTGGTTCTAGACGCCAGCGGGCAACCGGATGAAGGCTACATGCAGGCGGGCAATATCATCTGCAATTTTGCGGGCGATTACAATTCCTACCAGACAGGCTACACACCTATACCGTGGGCGTCCTCGTATCCCGCAAACCGCTTCTGGCATATAATCTTTAATGTGCCTACAGATACGCAGATGCGTGATGTGGTGGCGGAAAGCAAGCAGCGTCATGCCGGCTGGGTTTATGTCACTCCGGTCGGTCTGCCCAATCCGTTTGGCGCTTTGCCTGCGGATACCTACTGGCTTGAAGAAATAAAGACTCTGAAAGCGCCATGATAAATTTCCGGTAAATATTAAGCTATGGGACTTGACATCCCAGACATTGTGGACTATACTAGTTTTAACGTTCCGTAAACGTTTCCGTATCCCAGGCAGTGTTGCCTTTCGCATTATGAAATTTGCTGAAAGGAACATACGCGCCGATCAATTCGTAAATCCGTCTCTTTGACAATTCACCGTTCACGCTTTATACTATAGAGGGCACAACTATGAAAAACAACAGTCGACGAACTGGTTTTACTTTGATTGAGTTACTGGTGGTTATTGCCATCATAGCGATTCTCGCCGCTATTCTGTTCCCTGTCTTTGCCAAGGTTCGCGAGAAGGCCCGTCAGACCGCTTGTTTGAGCAATATGAAGCAGCTTGGGTTAGCATTCGTACAGTACTCCCAAGACTACGACGAGATGAACCCAGATGGAGTCAGCTGGTATTACCCAGGCGGTAATGGATGGGCTGGCCAGCTATATCCCTATGTAAAGAGTACCGCAGTATTTCTCTGTCCGGACGACTCCTCCCAGGGACACAGTTCCTATGCCTACAACAGCAATAACACGAATCCGCAGGGCGATGTTTCCCCCTATTTAGAGGGCTACGCCATCGCCAAGTACGACTCACCCAGTAAGACCGTTCTTCTCTTCGAAGTAAATGGAAACCATAATCCAGAGCCGGACACAAACAACATCCTTAATGACGACGCGGGCGCGAGTCTTGGTGATGGCGGCATATCGCCAGCAGGGTGGGGAAATGCCGGCGGCAAGGGCGCCAATTACACGACATGGGCTCTAAACGGCGGTGGTGATTATTGGGATTGGGCTCCTGCCGCATTTACTCTTCAAATGGCCACAGGCTACTTCAGAAACACGCCGGCTGGTGATGATGTAGCCTTCCTTGCTCCAACGGGACGCCATACCGACGGGTCCAACTTCCTGATGGCGGATACTCACGCCAAGTGGCTGCATGGCAGCGCGGTATCTTCCGGCACAACCAATTTGACCACGACCGACTGTAATACCGGCAATACGGTGGATGGAAACGGCGTTGTGATCGCCGCCGGTCCCGACTGTTCCGACAGCACAATCGCGGCGACGTTCAGCCTTTAGTGCGCTTCACGAAGACAGCGACACAATCCTGCAGATCTCGGCAGCCTCCAAGCCGCCGAGATCTGCCTGTGCGTGACCGAGAAATGCATAATTTCAGTCTAGGAGTACTAAAAATGCGACGGTTCTATTTGTCGGGGCTTGGAGCTAGTATTTTGGCCCTTCTATTATCCGGATGCAGCCACGGCAATAATTCGCCCGCTCCCGCAGCGTCCGGGTCCATGACACCGGCGCAGATACAGGCGATCGAGAATAATCCCAAGATATCACCGCAGATGAAAGCGGGAGTTCTGGCGCAAAGCCAGTCCAAATAAACTCCGGGTGGCAGGAAGTCGATCCGATCAATTATGATGAATAACAAGTGCGTACTCGCGGTGCTTCCGCATCCCGATGATATAGAAATACTCTGCGCGGGCACGCTAATCCGTCTGATTGGGCTTGGATATGAGGTGCATCTGGCAATAATGACGCCTGGAGACAAGGGATCGGCCGAATTGACTCGCACGGAGATCGCATCCATCCGCCGTAGGGAAGCTCAGGAAGGCGCTAACATCATTGGCGCCGCAAGCTGCCGGTGCTTGGAGTTCTCCGACCTTGAAATCGTTTTCGATAATTCCGCGCGGCGCCTTCTGGCGGGAATAATCCGCCAGGTAGATCCATTCCTTGTGATCACCACACCGCCGCATGATTACATGATGGACCACATTATAACGTCGCAATTAGTACGAGACGCCTGCTTTAACGCGGGATGCAAAAACTACGACGCCCAAGGTGAGGCGATCCCTGCTATCCCGTACCTTTACTACACCGACGCCGTTGGTGGAGTAGACATGTTCGGACGCAATACACCGGTTTCTTGTACTATCGATATCACCGCTCAAATCGAGCTTAAGACCTCCGCGCTTGCGTGTCACGACAGCCAGCGCACCTGGCTGCGGCGCCAGCATGGCATGGACGACTATATTAACTCGATGCAATCCTGGTCCGCCAAACGCGGCGCCAAAATCGGAGTCGACTACGCCGAAGCGTTTGTCCAGCATCGAGGCCATCCACATCCGCAGGACGATATCCTGGCGGAGTTGTTAAATCGGGTGTAGAGCCCGTAAGGAATATTATGCCAAGACAACTCAGTAAAATCGCACCAGACTGGTGGGACTACACGACCCTTGAACCGGATCTTCTTGCCGATGCCAAGCGGTTGACGGCTAAAGACCTGCACGAACTGTCCCGACCCGGTTTTCAAGTCAGCCTCTACGACTCCCTTGACGAATTTTTCCTGGCCGAAGCACTGGAGTATATCGGAAGCTGGAAGCAGGCGACTGCAGACAATCCCGTCGGCCTCTGCGGGCCTATCGGTCCCACGGAGCAGCTTCCACTTGTAGCACGCCTGGTAAACGACCTCGGCCTGAGCCTCAAGCACGCACATTTCTGGGGAATGGACGAATGGTTTCTCAATGGAAAAGCCGTCTCGCCCGACCATCCGCTGTCGTTTGCACGATGCGACCGCGAGATGTGCTTCGACCGGATATATCCTGACCTCGCAATACCGAATGACAACCTTCATTTTCCCACCGAGCGCACGTCGGAGTATGAACGGACATGGGACGGTGTGCGGTGCGCGGTCATGCAGGGTGGTCAGGGAGAGATAAAGCACTGGGCGTTCAACGATCCGGTTAGGCGTGAAGGAGACTTTGCGGATTCGCCGCCGACTCCGGAGCAATACCGCAAGCTCGGGACGCGCCTTGTGGAGTTGCATCCACTTACGCTGATCCAAAACGCACGCACCAGCGGCGGCGGCAACATTCCACTCGTACCCACCCACGCGATTACCGTTGGGCCGATTCAAACGTGGAAAGCAGATAAGGTGTCGATATGGCATCCTGGGCACCACGATAATCCATATGGTATGCGTCTAACCGCGCTGATGATCGGCAAGCACATCACCGACAGCAGCGTGCCGATGTCACTGCTTGCCGACCATCCAAATGTTCATTTTCATTATTACCGTGGTGGGATTGGAACATGCGAGACGAGTTTGAAGTAAACACGCCCAAGCGTCGAAAGCTTAAGATAATGCTGCATCCTTACGTGAGCAGCGGCAAACACATAGTCTGTGATTAGTTGCAAAGCGAATAAAATTTTCCTATTAAATTTAGCGTGCAACCTTGACATTCCAAATAATGTGTAATATACTATGTTCAGCGTTCCGTAAACGTTTCCGGATCGCTGGCAGCGTTGCCTTTCAGATTACGATTAGTTTTGATGGAAGGGTAACACGCGCCATAAAAAATAGTGCATCTCATTTCGCCTTCCATTTCTTTCGCCGTTCTCGTTCAAATTACGTAAAGGATACTCACATGAAAACCGCAAGCCGAAATACAGGCTTTACTCTGATTGAATTACTCGTTGTGATCGCCATTATAGCGATTCTCGCCGCCATTCTCTTCCCCGTATTTGCCAAGGTTCGTGAGAAGGCTCGCCAGACCGCCTGTCTGAGCAATATGAAGCAGCTCGGCCTGGCTTTTGCTCAGTACAATGACGACTACGACGAGCAGACCCCAAATGGATATAACGCTTCGTTCCCTGGCGGCGACGGATGGGGTGGGGAGTTGTACCCGTATGTCAAGAGCAACGCCGTGTTCGTCTGCCCGGACGACAGCCCGGGATCGATCGGTTCGTATGCATACAACAGCAACAACACAGCCCCGAACGGGACCACCGTAAGCGGCGTCAGCATCTCCAAGTATGATTCGCCGAGCAAAACTGTTCTGCTATTCGAGGTCACTGGCGCTCAAAAATCGTGGTTTACCGAACCCCCGTCGCTTGAATCGACTAAATCGGGACTGGGCGTAGGCAGCACGCCGGCTGGCTGGGGAAATGCGGGCGGTCAGGGCGGGAGCTCCACGCTATATGCGCTCACTGGCGCTGGTGACTGGTGGGTTACCGCTGCTGCTCCTCTTTCGCTTCAGATGGCGACCGGCTACTTTAGGAACTCGAGTGCCGGAGACAACATAATATACCAAGCCACAACCGGGCGCCACACCGGCGGGGCCAACTACTTGCTGGCGGATGATCATGCTAAATGGCTGCAAGGCAGTTCCGTAAGCTCCGGCCCAACGGACTCGAGCGTTACCAACTGCAACACGGCTAACGCTACGAGCACAGATGGCGCAACAATGGCCGCAGGTCCAGAGTGCTCAGACAGCACCCTTGCAGCGACATTCAGCCTCTAGGCCAATCGCTCGTTTCGTACAAGTCGGGTCTCGACAGGAATCTACTGCCGAGACCCGATGACGTGCGGCTTTTCAGTTGGCCGGTCGAGATGCTCGCCTTCGATTTCACTCGATTTCTGAACGTCGTCCGTTAGCGAGTCCAGTGCAGTAAGTTCTCGCTGATGGAAGCCCATTACTTGCATTCGGCCAAGAAGCAGCCCCTGGCGGTGCCGCACCGCCGCGAGCTCATTCGCAAGAGCTGCATCCTTCCATTTAAAATTCGGCCAATCATCCTGTTCGTGAATGTATCGCGCCACGGCAGAAGTCCTCTTGCGTAGATTATACCGTCTAATCTACGCAAAAATGCGTAGATTACGACTGCTATTCTACGCATAGCAGTAGGGTGAATTGCCCAGGCGGCTGTTATTGCGCGATTTCTGTGCCCCCGGATTTTGCGACAGGTAGAAAAAAATCAACGGATTCCCGTCGCCAAACTTGACATTCCGGAAAATCTGTAATATACTATGTTCAGGATTCCGTAAACGTTTCCGTAACATTGGCAGTGTCGCCTTTAGCTTTACCGATCAATTGCTGAGGGAGACAAATTAGACGATAATTTCGATTTCGTTGTTTCGCTCATCTCTTGATTTTATCACGCACTCCGACCGTATAGTTAGTTAAAGGAAAAACGACATGAAAACCAATAGCCGAATAGGCTTTACTTTGATTGAGCTCCTCGTCGTGATCGCCATTATAGCGATTCTCGCCGCCATTCTATTCCCTGTGTTCGCCAAGGTTCGTGAGAAGGCACGACAGACCAGTTGTCTCAGTAATATGAAGCAGCTGGGTCTTGCCGTTGCTCAATATAACGAAGATTATGATGAAAAAAATCCCAATGGCGTGTACTGGTCATACCCAGGCGGCCAAGGTTGGGCGGGTGAAGTTTATCCGTATGTCAAGAGTGCAAACGTATTTCTCTGCCCGGACGACTCCACTGGTTCGCACAGTTCGTACGCCTACAACAGTAACAATACTCTCCTTACTATCGTAGGCAACGCTGGAACTTCCGTAGACAGCTATCCAATTTCTAAATATGACTCACCGACGAAAACAGTCCTGTTATTCGAAGTAGATGGCAATCACTACCCATTGCCCGATGCGTGGAGCTTTACAACAGATGTGTTCATAGCCGGCGGCGGAGGCGGATATTCCCCCGCAGGCTACGGGGCTGGAAATGGCGGGTGGATGGCTCCTGTTTACGGTGCTGGCGCAGGTGTCTCGTTGAAGATGGCAACCGGGTACTTTAGAAACACCATTACAGGCGATTATGCAACGTTTCTTGCGCCGACAGGACGTCACACTGAGGGATCGAACTTCCTGATGGCCGACACGCATGCAAAATGGCTGCGGGGTGCTGCCGTCGAAGGAGGCATGAATAATTCGAATTCCAGTGACTGCAATACGACAGGCGAAACGAATGGCAGCACGGGCGTCGCACTTGCCGCAGGCCCAGACTGCTCCGACAGCACCATCGCAGCAACATTCAGTCTATAAAATCAGAACGAAGGCGACACGATGCTCCTGAAATCCATCAATTACTGGAGCTTCCCCGGCGGGCTCGACGGCACCTTTGCCGTCGAGAGCTGCTTTAAGGAAGCGAAGAAAAATAACTTCGATGCGGTTGAACTTTGTATAGGTCAGGACGGAGTTCTTGGCTTGGACACAGACAAAGCCCGCTGCGAACAGATCCTCGAACTCTCCAACAAGTATGGGGTTAAGGTCGCAAGTGTCGCCTCCGGCGTGTACTGGGCTAATGCCCTGGGCGACGAGAGTGTCGAATCGCGGGAACTGGCGCGGCTGGCTCTAACCAAGATGATCCAGATCACGTCGTGGCTGGGGGCTAAAACGCTGCTCACAATCCCTGGCGCTGTGGATGTCTTTTTTATCCCGGACCGCGCGGCGGTGAGTTACGATAAAGTCTGGGAGAGGGCTGTGGACGGTTTGCGCACGGTGCTCCCATTCGCCGAACAGCTTGATGTAAGACTGGGCATCGAGAATGTCTGGAATAAGTTTCTGCTCAGCCCACTCGAAATGGCCAGGTTTATCGACCAGTTTAACAGTCCGAATATCGGAGCGTACGTCGATGTGGCCAACATACTGCCCTACGGCTATCCGGAGCAATGGCTGCAGATTCTGGGAAAACGAGTCGTCGGCATTCACTTTAAGGACTTCAGACGGGCCGTTGGGACTATCGAAGGGTTTGTGGATCTCCTTGAAGGAGACGTGAACTGGCCGGCGGTTATGGCGGCTATTACTGAGATTGGATACTCGGGCCCGCTGGTTGCTGAGATGATTCCACTGTATAAGCACTATCCACTGGTACGCGTTGCAAATACGTCGAACGCCATGGACGCTATTCTTGAGCGGTCGCGCGACTAGCCGGGGGACCCGAGAGGCCTCCCACAACACTCTAACGATAAATTTTTATAAGCAGGATTACACAATGTCTTCTAAAATTCGCCTTGCGGTAATCGGGTACGGCGAACGTGCTCGGCACATGACTAAATTAATGTGCGCTCAGGACCCTGATACGAAACTTACGGCGATTGCTGACCCTCGTGGGGAAGCGATACGCCGCGATATGGAAACCGACGGACTGGACGCAAGCGGAATTACGTTCTACAAAAGCGCCGACGAAATGCTGGACCAGGAACCGCTCGACGGAGTTGTTGTCGGCACCCGGTGCAGCCTGCACGCAAGCATGGGAGTGAAGGTTCTCCGACGTGGGCTGGCGCTCTTTCTGGAAAAGCCCGTTGCGACCCGCATCGAAGATTTAATAGCTCTGCGCGCCGAATGCAACGATAAAGTCGTAGTGTCCTTTCCGCTGCGCATTACCCCCGTGGTCAAACTGGCCCAGGAAATCATACAGTCCGGAAAGATCGGCAAGATCGAGCACGTGCAGGCATGGAACAACGTGCCGTACGGCAATGTCTACTTCCAGACCTGGTACCGCGACGAAAACGAGACACAGGGTCTCTTCCTGCAAAAGGCCACGCACGACCTGGACTACATCAACTTTTTGATCGGGGACAATAAGCCCACGGTGATCAGCGCGATGACCTCTAAGCAGGTATTTCAGGGCAATCACCCGGCAAAGCTGAAGTGCATGGACTGCGAGGAGCGATCGCTCTGCCACGAAAGTCCATATCACCCGTCACGAGCGCTGCCTAAGCCGCTGGATCAGCCGGCCAAGGAGATGTGCGCCTTTGCCGTGGACACAGGCAATGAGGATTCGGGAAGCGCT
>Ga0302315_10002825_pt1 | contig 16096 bp, 15 predicted proteins | sample III_Palsa_N3_1_FD_200532 | JGI IMG/M metagenome (GOLD analysis project Ga0302315, IMG submission 200532) | Peat permafrost microbial communities from Stordalen Mire near Abisko, Sweden - III_Palsa_N3_1 | ecosystem: Environmental > Terrestrial > Soil > Palsa > Peat permafrost | place: Sweden... | reverse complement strand
TGCGGGAAAGGTTGGCCGAGGCCTTGTTGGGGCGTTTTGGACAATGCCATGAGCGGTATGCGTTCCAGCATAGCAGTTCTTTGGACTATAATGAAGTGTACAGTTTCTCCCGGGCATTATTCGAGGACGAAACGTCTTTTTTCGACCAGAGTGTCCGGATGGCCAGGCATTTGTTCGAAGTGTCGCTGCACCCCAAGATCAAGCCGGGAGAGCTTTACATCACCGTTTTCGGCGGCATCGAGGATGGAGACCAGGTATTGGAAGCCATCGGGCTTTTCAAGGCGGAGAGCCGGTCATTCTTTGCCGATCTGCTACCCCGGGAAGACGATCTTTCACTGGAGCTGAAAGAAGGCGTCGAGTTGGCAAAGATGGACAAAGGATGCCTGATCCTGAAACGCGGAGCAGAAAAGGGTTTTGAATTGCTGATCTTTGATAGCAATGGCAAGGGAGAAGAGGCGCAATTCTGGAAAGATAAATTCCTCGGCGTGTTGCTCCAACAAAACGAGTATGTGCAAACGCAGGACTTTCTGACGCTCACCAAGAACTACGTGACACAGCAGATGCCCGGGGAATTCGAGGTGTCGAAAACGGAGCAGATCGATATACTGAACAGGAGTATGGACTATTTTAAGACGCATGGGAGTTTTGACCGGTCGGAGTTTGAAACGGAAGTGCTGCACCACGATGACCTTATCCATTCTTTCAGGAAGTTTGATGAGGAACATCGCAGGCAGCACGAACTCGACCCTTTGGAGGAGTTCGATATCAATCGGGATGCGGTAAAGCGGCAGGCGCGGGTATTCAAAAGCGTTATAAAGCTGGACAAGAATTTTCATATCTACGTCCATGGCAACCGGGAACTGATAGAGAAAGGGTTTGATGAGGCATTGCAGAAACACTATTATAAAATCTATTTTGACCAGGAAACATGAGCTTACAGCATAAGACGGCGATCGTCACGGGCGCGGGACAGGGCATTGGCTTTGCCATTGTAAAGCAGCTGCTGGAAAAAGGGGCGCGGGTAGTGCTGAACGATAGTGATGCAGCGTTGGCGGCCAAAGCCGTGGCCACACTCACGGCCGCCGACTCCATCTCCGGCGCCACACCCACGGGCGGGGATTCCCCCGCCGACGCCCAAACCGCCCCCCGCTGCATAGCCCTCGCCGGCGATGCGGGCGATACCGCCTTCGTCCGCGATATGGTTGACACCGCCGTTCGCACCTTCGGCCGTCTTGACATCGTAGTCGCCAATGCGGGGCTGACCTACTTCGGCGATTTCTTCGATTATGAGCCGGACTCTTTTGCGCGGGTGATGCGCCTGAACCTGGGCGGCAGTTTTTTCCTGGCGCAGGCCGCCGCCAGGCAGATGCGCCAACAGGGAGACGGGGGCAGCATTGTTTTTATGTCTTCGGTAACAGGCCACCAGGCGCACAGGCACCTAACGGCCTATGGCATGAGTAAGGCGGCGCTGGAGATGCTGGCGCGGGGGCTTGTCGTGGAGCTGTCACCCTACCGGATAACAGTCAACGCGGTGGCGCCGGGTGCGACGCTCACAGAACGAACGGCCGCCGACGCCGACTACGCGGCAACCTGGCAGCGACTGACACCCCTGGGCCGAGCCGCCACCCCTTCGGACATTGCCAGCGCCGTGCTCTTCCTCGCCGGTCCCGAAGCACGTCATATCACCGGGCAGACGCTTGTTGTCGACGGTGGCTGGTCAGTGGTCAGCCCCGGCCCGGACCTCCGATCCTGATTTCTGATAAAGTGTACAAGCTTTCTCCCTATTTGTCCATTTGCCGTCCTTGCAAAGCTGCTTAATTTTGATGGACACATTGAATTGCAGTGAACGTATTGATCTTTAATAATAGACGCGAGAGCCGGTTTGAATTTTCCCTCTGCGGATTACATGCCGAGATCGGGTATTGCATCGGACCGGGGACTATCATCTTCCACTACTCGCAGTTGCCCGACGATGAATGCGAAGATCTGTGTGAGCAGCTCATCCGGCATGTGGTGGACTTTGCGCGGGAGAATCACCTCAAGATCGTGGCCACATGCCCGGATATACGAAATTTTATCCGGGCACATGCCAGTGAGTTTATTTGCGTCGGGAGGGTTTTCCAGCCCATAGCCAGAGATGTTTAAACAATGTTTAAACGCCCAGGTTGTAGCCGTCGCGGTAGCTGCGCTTCACGAATTGATTGGCGTCGTCGAAATTGGTGATTGTCATGTTGGGACCATCCCACAATAAAGTGATATGCCGGCCGGGATATGACCATTCGCCGTGCCGTCCGGTGCCGGGACCGGGTTTTCGGACGTCATAGCTGCGGATGGCCAGATTGCCCATGAGGACGGTCTCGACGAGGGGGCCGGCAACGCTGAAATTTGAACTGAGGTTCTTTTCTTTGTCGGTGCCATATCCCGCCATGCAGGCCTCGACCCAGGAACTGTAGTGGCCGGTTTCGTCGGCGCCAGGGACGCGCGCGATGGTCTGCGGCACCACGGTCCGGGCGGTAAGTGCCGTGGGCAATAACTGTGGGTTGGCGCCATATGTGGCGCACATCATCTTACCTTTTGACCCGATAAAATAGGTAGCGTTGTCGCCATCACCAAAAATCTCATCGGGTCTTAGTTCGTCAGGTCTTTCGGGCTGGATGCCGCCGTCCATCCAATGCAGTTTTACGTCAGGTTTTCCGGGGGCACCTTTAAATTTCAAGGTGACATGCGAAGAAGGCGGGCAACTGTCTGGGAAATAGCCCTGGGTGAATTCGCCTACATAAACGCCGCCCACGCTGCATTGTGCTTCGGTGGGATAACCCAGTCCCAGCACCTGGAAAGCAGGAGCGATGATATGACAGCCCATATCGCCGAGTGCGCCGGTGCCGTAGTCCCACCATCCACGCCAGTTGAAGGGCACGAGGTTGTCGACATAATCCTTTTGGGGGGCGGTACCCAGCCAGAGGTCCCAGTCGAGCGCCGGAGGAACGGGGGCTTTTGTCGTAGGCCATTGGATGCCCTGGGGCCATACGGGGCGATTGGTAAAGCAATAGACTTCACTGATATCACCGATCACGCCCGCGCGGTACCAATCCACGAGTTGGCGGACGCCGTCGCCGGAGGCGCCCTGGTTGCCCATCTGGGTGACGACTTTATAGCGGGTAGCGGCTTGTGTCAACATCCTCACCTCATAAATATCGTGAGCAAGGGGTTTTTGGATATAGACATGTTTTCCCAACTGCATGGCGGCCATGCCAATAACTGCGTGCATATGATCGGGCGTCGAGACGGTGACCGCATCGAAGTGCTTGCCTTCTTTGTCGAGGAGTTGTCGGTAGTCCTTATAATATTTTGCTTTGGGGAATTTGGTGCGGATGGCGGAGGCGCGTCTGTCGTCGACGTCGCAGAGGTAGGCGATGTCGGTCATTCCGGTGCCGGCCAGGTAGTTTATATCTACTTCGCCTTTTCCGCCGGCGCCGACTGCGGCGATGGTGAGTTTGTCGCTTGGGGCGGTGTAGCCTTTTCCGCCGAGGACATGGCGGGGAACGATATAGAATCCTGCGACGGCAACGAGGCTTTTTTTCAGGAAGTCCCTACGGGAGTCCTTTCGTACGGAGGCTTTTTTTCCAGACATGGCAGAAGTCCAACTTTTTGTGCCGAAGCGGTTGGAGTTCTTAAAGTTAGGAATCGATTAGTTATGACCTGCCGGTATGGCCAGGTATTTTTTGCCCGACAGGATCTGGCGGACGGCCCAGATGAGTTCCTCGGGCGCGGCATCCTTTCCCATATACCCCGAGGCCCCGGACTCGAGCGCCTTTATGGCAAAGTGTTCCTTTGTATACAGGCTTAGGATCAGCACGGGAAGTCCGGGGTAATCCTGGCGGATCTGCTGCAATGCATGCCATCCGCCCTTATCGGGGCCGGGCAGGTCGGAGATAATCATATCCCAGGGCGCATCCTTGAGCTTTTCGGCCCACTCTTCCCCGTCTTCGATCTCGTGGATATCAGCATTTGGGTAGGCTTGTGTCAAAATCTGCCTGACCCCTTTTCTGATGATGGTGAAATCATCAGCTAAAAGAATCCTAATCATAATGGGTGTCGTTAAGATGAGTAATGAGACAGGTCAGAATTAAGCGCTACTATCGAGGGAGCGATAACCAGAGGATTTGATCTTAACGACAAGATAAAGGGAATTAATTAGAAAGCATCAACTCCGCAATAAGTGTAAACACCTATAATCGGTTTTTTTGATATTTGTCAAAGTAGAACCACTCACTCACTGTCATGATCTTGTAAAGCGGATTCCATCCGGGCTTTATCGGCCGCAGTAAAATGGCCCCGGAGGTGAAAAAAGAGACCCCCGCCGTCATCGCCGACAATAACACAGGCGATGTCTTCCATATTGTCTTTATCGTCGCGGGAAAGCAACTGGAACCGTTCCTTGCCTTTGCGAACGGAGAACCATTCTTCGAAGTGGTCGGCGCGGAGAGAAGTGTTGAGGTCGCTCCATTCCTGCGCGGGGTCCGAGGCTTTCTTGCCGTCGATGATGAGACAGCGGAGTGCAGTTATCTTATGTGTCCAGTTGTCATTTTTGTCGTCCGAATCGTGGCTGCCGGCAAAACTGGCGGTGAACAGGAAGCCGGGGTCGAAGCCATCTTTGTTGTCCTCCATGGCGTGGTATTTCTGATAGAACTTGTCCAGGTGGGCGGGCTGGGCGCAGGCGGTGAAGCCTGTGAAGGCCGAGAAGGCGGCCAGCATCAGCAGGGGGAAGTTTAGCTTTTTCATTTATTTGTGTTTTGCGTTTTTTAAGTTTACCATTCCTTTTATCCCCATATCGGACGAGAGCCGGGAGAGTTTATCGAGATCGAGATCGCCCACAAAGCTCATTAGGGTGAAGCCGTCGTCGTCCTCGCTGAGCATGAGCAGCTCGCTGATCTTGTCGCCGGTCCCTTTGACCATGAAGCGGACATTGTCCCTGGTGCTGCGAACGGTGATGAGGTCTTCATATTCCTTACGGTCGATGAGTGTCAGGGCCTCCTTGAAGAAATGGTCCGGGGTTGTTTCTGTGGTCAGGACGCGGAGGCTGCGCAAGCCGGTTACGGTCTGCTTGAGGTCGGCCGGAATGGTGTCCCAATTCACCTTGGAGAGCATGCGGAACATTCTCGGGCTGACAGAAATGACGGTGAACCTGGGGTCGTCGACGTATTTTCCGAAGAATTTGCCGATGGCGTCATCCTGGGCAAAGGCGCTTGTTGCCAGCAGGAGCAGGGCGAGCAGGAGCGCTGGATGGCGAGTTTTTGATGCGTACATATTTGATTCTATTTAATTGTGGTCGCCGGTCAATTCCTGGCGGCCTTCGTTTAGATGGGTGGATGCGACCAGCAGGGCGTGGCGGACCACGGCGAGCGCCTGTTCGGGGTCGTCATAGGTGTCCTGGATGGCGCCATGCCTGATGGTCGCCAATGAGGTTCCGGCGTCGACGGCGGCGTTGTGTTGCTGCGGCGGCGTCAGGAGGAAGAGGCCGGCAATGAGCGCTGCGATAACGGCCGCGGCGGAAAGAAGGCCGGTGCCGAAGGGGCGCATGACGCGTATGGGTGCTGTTGCGATGCCGGCGCTTGCTGCGATGCCGACATGACCCGTTGCGACGTCGGCGCCATCCGTTGCGATGCCGATATGCTGCAGGATGCGTTCGCCGAGATCTGGGCTCGGCACAATATGGGCCTCCTCATCGAAATAGACGAAAATCTCGCTGTATTGTTCCAGTTCCGGGTCAACGGCCGGACCGCGGAAATAATCCGCGAGGGCCTTCTCTTCTTCCAGCGTTGTCTCCGCCTGCCAGTATTTATCCAGCAGCGCTATCACTGTCATTTTTTCCATGTATCCTCCTCTTTTGCGATCGTTTTTCTAATGGCGTTCCGGCCTCTGAACAGGTTGATCTTTACCTGGTCAAGCGTCATGTCAAGTACTTCGGCGATCTCATTGTAGCTAAAACCTTCCATCTCCCTCAGGCGGATCACCTGTTGTTGGTTGGGTGGCAGCGTTTCCATGCACTGCCGTATCCGCTGTATGGTCTCTTTGTTCGTCACTTGTTCGTACGGGTCTTTGTCTGTACTACTGATCCGGGCGGCTTTTTCGGGCTCTACTGCCACGATCCGGCGGCGTCGAAGTCTATCCAGGCAATTGTTTCGGGTCGCCGTCATACAGTAGGCGGGAATATTATTCCACTGCGGCCATTCGGCGCGGCGGGCCCAGATACCGGCCATAACGTCCTGCACAGCATCTTCCGCCTCCTGTACGTTTTTTAAGAGACTCAGAGCAAACCGGTAGAGTTTGTCTTTCATGGGCAAAATATGCTGTTTGAACGCTTCTACTGACATTACTGGAAAAATGACGGGAGGAAATGGTGAATGTTACAACCGCTCCGTTTTTTTACTTAATTTAAACCGCTAAACCCAAGACTCCACTATAATTTTTTTGTTATATGTCTGTTTCAAGCTGTTTTAAGGCCATGATCGGCGGGTTTTTTTGTTTTTTCGCGATTGGGCGGGCCGGAGCCCAGGACTCGATCGGTCTGCAGGATCTGCGGGCAGCGGAAAAATTGTTCGATCTAAAGTTTACCGAACCCAAAGAGGACTCGATCATGGGCGGGCTCGCCGACCACCTGCAACTGTATCAATACATCCATGCCCATAGTCTCTATAATGACGTGCCGCTCTCGCTGGGTTTCGATCCACTGTTGCCAGGCACGCCCTACGACCGGAAGCAGAAGCCCTTGCATTGGAATATTCCCCCGGCGGTCAGTCTCCCCGCCAACCGGAACGACCTGGCCTTCTACAGCGTTGCGGAGCTGGCTTCACTGATCAAAAGGAAGAAGATCAGCTCGGAGGAATTGACGAAGTTCTTTCTGGAAAGGTTGAAACGTTATGGGCCGGTCCTTCACTGTGTGATCGAGCTACGGGAGGACAGCGCGCTGGCGCAGGCGCGAAGGGCCGACCGGGACCTGGCCAAAGGCATTTATCGCGGTCCGCTCCAGGGTATCCCCTATGGGATCAAGGATCTGTTTGCCGTCCGGGGCTCGCATACGACCTGGGGCACGCCGCCTTATAAAGACCAGGAGATCCAGCAGGATGCCTATGTGGCGGCGCGGCTGGCGCAGGCTGGGGCGGTATTGCTGGCTAAACTGTCTTTGGGGGAACTGGCGATGGATGACGTATGGTTTGGTGGCCTTACCCGTGATCCCTGGAACCTGGCAGTCGGTTCGGGTGGCAGCTCGGCGGGTTCCGCTTCGGCGACGGCGGCAGGTTTGGTGCCTTTCGCCATCGGGACGGAGACTTATGGATCTATTGTGGACCCGTCGATGCGCTGTGGCGCTACAGGTCTGCGGCCGACATTCGGCAGCATCGCACGGACAGGCTGTATGGCTTTATGCTGGAGCTCGGATAAAGTCGGACCGATCTGTCGCAGCGCGGAGGACGCGGCCATCGTTTTTGCCTATGTCCATGGGGGTGACAGCACGGATGCTTCGTCCCGGACGATGCCTTTCAACTACACGGGGAAAGTGGATCTCGCTAAATTAAAGATCGCGTATACGAGGAACTATATCGATTCTTTGCCGGAGACCAGCCCGGAGAAACAGACCTTGCTGATCCTACGGCGACTGGGCGCCAGGCTGATACCGGTCGATTTTCCGGATGATCTGCATGGGAACGATATCCTGTCACTGATCGTCGGTGTGGAATCCGCCGCGGCCTTCGACAAACTGACGCGCACCAACCAGGATGATCAGATGGTGCAGCAGAATAAGGACCGCTGGCCGAATATTTTCCGGACGGCGCGTTTTGTGCCTGCGGTCGATTACGTGAATGCCTGCCGGCTGAGGACGGCGATTATGCAGCAGGTCGATCCGTTCATCAGTCAATACGATATTATCATTGCGCCGCCGGAGACGGGTGATCAGCTGGCGATCACCAATTTGACAGGGCATCCATCGGTGACTTTACCGGTAGGTTATAAGCCGGATGGGACGCCGGGGAGTATCAGTTTTATTGGACAGCTTTATGGGGAAGCGCAGTTGCTGGCGTTTGCGAAGGCTTTTCAGGATGCGACGTCGTATAATAAGGAGCACCCGAAGGGGTTTAAATGAGGGGGGTCGTCAGCAGATTCATTGTACCGAAAGCGGACAGGGAGTGTACTGAAAGTGGGGCAGGCGGGAAAGGGGGCAGGCGGATAAAGCGTTGCCTACCACTTAATTAAGTATATTGGCATGAATTAGGAATAGGTTAGGAATAACGCTACTACCATGCTTAGAAACTATATCCGCGTCGCGCTGCGGAACCTGCGCAAGAACAAGCTCTACTCCCTGATCAATATTGCCGGACTGGCGGTTGGGTTGTCGGTCTTCTGGCTGATGGCCCTGTACATCGGCGACGAATTGAGCTATGACCGCGCGTCGGTGAACGCGGACCGGATCTATAGGGTCGCGCAGTCGGGCAGTTGGTCGGGTGGCAGTTTTAAGCTGGCGATCACCCCTCCCCCATTTGCGCCGGCATTGCAAAAGGACTATCCCGAGATCGAGGCGGCAGCGCGGATCGACGTCGAAGGCGGGGGCACGCTGGTGTATGGCGACAAGACGATCGAGGAGGGCAACATATTGTTCGCGGATAGTTCGTTGCTGACCATCTTTCGTTATCCCTTCTTATATGGGGATGCGACCAATGCACTGTCGACGCCAAACAGCATCGTACTGACGAAGTCACTGGCGGAAAAACTTTTTGGCCGGGCGGAAGACGCGCTCGACAAGACCATACAGATCGAGCACCAGGGTCCGACCCAGGTCACAGGCGTGGTCGACGACCAGCCGGAGAACTCACACCTGCATTTCAACGCGCTGCGGTCGATGCCGCCCCTTCCCACCGATAACTGGCTCGGCTCTTATCTTTATACGTATATCCTTCTCCGTAAGGACGCCGACGTCAGCCGGCTAGAAGCAAGGCTGCCAGGTTTTTATGACCGGTACCTGAAACAACCTATGGGCAAGGGGGCGCAATACCGCATGGAGCTGCAACCCCTAACCTGGATCCACCTGCACAGCGCGATGGATTATGAACTCGGCCGCAACGGCGATATCCGGTACATCTGGCTCTTTGCAGCCGTGGCCTTGCTGGTGCTGGGCATCGCCGTGATCAACTATATCAACCTGGCCACTGCGCGGTCTTCGGTAAGACTAAAAGAGATCGGGGTTCGCAAGGTGATCGGTTCGCTCCGGCGGCAGTTGATGGGCATGTTCCTCACAGAGTCGGTTGTCTTCGCCCTACTGGCGGCCGGCATCGCCGTCTTTTTGACGATCCTGCTGCTCCCCGGCTTTAATAATCTCTCTGGCAAAACACTGAGCATTGCGGTTTATGGCTGGTCGCAGGTCTTGTCGGTGCTGGCGGTTTTTGCCATATTGATCGGTCTGTTAGGTGGCCTCTACCCTGCCCTATTTCTTTCAAATTTTAAGACGATCCCCTCACTAAAGGGAGAACAGGGTAATCAGCAGACCACGGTACTCTTCCGCAAGTCGCTGGTGACCTTTCAATTTGTGATCACCATTTTCCTGATCGCGGGCTCCGCCATCATCTACCTGCAGCTTCACTATATGCAAACCCGGGATCTCGGTTTCAAAAAAGACCAGGTGCTGACTTTCCACCTGAGCAATCCCGATGTAAGACAACACATGGAAGAATTAAAGACCCAGCTGTTGCAAGACCCTTCGGTCCAGGCAGCGGCGGCAGCGGGCAACCCCATCGGCAACAATGATATCGGTACTATTCCGGTCTATTTTGAAGAGAATGGAGCGCTCTCACATGAAAGCAAGAAGGTGCAGAGCTTTTATGTGGATGCCGACTATCTTTCGACAATGGGGATCGGACTGAAGACGGGACGGAATTTCTCTCCGACCCAGCCGACGGATCTGACCGGATCGGTGCTGATCAACGAAACGCTGGAGAAGGAAATGGGTTGGACCAACGCGGTGGGCAAGCGTTTGCAGCTGGTGATCGGTCCGGACTATAAAACGGGAATGGCCACGGTGATCGGCGTCGTAAAGGATTTCAATATCTATTCGCTGCAACATAAGATCGAGCCCATGGTATTCGAGCTGCCGCCAGTGGCGAGGGAGGAAGACAATGTGGCCGTGCGGGTAAACCCGGCGCGGGTCCAGCAGGCGATCCGGCATATTGCCGATGTACTGCATCAGTTCGATCCGGCCTCCGCGTTCAAGTACGATTTCCTCGATGAAAATTTCTCGCGTCAATATGCGGCGGAGCGCAAGCAGGGACAGCTGCTGCTGATCTTTACGGTGCTGGCAGTCCTGATCGCCTGTCTGGGTCTGCTGGGATTGGTGACCTTTAGCGTCGGGCAACGAAATAAGGAGATCGGCATCCGCAAGGTATTGGGCGCGAGTGTAACAGGTATTGTGCTGCTCGTCTCCAAGGATCTTATTAAACCTGTGGCACTCGCCTTCCTGATCGCGGCGCCGCTGGCATGGTATGCGCTGCATCGCTGGCTGGAAGGTTTTGCCTACCACACACCGGTCAGTTTCTGGATCCTTGCGGGCGCTGGTTTGCTGGCGATCCTCATCGCCGTGATCACCGTTTGTTTGAGGGCCATGCAAGCTGCCAGGGCCAATCCTGCCAAGAGCCTGAAGACGGAATAACCTTCCCGGGAGGCGCCGCGTGATGCCGGGGGCCGGAGTGGTCGGGGGCCGAGGCGCCGAATCTACTGCAAGATGGCCACGGGTGTCTTTTGCAGCCAGGAGGGAAGAGCCTTGTCAAAATAATAACCCCATCCACCCACAAAATTGCTTCGCACAAAGTCAGGACCCGCATGTGCGAATTGTTCGAGCCCTTCATGGGTAAGCCGCAGGCGGGTTCCCGTTCCCTGGGGAAAGAGCTCCCAGGTGACATGCGAGACACCGCTCACATTCTCATAGCGCCAGGAATAGGAGAGTCTGCGCTGATCGACGACTTCGGTGATGCGGCAATGGTGAATGAATATCGTGTCGTCATGTTGTCCATTAAAGGTGAACTCGTAGTCTTCTTCCGGTTCGAAGTCGGGGATGTCAAAATTCCATTGTTTTAATGCTGACTTATCGGTGAGTGCCTGCCATACCCTTTCCACGGGCGCATTGTAGACCCGTTCGATGACGAAAGGATCGTCAGACCGCCGGGGTTTATCGAGGGCGGCTTTGTAGCGCAGGGTGGCTTCGCGGGCAATCTGTTCCCAGCGTTGAACGGCATTTTCAGGAGCCTTTTTCCATTCCAGCGCGAGGGCAAGGACGTCGAGATGATAATGCCAGCCTTTTGCCGCATCCACAAGCTGTCCTTCAGTGAAGCAGCAATGGGTAAAGAGCAGACGGGTGCGGTCCTTGCCTTCGTGCAGCAGTTCCCAGCGGACCGTGCTGCCGTTGTGCCAGGCGTATTCGAGCAGGATGTTCTCCTTCCACTTGGTTATCTTTCCACCCATGGTACCCCCTGTCAATCGCAGGGTGATCGAGCCGCCGGAACCGGGTGTTATGGATGCGGGCGCCAACCATTTGGCCAGTTGTTCCGGCTGAGTCAGTGCCCGCCACACTTTTTCTACCGGATGATCGAGGATGCGTTCGAACTCAACACCGACACGATCGGGATGGTTTATAAAAGAGCCATCTTGCTGTGAGAGGGTGAAATCTTTTTCCGGCATAGCTGAGTTTTTTATTTTTAGATATGCAACCGTAACGTTGCAAATATAGGGAACCTTTTGGTTTCACAAATTTTTTTTCGTGGCGGGGGGGAAATTTTTGTGGGGGCCGACAAAATGCAAAAACGGACGGGGAAATCCCGCCCGTTCCGTTCAATGGGTAAGGCATGGTTCATGGTTTCCGATCACATATTTTTCATCATCTTTTTGCATTCCTCGGCTTTATCGAGGTGGTGGTGCAGGGTATGGAGGGTGCTGTCCGCAAAGTTCCGGATATCAGCGTCGGAACCGTTCTTGGATTCGTCTTCAAAGGCACTGATCACTTTTTTGTGGTCCGAGATCATCATATCTAAATAGGCTTTATCGAAGTCCTTGCCACTTTTTGCCTGCAGGTCGTCGATATTTTTTTGCATCTCCGGCGTCAAAGTTGACGGCAGGGTAAGGTTCTTTTGTGTTGCAATGGCCTTGAGTTTATCCGCAGCCTTTGTGTGGTCGTCGACCATCATTTTCCCATAGTCTTTTACATCCTTGTCCATACCTTTTTGTTCGGCCAACTGTCCCGCCTGGATCTCGGTCATCCCGGCAATAGCGGTGTTGACGCTGAAATCCTGATCCGCCTTGGAGACGGTAGCCGGGACAGTCTTGGCAGCGGAGGAGTCGCCTGTGCCGGTGCTATCCATTTTTGTGGCATTGGAATCCTTGGCGGCCTGGGCGCTGTCCGGTTGGCTGTTGTTGCAACTGAAGAAGAACAGGGCCAGCGTTCCGGCAAAAAGACAAATTTGTAGTTTTTTCATACATGGCATTTTTCAATGAGTAGATATGATACTGGAACTCAATTCCTATGCCATGGGAGATATCGGGGGGCGGGTACGAGGGGGATGCCGATGTGGGTATGCCTTGTGGGGCGTTTTAGCTCAATACCGGGATGGGGGTCTCATTTAGGTAGTAAGGCCGGTAGCCTTTACGGGAGTTGAACAGCCAGCTATAGACCTGGGTGCTTAGATCCTTCAACCAGTGGGCGTTTGCCGAGGGTGTGGGCGTCTCGAAGTAGTCGGCCTTGCTCATCTGCACGCGAATGAGCACCAGGTGATTGCCGGCCAGTTCGCGGATATCGTCGTGCACCAGCCCATCGATCTCTTCCGAGTCGGTAACGATAAAGGCTTTGCCTAAGACGTGCAGAAAGAAATCCCTTCCTTTCCGGAAGAATTCCAGGCGGACCGGAAATTCACGGTCGAATTCGGTGATCGCTTGTTGAGGGTGGGCAACAAAAAACCACATTTGACCAAGTTCGTCAACTTTCAGGACCGACACGATCGCGGTTGTTATTCTCAGCAAGGAAGTGTTCTGAGGGAAGAACAGGGCATTTTTTAGATCTTGTATTTTTTCCTGCAAGAAGTGCAGATCCGATTGGGGTAACATAGATAATATTTTAACAAGAATTTTCAAATTCAGGGCCAAGTCCGGTGCGAGGCAAGTGGGTATCCGGTGCATAACTCTGGGAAGGTTTCATTATCAGGGAGAAATGAGGTGCGAAGGAAGATGACTTCAAATTATGTGAGCCTGCCGGCGGCTGTGATCGCTTGTGGATGATGAGGAAAATATTGCACAGGGGCTGGCACAATAATTTCATATATGAGTTGTCAATAAACCTGAAAGAATAATTTGAGAACCCCGTGTCTACGGGGTTTTATCATTCTTACAACAAAAGTTTACACTTATGATACGCAAATTAAAATCCGGGCAGTACCGCATTTATTCACGGAAAATAGATGCGAAGACGAACAAACGGAAGAATCTCGGAACCTTTGACAGTCTCGAGGCAGCGAGGAAACATGAACGGGCGATACAGTATTTTAAGCATGGGTAGTGCCATGCCTGCAGGGCGTAGCTAGGATTTAGGGGCACGGTCTGCTGCCCGATCGAATTCGATAACCAATCCAACCTGGCTTGACCACTGCATGAATGCGGATTCGTCCTCGTGTTTGGTCAGGGACAGGATCACGAACTGTTGATCGTCGACTACAATACTGCAATAATCATCTTCGATGGCGAGCGCGTAGCGATAGGACTTCGTTTGTCCATCGTGGAGAACATCGAGTTGTTTGAAGAGGCGCTCGTCGCGCAATTCCATTTTGTCATTGGTGAAAGTATAGACATCGCCCGAGTCTTTTCGGGTCCATTGGCCTGGGAGAGAAATTTCAACTTCCTGCAAGTCCGTGATGTTGATCATATTGTCCGATTAAAAGATGTTGACATTCACTTAAGCTCTGATGGGCTCGTTCGAGGCCCCACAGCTGGTATTCCACGAGTCGGAATATATCGGCAGGCAGGGGTTGTTCGAGGGCCTGCTGATAGGCTTTTTGTGCGGCCGTTTCAGCCGACATACAGTTGGCTATCCGGTCCGGCGTTTCGGCTCCTTCGAAACTGTGCTTCCCATTCAGCCAGTAAAGGTAAATCTTTCCAGTGATAGTTTTGTGCGAGACCGGAGAGGCGCCGAGCCGGATAACTTCTGCGTGAAGGTTGTTGATGCAGGATCTGCTTTCTGTGGAGAGACGATAAAAGATGTTGCGGATCCCGGGTTCGGGTGTCAGTTGTTCGCCGGAGGCTTTTTCATAACCGGCGGTCCGGTCGAACTGGATGCGTATCAGGTCGTTCAGTACGTGGAGCGTTTGATGGAGATTCGGCCTCATATACATAGTGCTGGTCCAATAACATTGGATAAAAAATGATGCCACCGGCATACTTGAGCAGTAAGGCGGGGAAAACCTTTCCTGGTTGGGGAAGCGTGGGGTCGGGTCGGGGTGTCCGCCCCGGCAGCAGCCTGGCTATTTAGAACGGATAGCCGATGGCGAGGTTGAGCACCATGTCTTAGAACGGATAACCGATGGCGAGGTTGAGCACCATATCGGAAATATCGGTGGCCGCGTTGAAGTTCCATTTAGAGCCCTCTGGCTTCCAGGGAGTACGGAGGGGAACGGCGACGTCGACGCGCAGCACCAGGATAGTCAGGTCGAACCGAAGGCCAGTGCCGACGCCGACAGCGAAATCGTCAAGGAAGTGGGAGTTGAAGACGGCCCCGGGTCTGCTGGTGTCGCCGCGAAGGGTCCAGACATTGCCGAAATCGGTGAAAATAGCCCAGCGGACAAGGTCGAAGAGCTTTGCCCGGTATTCAATATTGCCCTCCAATTTCACGTCTCCGGGCTGATCCGGAAGAAACGCATTCGTATTGGGATTGCCGCCATAATATGCGCCTGGCCCCAGGGCGCGGGCGCGAAACGCGCGAATATCATTGGTTCCACCGGCGAAGAAGGCCCTGGCATAGGGGAGACTGACGCTATTCCCATAGGAAATCCCGACGCCGGCGTTGGCGCGGACGGCCAGTATGGAATATTGGCTGAAGTTCAGGTAGTGCCGGAAATCGACCTCAAAGCGCATGTACTGCGCGAAGGGCACACCGAAGATCTCCTTTTGCACACCGGTCTTGTTGACATTGGCGCCGGAAAAGATCCCCAGCAGATTATTAGAGAAATCGACATTCGCGTTGAACCAGATATTACTTGGCTTCCGGGCGTTGCGCGGGTCGAGCCGCGAGTTATAATTGAAGTTCCAGGAAGGCCCGATGATAAACTGCGGCTCGATGGAATAGTAAAGGTTTTTGTTCTGGTTGATCTCAAGCTGGAAACTGTCGGTGATATGAGAAGGCCGGACGTAGCTGATACCTAATATGGTGACGCCGTTCTCCGTAGTGACCGTGTTCTTAAACTGGTAGCCATAGCTGACACGCGAGGAAGTAAGCGTATACAACGAGGCATTCTCATAGATATCATAGTCTGCCTCGATCTTTGTCTTCGGCACGAACTTGCTGCTCGTGTTCAGGTTAAAGGGAGAGATGATCGTCGGAATGGTGAGACTGGCATCGACGCCGGTTCGGCGGGTAAGCGATTTTACGGTGCTGCTCACGGATTGTCCTTCCAGGCCGCCGTAAAGCTTTATGTTGAACAGTGCAGCGCCACGGAAGACATTGCGATTCCGCCAGTTGAGCGCCACTTCGGTACCCGTCGTGTTATCGTTGCGGGTAAGCGCGGTTACCTCGAATCGAAGCTGTTTCTTTTGTGCCGGGGTCAGATAAAAATAGAGATTGAGCTTGCTGTTGGTATCGGCGGAAAAAGCCGGTTCAAAACGGGCCTTCACGAACTGAAAGACGCCCAGGCTTACAAGCCGGCTGAGCGAAGAATTGTGATCATTTTCCCTATAGATATCGTTCGGCTTGATGAGCAGGGTCCGGCTAAAAACGCTGGGCCTCAGAAATTGGCCGGGATCGATGATGTGATAACCCTCGGGGGTCACATAGGCGTTGCTGCGACTGGTATCCGCCCGCTTA
>Ga0302315_10002821_pt1 | contig 16117 bp, 9 predicted proteins | sample III_Palsa_N3_1_FD_200532 | JGI IMG/M metagenome (GOLD analysis project Ga0302315, IMG submission 200532) | Peat permafrost microbial communities from Stordalen Mire near Abisko, Sweden - III_Palsa_N3_1 | ecosystem: Environmental > Terrestrial > Soil > Palsa > Peat permafrost | place: Sweden... | reverse complement strand
GGTTAGCTTCACGCCGGCATAGTTCTTTGCGAAGAAATCCTGCACTGCCAGCAGCATGTCGGCGCTGGCGGTGCCGGTATCCTGCGCGATCAGATAGGCTTGCGACTGCGTGGATGCGGTATCGCCGAGGCCGATCAGGTCGGGCTCGAAGGTGATATATCCTTTGCCTGCCGCGATCAGGTTGAAAATCAAGTCGCCGCTCGATGCGCTCGATGGGGGCGTGGTGTTGGTGATGCTGAGCGACCCGTGCTGAAACATGATGAGCTTCGCATTGCTATAGTCGAACGGCGTGCCATTGGCATTTTCGGGGTAGGTGAGCAGGCCGCTCAGAGTGACGGGCGTGCCGTCGGCCTGGGTGCTGGTATAAGTTAATTTCTTGATGTGCGCCGAATATTGCACGTTGGGATTCGTCAAATTGGGTGCATCCACGCCGATTGCCGCTACCAGCGCATCGGTTTCGAGGGTGCCGCCGTTGTAGTAGCCGGTCACCACGTTGCGCAGTGAGTTGTTGATGTTCGGCGCGGTGACGATAGGTGCGACGGGATAATTATCTTCGTCGGCATTCAAATCCGCAAAGGTCACGGCAGTGCCGCGCAAGGCTGTGGCAGGCCCGGTCTGAAAACTCCCTGCCGCGTTGCCTGCGAATGAAATCGTGTATTGGGCTGAAGGCGTCAGCTGATTAACCGGGGAGACGGTCATGGCGCCGATGACGCCGCCGGTTGAACTGGGCCACTCGTTGGTGTAGACGGTTTGAGTGGGAACGCTATTGCCATTGCTGTCGGCAATCGTCAGCCCCGCGCATTGATTGACTGCGGATGCCTCGTAGGCGACGCTGATCTGGGTATTTACAAATACGTTGCCAACGCCGTTTTGCGGCGTGAGGCGGACGATGGGGCAGCCGGTAATGCCGGTGCCCACGGGCGGTATGGTGGGCGTGGGACCCGCAGGGGCGGAGCCTCCGCCGCCGCATGCGGCTATGAGGAGCGGCAAGACCACGATGATGGCATTGATCGGGGGCAGGAAAAATTCGCGCAGACGAGCATCGCGATTGACCTTGCGCGACTTAATGAAAGGCAATGTCAATGAAGGTAAATGCATGCTGTCGCTTTCAATGTAAATCGAACGAACGACTTGCGCGATTCGCAAGTATTTGCAGGCTGTTTCGTACTCGGGGCGGAAACGGCCTTCCCGCTGGCTAGCACACCATTCTACCGCGAATACGGAGCCTGCTTTTTTCATTATGCGTTTAGGAGCGTAGCCGGGTTGATAACCTGGCTTGCAAATTCAAAAGCGCATAGGGGCGCTTGCGTAAGCTCGAAATTTTGCCTGAATATATACCCGAATGAATATCCTTGATGCGCTACAAAATGATTCATCCACCATTTGTCCCGTGAGTGTTGCCGATGTGGAAATGCCGGTAAATTCAAGGCGCTAGAGTACACTACGAGCCACTAGTCCGCGCCCAATGAAATTTGAAAAAATGTTGAATCCTTTTCCGAAATTGATATTTGCTTTACTGGCTTCCATATTGTCTGCTCCAGGCGTAGCCGCGCCGTTGAAATTTTGTTATGAAGATGTCCCGCAAAAGCCCTGGACCATGCCGGATGGCACTGGTCTCAACATAACGCTTCTGAAACGCGTCGAGAAACTACTGGGAGAAAGCTTCAGTTACACGACGAAACCTTGGAGCCGGTGCCAGGAAGAGACGCGTGTCGGAGCGCTCGATGGCTATTTCGCCGCATCCATTACAGATGTGCGTCGCCAATACAGCGTATTCCCTAGTCTCCCGGATGGTAGCCCGGATAATTCAGCAGTCATGTATGAAGATCGTTTTGACGTGTATCTCCGCAAGGGGGGAGAAGGATTATGGGACGGCAAGCAATTGCGAAGTCCGCGTCATCCTATCGTTGCGCAAAGGGGATATTTCGTTGCGACGGTGTTGCGGGCACACGGCCTTGTCGTCGAAGAATCGATAAAGTCGGCAGAGGATGGTTTGCGCTTATTGTCACAAAACATGGCAGACGTCGTTGTCCTGCAAGGGAACGAGGCACGCGATTTGGCGACAAATGATCCGCGATTCAAGGATTCCGTGGTCACCACGTCAACTCCATACCTCGTGCTGCCACTTTACCTGGCGATCAATCGCGGCACCTATTTGCAAAACCCAAAGCGAATCGAGGCGATCTGGGCCGCAATAGGTAAGGTTCGCAATTCGCCCGATTATCACACACTGCTCGATGCTGCCGGAGTGCGTTAACGTCGCTTGCATCGACAATCGAAGGAATGCCTGAAGAGGATAGACGAAGGGTTCCTTCCACGACAATGCAGGCAATCAAGCTATTCGCGGGCATCCATTCATCCAGCCATCCATCGGGGATCCCATTGCCACCCCCATGAATATGGGATGCCACTGCCAACTTTTTCGTGGCAGAATACGCAACTTATTAACCGGACCATCAATGAAAATATCTACGCGCATTCCCGTGGCATTATTTTCTGCGGGGCTTGCTTATGTAAGTTGCCCATAAGTGTTGTGTATCAATTTTCTCCACAAACGTTACCCATGCTACTCGACGACATCAAATAATGAAAAAAATCACACAGTTCGCGATACTGATTAGCATCTTGTCGTTCTTATCCTGCCGCATCGCCTGCGCGACGGCTGATTTACCCACTGTCGAGAGTTTTTTTAACGACCCCAATATTCGCCAGGTGGTGATTTCTCCACAAGGACACTACGTCGCGATGCTCAACAAAAAGCCGGGTGGCGGTCAGATTCTGGTGGTATGCGACACCCTGAACCTGAAGAACGTGAGCGTCGCTGCGGCAACCAAAGACGACGATATTATCGCGATCCATTGGGTCAATGAAAACCGGATCAGCTTTACCGTCCAGAGCATGGGACACGAATTTGAATCCAGCTTGGATGAATTCGCGACCGATCGGGACGGCAAGAACACGTCTCACCTGATTTCCGGTGCTTGGAAGCACTACCTGGAAAATGCCAGCGGCGGCATTGTTTCCGCCAAATTATTGACTGCCGACTATGCGTATGCCGGCAGCCTGCACGATGGCTCTGACGATATCATCGTCGCGAAGTATCTATTCAATCATATCGATTATTACGCACAGAGTTCGCATCTATTTCGACTCAATACCAGAACTCTCACCCTATCGCAACTGCAGGAAGGCAATACACCCGGTAATGTGTTCTCGTGGTTGCTGGATGCCGATGGCGTTCCGCGTATTGCGGTCTCGCAACTTAAAGGAATTTGCAGCACGCATTACCTCGCGCCGGGCTCGACCGACTGGGTCGAAATCAATAGCGGCGATTGCTTTTCGGGAGCCATTTTTCATCCAAGATTCCTGGATGGATCCGATACCTTGTTCGTGACAGCGCCGTACAAAGGCTACGATGCTTTATATAAATACGACCTCAAAAAGAAGCAATTGGCGGCCGAGCCGTTCATGGCCATCGATGGTTTTGATTTTAGCGGTTCGCCCGAAGTGGACCGTAATGTTAAAAAAGTAATGGGCATACATTTCCGCAGCGATGCGCAATCGACAGTGTGGATTGAACCTCAATTCAAGCAGATGCAGGCCAAGATCGACAGCATACTTCCGCAAACCAATAACCGAATTAGTTGCGGTGACGATTGCCTGACTGCACCCGCTGTCCTGGTTACGGCAAACTCGGACCGACAACCGAACCGTTATTTCATCTATGTGCCGGCCACCGGCGCCATCACTAGCCTGGGTAGCAGTCGTGCAGACATCAAGGCCGCGCAGATGGGTCAACGCGACTTTTATCATTATGCGGCGCGCGACGGTTTGTCGATTCCGGTCTACGTGACGCTGCCGCCCGGCAAGCCAACAGGGCCGATGCCAACCGTGGTGCTGGTGCATGGCGGCCCCAATTTGCGCGGCGGTTCGTGGGAATGGGAATCCGATGCGCAATTCCTGGCTTCACGCGGTTACGTCGTGATTCAACCGGAATATCGCGGCAGCACCGGCTTCGGTTTCGCCCACTTTAAAGCCGGTTGGAAACAATGGGGCGGCACCATGCAAGACGATCTGGCTGACGCGGCCAAGTGGTCGATCCAGAAAGGCTGGTCAGACCCGAAACGCATCGCCATCATGGGTGGAAGCTACGGCGGCTACGCCACGCTGGAGGGCTTGATCAAGAACCCGGAAATCTTCCGTTGCGGCGTCGATTGGTCCGGCGTCACCGACCTTGCCCTGCGCTACAACCTACCCTATAGCGACGCTACCGAGGAAGTCCTGAACTACACCTTAAAAACCCTGATGGGCGACCCGGTCACCGACGCCGTCATGTTCAAGGCAAACTCGCCGCTGCAACACGCCGAGCAATTGAAGCAGCCACTGTTGCTTGCCCACGGCGTGCAAGACAGGCGCGTTCCCATCGTCCATGCCACCGACTTCCGCAACGCGGTCACCAAGACCAACTCGCATGTCGAATGGATCTCCTATCTCAATGAAGCGCACGGCTGGAGGCACGAGGAAGACGCTGTCGACTTCTGGAAGCACGTGGAAGTTTTTCTCGACAAGAATCTGAAGGCGGTTGAGTAAGTGAGCGCAACCTAAGGTCACGTCGCCCACGTTCGTGCTTGCGAACGTGGGCGACGATCAGGTACAGCGAACGCTCGACCAGCCAAAACTTGGCGAAATTTCCTGATTAAGTTACACATTGCGATAAGCAGGCTGTCAAACAAAAATCTTGGCCGTCACAACAACTTCTTCGGATTTCAGCCCACGCAACGGCTTTGACTATAGCGCTGTGCATGCATCGCCAAGATCGTTTTGTATCCTGGCTGCAATAATTCCCTATTTATTCTGTCGAGAATTTTTACATATCGACATTTCGTTGCGATTCAAGTTCGGCTAACTTGTTGTTTTATATCAAGTAAATAAAAATGGTCTGGTTTTTGCTTGTGTATTTTCTTTGGTGTCGTTCATTCATACCTTTTAGAAAATTTTAACTATGCGCTCATTCACCCAGGTTACGGCTAGTGCCCTTTTTGTTTTATCGTTTTGCTCCTTATTGCCATCATTTGCTTCCGCAAATGTTTCCTCAAATCCCTACACGGTCGAAGTGACCTGCACTGAGGCAAGTTACGAAAGCGCCACGTGTACTTATAAAGCTCCAACGCCCGGCTATACGTTAGAAACGGTCGAATTGAGTTTTAGCGAGACATTGGATGTGCAAGCTTTATTCCCCCCGAGTACTTCAGGTCAGATGTCTATCACGTCGCAAGTGTCAGGCTCCGCGACGACGCATGTTTCAGATCAAATGGTGATGGATAACGGCCCTGGCGGGACCGAGGACGAGATTATGCCTTTGCCGGTGGCGTATACCGAGAATGTCACCAGTGAATTCCTGTCGGGTAATGGCGTCGTGGATATCTCAACGCAATTGGTGACGTCAACTCCTCATTTTAGCGTTACAGGGGACTCAGGCCTCGATACGACCATGCTTTTGACGTTCGCCGCTGTTGGCGGCACGGTTCCAGAACCCGGATCGATCGCGCTGTTAGGTCTTGGCATGTTGGCATTCGTCGTAATCCATCGCCGTCGCGCTAGTCGGTAATTCAGTCAAACCCGCCACACCAAGCTTGCCAACGCAATAGCAATACATAGGCAATACATTGGCATCCAAAATGACGGCACCTGCGGGTGCCGTTTTCGTTGGTGAATCGGTTGCCGACTAATTCACTTTCACTTGATAGTGACTGGCGCGTAGTAACAGGACTGCCGGGTCCCGCTGACCCGCGGTGCCAGCATTTGCATCTTCAATCGCGTCCGATTGGTCGTTGTCGTACTTGAACTGGCCGCCATTTCGGTCGCCGCCAGCATGGCTTCGCGCCACCCATCCACGACACAACAAATCGCCAATCACGTCGTAACGGAAAGCAATTAAATCTTGATTAAATGTCATGTAATTGTCACGAAGACAGCATTGCTTTGACGTTATGATCCGTCGCGGGGGAAATCACATAATGGGTATCGGAAGCCTTTAACCCAAAGGCGCGCGCGAATGGGGTCACTACTTGCTTTATCTCGCGCATTCTTAAATATCCTTTCACAAGAGGGAAATTCAATGAATGGCACTAAGAGTTTTGGATTGAAAGGGATGCGCGGATGGGGGCTTGGATTGAGTTCACTTGCGCTTTTTCAAATGTCGTTGGGTTCTGCATTGGCGGCAAGTGCGCCGAACCCCACGACCATCACAACAACGTCGCCAATCAAGCACGTGATCGTCATCATTGGTGAAAACCATAGTTTTGACAACGTGTTTGCCACGTATGTGCCAAAAACGGGCAATACCATCTGGAATCTGCTATCCGAAGGTATTGTCACCAAAACGGGCACGCCGGGTGCGAATTTCAGTTTGGCACAGCAGCAAGCAGCGCTTGATAACGCATCGGCTGCATTTTTATTGAGCCCGGAAAAGCTTGCCTTCTCTGGCGGCGTGCTGCCGGCGCCGCTGACCGGTGGCCCCAAGACTTCCTATATTTCGGGGAATACGTTGAAAGTGGCGCAGGAGTCGGAAAATGGCTTGCCCGCCAGCTATTACCCCTACTTGCTCACGGGCGGCACCGGGCAATCATCCCATGTGCCCGACACGCGCATCAAGAACGTCACTGCGCTGCCGCCGGGTCCGTTTCAGTTGACCAACGGCTCCACATTTACCTACGACTCTTATTCCGCCAGCCCGGTGCATCGCTTCTTTCAAATGTGGCAGGAACTCGATTGCAGCATGAGCCACGCCACGACAACACGCCCATCCGGTTGCGACGCGGCGTTGTTCTCGTGGGTTGAAACGACCATTGGGATGGGATCGAACGGTGAATTGCAGCCGACCAATTTCAGCACCGAATATTCCGCGAGCGCGAAGACGACTGGCGAGGGTTCGTCGTCGCTGGGCTTTTACAACATGACGTCGGGCGACGTTCCGTATTTCAAAAGCCTGGCCGATAGTTATGCGATCAGCGATAACTTTCATCAATCCGTCATCGGCGGCACCGGCGTGAACCACATCATGCTCGGGCACGGCGATGCAATCTGGTTCAGTGATGGCGCCGGTAATCCATTGACGCCGCCGGAAAATGTCCAGGTGGCTTCCGGGACCGTCAACGCCGGTATCGTCAACGAGATTGAAAATCCCAATGCCGCAGCGGGAACCAACAACTGGTATACCGAAGACGGGTATGGCGTTGGATCGAAGGGCTCGCCGTCTTCCGGCGGCGGCTCTTATGCCAACTGTGCCGACACAACACAACCGGGTGTTGCACCCATCGTGAGTTATCTGCAGTCCTTGCCAAAGCCCATCGCGTCAAACTGCCAGGCTGGGCACTATTATCTGGTCAATAATTACAACCCAGGATATTTTGGCAACGGCAACAATGCCTATACCGATACCAATGCCAACAACACGGTGTTCACGATCCCACCGTCGACGGTTCCAAGTATCGGCGACAGCATGATCGCCGCCAACGTGCCGTGGATCTATTACGGCGACCAGTGGAATAACTATGTGAACGATCCGTACCAGTTGAATTTTAGTGCCAGCGGCGCAAACACAGACGAATACTGCAACATCTGCAATCCGTTCCAGTACGACACGTCCATCATGGCCAATGCAACGGTACGCGCTGCTCATATACAGGACACGGCCAATCTCTACACGGCCATCACTGCCGGCACGCTGCCGTCGGTTTCATTTGTGAAACCAAGCGGGCTGGTCGATGGTCATCCTGCCTCGTCGAAGCTGGAGTTGTTTGAAGGCTTCGCGCAAAAGATCGTCACTGCGGTGAAGGCGAATTCGACGCTGTGGGCTGACACGGCAATCTTCATCGTATTCGATGAAGGTGGCGGTTACTACGATTCCGGCTATGTGCAACCAGTGGATTTCTTCGGCGACGGCGGGCGCGTTCCATTCATCGTGGTGTCATCATTGGCAAAAACCGGATACGTTTCGCATGATTATTCAGATCATGTATCGATCTTGAAGTTCATCGAGAGAAATTGGGGATTGAAACCGATTAGCACACGCAGCCGCGACAATTTCCCCGATCCGGTCGTTGCGACCAGCAACCCTTATGTGCCGACGAATAGTCCGGCGATTGGGGATCTATTCGGCCTGTTCAACTTTTAAATCTCCCTCCGTCATTTGCGGTGACCGCATGGTGTGGTCGAGCCGAGGTCCTGCAAAATCAATAAGATGGTTCCCCGGCCTCGCCGGGGAAGTCGCCGAAATCTGATCTACCCCACCAATAATGCAGTCATATGGAGAAGCTGCGTTCTCGCACAAGGTCGCAAGGCTTGCCTGGCATGCGAGTAACTGGACACGCCGGCAATCCCTGCCCAAAAAGGCTTCTCGCTTCAACTATTTTTTTGCGCAAAATCCCTTGAAGTGGAAAAATCCTGCATTTATTTCATCAGCTGCTTGTGTTTCTCCGACATAGACGACGGTTCCGTCAGAAAGCACTGTGCTTGCGTTCACGCGGAATCCCGGTTCCGGAGCAGTGATTTCAACCGGAGATCCGGAAATGACATATCCATCCGGGCAGCGAAAAATATCTTTCCGGACATCGCCGTTCCATTCGATATTCGTCTCTTGCCACTGATCGTGCTCCTCATCGTAGACCTTGGCGTGCTGAGTGTTCCCATTGAGGATCACCTGGCCATCCTTGAGAATTCCCAAGGTGAAGTCATTAAAATAGCTTTTCTTTTCCGGGGCAAACGAAGCACACGATTTCCAACTGTCGCTTTCCGGTTGCCAAATATCGCACAGCATGGTGTCGATGTCTCGGAAGCTGATAGCCATAACAGCGCCGGATGCCAGTCGAATTGCTTTTCCCGTGCTGCCGCGATTGCTCAGCATTGCGTGTGCCAATCTCCACGAATCGGTCTTTGGGTTCCATATTTGCACCGCGATTTTGTTGCCAAATATGGTGCCGACGACCGCCAAAGATCCATCACGCAATTCAATCAGCGCTTGCTGGGTGTCGTATAAGTAAGATTTCGATTCGATCTGCCATTGTGCCGCGTTTTCATCAAACACGGCAACATGCGGCGCCGATGCGGCCAGGGCCAACAATTCCCCGGAAGGTAATGCAATCACCGTTGCTTTGCTTTGCGGAAAACGCGGCATGGGTTCCCAGGCTGCCGCGCCACGCTTTAACCACTGCGCGGTTTCAGGGTTGATATTTTCGCCGCCCCACGCAATCAAGCTTCCATCTTTCCATTCCGTCATGGGCCAATTCACATAGCTGGCGAGCGTGGGCAATACGAAAAACGATTTGCTTTGCGCATTCCATATCATCACCGTTTCCGGCGCCGAAAAGGCAATCGGCGAAGCTCTTCCGGCATTGACGATAAGCACGTCGCCGTTTTTCAACAATATCGTTTGTGGATTGACTGAATGCCAGGAGGCGGGATACGCCACGGGTGACGACGTGCCGCTACGGCTATCCCATAATTCCGCCGTGGCATTGTCGTTCGACGCCCAATGTGCCGGTTCGTCCTGGCATTCATCGCCATCGCCATCGTCTTCGGCGTTCGCGCTTCCATTCTGAATATTTTTCGCTGGCGGGGGAGGGCTGGGAGGCGGGCAGCGATATTTCGGAATAAAGTTGGAAGTCCGGCCTCCGATGATGAGCACCCGACCATCGCCGAGAACGGAAATGGCGGCGTTGGCGCGCGCCTTGGCTTTTACCTTACGCTCCACGACCACACCGGTGGCCGGATCCCAGGTCCAAGCATGGAATTGGGCCGGCCCCTTGTTTTCGTTTTCACGCGAGGCAAAAAATAGAACGCGGCCATCTTCCACGGAATTGAAAAATACCCGATCATGCGCGTCAAAGTGAATCTTGGCGATAACACGCCATAGGCCGGTTTTCGGGTCCCACACTTCTGGCGAATTCGCGACTGGCTTGGAGTTTCCGGCTGCCGTGGCCCAGCCATCGGCGACGACCACGCTATCGTCACTTAATACGATCGAGGAAAGTGAGGCCTGATACGGCATATTGGTGTAGCGGGCTTGATGCATTTGCCCGGTCAACTCGAAGCGATTGGTCTTGGGGTCGTAGAGTTCGGTCAATGTCGTAGCGTTGCCGGCGGTGTGGCCGCCGGCGAGTAGCAAGCGGCCGTCATGCAATAGCGCAGTCGCGTACGCCCATCGTTCGCTACTGGGGAAATATTCAACAGGATTTAATTCCGCCGGTGACCATTGCATCAAGAAGCCATAGCCAAAAACCCGCGCGCCGCCGTTTTTTTGCGGAACGATGTGAATTTCGGCATTGGTCGCATCGGACAAGCCATTCGAATGCCATATTCCGGCCGGCCGCCACTGTTCGATGTTTTTTTTCCACAGCATGGTCCGTATCACGGGGTAGCCATATTCGTTATTGATGGTACCGATTACCAACACGTCGCCATTGCATAGCGTTGCCGCCGAGTGCGTCTTTAGCGGAACCAGGAGCGGTTCGGTTTCGCTCCAGGTGTTTGTTTTCGGATTGAAGATTTCGACCGAACTCATTGAATTTCCGCCTGTCGCGATGCCGCCGGCTACCATCAGGCGGCCATCCTTAAGCAGCGAAGCAGTCTGCAACAAGCGTGCGTTGATCAATGCGGGGCCATGGCGCCATTTCCGCTCTTTGGGGTTCCAAAATTCGGTGGTCCGAAGCGCGTGACCTGCTTTGTCAACACCACCCACAACCATCACGGACCCATTGGCCATTTTCGTTGCGGTATATTGGGTGCGCGCCTTGTCGACAGGTACAATCTGCGAGGTTTCAGCGGATTCATTGATGCACGCATCGGGAATTTCACCAAAACCTTGCAATTGCTTGCCGTCCGATGGGCCGTCCGTCATTTGGTGACCGACAGAGGACAATGTATAGATAAAGATGGTACGCAGGCTGCCCGCCGCGCCTGTTTGGGCATGGGCGATGCCGGCAGTGCCGAGCGTCAGCAGCAATCCGAAGCACCATAAAAACCGCATTCTCATTTCATGTTCTCCTGGTTGATCGCTATTGCTAGATCGGGCTTCAATTTTGTCGGCCGGACCATACTACCGTACTGGAATCGCAGGGGCAATCAGATATAATCGCGGTTTCGCGCCTTTTCTCTAACGCTGCGTGCAGGAGCCTGCTTTGAAAAGAATGAAGATAGTTCTGGTGTTATTCCTGATTTGCGCACAGAGCGTCGCTTGGGCACATTTTATTTTCATACCCAACGTTATTCTCAGGCATCTGGCTGCTCCGGTGAAAAGCGGCGCCGGCCATCCGGTGCGGAGAAGCAGTACCACCACCACCACGACTACCACGACCTGCATCAGCAATTGCGGTACCGTGGGCAATGTCGGTCCCGCTGAAAAAACCTATAACTGTGTTGGGCCGGATGTGAGGATGGGCGACAATATCGTGCAGCCCGATGGACGTATCACCGTCATCGATACGATTTACGGAAGTTCCGATCATTGTAAAAGCGCCAATTTCCCAGTCCGGGTAGCGACCGTAGTTGCCACCAGCCCACCCGAGCTCAGGACGACGAATGCCAGAATCGATGTTCCGGATCACTGGGATCAGAGGCCGCTCACCGATGTCATGAAGGCCAACGGTTCTGTCTTGTTCATGTATAACAAGGAGAGTCGTAGCGGCCTGGTATTAAGCACGATCAAGCGCGATCATGTCAGCGATATGACGGCCTTTGCCGAGTCGCGCCTGCGGCGCCAGCTTGGTAAATTGACGGATGCGCAACCGGGGCCGATTACCACGATGGAAGTCAATGGAATTCCCGCCTGGCGTTTCGAAGTTGCGGGCCGAACCAAAAGCGGGACGATGTTGAAGTACATGAACACGCTATTCGAAGGCGAAGAGGAAGCGGTCGTACTGAGCACCTGGACAACGGTCGAAGCTTATGACGGCCAGCGTGAGCTGCTGGCAAGCATTTCCGATAGCTTGTCTGGCGTAGGTCCGCAACCGGGCGAGAAGAACGAGCAAGGCGCGTTGCCCACAGCAGGGCAGGTTGGGCCTGCGCTTGACGACGCCACGATGTAGGTAGACGCCGCGCGCAATATACTCGATAGGCCTAGCGAGTCGGCAAGCTGCTGCCTAGCGCGAATTGATCGCCGCCGTCGGTGCGATCCAATTTGTCCTCATGCCTGGGGCTGGGCCACAAGCCGGCCGGGCGGTACAGCATGATCAACACCATCGCCAGGCCCAGCAGCAATTGGCGCAATACCTCGGCTTCGATCAATACCTGCCCGAATAATTGCCGCTGCAGCGGCTCGACTGCGTGCCGCAATATTTCCGGTAATCCGGCTAGGGCTACCGCTCCCAGGATGACGCCGGGCACGTGGCCGATACCGCCCAAAACGACCATCGACAAAATCGCAATCGATTCGGTCAGGGAGAACGACTCCGGAGAAATAAAGCCTTGCAGCGCGGCGAACATCGAGCCGGAGACGCCGCCGAAAGACGCGCCCAACGCAAACGCGAGCAGCTTGATGTTGCGAGTGTTGATGCCCATTGCCTTGGCGGCCATTTCATCCTCGCGTATGGCGATGAAAGCGCGACCTAGGCGCGAATGCTGCAGGCGCAGGGTGACGAAGATGATGCCGATGCAGAGGGTCAAGAAAAGGAAGTAATAGGCATTCACCGACGGCATCGAAAAGCCGCCGAAATGCAGGATCGCCCGCGATCCGTCTTCGCCGTGCAGGGAGACGCCGAAGATGCGGATCGGATCGACCATGTCGATGCCGCGCGGCCCGTCGGTGAGATTGATCGGCGTATTCAGGTTGATGATGAGGAGGCGGATGATTTCGCCAAAGCCGAGCGTCACGATCGCCAGGTAATCGCCGCTCAGCTTCAGGGTCGGTGCGCCCAGCAAGGCGCCGAACAATGCCGCCAACGCCGCCCCCAGCGGGACGATGAACCAGACCGATAAGTGGATGCCGTTTTTGACGATCTCCGGCCCAAGCAGCCCTTGCAAGGCATGGCCGAGCTGCGGATAGGTGTTGACGACGGATTCCAGCACCACGGCGAATTGCGGCGACGCCAGCAGCGCCATCATATAAGCGCCGAGGGCATAGAACGCGACGTAGCCGAGGTCGAGCAGGCCGGTGAAACCGACCACAATGTTCAGGCCCAGCGCCAGCATGATGTAGAGCAGGGTCATGTCGGTCATGCGCACCCATGAATTGCCGAATTGGGACGCGAAGAACGGAAACAGAACCAGCGTCACGCCGAGCAGCACCAGGCTGGCGGTCGTTTTGCGGCGAATTGTTTTGGTTGCGAAATGGGCAGTCATGTAGCAAATTTTCGTTTTTGCCAGGGTGAATGTCCTTTATCTTAAGCTTATCCATATTAAATATTCCCCGGCAAAGCAGGAGGTTCGCCGCATTTAATTAGCGCAGGCTTTTCTCCCTCTCCCCCCGGCCCCTCTCCCGCAAGCGGGCGAGGGGTGCAAAGCAAGCGCAACTTATGGGTAATGATCAGGGCAAAACCGGGGGCGCATTTAATTATCGTTCACCCAAAAATACTCGGATGAGTCCCCCAAAAGCAAACTGCCGTGGCTAGCTCTCATCGAGCTGCCACGGCAGTTATTTGCTTGAAGCTATTACGTATTGCGAGTATTAGTTCTGTGCGACTGTCGTAGTAAAGCTAAACATGTCGAACAAGTCACCGATTGCCGGACTATTGGTCGGTACGTATGGATTTGCATCCGCCACGACCGGGTTCGGTAAATTATCCCGGCTTCGATTCGTGATCGGTTTCAGAGCCCAGTTTCTCTCGATGAATTTCAGGATCGAGACGTGATCGGTATAGTCATGCGAAACGTAGCCCTGTATGGCGTAAGGCGACACGATGATGAACGGGATGCGAGTGCCGTCACCGAAGAAGTCGACTGGTTGCACGTAGCCGGAATCGAAGTAGCCGCCGCCTTCATCGAAGGTGATGAAGATTGCCGTGTTGGCCCACAGAGTTGGGTTGGCCTTGACTGCATCGACGATCTTCTTGGAGAAGCCTTCAAACAGGTCCAGCTTGGACGAAGCGGGGTGACCGTCGACCAGGCCGCTTGGCTTTGCAAACGATACTGCCGGCAGGGTGCCCGCAGCGATGTCCGAATACAGATTGGCAGTATCCTGGATATGCGCATTGCGCACGGTTGCATTGGCCATGATGGAGGTATCGTACTGGAACGGATTGCAGATGTTGCAGTATTCGTCCGTCGTCGCGCCCATTGCGCCATAGTTCAACTGATATGGGTCAGGCACATAGTTGTTCCATTGGTCGCCGTAGTATTTCCAGGACACGTTCGCGGCAATCATACTGTCGCCAATGCTTGGTACAGACGATGGTGGGATCGTGAAGACCGTGTTGTTGGCATTGGTGTCGGTATAGGCATTGTTGCCGTTGCCGAAATAACCTGGGTTGTAGTTATTCAACAGGTAGTAGTGCCCAGCCTGGCAGTTTGGATTGATCGGCTTAGGCAGGGACGCCAGATAGTTGGTGATTGGTGCGACGCCAGGTTGAGTGGTGTCGGAGCAATTGGTGTAGGAACCACCGCCTGAAGAAGCGGAACCGTAGGAGCCGCCGCCATAACCGTCTTCCGAGTACCAGTTGTTGGTGCCTGCCATTGCGTTAGGATTTTCGACTTCGTCGACGATCCCGGCGTTAGCAGTGCCTGCCGCCACTTGCACGTTGTGCGGTGGCGCGATTGCATTGCCGTTGCCGTCACTGAACCAGATCGCGTCACCGTGACCCAGCATGATGTGATTGGCGCCAGTGCCGCCGTTGACGGATTGGTGGAAGTTATCGCTGATGGCGTACTGATCGGCCAGGCTCTTGAAGTAAGGAACGTCGCCGTTTCTCATGTTGTAGAAGCCCAGGGAAGCAGAGCCTTCGCCGGTAGTTGTTGCCGTTGGCGAATAGGTTGTGCTGAAGTTTGCCGGTTGAGCCACGCCGTTGGCGCCGGCGCCGACGGTTGTTTCAACCCACGAGAACAGGGAGGCATCGCAACCGGATGGGTTCGCCGCTGTGGATTTAGTGATGCTGCAATCGAGCTGCTGCCACATTTGATAGAAACGATGCACCGGGCTTGCGGAATAGTCGTCGTAGCTGAATGTGGAACTCGTCAATTGGAACGGTCCTGGCGCCAGCGCATTGACATTGGCGATACGCGCATCTGGCACATGGGACGCTTGTCCGGTGCCGCCCGTAATCATGTATTGGTAATATTCAGGCGAGAGTCCGTTTTCGGACGATTGCGCCAGAGTCAGGCTATTGCCCGTGACGTAGGAGTCCGCCGGGCCGCCGGTCAGCGGCGCCGGCAGCACGCCACCGGTGAATGTCGATTTGGTCGGGCTCAGCAGAAACGAATCGGTGGAGGTATCGCTGGCTGCTTGCTGCTGCGCCAGGTTGAAATTCGGGCCTGGGCTGCCGTCTTGATTGACGATCTGCTTGGAAAGCAGATTCCAGATGCCGTTGCCGTTTTGCGGCATGTAAGTTGCAAACACATTGTCGAAACTGTGGTTCTCACCAATGATGACGATGACGTGCTGGATTGGTGAGGTAGGGACGTTGACTGCTGTCGTCGTGGAGGTCACTGGCGTAGTCGAAACGTTGTTGCTGTTGCCGCAGCTGACCAGCATTTGACTAATCGCGAGCGCGCTCAGGACGATACCCGTTCGGCGCATGCCTTTTAATCTGAAACTACTGTAACTCATTGTTATTCTCCCTTTTGTAAAAGGATCTTTAAAAATGCGCGCGCGAGGACAAAACATGGCCCCGCCGGCGCATGCTATTTAATTCAAACAATCTGAATTCAAAATTCAATTTCCTGCCGCTGCAAATGATAGCGTCGGAGAGGGGGTGTTTTTATGACAATTGCGTGAATTTTTGATGACAGGAAAATGATGCGCGGCAATGTGCGATGGGTGCTGGAAGAAACGCTACAACGGTAGTGAATGGTGGGCGGAACGACGGAGGGTTAAATAGCATTCCCATTGCCGTCGACCAACGGCACAATCGTATGAGCCGCTACCTTACGACTTCCCGCCACGCCGCTCGACCCGCACCGTGCCCATCAT
>Ga0302315_10002815_pt1 | contig 16133 bp, 7 predicted proteins | sample III_Palsa_N3_1_FD_200532 | JGI IMG/M metagenome (GOLD analysis project Ga0302315, IMG submission 200532) | Peat permafrost microbial communities from Stordalen Mire near Abisko, Sweden - III_Palsa_N3_1 | ecosystem: Environmental > Terrestrial > Soil > Palsa > Peat permafrost | place: Sweden... | reverse complement strand
ACATCGCGTCCAGAGGGACTGCGTCGATGTTTCGTAGATCGCCCGTCTGTAGCGAAGTATTCGAGATATTGTCGGTAAGCAGATGAGAGCTCTGGTTCCCCACATATGCAATATCGAAAACCACGCTCTCCGGCATCTGTTGAGTGACGGAAAAGCTGTATGTCATTGTCAAAGGCTGTTCGCTATCTGTCGGATCGACAGCGAAGACCGAAGGGCAGCCACTGGTCGTATTAATATTGCATGCATAAGCTCCGATAGCTCCAGCCGATCCAGGAGTGGGATTAGCCGGGATATTCTCTAGCGTCAGAGCGCCGTTATTAGCGCTAACCGTCACAAGACCTTCTGACGTTGCTGCAGGGGCAACAAAGTCATTCCATGAATCATGCCCGCGATACTCCCCCCAGCCACCGCGAAATATGGTCTTGCCATTGCCATACATGTCGAGTGCCACACCGACTCGGGGTGAATAGAAAAATGCGCGAGATGGATTGCCGGAGATAGGCACACCCGTATAACCTGCGTTTCCATTGGTCTTTGCATTGCCACCAGCCCAACGTATTCCAGGTAAAAAGAGCGTACCGTCAGGGTTGGCGGCGTTCTTCGCATCGCTGTTGTAAAGCGATGGAATAAATGTTGCAATGCCGATGTTATGAGTATCCGTCCATGGACCATAGTGTTCAATTCTTAAACCATAATCAATGGTTAGGTGCTTCGTAATTTTCCAGGAATCCGTTCCATAAAATCCTGTGTTCCAGTAATGCAAATCTGTAGCTGCGTTGAAATTCTGTTGGTTGAATTGCTGGATTATTCCTTCAAAAAAATCGGCCAAATAGTTTTGAGTGCAATTGGCTTGTATCGTGGCATCGCAACTAACCGCACGGGCTTGGCTGGTGGGAATATAGTATTGATTGATTGACCCATTGGTAACTGGACTAAGATCAGTTTGGTTTGCGGCATCGCGCTCCAGATATCCACCAAACTTTACAGTGTGGGTCCGAATCAGGTAAGAAAAGTTGTCGCCGCCTGAAGGGATGAGTTTCGTGGCCTTATACTCCCCTTCACTGAAATCCGGAGTGATCGCCAAGGGCAGTCCTGCCACGTTATAGCTGGCTAACTGAGGGATTTCCTGGGTAGCACCTGGGAAAATATAGGACCCGTGATATCCATTGTAGTTTTGCGTGAGTTTGGTAAAATCCCCGGGCTGAAAGTAATTGCCCACATAAGAGATGGCGGCAAACACCTCATTTGTCATGCTTGCGCTAAAGATGTGGGTGTAGTTAACGCTTCCAAGGTTCGACTTGTCGGTCGAATTGATTTTACCTGGGGTATCCAGACCTCCTTGTTGCGTCCCCCCCGCAGAAGGAGAGTAATAGATCTGCTCAGGTATTCCGGTAGTTAACCCAAATTGGCCGCTATAAACCATGTAGATTTTGTTTGAATCGTTGATGGCAAGATCAACGCGAGTGCGAATCTGATACATGTCTGGATTTTCCAGATTGAGAGCAGAGTAGTTGTAGCCTTTGGTGTTCGGCTGATTAGGTAAGGGAAATTCGTTCAACAAGGCGGCCGCGTTGGAATCAATTTGGTTGCCAACACCCGTCACCATTCCACCCTGGAATATACCGCCATTTGGTTGTGAACAAACATGTTCGTAGATTGAAAGCTTTCCGGCAGCCGAGCAGTCGGTCTTGAGTAACGTAGTGTCCACGCCAAGGTAATTGGAGAGCTCGGCCAATGTGAAATTTCCGTTCCGCATGTTTGCGGTTGGAACAAGTGCATTGATGAACGATTTCAGCGGTGATCCATATGCGTAGCTATCACGTTGAATATAGTCTTCCCCATCTAATTGAAATGTCAGCTTGCGATTGCTATTAAATTTGGTGTCAGGAATGATGACTGGACCGCCAACATCGAAACCGGGATAAATATACCGGTCTGGGATCCGCGGAATACCAATATATTTGGTGAACCAATCCTGCGCATTGAGTTGCGTGGTCCGCGCGAAGAGATGGAGAGATCCGTGAAAGCTGGAAGTACCGGACTTACCAACCGCGGTAATGACCGTTGGACCCTTGGCCGTGTCAGCCCCAAAGTTCGATGTCTCAATCTTTACCTCCGAGACCATATCCATATTGACGATTTGTGTCTGACCTGAGCCGCTCCCAGGATCGGTTACATTGGCTCCGTCCGAGATGATGCTCGCGCCGTTACCCGTTGCTCCTGAACCTACATAATTGCCCAGGCCAGAATATGCGCCCGCAACTTCCGCAGAACTAGCGCCTCCATTGTCGAGACCCGATTGCAGCAACGAGAAACCTGGCTGTGTCTTGAGTAGTTCGGTAACATCGCGGCCAACGGTAGAGAGCTTCTGAATATCTTTGGCGGTAATCAACGAGCTCCGCTCGCCACTGCTTGCCATCTCTGTAGTTGCCTCTACCGTAACCGAGATATCTTCAGCACCCACAGGCAATTTCATTTCCGACAGCTCACGCGCATCATTAGGGTGGAGCTCGATGCCTGTAGTGGTTAGCTTTTTGAAGCCCGTCGCGGTCACAGTGACGCTGTAGGTCCCCGTAGGGACCGCATTGAACTCGAAAACACCCTGGCCATTAGTGGTCGTCTTGCGAGTGTCCTTATTAGCATTATTGCGTAGAAGTACCGTTGCCTGTGGGATGCGGCCGCCCTCAGGATCGCTCACAATTCCACTGAGCGAAGCGTTTACGGTCTGGGCCAGTGATGTGGATGCTATGGCGATCATTGCCAACAAAGCGAGGGCGGGTGCGTATTTGCGAAACATGGTCTTCATAATCAGATCACCTGATCCTTTAGCGGCATCCAGAAAGTGTGCAGTTTGATGTGTTCTAGACATGGATAGTGGAGTCACATTCCGGCCCCATCGTCTCGACCGAGCGCATGTTGAGATGTTCATTTTGTTATTTCACCGTTAAAGCGATCGTTGCCTGCTGGGTTGTGGTAACGCCGGTACCTGCTGTGCTATAAGCCGTCACCGTTACCGCGTAACTACCTGTCGGGGTCTTGCCGGTCAAGGTGTTTCCGCAACCCGTAAGTGCCGCGAACAAACCGCCAGCGAGTATTGCGAAGGCAAACATCGAAATCGCATTCGCAAGCCTGCCGCGCAGGAAACGGCGACGAAACAATCCAAGCGGGACAAAAGCTAGCAGTGCCAAAGTAAAAGGCACTCGCGACCCGCCCCACGGATAATGCAGCGAGCCAACGACCGGGGATGGGATCACGGGCACTTGACCGGTGATAACCAGTGCCGTCACCGCTTGAGGAACGCTAGTGACTAAGGTGAAGTTATTCGGACTGAAACTACACTGGCTGTTGGCGGGCAAACCGCTGCACGTAAGACCGATAGTAGCGTTGGTATAGCCCGAGTAGGACGTTACTGTGAAGTTGAGTGTGCCTGTTTGACCTGAAGTTAAGGTCATTGTCGAGGTAGAGGGTGTCAGCGTGAAAGCGGCTGGTGTAATTAACACAACCTGCGCAGCAGATGTCGAAGGAAGATAGTTAACATCGCCACTATAGACAGCCGTAATGCTATCGTTACCGGCTGGTGTATTTGTCGTTGTCAGAGAGGCCTGAGAGACGGGGGGTTGGCCTTGCGTCTGCACACCAGCGGTGCCGATTAGCACCGAGCCTGCATAGAAGCTCACCGTACCTGTTGGAGCAGCCGTATACGAGGGCACGACGGTTGCTTGGTATCCAATCGAAGCTCCAGGCGCTGCACTGGTTGGGTTTGAGCTCAAGCTGCCGGGTGTAAAAACGTAAGTCACACTGCTGCTAGCCCTCCCCAGTGTCAGCGGAAATGCAGTTGCCGCACTGGGAGCGTAGTTATTGTCGCCGCTATAAGACGCACCGATATTATGCGTGCCTCCGCTCAATCCAGTAATGGTTATGGACGCCTGATTGCTCGCGACCGTCATAGGCTGGCCATATTGCTGGTTATCGACATAGAAGGTCACTGTTCCCGATGGAACTGCGCTCCCATTCGCGGTAAAGCCTATCGTGGCCGCGATGGTGACTGGCTGACCCAAAACCGGCTGGCCAGCTGGCGCAGTTTGTGCGAGGGTCACCGTTGTGTTTGCGAGGAAGAGACCAGTCCCCGTCAGCGTGAGTTGAGGACTTGAGGTATTTGCCGCATTGGACGAAAACGCTAGATTTTCGGTGTAGCTTGCTGAAGCAGGCGGAGTGAACGTTGCGGCCAGTGAACATGCAAAGCCGCTGGAGATACTTTCACTATTGGTGCAACCGCCGATAGAAGGAGACGTCACCGCGAACTCGGCAGTATTGCCACTAGCCGTATAAGCCGGATTTCCTAAAACTAATGGCGTGTTGCCGGCACTGCCAATTTCGGCGACAAGCTGTGAGCTCGTTGTATTGGTATTGGCTCGGCCCAGCGGAAGGAGCCCCTGCGTGCGCAAGAGTTGGCTCACTGCCGCATGGCTGCTGTCTATGACATACAAATTTGCTGCGCCGTCAATGGCTACGTTGGACGGCTGGACTATAGTTCCACCCAACGAGTAGGAGTCATTTGCGTTGAATGCCCCGTTTTCCAAAGGAATTTTGATCAAACGAAAGTTTCCAGAATCGGCTACATACACCGAGCCCGATGAATCGACTGCCAGACCTGATGGCGCCGAATAGCCCGCGCCTACCGTAACCAGTGAACCGCCTACAGCCACGATCTCGGTCACAGAATTAGCCGTTGCGTCGGCTACATATACGTTACTTGAGCCATCCACTGCGATACCCAGTGGGGTCTTAAATCCGCTTCCAATAATAGATACATCGCTGCCGTTCGGAACACCCGCGGTATTGAGAAGCTCCAGCACCCGGCTATTGCCGGAGTCAGCGATATAAAGGTCGCCAAAGCGGTCCATGGCGAGACCGACCTTGTTCGATATCCCCTTATAAATTGTGATCGGAGCAGCCGTACTGAGGGCACCATTGACGATTGGCACCTCCATAATGCGTCCGTCGTTCCCATTGGTTCCATTCGTATTGCCCGCGTCCGCGATATAAACATTTCCAGCGGCATCAACGACCACGGCCTCAGGATTGGTTAAACCGGAGCCAACGGTTGTAGAAGTAGTCGAACTTGCAGAGGCGAAGCGGTACACGCTATTGGCTGCGGTATCCGCTACATAGACTGCACCACTGGGATCGACAGCGATGCCTTGCGGAGATGCCCAATTGGCACCGATAGCACTGATCGTGCCGGGATCCACCGTTTGCTCTGAGCCAATCCCTGTGCCGGATACACCGATTGCTGCAATCTGATTCCCGTTGGCATCGGCGAAGACAAGTGAGCCGCGCTGCAACCCAACTGCCGTTGGGGTGTAGCTCACGGTGACATTGCAGTTTGCGCCCGCGTTTACCGCGGACGCGGTACACGGCGTACTGCTACCGGCGCTATAGGAAAATGCCGACGGACTTGCTCCATTAAAGCTAATAGTTGCCGGTGTATATGTTCCAGCAAAGGTAACGCTGATTGTTTGGCTACCTAGCGAAGGTCCAATCGCTCCGCGTCCAAAGTCAAAGCCCCATATCGTTCCCATGTCCAACGTGGTTCCACCTGAATAGGCCGTGTAGTAGTAGTGGCCAAGCCCATCGAACGCGATGCTATTTGCCGAATAACCATAAAAAGCGGTGAACTGTTGATTGAGCTGGGCGACACCATTTAAAGCTGGGAATTCATAGAACGAGTACTTGGTACTCGAGTCTGTCACGAACAAGTTGCCGTACTTATCTACCGCAACACCTGCAGCATTTCCTACGCCCGTGCCAATCGGCGTTGCCGATGTGCTCCCAACGGGGATTGCATAAGCTTTAGAGCCAGTACCATTCGAGAAGCTATCCGAGTAATAAACATCTCCAATTGCATCAACAGCTATCTGGCCGCTGTTGCTCTGCGCAAGCCCCCCGACAACCAGCGTAACGTTGTACATCTGGTAACCGCTCCCATTCACGCCAGCAGGAGCGAACTTTAGGATGCTGTTGCTGGTTGAGTTAACGTTGTCGTGCTCGTCGACGATATACACATTTCCCGCGGCGTCAAAGCCCAGATCCGTCGGCTGGTAATAACCATTCGTAAGGGCTGTTGAGACAAAGGAGCCGCTCGTAAATGCCAGGCAAGGAACTGTCGGCGCGGGAGTGCACTCTGCCGTGACGTTTCCTGAAGCCGTGCCCGTCGCGTACCCGCCATTGACATACGGCACCTCGATCACATCTCCGCTGTAGTTGGCAGGTATATAAACGTTATTCGCTGAATCGACATGAATGCTTTGTGAGCCCTGCGTCAGACCGGATACAAGCGAAACCGGGGTCGTGGCTCCGTACTTGAGCCAGTAAGCATTTCCATCGCCCTGGCTGATATAGAACCCGTCACCGAATGAATTGGCGCCCACATGACCGGCATTGCCCGAGATGACAGCTACCTGCTTGGTGGTGGTGGGTGTCAAAGCAGGAAGGGTCTGCGCCTGCAGGCCAGCGATTGGGCCAGCGACAACGCCCAACAGGACGATGCAGATATCGCGCAGCGCGATTGTATCCCGGAAGCTTGTAATCTTTGGTTTCATGATGGCCCTCTGATTCATATACATGTCAGCTCCAAATTCATTCATAAATGCTGTCGGAAGCTTATTTGTGCTTCTCTTTCTGTTTTGAATGCAACAACGGCGATTGAGACTCTTCTGCCGCTTTCCGTGTTTCGATTCAGCTTCCTCTATTTTTTTCGAGGCTCGAAATGAAAGTACGCTCCAAAATCTGAATGCAATAATTGTTTACGTCGCGAACCAAATTTGTGGGCGAAACACAAAATACACATAGCAGCATATGGCAGTCAAGGAAAATTTGATCTTCCACTATTTGGTTCAAAACTGGCGCTTCTATGACCTTAATTTCGTGATGGAACCGAAACTATTCCGTAAGCCGTCCTAGATGGCGCGACCGTGTCCGACATCGTTCGGATCTACCACTTTATGTATTCAGAATCGCCTCTCCTAATGTGTCAATACAATCGTGACCACTGATTGCGGCGGCAAAGATATTCCACTAGCAGAAACCGATCCGAGGTTAGCCCAGCGCTCTCCTGTCGCAATCGGCGTTGAGAACGTGCTGCGATAAACTGCGGAGTTGGTATATGTAATATTGGAAAGGTCGAGCCCAAGGCCATCTATATTGGCCGATGAGACGTTCATTGCAACAATGACCGTTGTCTTCTGATCCGTGCTTTGATAGACGCTAATGCGCTCATCCGTATTGTCGACTGAAGCGTTGTATCGCACGTAACCGGGCCGAACATAATAGCTGTAATGCTTGAGCGCGTAATAGGCGTCGTTATAGCTCCATCCATGGGGAAAGGCCCATGACGACTGAGGATTAGCGGGATTGTCGATATAAATCACCCCTTCCTGGTCAACAGCCTGGCCGTTAGAAAGTGTGCTAGGCCATGCCAGTCCCCAGAAAAAGTATGCATTATCATTGGCTGCCGTCAGAGCGTTATGGATATCCCAGGCATTGTTGAAGCCCGGAGAGGCATAGTACTCGGTCTGATACTTCAAGGCGGAAGGATAGGCAGAGTTCAGTGCCGTAAATGCAGGCAACCCTGTGTCAGGGTTGGTCGAAGTTGAGCTGACGTTGTAGAGATGATGAGCATAGGCGCTGACCTCATTGCTGGGAATCTGCGCAGCCATATCAATGAAATTCGTGGCGCTAAAGGTCTCAGGGCCAATCATTTTGGGCGGGGAGCTGAGCGTCTGGAGTTTTTTGTAGACAGCATCGAACGCTAACCCGTAGCCAGCATAGCTAGTAGCAGGAAAGCCGTATGGTGCTTCCGTCGGATTAAACCGGCACGAAACGTATGTAGCTGTAAAGTCCGGTTCGTTTTGTATTGAAATGTAGGTGGGTGTCACTCCTAATGCCGCATACGCATTTAGCGAGTCGTACCAGAATTGGGCGAAACCACTATAGTTATACCCGCCATTGACCATATTGAGCGTTCCACCATTATCGATACTGGAGTTGCTCTTAATTGATGCTGGAGGCGTCCATGAGCTCATCAGTATCGTCAACGGAGTGCCGTGGACCGCAGTCGCCGATTGGATAACCTTCGGGGTGTCCGGATCGAAGGTTGTGGCATTATTGCCAGTAAAGGCGTAATAAGAATTCTGAACACGCAGGAAAGTAAGTCCGAGCCCGCTCGTCTGGCCGAAGAGAGCTGAATAGATCTCCGACTGGTAAGGATGCGAATCCAGATAGTTGGCGTAAAATGCTTCAGATCCACCGAAGCCAGCAATGGTCTGGTTCGCTGTAGCAAATGAAAACGCCGCGTGAGCATTGATGGATGTAGGCAGTGTAGCTGCTCCGATAGTTAAAGCGACCGCCGGTGAGGTACTCGCCGCAAAGCCTGTTGCGCCTCCATAGCTGGCTGTAAGACTGTGGCTTGATCCCGCGGCGAAAGTGCTGACGGTAAGCGATGCAGCCCCGCCGGTGAGCATTGCCGTGCCAAGGGAAGTCGATCCATCCAGGAAAGTAATTGTGCCACCAGGGCTACCCGACGTTGCGGATGTGTTTGAAGCAAGAACGATGTTCGCTCCCTCTGGCGCCGGATTCGGGGAGACACTTAGCGTTGTGGTGGTAACAATGTTGCCTGGCGGCGGGCTTGAGCCTCCATTAGAGCTCCCGGTTCCGCCACAAGCAGTAAGTCCCGCACCCATAATCAGCGCGAAACTTCCTACCAATATTGCTCTGCGAGAATTCGGCATCCTATCACCCCCATTTATTTCGTGCCGACAAACATATGCTCGACAAAGCCCGCTTGTCAATTAGGGGGACACCCAACAGCGATTTTCTTAAATTTATGACCACTGCTATGCAGATGAAAGCAGCAGAAGGATTGAACATCTTGCGGAATAAGAAAAATGCTGCGAACGGAACGGAAGAAATGAGATAAATGTTGGTCCGATGTTCGGTTAGTGAGGAGAAAGTGATGGCTCTTCTATCGCTGGAGCCAGATGACTGACCGTCGAAACCGGAACCTCAACGACACCGATGCGATTTGATGGAATGTCCTCGATGCCAATGCGCAGATAGCTTTCGCCTTTGGCCGGAGCGCTCACCTCAAGATCGAAGTCGACATTGTTATCCATAAATCTCCTATAAGATTCTGAATTCAACTCAAGACGCACGGTCTTTTCAATTGCATTGAGAAGAGTGCCGTCTGGAGCAAAAATAAACGTCTTGAATTCGATCGCTCCGGTGTGCCGGCCATCCGACTGTAAGGTAAGCGTAAAATCGCGCGACAATGCTACATACTTTACTTTATAGCGGCGGATCGGCCCCGCAAGCTGTACAGCAGCCTTGCCTCCTATCGTATTCTCGATAGCGTCGGACGTCGGCAGGATGCTGACCTTAAACAGAATGTCATTAGGCGCAGGCGCTCCGCGACTCATCGCCGAGCGAATATAAGCGTCTGTCGAATTAATCATCTCCGCACCCGTCGCAGTGCTTGCTGTGGCCGCTTCCGACGTCTTTTCCGGTTCATCTGCGTAGTAGCCTTGCCGGTATGAAAGCTGCAATTTGTTTGTGGCAGCTGGGCCCGAAAGACCGATTTTAATGCGACGATAAGCTCCATCCTGGCGCCTATCCGATGGGCTATAAGTAAGAGTGTAGTAGTTAGATCCAGCCGCAATGGCCTTGTCCACGGCCTCTGCAAGCCCGTTGGTGTTATAGAAAGCTCGTCCTCCGGTATCTTCTGCCATTTGATCCATGGTCTGATGCTCAGTCGCCTGGCTGGAGTTGAACGCTGTAATATCTTTTCCGAATGCCGTAGCGTTGCTCGCGTACTTGTGGCCGGACCCAGCGGCGTCATAAGTTGGCGCAACCATCAGGCCGCGAGCATCGACCGGGTAGACGGCTACTTGCGACCGCGCAAGCAGGTTAGTCATCTCTCGGAAGGCTGCATTGTTGGTCTCCATAATGGCAAATGAGTTGTCCAAGTTTGGATCTGGCTGAATGTTAATGGGAAATGAGCCGGAGAACCAGATCACGTTTTTGCGACCCTGAAAATTTGAAAGATAGTGGGCCAGTTCATTGAATGCGTCCAGAGTGTACTGAACGCGCAGCTGAAATTGAAATGCCTGCTGCCCCGCTTCGAACTGCTGGAGAGTAGACACTATCGACTGCGCACCCGCGCTGGAATCCGAAAGCTGTGGAGCCAGCGTAGCTGCCGTCTCGGAAAGAGTCACGGGATCTGTTCCGCTTCCGTCTGGGTCTTCTAATAAGTTCGAGGACCTGGAGGTGAGTTTATGTTCAACGACATCTTTCAAGATTGCCGGATCGGATGTAAATCCCTGAAGAACTAACAAGCGATCAGTCAAGCCGAAGATAGCAATACGCATTCTGGGATCGGCGTGTTTCACATATTCCAATAATTGTTCGCGAACGAAACCTTGATCCTTGGTTGGCGTATTGAGCGCGTCGAGCAGAAGAATATTCAGTGTTCCAGTCGGTGGCACCGGGTTGTAGTCAATAAAAGTCCCAGGAGGCATCTGCGGCAATTCAGGGCCTCGCTCAACGCTGGATGAAGCCGTGTGCTCCTCAAAATTGTGAATAGCTTGTGGCTTATCGTTCTCTGCAAGATGAAAGTCCTGCGCATTAAGACCATGCACCGGATGCCCATTCGCATCTTCGACCTCGACATCCACGACGACTAACCGCGTGCCAGTATGCAGTACAGTAGCGCCGGACGGCGATTGCGTTTCCTCGCTTGCGTCATTCGCAGTTGCCGTACGAGCAGCATCCTGTGCGGAGATCGATCCCGGCATGAGAACAACGGACCATATAACCGCGATCAGTACTAGTGGAAGACCACTGAGGCTTCGATCTTTAAATTTCAGCAGAGTATGCACGATCATGAGACGTAGTCTATCGCGAACATATGACTGCGAAAGATTTCAAGGCAGCGGGTTCATTGATTCTGAATTAAATACCGACATCAGAACATGCTACCCGCAACAGCTTCTGCGAGAGCCTGCAATGTTTCTGAGGCTGTTTGGTTAGTTCGCGCCGCATCGGTTGATAACGTCCAGCGGATAACAAATGCCCGGTCGCGAACACGACCGACTACCTGCTTGGCTATAGTTCCCTTGGTCCCTTGGACGACACAGGCAGATGCTTCATTTCCTACGCCAATCAACTTTGTCGCATTCGTTTCGCACTTCGCGGTATGGGAGAGATACTCAGTAAAAGGGCCCGGTAGTGTGCTGACCGAGATTTGCAATGAAGAGATCGCAGTACCACTCTGCCGAACGAATTCGCACGCTGTGCTCTTTGCGTCTGCATGGGATACGGACATCGTTACATCTCCGCCGAGCACGCCGCCCGCAGTTGCTGCGTTTAGCCAGGGACAGTTCTCCGCATACCCGGTCGCGGGTAGCAACACGCCGATGTAGCAGATCAATTTAAAGAGAGCTCTCATTTTGTTCATCAATATTGCCATGTGCTCTTATAGGCACTCGCAGGAACCTGTTTCACTGGCGGAGGTTCGCGGAGGTCGCTGTGTACATGCCAGGGAACGCTCTCCGTCACGATCTCCGGGTGCTTTTTCAGAAAATCGAACGAATACGTCGGCGCATCCGGATCGAACTTCTTGGTAGCAAAGAGAGCCGCCTCTGCCCTCGCCTTATCCTTCATGCCGGCACGACGATAAAGCAATGAGAGGTTGTAGTGCGCTGCCAGATCGTCAGGATCGATGGCCTGTAATGCCTCGAACTGTTGCATCGCGAGCTCCGGCTGCTGCTGCTGATAATAAGAGATCCCCAGCTCTCGTCGTGCGTCGCGCGACTGTGGATACATCTCCACTACTTTTTTCAAGTCGGCCACCTCCGCCTGAGAGTTTCCGGCACGACGCTCGATGAGGCCGAGATAATAAAGAGCGCGAGCATTATTCGGACTTAGTTGAAGCGCTTTTTCCAACGCGCCGCGAGCCGAAGTGAACTTTTCCCACTCGATATTCGTAAGCCCAATATTCGTATAGCCATCGGCATAGTCCGGTCGCAGTTTCACTACTTCACCGAACGCCTGCACCGCATCGGCATATTGGAGTTGGTCCAGAAAACCTATGCCGGCATTGTTCCATCGCATCCAGTCTGAGTTGTCTCTGGGACCTAACGGCTCGGGTTCGTTCCTTCCGATCTTTAGCACCCGGCTGCGCGAAGCCAGCTCGATGATCGGATAAACCGGATGGTCTTTGCCCAAGACGTTATCCAGATAGCTTTTGCGCAGATGCCGGTATTCAACCTTCGCGCTTACCGTCATACTGCCCTTGGCATCTGGAGGTACTTTGAATTCATAGCGCACCAGGACTGACCGACCGGCAGCTACCGTATTGTCATAGGCGACCGAATGAATGGTCCATACCATGTGGTTGTCCACGAATACGCCATCTTTATTTACAGGGCGATTGGTAAAACTGTGCGCGCTCGGATCGAGAGTATCGTCCGGACGCATGAAACCGCTGTGATAGATCGTCTTCCCGGTATCGTCCTTCACCTCAAAGTCGACCCAGGCTTCATAAAGATCGCGCACCTCCGGAATAAGGGAGTGTCCAATATTTTTATTCTGGATGACGACAAGCGTCTGAATCAGATCTCCGGCATTGATGTCGAAAGCCTTCCGTCCCAGCGGGGCGATGACGGAAGACTGGCCATTGATGCGTATTCCGAATAAGTCCATATTCAGATAGTCGCCGGACTGAAGAAACTCAACCGTCTTTTTCAATTGCTCATCGAAGCCGTAGTAGAAAGGCACGGCGGTATTTCCGGCGAGCCAGCGATGACTCGCGAACATCCCCTTCTTGGCTCCGGGTTCGGGCATATCGATAGCTTCGTGGGTCATGTGGCAGGCCTGGCAGGTCTCCAGATCGCCCTTATAAAAGGTCAACGGGTTCTGTTGCGAGAACTTGGAATTCTGCCATTCATCATAGGTTGTGAATGCGCGAATCCATTTGTAGTCGTTCAAAGAACGCGGAAGATTAGCCTTGTGGCACGCCGCGCAGAACTGTGGAGATTGATAGATCGGTCGCATCACCGCCTTGGCATGCCAATCCGGATGAGCGAGAATCTCCGAATACGGAACTTCTCCAGAGATCCGCTTGCCGCTTCCATCGGTCATCACAGCCGGAACACCCATCACAAAACTGCCGTTTCCGATGGTCGATTGGAGCTTGAGAATGGAGTGGCAGGTAGCGCAGGTCAGCCCGTCCTGATCGAACCGCCGGTCTACGATGGAATCGTGCGTCAGGCCGCCGCTAAGTACAGCAATCGGGTTATGGCAGCTGTCACAGTGGCGCGCAAACTGAATACCTTTCGTATTCATCAAAACATTCACGCTGGTTCTGTAAAACGGCGTACGAAACGAGTTGGAGTGCAAGGCTTGCCGCCACTCGTGATACGCCTGCTTATGGCAATGCCCGCAATACTCGGCGGTGGGAAACGCTCCGGGCTGAATAAAGTCTCCGCCTTCTACGTTCGCATTCCCAGGTGACGAGATGTTTTTGCTGAGAATTGAAAAGTCGTAATTCTTCCGAACACGGTCCGCCCAGGCCTTGCGAGCAGCCGGCAAATCTCCGCCATCGGGAATCAACATGGGATCGAAGATGGATGCTCCAGAGGCATATTGGCTCGACCCCACCAGCGGAGCGGCGGCAGACAATGGTGTCTCGTTCCCCTCCGTGCCTGTCCGCGCCAGCGTGCTGGATGGCACCAAGACCGCAACAACGAGCAGCATGCACGCGACCGCGCAGCAAAATCCTAAGACTCGCCTTGCCGTCCACTTCGACATCATTGCTTCTCCTTGCTATACGTCGTTTTCCTGGCGGCGGCCTGCGCCTGCTTGGCGATTGCATCGTAGACGCTGGGCACAATGCCCTTGCCTTCTTCCACCGCAAAAAAGCGATCTACCGATGGAACCTTGATGTGCTCGACCTTGCCATCGGTCCAATGAATTTCCACATCATCGACCCTGGCCGTTTGTCCCAAACCGAAGTGCGGCCGCTGGTCGTTGGATGACTCATAGCTTCCGCCACTCAGATCATCATTGCGCTGCCGCATGCCACCGGCGGTCACATATACGCTTGTACCGACTGCATCGTGTGGGCTCTTGCCGCTTCCGATAAGTTTGAATGCAATCCAATGGTTCTTATCGTCACTCACATTGCGCATCAGCGACGGAACCTGGTCCATATTGTTGATCACCACATCGATCTTGCCGTCGTTAAAGAGATCGCCAAACGCAGCGCCTCTGCCCGGAATCACCTCGGCAAGACCTGTACCAATTACCGCCGGCATCAGCACAAACTTCTCACCCTTGTTGATGCTGTGAAACAGTAAAGGCCGCTGAGCAAAAGAAGTGCCCCAGTTGTTATGGTCCACCTGTGGATACACATGCCCATTCACCAGGAAGATGTCCTTCCATCCATCGTTGTCGTAATCGATGAACTCCGTCGCCCAGGTAAGGAATGGATAGGTCATCTCCGCAATTCCCATCTGCGGACCAATCTCTGTAAAGTTCGCATCGCCATCGTTGCGGAACAGCGGTTTGTAGTCGTCGGAAAATGTACCCGTATAGAAATCAATCAGGCCATTGTTGCGATAGTCTCCAACCGCCAGGCCCATCCCCGCCTGCTCCCGGCCGTTCTGGTTCAGTGCGAAGCCGGAGGAGAAGCTGTCGTCGTCGAAGGTGCCGTCTCCCTTGTTGATATAAAGATAGTTGGGTGAGGAATCGTCGGTGACGACTAAGTCCTGCTTCCCATCATTATTCACATCCACAAAGACCGACGAGAAACCATAGTATCCCTGCTTGTCCGCGACCCCCGCCTTCTCGCTCACGTCGGTAAAGGTACCATCGCCATTGTTGTGGAAGAGGTGGTCCGGCTCGCCCTTGAGTCCACGCGGTCCGCACATGACGGGCACGCCGCGAAACTGGCAGTTGTAATAACTGGTCAGCGGCAGATTGTTCAAATCGAAGTGGATATAGCCAGGAACGAATAGATCCAGGTGGCCATCGCCATCGTAATCCCCGAACGTCGGTCCCGTAGACCAGTTGCCAAGGGCCACCCCGGCCTTCTCCGCAACATCGGTAAAGGTTCCATTGTGATTGTTGTGGTACAGGCGGTTCTTGCCATAGTTTGAAACGTAGATATCCGGCCAGCCGTCATTGTCGTAATCGCCGATGGCCACGCCAAACCCCCACCGGTCGTTGGATACCCCCGCCGCCTCTGCAACATCCGTGAAAGTGCCATCATGGTTATTGTGAAAGAGCGCCGCATGGGGTGGTGTCGTCTTGCCGGTCAGTGCATCGAAGGTTGAGCCATTCACCATATAGATGTCCAACCAGCCGTCATTGTCATAGTCCAACAGGCCCACTCCCGAGCCGGTCGTCTCAAGAATGAACTGCTTCTCCGGCGTGCCCATCGTGTGATGCCACTTCGTCAGCCCGGCGGCGGCGGCGGCGTCTATAAAGATGACCGGGCCTTGCTTAACGAAGCCCCCCTCGGTGATCGGGCGTTTCTCAGAATCCAGAATGGGTGCAAACACCCCAGCCGTCGCCGAACCCTGCTGGTAAGACGTGTCTGACTGTGCCGTCGGAGGCGGAGCTTTCTCCGGTTGCTGAGTGGTACCACTCTGGCAGCTAAGGGCCGCCAAAAGAATTCCAAAAGCAACCTGTTTCGTTCTCGTTCGCATAGCAAACATAAGCAGTCTCACAGGCCTTCCGCCTCTACGATAATCTGCGTACGGCGGATACCGGGCCACCTAAATACCAGACAAGCTATACGCTTTGTTAAAGGGTAGTCAACGGAGTTCATTTCTTCCTAATCGCGATATGGGTTTCAGCAAACAGCATTTTTTTGAATGACCTCCTTATAGAAGGCAGCACTCAATTTCGGTGTCCGCTTTTGCGTTGTGAAGTCGACATAGGTAATGCCGAATCGCTTCTCGTAGCCATCAGCCCACTCGAAGTTATCCAACAGACTCCAGAGAAAATATCCCTTTACGGGGATTCCTTCGGCTACGGCTCGCTGAAGCTGCGTGAGGTAGTTTCTCAGGAAC
>Ga0302315_10002813_pt1 | contig 16143 bp, 12 predicted proteins | sample III_Palsa_N3_1_FD_200532 | JGI IMG/M metagenome (GOLD analysis project Ga0302315, IMG submission 200532) | Peat permafrost microbial communities from Stordalen Mire near Abisko, Sweden - III_Palsa_N3_1 | ecosystem: Environmental > Terrestrial > Soil > Palsa > Peat permafrost | place: Sweden... | reverse complement strand
TTCATGTACTCGATTACAAAACCAACTGGCTCGGCGCGCGGCTCAATGACTATCAAGGCACATCACTCGATGCCGCCATGGCCGAGCACCATTATCCATTGCAGGCATTGCTCTATACCGTGGCGCTGCACCGTTACCTTCGTCAGCGAATGGACGGCTATACCGCCGAATCTCATCTGGGCGATAGCTGGTACCTGTTCGTCCGTGCCGTCGGCCTGGAGCCGACGAGTCCAATCGGGCTTGGCGTATGGCGCCATCGCTGGCCGGTGACGTTGATCGAGGCCCTCGATGACGCCTTCGCCGGACTGCAGGAGGCGGCCGCATGAATCACGTATTGGCGGGACTTGTCGCAACTGACGAACGCGTCATCGATCAAACCCTCGCGCAATGGATACTGGCGCGCACCGGCTCGGCTTTGCTGGCGAGCGCCGTGCGAGCAGCGAGCACGGCCGAAGGCCAGGGGCACTCCTGCGCGTGGCTGGTCGATCCGCTTACCGATGCCGGCTTCGACAGCGAGGCGCTGGCGTTGCTGCGCCAGCACGCATGGGTCGGCAACGGGCAACGCTTCACCCCCTTCGTTCTCGATACCAGCAACCGCTTTTATCTGTGGCGCAACTGGCAACACGAATCGATATTGACCACAGAAATTTTGCAACGCTGCAAAAACCGCACACTACCGATTTCCAGTGACGACCTGGCTGCTGATTTGTCGACACTGTTCGGTAGCGAACCGACCGGCGTGGCTGATTGGCAGCGCGCCGCAGTAGCGGCCGTGCCGGGGGCGAAATTTTTTGTGCTCACCGGCGGCCCCGGCACCGGTAAAACCACCACCGTCCTGCGCATGTTGCTGATTCTGCTGCGCCATGCACAGGCCTGTGGCCTGCCCGCCCGACCATCGATCGCGCTGGCTGCCCCCACCGGTAAAGCGGCGCAGCGACTCGCGCAATCCATCGCCAGGGGCAAGGCCGATCAGCAGGCTTCGTGGGGGGCTGAAACATCGCATCCCTTCAGCGAACTGCTGCAAGCCATTCCGCATGCCGACGCGCGCACCCTGCATCGGCTGCTCGGCTATCGGCCGATGGACAACACCTTCAGCCGCGGTCGCCAACAACACTTGGCCGAAGACATCGTGGTAGTCGATGAAGCGTCGATGGTGGACCTGGCGATGATGCGCCAGCTGATGCAGGCCTTGCGCCCTGACGCTGTGCTTCTCCTGCTCGGCGATCCCAACCAGCTGGCCTCGGTTGATGCCGGTTCGGTGCTTGCCGATATCGTGACAAGCACGCCGGCCAACGCCTTTCCTCCAGCGCTGACCCGCCTGCTCAAACCGTTGCTGCGTAACACCGAAGCCTGCGCGGAAAGTGATACGCCGCTCGCCGGTCACGTACTCACGCTGACCCACACGTGGCGTGCCGGCAGCGGCCTGCAGCGAGGCATCGACGCGCTGCGCGACGCACCCGATCCCGCATGGCTGGATGCTTTGTTCGAGCAGCGTGCAGATGGCGACTTGCACCTGCGCCGTTGCGACGATACCGACGCGTTACGCATCAACGTCGATGCCTGGATCGAACGCCACGCCGTAGCGCTAAAGTCCCTTATCGACGAAAGCATGACGCCCGCCGACGCGCTCCGGCATCTGCATCAGTTTCAAATTCTCTGCGCGCTGCGCGACAGCGCGTTCGGCGCACAAGGCATCAATGCACTCATGACGCGTCGACTCGGCCTGCATTTCGATGTCGATACCACCCATGCCTGGTATCACGGCCGCCCCGTAATCATCACCCGCAACGACTATGCGCGCGACCTGTTCAACGGCGATGTCGGCATCGCTCTGCAAGGCAAGGAAGGACTACGCGTGTGGTTCGAACTCAGTGACCGTGATGGCAACAGCAGCCTGCGCAGCTTTTCCCCGCGCGCCCTGCCCGCCCACGAAAGCGCGTGGGCCATCACCATCCACCGTAGCCAGGGCTCGGAATATCAAAGTGTCGCAGTGGTCCTGCCACCAGACGAAACCAACCGTGTGCTCACCCGCGAGTTGGTCTACACCGCCATCTCGCGCGCCAAAGACCATGCCGAAATATGGACCACCGATGCCTCACTGAGTGCCGCGCTGGCGCAGCCGATTCTTCGTCAAGGTGGTTTCCGCGAAAAGCTGTTGGCGCTATCGTGAAAGTCATGCCCGTGTTTTCTGGCAATGAACTCACCAGCACTGACCGTTCACGCCAGCCGCCGATGACGAACCCAAAGGCATCTTAACGCCCATATTGTTGATGCTTAGCGCGCCACAAACATCTCTGGCCTGTGTGCCTATCGGCGTCGCCGTAGCCACATAAGCCTGTGAGCTGTTGCCGGCGGGATCCGCCGATATGATCGAGCTTAACGAATAATATTTCTGTTCGGATATCGCTGGGTCGGCATACCCCAGTTCGGTCAACGCGCCATAGTGGTTGTTCGTCGCGTAGAACCGTTCCTGTGCATCGGCTATGTGCAGCAACAATGCTTGGCCATCCACGCGGTGGGCGCGTAAGGCATAACGCCCATAAGCAGGAATGGCGATGGCGGCCAGCACCGCCAGCATGACCAGCACCACCATCAGCTCGATCAGACTAAATCCGCGCTCAATGAACATCGAACGTTGACCTGCGCCCCCATCAAAGATCATTCATCAGCTCCCGCCAGGAACGGCGGCGCCAGATAGCATCACCGGCAGTCGCTGGACTGCCGCCATCAAGCGCCATGCCTGGAAAAATCAGCTTGCCACCGCCAATCGCCGTGGCAACCGGCACCGTTCCCGTTGTGGGTGGATTACTGATATGCCCACCGACCGGCTTGATGATCGCCGAATCTGCCGACCACGGCGAGAATGACAGGGACAGTCCATCCGCGGCACCACCCGTGGCACCGTCGACAATCATCACTGCGCCTTCGCGATCGCCCGAACAACCGCGACTGTCTGGGATTAACGTGGTGATCAACACGCGGTTGCTATCAAAAAGCGCTCCCGGCGTCACCACGACGCGCTCACCTGACGAAATCAGGTTGAAATACCAGCCATCCTTATCCGATGGCACAGGATTGTTGGTGAGACCACGAACGGTATCGCTGCAATTCGTGCCGGGAACCGCTTTTTCCGTCAGCGTTTGCGCCACCAGATTGCTGATGCCCGTGGCCGTCCTGCCCGTATCCCGAATACCGTAAACAGCTTGGGTCGACTCGGTGTTGGCCGCACTGTCAATTTCAGAATAATCGCCAGTACCGAAAATTACGATAAAGCGATTGGTCACGGGGTCCGGTAGCAATCGCGGCATGACAGTAATCGGTTGTGCTCCCTGAGTGGTTGGCTGGTAAGCCAGCTTCACCGTCCACTGGTTGGCATCGCTGCTGGTCAGATCGTAGCGCCAGAGGTTGCCGGCGAGATCACCAGCAAACGCCACGTCGTCGATCTGATCACCGTTGTAATCACCCAGCACCGGCGACGATAAACCGTAGCTGGTCACGCCAGCGATGGTGGTGGGCGTTTTCAGTTCACTGATCAGCGCACCGGTTTGCGCATCCAGCACGAACAAGGCGCTGTAGCCACTGCAAGAAGTCGCTTGATTGGGCTCACTACAACTGGGAAGACGGCCACTCGGCACCAGCACGGCCCAACGGCCATTCGCAAGTCGAGCGATATTCGGCTGCCCGTAGGTGTAACCAAGATCCCCTGGCACACCTCCCAGATTATTGCCCTTCGCGCCATTGCTGGATGACGCCATGACCGGCATAGCGGCCTCGAATTCCCACAAAACCTTGCTGCCCGCTGTTGCTGCATTCACTCCAGACTTGCCGTCGGCTGGGTCAGGCTGCGTGATATCCAGCGCATATACGCCGCGACCACCCTGCCCCAGCCCGCCAACCAGAATCGTGTGCCAACCTGAAGTAGTTACTGTGGGTGTGCTGGTGGGCGTAACGAAAAACACATCACGGGTCACCGGCGTCGCATCCACCGTCGGCATAAACACAAAGTTGGTTTTATGCGTGAGATTGCCGAGATGCGCGTACGCCGAACGTGGTACATACGCCCACAACTCACGACCCGTAGTCGGCGTGACACTGCCATCGGCATTTTGCGAAGCATCGAACGCGTGCAGCATGCCGTCATTCGCACCAACATAAACCACCGGCAGACGCGCACTCTGCTCTTTGGCAAACTGTTCGTAGCTGACATTGGCTGTGCCTGCAACCGGTGATGCTTCTGCGAGCGATTCGGGCGCTGGTTTGCCGCTGTCCAGATCGGGCCAGGTGTTGCGATATCCACTAGCAGGATAGGAAACGTATAGTGCTTGCGAACGGATGATCGCACCCAGCAACATGGTGCGCTTGCGCATCGTGCCGTTGACCTCGGACGCCTTGTCACCGCGCAGCCAGTCGATGCGAGCTTGCGTGGTGTCGAGCTTGGCATCGACACTGACCGGCATCATCAACAACGCTTGTGCTGCGCTATCCAGATTGCTTGAAAGCTTGAACTCTACACCGCCGCCAAAGCTTCCGTCAGCGTTAAATTTTGCGGATAGAATCACTCGATTTGAAGGCGTTGCAATATCCAGCTTTTGTCCTGCATCCCAAACAACGCTGCTAGCAGTGCCATCTGGATTCAGCGTAACGGCATCCAACACGCCACTCCAATCGGCGGTGTTGTAACCAGTGTCGAAACCAAGCGCTCCACTGCCCAGCACCGTGTTGCTGATGGCACTCGTCGTCGTGACAGTTGTTGCCTTGGATGCTATCGCACCAAAAACAGGCACCGAGAAACAAACAAGTAGTGCCATGCAAAGCAATAAAGCCTTGGAGAAAGACCATAACTGGAAAAGATGGCGCCGAAGCATCGTCTGGATACTCCGACTCAATTGAGCTTGGCGGAAAAGGTGGTTTCGAGAACGCGCACAGTGTTGGCATCGCCACCGCTGGCTCGGGCGGTAATACGGTAAATGTGTCGGGTGGTATTCGCATAACCGATTCCAGCAGAGCCTGTAGCACCAGACTCGCGTAGGGCGCCACTAACGCCAGGCGGCAGCTCCGCCCCCATGTCCTCGATTATATAGAGCGGATTCTTTGCCAATCTGCCGTTGGTAAGCATGGTGTAATCCACCTCGCCGTCAACACCTCTGTAAACGGTGGCGCCATCAGCAACCCAACTTGCTTGCTTGCGAAAATTAACGACTGCGCTGATTGGATTGGCGGGATCAAAGGCATAGCAATCGCTGGGAACACTAGTCCCACAGTGCAGATGCGCACCCGTGCCACTGCTGCTCCACAGCTTCCATTCGGCGCCACGCAATGCTGTTTCAGCGCTCATTTCAGCCTGCTGCGCATTGCGAAGGCCGCCAGACATGCGCTCCTGCAACAGCGAATTACCCGATGCGCTGACTGCCAGAATGGTCAACAGCAGCAGAAAAATCAGCGCAACAACCATGACAGCGCCGCGCTGCGAACTGCGCCTGCAAGACACTCGACTGGATAAAAGCGTCACTCGTTCCATAGGTTTTCCTCGGGCATCCGTGCCTTGTTCGATGTCTTCATGGGTTGTAGTTGCGGACAGCGACCAATGCGGTGAACTCGCGCCTCAGCATCTGATCAATAAAACCCTGATCGCCGGGCTTGATCGGGTGACTAGCTGGCGCCGCGAGCTTGGTCATGTTGTCGATGCCATATGAATAACCAAGTTCACTCATACCGAGCGAGTAAAGAGGCATTTGGCCGTCCATCAACACACTGACTTCGATGCTCTTGATGCCGCGCCACAGGCAGCCCGCAGTGGTTATGGCATTGGTCTCGGCGGGCGGGCAATTGGTGGACGTATCGATCTGTTGCGCGGTGAGAAAACGCGTATTGCCATCGACATCCTCCACGCCGTATCTAAAATCCATTCGTTCAATGCCGCGCACCAGCTCATCTTCGAAAGCACCCGACTGGGTACCGGTACCATCCGGCTTGAGGCCGCCGTTGACCCTGCGAATCAGCGCACCGGTCAAAGGGGGTTTGCCATCATTGTTGATGCTGACGACTTTCAGATAATAAGTGACCGTCTGGAAATCGCGATTGACGTCGAACACTTTTGGCGCCGACTCCAGCCGCGGCATCATCGGATGGCTATCGTCAAAATTGTCATCAACCGACATGGTCAACAGTCCACTGGCTACCGAATAGCTGGCGGCAAATATCTGCGCACTGGAACAGTCAGCCAGCATGACCAGATCACCGTTAGTGAAATTGCTTCGCGGCGGCTCGCCCGTTCCAGGGTTTAATGTAATCGAAGAAATACCACTACCATCGGACGCCGTACCTATGCTGCTACCACCAGCATCACCAATCGCCCAACCGCGCGATGAGTCGACATAGCGAACCGTGATGACATCCGTACCTTTGACTCGATCGCCGACAGCCGTCCCCATCGCAGGAAGACCCGCGATGGTGGGATCGACCGGCGTGCAGGTGGTGAGCGTACAATCGTAACCACGCATAAAAAGAAATGACGGCATGCTGTACGTAGCGGCCGGCACGGCTGGATAGTTTACAGAGCCACTCGTTCCGCCCCATACCGTCGTCACATCGCCGAACGCACCACTGGAAGTACCCGTTGCAGTACCTATCAAATGCTTGGCATAGACTTTGGGTGCGCGCAAATGATCCAGATACAAACCACTTGCTACGGGTTGAGCAATACCTCCTGTGTTCGTGCAGTACTGGCCATCGGCCATGCGAAGATCACTGCCGAGTCGCGTGATGGCAAAGCGCCCCTCCTCTTGCAATCGCGCCAACTGCGTCTGTGCCCTGTTGTTGTTGGAGGTGGAAACAAACACGGTAACAATCCCCGCTGCGACCAGCATGCCTAGCACCATGGCTATCATCAGCTCGACCAGCGTGACGCCGTGCTGTCGATACGAATGGGAGCGCAGCATCACGGCTGAAATTCCCACGCAAACGTCTGAGTCACATTGCCGCGATGACTCTCGTCGCCCGCACCTTGCTCGATCCAGCTGATCGTCATCACGCAATTGCCACCGTACGGCGGTCGTCGATTGAGCTGTTGCGTCGGATCAAAAACCACCGAATCAACGCCACTGCATTGAATAGTTGCTTTGGGGTTGGGTAGAAAGGTCGTGAGCTGACTGCTCCACAGTTTTTGATCATGCGCCGCCAACGCAGCAGAATCACAAGCAGCACCGTCGCCGCAATCATCGCCCGTGACAGTGGTGGGATAATCTGCGCTGTTGTAGCTGCCTTTCCACACGCCCGTCGAATTCGCACTCATGCGGTTGGCCATGTTGCTGGCGAGAAATGTCACCTGCGTGCGCAAATAGGCCGCGTGGCTGGAACGCGCTGCCATCACCATCAGGCCAGCCAGCCCAATCAGGCCAATGCTGAAAACAAGCACAGCCATCATCACTTCAATCAATGAAGTACCGCGCTGACGAGACGCGATTGGCATGAAACTCTCCCTGACGCCCTCGCATGCACTTTAGCTGCCCGAATCAGCTTGAGCAGCGATCGGCCGACAAACGGTAGCAATGACCAGACAAGCGGCTTATGGACCGCCTTCCATCCTGTTGCCAGATCAAACCGTCAGCGGCCAGCGCTGCCAATCCGTCATCAGTCTCTCGTAGACCCTGCAAATTTATGCCGCGATTTGCGCGCCCATCCGCCACATCAAATTTCGATCAACTTCAGTCATTGCAGAAATATTCATTCCCTTCGGCATCATGGCGATGCCGAAGGGAAAATCAATTACTGAAGAATCTCACGCCAGTTAACGCGATACAGATAATTGCCACCGCTCGGCTGTTTGATGCTCGCCGTTGCAGGTAGCGCTCCCGTTTGTCCATAGAGAATGGAATACGTTCCACCGGGCAATTGGACTACTTGTGAGCCGTTGGTCGCTGTTCCGGTTTTAATAGATGCCACCAAGTTGGTTCCGGTTCCGTAAATCACGGTCTGCCCGGTCGAAAAATCAACTGCATAGATGCTGCCCAACAGAGAACACGGGTCCGAAGACGGAGTAATGCTGGCCCACGTAACAATGGAGACACCGGCCGCCGAATCCGGGTTCACCACGATTCGCTCGGTACCTCCGCTGCTCCCGGCTGTACCGGGAAGATCGTAGTACCAACCGGTTGAACTGTCGGTCAGGGCCAGCGGAGTGATCAGCGGATTGACAACTAGGTTGTAGGGCGCAACGGCGGTGCGACTGCGAGGAAGCCCCGTCGTTGCCGGCGTACTTCCCGTGCCGTCGCGAAGCGCATACATAGTCTGTTGCTGAGTGGAGGTCAGGTCACTGGTAGAAAGAAATTGACCCGTGCCGACGAATACCCAGCGAAGTGTACCCAAACCGGTCGAGTCGATATCGGTTTCGACACGCGGCGCCGTAGTAATCGGCTGCACCGCGCCGGAAGGATCCTTGAGCGTGGCAAACAGAGTGGGTGATGGGTAAGGACCCGTTCCGACACCACCCGAAACTGCTGGTTCGGACAAGTCGAAGCGCCATACATTACCAAGCAGGTCACCAGCGTATACCTGATCGATCGTGCCATCGGTTACATCCTGGGTATAACCGGTGGCCTGAGTAAGCCCGGCCGGACTTGTCGTGGTGCCCACGCCCGTATCAATCTTCTGAAGCAACGCACCCGTCTGTGCATTGATGACATAGAGAACTCCGTGACCGTCCTGCACTGAACCAGTGTTGTTATAGCCAGAGGTTGCCACTACAACCCAGCCATACTTCCGGGTCTTCACGATGAGGGGTGCACCGTAGCTATAACCCATATCGGCGTCGGTAAATTCCCACAAGACCTTCTTGTTGTTGCCGACGACCAACGCTGACTCGTCGGCAACGCTGGTACTCGTGTTCACTGCTGCGGGCACCGTGGTCACGTCGAGTGCATAGATCCCCTTGCCACCCTTGCCTAGACCTCCCACCAGCAAGGTATGCCAGTTGGCTGTCGCAGTGGTACTCACGGGCGTTGTATTTCCGGTACCCGTCAGAGTGAAGTCGATGTCCGATACTTGGGGCGTCTGGTCAACATAGAAGTGATGGTTGTAGTTATTGGTAGAGACACCATTCAAGTTTGCCAGTGCGGCCAGTCCATCGATCGAAGGTGTGCCGTTGGGGCCCTGAAACAGCAGGCTGGGCACGTAGGCAAACAGCTCGCTGCCTCCGCCGGTGACCGGGTTAGCGGTGGTCGGATTCAAAAAATCGGCTTCAAACGCATGCAGCATGCCGTCATTAGCGCCGACGTACACCACCGGCGCGCGGCTGGCGACGCTGGTGGTGAATGCGGTGTACCCCGGATTGGCCGTTTCCGTATACGACGGCGACGTTGCACCCTGCACCAGCACAGCCTGGGAGTCCACAATATCGCCCAGGATATGGAGGCGAGCGCGAAATTTGGTGGTTTCATTTGTCTGGTCGCCACGCAGATAGTTGAGCAGCGTGCTATCGCCATTCAACGCGAGCTGTTGCGCCGGCGATAGGCTTAGATAACGAAACGGAACTCCCACATTCGTTGCCGTATTCATGGTGAGAATTCGACGTCCGGTATTCCAGCCCGTTTTTGAGGCTGCTTGGGTCAGCGTATCGAGCTGAAGCTGTGCATGCCAGGGAATGCTGCCACTCACTTGTGCTACCGAACTGCCAGCCGTCACAGCCCCGACGTAGCCCGTGACATCACCAACCCAGGAAATGGGCGTGTACGACGTCGTATAGATCGGAAATCCCGAAACCGGCGAATAAAAGGGCGCCGTGCCCAAGGTGATGTTGGTCAGCACGCGGGTCGGTGTGACGGTAGGCGCAGCACCACTCTGGGTCGCCGTCGAGGCTACGTTATTGAAGATCTGCTGCAAACCGGCCTGGATCAGGGTTGGCTGATTGCCAGGGAAGTAGTTGTCGGGACGATAGGCTGTACCCGACGATGAGTTGGTATGCCAAGTAAGAGGGCTAGCCGGAACACCATCGTTATTGACGTCGTTGAAGCCGCCGTACTTGGCGGCCAGCCAGTACATGCTGGGGCCCGCGGCGCCGCCGCTGGTGTTGAAATTTGCCGGATTATAAATTTCATTACCGGATAAGCCATCGTAGGAACCAGGCTCCAGCACGTCGACCGTATAGGTTGATACCGTGTGCTTAAAAGTCGCTGTCGGCTGCAGGGCGACGAGATCGGGGCGAATCTCCTGGGTATGCGCAAAATAAGCCAGACCCGCCATGTTGTAGGTTGAATTGGTAGTGCCATTCGGTTCCGTGGTGAGCCCAAGCTGGTTTGCTGCGGGGACAACCGTCGAGGTGGTGGCACTGGAACCTTTGTAGCGCAGCTGCGCCATGGTGATCGAGGCCGCCGTCGAACTGGTAGCCTCGACGAGAGGACGATTGCCCAGCTTGGTCGCGTAGCCGCCTGCATCTGCGCCGTTGACAACAGGCAACGACGCCTGAGCGGTGCTGGAAGACGGGCCACCGGAACTAGGCACGCGGGTGTCATACCAGGTGTGAATATCGCCGATGGAAAGAATGGCATTCGTCTGGCAGGTATATTGAATCGGATCGTTTAGCGCAGCACCGGTAAGCACCGGAAAGTTGGTGTCCAGGCTATTGCTCGCTGTTAGTCCACTCGTATAGCTGGCGTCGAGCGGGACGTGCATGAGATAGGCTAGCGCGGCCCAGTAAAGATCCGCGATGGTGTCGTTCGTTTCGTAAGTGTTGTTGCCAGTCCCATACCCAAACTGGTTGAGATAGTTAATTGCCCCAGTCTGTGTGGCATTGCCGCCGCCCGGCGCCGTGCCTGTGATGTCTGCCGTATCCGGGTTAGCGGTAAAAATACCTGTCGTTGCGTTCCACTCTGAGTACGTGTTGGTTTGACGCGTACCGTAACCGTTGTATGTCGTGGGGCCGTTGTCGCGTAACAGCGCACGCACGGCGCCATTGGCAGCGCCGGTGCCATACTGGAAAGCATAGGCTGCCGCGCCGACACGAATCTTTGTGTAATTCTGCTGAATCAGGCCTTCAGGCTTGTTGTAGACACCTGCCCCGACATAATCCGCAGTCTTGTGGGCCGAATTGCAATTGCTTTCCAGATTACTGGCCGGCGGTACGCAGACTTGGACCTCTGCGTTGTAGGTCGTAGCAATGTAGGTGGTATAGGTCGGATTACGTGAACTGCCACCAGTTTGGACTTTACCGGCGTTACTAAACGAGCTGTTATTGGAAATGATAAAAGTCGTGCCTTGCGCTGCCGACTCCAGATAAACCGTTCCAAGTGACGCGTAGTTGGTATCGCCAATAACCGTAGATGCCGCCACGTTCGTCGTAGCACCAATGGTCTTGTTCGCGAAGTTGCCCGTAGTGCTCTGCGAGTTGAGGTTGGAGCGTATTAGTACGGTGCTAGAGGATGTATCAACTGCGCGATTGCCGCCTGTCAGCGCCTGACGAAACTCGTCGAGCGATGTCATGGTGGCCCAGTTGAGCATGTTGCCGCTCCAGTGATAGGTGGTGGTGCCACCCGAGCTTGAGCTGCAACCTCCACTGCTGTTCACCGCGCCGATGGGAATGAAGTAACCGCTGGCTGTGCTGCCTGGCGGGGAGCTTGTGCTGTAGTCATAGCACTTGGCAGGATCGAAATAACCCAGAAACGGACTGGCAGCGGTATACGCGCTGTAACTCGTCGCGTTGTTATACGCACCTACCGTACCCGTCGGAAATTCGACGGACAGCGAGAGCATCAGGTTCGCCGGCACGTTGGACGTGCTGTATACCGGGGTATCGGCCAGTGCTGTTTGCGCATGGACGCTGGTTCCACCCGCCAACGTCAGCATGCACGCAAGCAGCATGCAACCAAGGCTGGAGATATGAATTGGACGAAGAGACTTGGACATGGCCATTCCCGAAATATCTGTGATAAATCTGCTGCAACTGCGATGGCGAGCTTGTGTTCCTGGATTACGTTCTGAGTGAAGCGCATCCATCAGCAATGGCCTTTCAACTCCAATTACGCCTGCGGTGATTGCAACGCATTGATGCCGCGATACCGCACGCTTTAACTAACCTCAGCGCAAGACCGTCTGCACATAGCCGATCGTGTTCTTCGGTCCTATAACGCCCGCTGTTAGCCGAAACGCCGCATATGTGCTTGAGGAGAAGGGCGGACCGTTATCCTTGGTTTGATTCGAAACAGAGCCACCCGTGATCGTGGCACCCGGCACGATGCACGTCGTCGGACTCGCCGGCCCGACTGCAGGACACAGGCGCTCCACCACATAAAAGCCGGAATACCCAGAAGGCAACCCACTCAACGGGGCCGTGCCCGTCACTACCGTTGGATTCGCCAACTGCTTGACCAAGACATCCGGCACGCCATTGGTATTTGTCGTTATAGGCAATTGAAGTGTGGCGTAGTAGCCGATAGTCGCATTGGTGGCGTCACTAGTTGGCTCGTTAAATGTCAAACCCAATGCCTGCTGATAAGCAATATCGGCGATCTGAATCACTGCCTGCCTGAAAGCCACGCTTCCCGCAATCGTGTTGCTCGTATCGATCGACCGCATCAGCGCGACCGACGCCAACAAGGTAGCGACCAGCACGATAATCGCCAGCAGGGTAGCGATCAGGCCCTTCTGACGACGAGCACCTTGATAGCCCGAATCCATGGTTTTTATGTTCATATCGAATCGGCTCAAAAATAGCGAGTGATCATGGCATTGCGGATTGGAATAGTGGTGTCATAGACCTTGTAGCGATATTGCGGTTGAATGGTGACGCTATAGCTCAACGTCGCCCCGAGATCCGGAAATAGCGTGGTTGTCGCAGAACCAGTGCTGTAGTCGGTGCTCCGCTCCGGCAACCGACTTTGTGCAACCACCGCGATGCGAATGGCTTTGATCTCCCCTATCGCCGTAGTTGCTGCCGCCGTGTTCGCGGTAAGTGCCGCGATCCCCCAAGTGGCTCCGATCGGTTGCACCCATTTATCGATGCAACTGGGATCCGCCACGCCGCAGGGGGTGCTCCCATCGTGGATGCCATACAGCGCCTTCAACTGCACGATGCCGTCAGCCACCGGGATAGCGCCGGGCGCTGTCGTACTGCCAGCGGCCAACGGGCGCTGCAGCAGGTCATAGGTCACCAGTGATTGTGTATTTGGATCAACGCCGTAAAGGCTAAAAATAGGCGCTGAACCCATATCGAACACGTTGGTGGCATTTTGCATGCCGGTCGCAGCGCTGCTAGCCGCCAACAGCGTGATGCTATTGGACGTGTTGGGCGCAGTGGAGGCAAAACCAAGCGCACACGTGCCGTCCGACAGCGTGCCCAGCAGATAATCGTTGGCAAATATTCCGTACGAATTGGTTAGCACGACGGTGACAGCATCAGGCGTGCTACTCACGGGCGCCGTGAATACACGTCCCGCCGGATTGCCGCTGATCACACCAATCACATCCGGCAACGTGCCACCACTGGCAATCAGTACAGGCATGGCCAGCGTGTTAGTTGGCCAAAGATTAAACGGTGCCGCCAAGGCCGCTGAAAGAGGGAGCCGCGGCGTGCTGTCCGTGCGCGCAGTGATAGCACAACCCCAAAGGCCGTAACGATTACCCTGCACCAGACCGGAGCCAGCCGTGCGAAGCTGACGCTCCAACGCGTAAAGCGTAAAGCTACCACTCTGCTGGGCATCATCACCGCTGGTAGTCGTACGTTTTTGTCCTTCGAAAAGAGCAAACGCCGCCATGATGGCCAGCGTGCAGATCAGGCTGATCACAATACCGACCATCAGCTCGATCAGCGAAAAGCCCCGACTATGCGAGGTCAGCATCGGCCGCGCGAGGATCGGAAAAATGCCTGGCGCACGACTGCCCTCACCTGCCTTACCGCGAGAATTGGGTGATCGATACATAGTTATGCGGACTGCTGTCGTTAGGGGCTTGCCAGTTCACCGTGACGGTGACGAGGAAAACCAGGGCAGAGGAATTGGAAGGGCTCAACGTCTGGGTGATTGCAATCGTCGGCGGGTTTGCCGCCACGCCGGGTAGGCAACTTGTGGAGGGGCCGCTAGTGGCAGTAACGGGAGTCGTACAGTCGAGCGTAGCTTCCCACGCGGTATAACCCGCACCACCCGAGCCCGCGGAGCCGGTATATTTCGTAGTGAAAGTTGCAGCGAGGATATTGTCCCCCCACATCTGCGCAATCACCTGGTCGGCAAGCATCGCGGCGTTGCTGCGATTTCTAGAATCGCCGGCGAGTTTGACCGCGCTGCCTTGCAACGCAACCATGCCCAGAATGCCAATGGAAAAAACCAGAATAGCGATTACGGCATCGAGAAGAACGAAACCGTGCGGCGGGAGCCTTCTTTGCAACCTCCTATAACCGGGAGCCGATTTCATTTTTACGCTCTTCACTTGCACCCCTGCGGAGCTGTCGCGCTAAAAACAATTTGTGGATCGCACATGCGCACTGACCCACCCGCCGAAATCGTGGTCACTAGCCAGCGACTGCCTGCTGTCGCTGAGTTCGCGTCGAGGCGCAATAGGGATGTGTTGCCATAGTCGGTCGGGCGACCGAGGGCATTGAATGTCACCCCTGAAGTCGCCGCTAAAGCACCCGTCAGGGGCGTATCAAGAGCGCCAGTGGTGTTTACGTTGGCAACGACCGTGCTGCCGCTAATTAACGCCGTACCCGCACCGCCTTTCGAAGCAAACTGCTGTATGTTTATCGCGTTAGTAGCCGAGCAAAGCGTCGCAGGAATAGCTGTCGTAGGCAACTGACAGACGGTCCAGTCGGCCGTTCCTGCCGAACTTATCTCAAACCGAACAAAAGTCGCGCGTTGGGATGCCTCGTTACGCGCCAAACGCAGTCCGTTCTGGATCGACTCGGCTGCGTTGCGAATATTGCTGTTGATGATCCATTGTTTATAACTGGGAAAGCCAAGCACCACCAGAATGGCGAGGATGGTAATGGTCACCATCAGCTCGATCAGACTGAAGCCCTTTGGACGCGCCTGCTTCATTGGCAAGAGCCGCCCTTGCGGACGATCCAACAATTGTTGGGCGTAGGTTTTGCCCAGCCCGATGGCACATTCGATGTCGTTTGAGCATTATTGTTATTTATAGTGAACGCAAAATTGGCTGTCTGCGATCCGGTAATACCTGTGGCCGTAGCCGTATATCCTGCCGAGGCGGCAGCAGTCGGCCCGCAATCGATGGTGAAATACTTCAGGCCGGTCGGAACTGTGGCCCCGCAGCCGCCAGGACTGCCGGTACCGGTATAAATGCGGTTGTCCTGATAAAACTGTTCCTGCAGGACGCGATAAGCAGAAAGATTGTTGTAAGCCTCGGTAAGCTTGCTTCGCGTCACATAATTCAAATAGCTTGGAATGGCGATAGCAGCAAGAATGGCCACAATCGCGACCACGATCATCAGCTCGATCAGCGTAAAGCCAGTGGCAGGTTTGCGATGCGAAGGCATCATCGTCGTAAATCCCCATGTAACGTTGTGTGGAGGGTGCTTCAACCCTACGTGGGCCGAACCATTTCCCTCAAATCCGCAGCAAGACACATACCAAGAACTTGGCACTTACCGATGTCAACGATGCGCCGTATCCAGTCTCCGAACTGGAATTAATCACCACGGTACGTCGCTATGCTGAAGGTTTCACTGACAGATTGATACTGGATAAGACTACCGCTAATCGGCAAATAGCTACCGTTTGTCGTTCAGCTTCACCGTTTTGGCGGAAGTCGTTCTTTACAAGTGGTTGCCGAACAGCTACCGACTAGAAAGATTGCGACTAACGGCATGGCCAACGACAGGATTAGCTAGAAACTAGAGGTTTCTGGAAACCGGCATGTTTGCCAGCAACGCGATTTCGAACACAACGCTTTCCCAGAGATCCATCATTCAACTCGACACAGAAAAGCCCGGGAAATTTGGCTTTCCCGGGTTTTTTGACTGTGTAAATGGTGCGGAAATAGGCACCTAAACATGGCTTGAAAGGCCTTGCCTTATAAGCTTTCTGTAACGGTCTACAAGACAGTTACTGTCAAAGTTACTGTCACAAGAAGCGAGCTACCTCTCACCGCCTCTACCTATACACCGTGGCCGAGTAGCCTTCGCCTGCCCGGTCGATTGCGCGA
>Ga0302315_10002812_pt1 | contig 16143 bp, 9 predicted proteins | sample III_Palsa_N3_1_FD_200532 | JGI IMG/M metagenome (GOLD analysis project Ga0302315, IMG submission 200532) | Peat permafrost microbial communities from Stordalen Mire near Abisko, Sweden - III_Palsa_N3_1 | ecosystem: Environmental > Terrestrial > Soil > Palsa > Peat permafrost | place: Sweden... | reverse complement strand
TGAGGTACAAAAGGTATTTTCCCCGGTGTGCATTGCCACAAAAGACGGACTTGTACAAAAAGAACTTGGCAGCTATCCGCTGCTTACCGAAAAAGAAGCTCACGAAGGGCTTAGCGCTGCTGTGGAAGCCTATAAAAATGGCACCGGGGAATGGCCCACTATGCCTGTGCACGAGCGGATACGGGCAGTAGAGAAATTTACTGCCATTATGAAGGAAAAGAGGGACGAGGTAGTAAAAATACTAATGTGGGAGATAGGTAAACCCTTTAAAGATTCTGAAAAAGAATTTGATCGTACTGTAGATTATATAATTGATACCATAAACGCCCTAAAGCAACTGGACAGGGATACCTCCAGGTTTGAAATGGAGCAGGGAATAATAGGTAAAATTCGTCGTGGGCCACTGGGGGTAACGCTATGCATGGGGCCATACAACTACCCGTTAAACGAGACCTTCACTACCCTAATTCCCGCCCTTATTATGGGCAATACTATTTTATTTAAGCCTGCAAAAATAGGTGTGCTCTTACACAGTCCTTTAATTGAAGCCTATAGGGATTGTTTTCCTAAAGGAGTCATAAACTTAGTTTATGGAAGAGGGCGCACTGCAATAGGGCCATTGATGTCCACTGGAAAAATAGATGTGCTAGCGCTTATAGGAACCAGTAAAGCCGCCAACAGCTTAAAAGTTCAGCATCCTAAACCAAACAGATTAAGGTCAGTATTGTCTTTAGAGGCAAAGAACCCTGCTATAGTGCTGCCCCATGCAGATATAGAACTTGCTGTAAAAGAATGTATACTTGGCTCGCTCTCCTTCAACGGTCAGCGTTGCACTGCCATTAAGATTATTTTTGTGCATTCAGGTATTATAGATGTTTTCCTTAAAAGGTTAAAAGAAGAGATTGCCAAGCTAAAAAGGGGAATGCCCTGGGAAGACGGCGTAACCGTTACTCCCCTGCCCGAACCGGGAAAACCTGCTTTTCTGAAAGAACTTATAGAAGACGCAGAAAGTAAAGGGGCTAAAGTGATAAACGAAAACGGGGGACAAATAGTAAATACTTATTTTGAACCTGCCATTCTGTACCCGGTAAACGACCAGATGAAAGTGTATTACGAAGAGCAATTCGGTCCTGTAATACCCATTGCTCCATTTATTGATGTGAAACAGCCGATTAATTATATAGTAGATTCTAATTACGGACAGCAGGTAAGCATATTTGGCACAGAGCCTAATGAAATGGCTTTTCTGATTGACCATCTGGTAAACCAGGTATGCAGGGTAAACATTAACAGCCAATGCCAGCGCGGACCGGACGTTTTTCCGTTTACCGGAAGAAAAGATTCTGCGGAAGGCACCTTGTCTGTGTCGGATGCGCTAAGGGCGTTTTCGATTAGAACCTTGGTAGCCGCTAAAGACGCTGCCATAAACAAAGAGATGATAACTGAAATAGTAGCAAAGCATAAGTCAAACTTCCTTTCTACTGATTTCATTTTGTAAGAAATGAATAAATTTTTTAAGACAAAATCCATTGATGATCTTATAAAAGAATCACCGGATGAAGTAAAGCTGCAACGTACACTTGGCCCGGCAAACCTGACTGGGCTGGGAATAGGGGCTATTATAGGGGCGGGAATATTTGTACTTTCCGGTACGGCTTCTGCACAATACGCAGGCCCGGCCATTGTAATCTCTTTTATAGTAGCTGGTATTGCCTGCGCCTTTGCCGGATTGTGTTATGCTGAGTTTGCTTCTATGATACCTGTAGCAGGCAGCGCCTACACCTATGCTTATGCTACCTTAGGAGAATTATTTGCCTGGATCATTGGATGGGATTTGATTTTGGAATATTTATTTGCCGCCTCTACTGTTGCTGTGGGCTGGTCGGGTTATGTTGTGTCATTTTTAAAGGATTTCGGGATTGTAATTCCCTCTTACCTTACCAAAGCGCCATACGACCATACTGAAGAACTTGGCTGGGTAGCAACAGGATCTTTATTTAACCTGCCTGCCGTATTAGTTATAGTTATAATCACCATTCTTCTCATTATAGGGATAAAAGAATCTGCCCGTTTTAACAACATTATTGTTATCGTTAAACTTATCGTCATTCTTCTTTTTATTGGTTTTGGTTTTATGTACGTGCATACAGGCAACTGGCAGCCTTTTATTCCTGAAAATACAGGCAAGACCGGTGAATACGGCTGGAGCGGGATATTAAGGGCGTCGGGGGTTATATTTTTTGCTTACATAGGTTTCGACGCCGTATCTACTGCCGCCCAGGAAGCAAAAAACCCTCAAAGGGATATGCCTATTGGGATATTAAGCTCGCTGGTAGTCTGCACTATTTTATATATACTTGTTTCTTTGGTACTTACCGGGCTCGTAAGCTTTAAACTCCTTAACGTCCCCGACCCTATAGCAGTAGCGGTTAATGCCGCAGGCGATGGCCTTAAATGGCTTCGTCCATTTATTAAGTTGGGGGCCATTGCCGGATTAAGCTCAGTAATCCTGGTTATGCTCATGGGCCAGTCGCGTATATTTTATTCCATGTCCAAAGACGGCCTTTTACCTTCTTCCTTTAAAATGTTACATCCTAAGTTTAAAACCCCCCATGTTTCAACATTAATAACAGGTTTTGCAGGTATTATCTTTGCAGGGCTTTTTCCTATCGGTTTACTTGGCGAACTTGTTTCTATAGGAACATTATTGGCGTTTCTGATAGTTTGCCTTGGAATACTGGTACTTAGGCGCACAAGGCCCGAACTACACCGCCCTTTCCGCACCCCCTTTATGCCCTACACTCCTATATTGGGAGCCCTATCAGCTCTTTTTGTAATGTCTAGCTTACCTTTAGATACCTGGCTAAGGCTAATTATATGGATGGCCATAGGTATGCTTATCTACTTTTTTTATGGTAAAAAACACAGCAAACTTACTAGGTGAGAACACTATATTGCTAAATTTTAATAAATTACGCTTCAGAATTACTCCAGACTTAAGGCATACTTTGCAGGTTGTAAAGTGTAGTTGTGTATAATTATTTAAAATACCTAATGCTTCATTTAATCATAAATTCAGTATTATTGAATAATTTTAGAATATTGTTCACGTTTGTTTTTAACTTAGGCTGCCTTTAACTAGTATCATATATTATGCTTATAAGCCCCGATTACTGTTTATCTTTTTTAAGCGTAGCTTCTGTTAAGTATAGCTTCTATATTAAATTTTTAATTAATTTATCTTAATGAAAAGATCGGGCTTAACCTACCTGTTAATGTTTATTAACATATTAACTGAATTATTCATTAAAAACTTAACTGGCAAAATAAATCTGATAGTAGCAATTGCATTGTCATTCCTTACGCTTTCTGTTAACGGTCAAATTTCAAATAAAACCCTTCTTAGTGATAATATACAAGCGCAGGCAGATACCATAACACTTACCCTGGAAGAAGCCGAAGCCTTACTGATACAGCATAATCTACTACTTATTGCACAAAAACTCAACATAGAACAGTCGCGCGCTGTTATTATTCAATCAAGGCTTTGGGATAACCCTGTACTATATGTAGAAACAAACCCATACAACCAATATTCGCACAAGTTTTTTAATTATTCGAATCCCAATGTTTACAATGAATCAAATTTTGCCAATGGGCTTGGGCAAAAGGCCTATAATTCGAGCGATTTTATATGGTCTATTGATCAGGTATTTAAAACTGCGGGGAAAAGAAGTAATCTTGTTAAGCTAAATAGTATTAATGCAAACATTGCGGAAGATGTTTATTACGATTTAATGAGGAGTTTAAAATTTACTTTGCGTTCAGACTATTACACCTTACTCCAATATCAACAGGGAATAGCCTTATTGCAGGGCGAGCTAAATTCCTTAAACGGACTAATAAACAGCGTAAGTATTCAGGTTAGTAATGGTTCTATGGCGCTAAAGGAGCAGCTAAGGTTACAGGCGCTTGCCTTTGATGTAGAAAATAACATTCGGGATTTTATTTACCAAAGCACAACCGCCGAAAGTGAGTTTAAAACTATTATAGGCTTAAAAGTAAATATAAAAGTAATAGCCATTAAAGACACTTCAAAACTACAGCCGGTAACACTACCGCCTTTAGATACCCTTGCAGTATTAACTATGGATAACAGATATGATTTAAAGGTAGGCAACTTACAAATAGTAGCTGCAAAAACCAATCTAAGTTTGCAACGGTCATTAGCCTATCCCGATCTGGATTTCAGGGCAAACTATACCCGCTATTCTAACTTTATACCAAATTACTACGGACTAGGCTTAACTGTTCAGCTCCCTACCTGGAACAGGAACCAGGGGAATATAAAAGTGGCAAGATACAATATTACTGCACAGCAGGTAAATTATGAAAACCAGGTTAAAGGAGCGTTGAACGACCTCTCTGCCTCTTATACCCAATTCATAAAATATCAGAATGTGTATGTGAATTTCAATAAAAATTTTACAGAAAATTATGACTCATTCCTAAAAAATGTAACAAAAAATTATGAACGTCATACAATAGGCTTACTTGAGTTTATTGATTTTTTTGAAAGCTACCGGGATACAAAAATTGCTTCTTTTAATCTGGAACAAGATTTTCTGGAAGCCAAAGAACAGTTAAATTATTCTGTGGGAAAGGACGTAGTAAAATAAGTTCCTTAAAATTAAAAAAAACCTATACATATAGTAATAGTAAAAATTGGTTATGTTAATTTAACTACTAGTAAACCAAAGAATCAAGTTTACCAACTTCCTAATAGTATTATAAAAAAAATTAGTTAATTACTCAAATGAAACTTATAAGAAATTGCTTTTTTCTACTTTGCATCATTCTGTCGGCATGTGCAGATCATAAAAAAGCCGAATCCGAAGAAGCCCTTCAATTCTGTATTCCAGATAGCCTTATTCCTATGTTGAAATTTGGCAAAGTGCAGTACGAGGACGTTACGCACGAACTGAGCCTTTACGGTAAAATCTCATCTGATCAGGAAAGGGTGATAAAAATATACCCTCTTGCAGGAGGATACATACAAAACATTAAAGTAGAACTTGGGGACTTTATAAAAAAAGGGCAGGTGCTTGCTACTATGGTAAGCTCTGATGTTGTTAACCTTCGAAAAGACCTTATTGCAGCAGAAGCAAATATGGGTATTGCCAAAAGAAATATGGATGCGGCAAAAGACATGTATGAGAGCGGCATTGTTTCTGAAAGAGATTATGTTGCAACTACTAAAGAATACCAAAAAGCTGCATCGGAAGTAAGCCGGGATAAAGAACTTATGAGGCTATATAGTGGAGGCGATTCTCAACAAGAATATATCATTAAATCTCCTATTGATGGCTTTCTGGTAGAAAAGAATGTAAATTCTAACATGCAAGTGCGCGCGGACAACGGACAAAATTTATTTACTATCTCAGACCTTAAAGATGTTTGGGTAATAGCCAATGTATACGAAACAGATATAGATAAAGTAAAGTTAGGCTACCCGGCCATAGTTACCACACTAACTTATCCTGATAAAAAATTCCTGGGAGAAGTAGACAAAATATACAATACATTAGACGCCTCAACGCGGTCAATGAAGATAAGGGTTAAACTAACAAATCCTGATTATTTATTGAAACCGGAAATGTTTGCGAACGTGGAACTAGTATATAAAGAAAATCATAAGATGATAACAGTTCCTTCCAAAGGACTGATATTTGACAACAGCAGAAACTATGTGATGATTTATAAAAGCAGGTGCAATGTGCTTACTAAAGAGATTAAAGTAACTAATAATGTTGCCGGTAAAGCATATATAGATGGCCATTCGCTGGAACCAGGCGAGGTAGTGATTACAGATTACAATCTTTTGGTATACGATGCCATAAATGACTAGACAATGAATTTTATAAAGAATATAGTTACTTTTTCCTTAAAGAACAGATTATTTATTTTCTTTCTTACTGCCGTATTAATAGTAGCAGGTATAGTAAGTTATATGAATACTCCTATAGAAGCTTTTCCAGACGTAACTAACACCCAGATAAGAATTATTACCCAATGGCCCGGAAGAAGCGCCGAGGAAGTTGAGAAATTTGTAAGTATCCCCCTGGAAATAGGGATGAACCCTGTACAACACAAAACTACTGTGCGTTCTGTTTCTCTTTTTGGCCTTTCCGTTATTACCATCATTTTTGAGGATAATATCGAAGATTTTATGGCCCGCCAACAGGTAATGAACCTAATCGGCGGAGTTGACCTTCCTGAAAATGTTTCACCGGAGGTTCAACCTCCCTCCGGCCCTACTGGCGAAATTTTCAGATACACCGTACAAAGTAAAAAAAGAACCATTCGCGAGTTAAAAACTATTCAGGACTGGGTAATAGACCGCCATATCCGATCTGTACCCGGAATAGCCGATATTGTGAGCTTTGGGGGCGAAGTAAAAACATATGAAATCAGCATTGATCCCTATCAACTTGCCAAGTACAATATAACCCCCATAGACGTTTATGAAGCCATAACAAATAGTAATATAAATGTTGGGGGCGATGTTATACAACGTAATGAACAGGCCTTTGTAGTAAGAGGTTTGGGACTATTAAGTAACATCAACGACATTGAGAATATCATTATTGAGAACATAGACGGCACACCCCTGCTTATAAAAAATGTTGCCGATGTAGTTATTTCTTCCCTACCGAGGTTGGGGCAGGTAGGCCGAGACGACGCCAGGGACGTGGTAGAAGGAATAGTTGTAATGCGTAAAGGAGAAAACCCGCATGATGTACTTGTGGGCCTTAAAGATGAAATAAGACATTTAAATGAAGTAGTTTTACCAAGCGATGTAAAGATTAATACTTTTTACGATAGAGATAACCTTATCGCCTTTACTACCCATACTGTTATACATAACCTCATAGAAGGTATCATTTTCGTTACCATAGTAGTATTATTATTTATGGCAGACTGGAGAACTACTATTATAGTTTCGGTAATTATACCGCTTGCTCTGTTATTTTCTTTTATGTGTTTAAGACTAAAAGGAATGTCGGCCAACCTACTTTCTATGGGAGCCATTGACTTTGGTATAATTATAGACGGCGCTGTGGTTATGGTAGAAGGTATATTTGTTGTACTTGATCATAAGGCCCATCAACTAGGTAGGGAACGGTTCAACAAACTTCTTAAATACGGACTAATAAGAAAAACCGGTGGCGAGCTAGGGCAATCTATATTCTTCTCAATGAGTATAATGATGATTGCTCTTTTGCCAATTATTTCTTTCCAGAAGGTAGAAGGTAAAATGTTCTCTCCGCTGGCTTACACGCTTGGCTTTGCACTACTAGGAGCCTTGTTCTATACCATTACCCTTGTTCCCGTTTTGATAAGTGTTCTTTTGAATAAGGATGTTAAAGAGAAGCATAATGTTATGGTAGAGTTTATTACAAGAAACTACCTTAAAATTTTTAAGAAAACTTATAAAAGAAAGGGCTTAAGCCTTATAATTGCTATTTCCACCTTGGGGGTTAGCATATTCACCTTTCAGTTTCTGGGCACAGAATTTCTTCCGCATTTAAATGAAGGAGCTGTGTACGTAAGAGCCAGTTTACCACTAAGCACATCGTTGGACGAATCTGTAAAAATCACCAACGATATGCGCCATATTTTTATGGAGTTTCCTGAAGTGAAACAAGTAATGTCCCAAACCGGAAGGCCAAATGACGGAACTGATCCTACCGGGTTTTTTAATATAGAATTTCACGTGGATATATATCCTGAAGAAGAATGGAAAGAGAAAAAGACACTGGAGCAACTATTAGAAGGTTTTAAGGCTAAACTTATCCGATACCCTGGTATAGTTTTTAACTTTTCGCAACCTATTATGGATAATGTGGAAGAGGCTGTTTCAGGGGTTAAAGGGTCAATAGCGGTAAAAATTATTGGCGACGACCTTAATGTTCTCGATCTTAAGGCAGATACTGTTTTCTCTATTCTGAAAACAGTTAGGGGAATACAAGATTTGGGTATAGTAAAAAACCTGGGGCAACCTGAACTTAAAATAGAATTGGACGAACCAAGAATGGGTATTTATGGCATCACTACAGAAGATGCAATGGCAATAATAGAAATGGCTATTGGAGGTAAAACGGCCTCGGAACTTTATGAAGGCACAAAGAAATTTGCTATCCGAATACGATATTTACCACCATTCAGAAAATCTGAAAGGGAAATAGGAGACCTAATGATACCTTCTACAAGCGGGATAAAAATACCTTTAAAACAAATTGCTAAAATTTCTATGGAGACTGGGCCGGCATTTGTTTACCGTGAAAACAACGATCGGTTTATTGCAGTTAAATTTTCCGTAAGAGGCCGCGATATGGGCAGTACAATTGCAGAAGCGCAGCAAAAAGTAAAGAAAAGGATGCATTTAAGTAAAGGATATAGTTTTGAGTGGAAAGGAGATTTTGAAAATCAGGAAAGAGCGACAAAACGGCTTGAACTTGTTGTGCCTATTACCTTATTGTTAATCTTCTTTATACTATTTATCGCTTTTGGAAATATAGTAGACGCCGGGCTTGTAATTATGAACGTACCATTTGCACTTATCGGAGGTATATTCTCTTTATACATCACAGGCACTATCTTTAGCATCTCTGCTGGTATTGGATTTATTGCTTTATTTGGAATTTGTATTCAGAATGGCGTTATACTTATATCTGTGTTTAAGAAAAACTTAAAGCTGGGCTTGTCCCTGGATGACGCTATACTAGAAGGCGTTCATTCGCGGGTAAGGCCTGTTGTTATGACGGCCACTATTGCTACTATTGGTTTAATGCCAGCTGCTCTTTCTCATGGTATAGGCTCCGAAACGCAAAAACCATTGGCAATAGTAGTAATAGGCGGTTTAATAAGCGCTACAACGCTTACGCTGCTTATTTTCCCTATTATCTTTAACTTGATTTATAAAAACAAAAACTACGCAAACCTTAGGTAATAGTGTTCTTTATACTATCAAAAATACTTGGCTTTATCTCACATCCACTGTTTTGGGTGGTTCTTCTTTTTATCATTTTTATTTATAAGAATAAAACTTCCAAAAAGAAACCTTATTTTATTGCAGGCCTTAGTATTCTTCTTTTCTTTTCAAATGATATAATAGTAAATGAAGTATTATTATGGTGGGAGCCAAAGCCCGTCTTAGTAAATGACCTGCCTAAATATAAAATGGGGGTAGTACTTTCAGGAATTACGATGCCCGATAAAAGCCCTCACGACAGAGTATATATCCCTTATGGGGCCGATAGAATACTGCATACAGTAATGTTATACAAATTGGGTAAAATAAAAAAAGTATTCATTACTGGTGGATCAGGAAGAATAAGTAAAGTGCTTAAAGCAGAATCTCATGATATGGAAGCCGTTTTTCTGATGTGTGGAGTGCCCCAAGAGGATATAATTCTGGAAGATAAATCTAAAAACACTCGTGAGAATGCACTGTTTACTAAACAAGTCTTATTGAAGGATACTACCGAAAAACTTCTGCTTATCACTTCAGCCTACCACATGAGGCGGTCTGAAGCCTGTTTTAAGAAGGTAGGTTTAAAAGTTGATATTTTCCCTACGGATTATCTTAGCCACGACCGCGACTATCTTCAAATCTCAAAAATATTACCATCAGAAAGCGCTATAGGGATATGGGTAGTACTACTACATGAGTTTATAGGGTACCTTACCTACTCCATAGCAGGATATCTATAATAGTATAATACTACTTACTTTATCCATACTGTTTTTATATTTACAAATTCCTTTATCCCAGCTTCAGATAATTCCCTACCATAGCCGGAATTCTTAATACCTCCAAAAGGGAGACGGGAATCCGATTTTACAATTCCGTTTATAAAAACTGAACCCGATTCAATTTCCTTTGCCATTACTTCCGCTTTTAAACTATCCTTTGTCCATATAGAAGAGCCTAGACCATACCTGGAATCGTTTGCGATAGCTATAGCATCTTCGTCATTCTCCGCCTTTATTATAGTAAATACCGGCCCAAACAACTCTTCGCTATAAGCAGTCATTCCCGACTTCACATCTGCAAGTATAACTGGATAGAAAATAGCGCTTCCGTTTTCTTTAACTCCCCCATCCAATACTAGTTTTGCGCCCTCTTCCACGCTTCTTTTTACTTGGTCATATAATGATGCGGCTAAATCCGGTCTTGCCAACGGCCCAAGACTTGTTGCTTCGTCAAAAGGATCTCCTACTTTTAACTCTTTTACTTTTGTTACCAGTAGTTCAATAAATTTATCGTAAACAGCCGCATTAACTATAAACCGTTTTGCCGCAATACAACTTTGCCCTGTATTAATTAATCGGGAGTCAACTGCTTTCTGAACAGTAAATGGCAGGTCTGCATCTGCCCTTACTATAAAGGGGTCGCTGCCACCAAGTTCCATTACCGCTTTTTTTATATTCTTTCCCGCTGCAGAAGCTACTTTTGCTCCTACTATATCGCTTCCGGTAAGCGTAACTGCCTTAATTGTCTTATGGCCTATAAGTTCTTCTACCTTTTCAGAACCTATTAGCAGGATTTGAAATACGCCTTCAGGGAAACCCGTTTTGCGAAATAGTTCTTCTAATGCCAATGCGCACTGGGGAACATTAGACGCATGCTTTAATAATGCTACATTACCCGCCATAATAGATGGCGCTGCAAAACGAATTACTTGCCAAAAAGGAAAATTCCAGGGCATTATGGCAAGCACAGCGCCTAAAGGCTGATAGGTTACAAAGCTTTTAGAGGCATCACTTTCTATAGGTTCATCTTTCAGAAAATGTTCGGCATTAGCGGCATAATATTCGCAACAGCCTGCGCATTTCTGAACTTCACTTAGCGCTTCCTTTAACGGCTTACCCATTTCCAGAGCGATTAACTTTGCCAGCCTCTGTTGTGAAGATAGTAGCTCCTTCATGCAATTAAGCATCAACGTCTTTCTGTGCTCAAAAGATGTTTTTCTCCATTCTTTAAATGTCTTTTCAGATACCTCAAGTAGCTGTCCCAACTTCTCTTCTGTATAAGGCGTATATTCTTGTAATACCTCGTTATTGTATGGATTTATGCTTTTAATAGTCATAGCTAGATCATTTTACTGTTAAAACAGAAAAGGCTCCTGAAGGAGCCTTTTCTTAACTAAAATAAAAACTTATTGTTCGTAAGTGAAGGTATCTTTCAACTTACCTATCATTATATCAAAGTCGCCAGGCTCTGTTATAAACTTCTTATCATCAAGCCCAATAAAGGCCAAGTCATCTTTGCTTAATTCAAACTCAACAGTTACTGTTTGACCAGGATTAATAGCAACTTTCTTAAATTTCCTTAATCTTCTCTGAGATGGAGTTATAGAAGCATATTGGTCTCTGGTATACAGTTCTACCGATTCCTTACCAGCAATATCTCCAGCATTCTTCACGTCTACCGATACTTTTATAGTTCCATCTGTTTTTAATGTTTTAGCGCTTAATTTTAAATTACTATATTCATACTTAGTATAGCTTAAGCCAAAGCCAAAAGGCCATTGTGGCTTATAACCACCCTCGCCCATTTTTCCCGGCGCTAGTTCTGTAACCATATCGCTATATTTAACGTCATATTGCATAACATCCCCAGAAAATTTAGGATAAGTAAATGGCAATTTACCATTAGGATTATAATCTCCGAAAAGCACATCGGCAATGGCATTGTGCCCCTGGCTTCCGGGAACATACGCCATTACTATTCCTTTTGCCCCATCCTCTATTTCCCTTATTATTCTTGGCCTGCCTTCTACAAGTACCAGAATAACCGGTTTACCGGCTTCGTAAAGCGCTTTTACAAGTCTTAGTTGTATTTCGTCAAGGTCTAGATTATCAATAACGCCCGGAGACTCTGCATAAGCGTCCTCTCCTATACAAACTACTACATAGTCTACGCTTTTAGCCTTCTCTACTGTTTCTTTAATGTCAAAATCCCTTCTTTCAAATTTTGTTCCTCTCATGTAAACTACATTTGCTGCTCCTACTTTTGCTTTTATAGCATTTAAAATAGTAGCTCCTGTATCAGGAAATTGTTTAGCGTCATCGCCCTGCCAAGAATATGACCAGGCGCCATTAAGGGCTGTAAGAGATTTAGCTGCGGGGCCAGTAACCAATACTTTCTTATCTTTTTTCAAAGGCAACACGCCTTCTTTATTTTTCAATAATGTTATAGCCTCGCGGGCAGCCTCAAGAGCTACTGTTTTATATTCGGGAAGTCCAAACTGTGCAGTGGCGGCGGGCTCAGGGTAAGCGTTATCAAAAAGGCCTACCTGGTATTTAAGTTTCAAAATCCTTCCTGTGGCCTCGTCAATTCTGGACATAGGAACCTGGCCTTCTTTTACTAGTTCTACCAGTAATGTATAGAAAGAAAAATCATTAGGCACCATGCTCATGTCAATACCAGCCATTACACCCATTTTAACTGCTTCTTTAGGGGTAGCAGCCACTTTATGTTTTGTATGCAATCTAATAATATCTTCCCAGTCAGAAACTGCAACTCCTTTAAATCCTAACTCGCCTCTAAGGACATCTTTTAGGAGATACGGATTGCCGTGTACTGGTATTCCATTTATCTCACTGGAGTTAATCATTATAGTATGCGCTCCGGCTTTAACCGCAGCCGCAAAAGGAGGAAGAAATATTTCCCTTAATTGTCTTTCCGGTATATACGCCGGTGTTCTGTCTTTACCAGATGCAGGGGCTGCATAGCCCAGGTAATGCTTCATGCACGAAGCAACCTGGTTTATTTTAGTAAGGTCGCCATCGCCTTCCATACCTTTTATAGAAGCAACACCCATTTGGGTTACCAGGTAAGTATCCTCGCCATAAGTCTCACCAAATCTTGGCCAAAGCGGCTGCCTTGCTACATCCAGTACAGGCGCAAAATTCCAGCGGATGCCGGAAGCGCGGCATTCTTTAGCAGTAACCTCTCCCGCCTGTCTTGCCAATTCAGGATTTCTGGTAGCTCCCATAGTAATATTCTGTGGGAACAACGTTGACTTGGAAGTAAACGTCACCCCATGTATGGCGTCGATACCATATAGCACCGGAATTTTATTGGGGGTTTTGCTTAACGCAACGTCTTGTATTTGTTTAATAATGTCGTGCCATAAATCAACCGTATAAGCATGGTTAATGGCATTAAGGATTGAACCTACTTTATATTCTACTACTGCTTTTCTTAAGCCAACAGTATCCATATTTCCTTTCAGGTTGCCATATCCGCCTACTAAAATAAGGTGCAGATTAACCTGAGTCATTTGACCCACCTTTTCCTCAGTACTCATTTTAGATAATAGTTCAGCTACCTTCTTATCAATCTCTTCATCTGAGAGCGTTTGTTTAACGGGGGTCGAAGCAGCGCCTTTTTTAGAGTTGCCTTTCTCTTTCTTTTGAGCAAAGGCATGATTTCCGACTACTACCATAAGAAAAATAGAGGTTAATATAAACAGAATCTTTTGTTTTATTTTCATCATGCTTTTATTGATTTATTACTTTAAAATTTAGTTAGGTATAATTTAAAACTATAAGATAATAAGTTTAAATAATAAGAGCTTTCTGTTATGGAAAGCTCTTAACATTTAAAAAGAGATAATACTATTATTGTTTAGGCAATTCAGAAACTGGCACAGCCTGTATATCATCAAGGTATAATGTACCAGTCCATCCTGGCCCGCCCGGATTTACGAATATAAGTAGTTCTACTATTTCTACAGGATCAAGTGTAGCTGCGCTAGGATAGCTTTGTGTCCAGCGGCCCGTGAAATCATAGTAAAACTCAACAAATTTATCAGTGTTTTCTACTTTTTTAACAATTGACTTAGCGTTAGAAACATTTCCTTCACTATCCTTAACATCAATCCGTACTTTAGGAGCGCTAGCGCCTGTATACTTCATTTTTAATTTAAGAACAGGAGTTTTAGTAAAATCAATGGGATCAAACTGTTTTCCAAAGCAATCATAACCAGTGCCAGGGCCTGTTACCAATCCTGCATTAGTTATTGTTACTTTTAGCTCCTGGTTATCGTCAATCTCATATTTATATTTTTCATCGCTCCCAACCCACCAGCTGTAAGGAGGGGTAGTAAAATCATCTATAACTGTTCCTCCTGCAATAGTAGCCGAAGTAGTTACTGCCGATGTAGGTGAAATAAGCTTAAGTTCATCTTTAAAAGAGATTCCTGTTCCTAAGAAAAGCGATAGGGCAAGAATGGACGCTGAGTTAACGTTTATCATAAAAGTTTTATCTTTGTTTTGAAGTTTAAATTTATTTTTTGTTGTTAAAATCTTCTACACTTATTGCTTTAATATCATTAAAGTAAAGTGATCCGCTAAATGCTTTTTCTCCCGCATTTACCATAAATATCATTTCAAGAATTTGAGATGAATTTACTGCTTTCTTACTTGGAAGGCTTTGCTCAAATTTTCCCGTAAAATCATAATAGTAATTCACAAAGTCTGCGCTGGTTTCTATTTTATTTACAACTGGCTTAGCATTCGTAACGTTGCCGTCTATATCTTTCAAGTCAAGCCTTAAATCTGCAGGAGTTGTTGACGTATTTTTTACTCGAACTTTCACTATTGGCGTTTTTATAAAATCTATCGACTTAAATCCCCTTCCAAAATTTTCAGAACCCGGACCCACATTATCAAAATCAGCCTTTAGTGAATTACCGTCTTTAGTTAAAATAATTCTGGCAATACTGCCAGACCACCAACTGTATATTTCTCCACTAAAATCATCTATGCTTATAGCAGGAAAAGACCGGGGCGTGTTTTCGGTAGTATTGCTAACCCCTCCGGGAGTTGTTTCAACAGACTGCTCTGTAGGAGTAGTCGCGGCTTCGGGACGGGCTTTTTTTACAGGCATACTATCTAAAGGCACTACCTTTATATAATCAATATAAATTTTACCCGTCCAGTTTGCGGCGCCCGGATTGACAAAAAATAAAATTTCTTTTATAGTTGAGGGATCAACAGTTTTAGAATCTGGCCACCCTTGTTTCCATTTCCCTGTGTAATTAAGATAATAATCATTATATCCTCCTTTTTTTAATCTGGCAGAGGGCCTCTGTAGGTTTGTATCGTAACCATTTACATCCTTAAGAGAAACACCCAGTGTAGGAACGGCATTGCCTACAAAACGAGCCCTTATTTTAAGAACAGGCGCATCAGACATATCAATAGCAGGAAACTCCACTCCCCAGCATTCGTATTTATTGCCCGCATCTGTCAAAACAGTTACCTGTGTATCTCCAACTGTGGTAGGAGTAACTTTGGCCCCTCCCCACCAATATCCTCTGAATGATTTGAAATCATCTATATATCCTCCATTAGTAGTAAGCGCTGGCGAGCCAGTCTGTTTCCCTTCATCGACAGCGAGTTTGTCATTATCATCCAGAGCCTGAGTTTCAAAACTTTTACAGGCATTTAACGCCAGAAATATAGTAACTACGAATATTATTTTTTTTATAAATTTCATTTTACTTCAATTTATAGGTGTGGATTGTATGGCCTTCCTAAAGTTATAGTAGGATAATCAACAATTACTTTACACGTCTGCCCTGGAGGGGAAGACAGCACTTGCATACCAAAAGCCGTTATTTGCTGCGGTTGTTGTATGTGATTACCCTTGCCCCCGTTTTTAGGGGATGCCGCTGTTACAAAATCGCTGTAAGGAACGCTAAATAGTTTCCATCCGGTATGATTAGTTGTAAAGTCATAAGTATATACGTCTTCAGAGGTATCGTAATGCACATGGTCTCCATTATCATCCTCTTCAATATTCCAGTGAAACTGTGAAGTTACATCGCCAGTTCCATATATGTAAATATTTAACCAAAGAGAATCAGGGTGCGCATTCGTTGGCATTTTATCATGAGGAATTCCTCCTGGATAATTCCCTGACGTCCCTGTAAATACTACTACAGGTATGTCGCCCGGATTTGGGGGATTATATATCCATGTTGTCCACGCTTTCATACCAGCTATAAAATAATCAAAATTAAAGTCAGTGCCATACAACATATAGGCGCCATTACCCTCTAT
>Ga0302315_10002810_pt1 | contig 16159 bp, 16 predicted proteins | sample III_Palsa_N3_1_FD_200532 | JGI IMG/M metagenome (GOLD analysis project Ga0302315, IMG submission 200532) | Peat permafrost microbial communities from Stordalen Mire near Abisko, Sweden - III_Palsa_N3_1 | ecosystem: Environmental > Terrestrial > Soil > Palsa > Peat permafrost | place: Sweden... | reverse complement strand
GTTCGTCATACAAATGGAAGATGCGCCTTTACAGATTGTTATTCATTTTAAAGACAAATACGGAAAGCTGACCTGGACCGACCAGTATTTAGCCAAAGCAATTTCGGGTTACTATATTGAAAGTCGTGATGAGATTTCTATTTTCGAAAACAACAAAGAGATTGAGTATACTGGAAAAGGATCCTCAAAATTTAAAGTATTACAACAGGTTAAAGCGATGGGCAGTAAAGCTTTTGCTCCTTTAGGTATAAGTTTCGTAGAAAATCCTTTTTTAAATATAAAAATTGCTGATTCCTTGATAAAAGAGCAACTGGCAGTTGTAAGAGATAATAAACACGTTTTAAGCGACGCTATTTACACCATATATAGGGCTAACTTAATAGGTGGTTGGATCGGCTTAAAATATTCGGTACGTTATATTGCGGATTCCACCCGTAAAAGGGTTATTGATAGCTTAAGGCACGCTAATTTTCAAGATCCTTTTAGCCAAAGTGAACTAACAAATATCAATAATTCAGCATACATTATTTATGCTGATCAATATACCAGAAATATCAGGTCAAAATATGAATTTGATAGCTGCTATTCTTCAGGCAGGGAATTTTCAGATCACAAATATTACCTTTTTTTAGAGCGGCATTATTCCGGAAAAATATTAGAACGATTAATTACGGACATTTTATTTAGAGACCGGGTGGAGGCGGGAGATAATTCAGACCTGATAAACGATGCCCTATCACGGATTAAAAACCCGGACTTCAGAATGGTTCTTAATACCCTGAAAAATCATCGGTCACCGGGTGCCGATGCGTTCAACTTTTCTCTTACCGATGAGAATGGTAAAATGCACACAATGGAGGAGTTTAAAGGTCAAGTGGTCTTTCTTGATTTTTGGTTCACGGGATGTGGGAATTGTATTCAGGTTAAGCCTTATATTGACAAATTAGAGGATTACTTCCGCAATAAACAGGTTTCATTCCTGAGCGTCAATCTTGATAAAACAAAGGCTGAATGGTTGAAAAGTGTACAACAGGGAAAATATACCACCAAACTAGGGATGAATTTATTTACAGGTGGAAATGCATTTGATAGCGCTATCAGTAAATATTATAGTGTTGATGGCGGCCCGACTTTGATTTTAATAAATAAGTTGGGGAAACTTATGGAAATTCCTCTGGATCCAAGGGCAGACAATGGAAATAATCTCAAAATGCTTATTGATAGAGAATTAAAAGTAAAATAACTTGATTTACGAAATCGAAATGTCACGATGAGCTTTCTTCAAAAAGCATGAATAAATTTTCAAGTTTGGAGAAACGCACTTTTGGGGACCCCAATTAATGAAAATACTCTTTGTTCTTATAAGATCAGTAAAGTAGTTAATTACTGAACTATAGTTAATTAATCAATAGCTCTCCTTGAGAAAGAGAGCTATTATATATAAAACCGGGATTAATTTGAATTTATTAGGTGCTAAAATTTACATCCATCTGAATAGGCTGACGGCGACTACACATTCATTTCGGATTGTTTAAAGAATTGAGGGACTATTTACGTTTTTTTAGACCTAATAAATTAATAAAATATAAACAGCAAGAGGGCTTAATAAGCGGTAAGGGATAAATCCTCTTTTATGACTGAAGCACTTGCTGTTTAATTAAAATCTTTAAAAAAGTAAACAGCAAGAAGGCTTAGTAGGCCGTAAGGAATTAGACCTATTTTATGACTGAAGCGCTTGCTGTTTACCTTTTGTAAAAATCTGATGGCATGGTTCATTACCCGGACACTTAGGATTGTACATAAAAAGACGTAACGTGTCGTTTATTTGAACTTATAACGGCATGGCACATTACCCGTAGTCTGAGGATAAAGACCTAACAAAAGACGTAATCCATGCCGTTTATTTATGCATTGACATCGGTGTGAGGCATTAACCGGAAATCAAGGAATAAAGTCAGACCTACGGGTGAGCCATGACGTTATCTCAATATCATTAATTATGAAGAAAGCTATAAATTACACTTATTTCATCGGTATAGATGTTTCAAGAAACAAGCTCGATATTGCGGTGATGGCAGGCAGTAACTTTCTGTTTCACCGGGAAATCAAAAATCAACCTGATGATATATTGATCCTGGTAAACGAATTAAAGCTATTACCGAAATTTGTGATGACCAGGGCGGTGTTTTGCATGGAGGCAACTGGAATTTATTGCAATCATTTGCTTTCGACGTTGAAAAAGTTCCAGACAAACGTTGTTCGGGAAAATCCATTGCAGATTTTAAATTCATTGGGAAAGATACGTGGCAAACACGACAAAATTGATTCAATGCGTATCGCTAATTATGCTTATAAGAACCGGCATGAATTGGTACTGAAAGCACACCGGAGGCCGGTGATCGACCAATTAGCTTATCTATCCGCGTTGAGAAAGCGGCTTGTTGCCACGATCAAAGCTTTAAGGACACCGCTGAAAGAACAGCAGACTTTTATCAACAAAAGCATACATACACAGGTAACAGCCCTCTCGACAAGCAGTTTGAAAGCTCTTGAACTGGATTTAGCACGGGTAAACGAAGCTATTGCGCAGGTGATGAAGGATGACGATAAATTGCGGCACATAAACACGATTATTACCTCGGTTCCTAATATAGGGCAGATAACTGCGCTTCAAATTGTTATTGCCACGAATGAGATGCGAGATTTTAGCGATGCAAAGAAATTTGCCTGTTATGCAGGGATAGCCCCTTTCCGGGACGAATCAGGACTTTATAAAAGCAGACCCAGGGTATCCCATATCGCCAATAAAGAGATAAAGGCATTGTTGCATTTATGTGCGCTTGGCGCAATTAGATGTAATCCTGAAATTAAAGCCTATTTTCTACGTAAAACACAGGAGGGGAAACCTAAGATGTCGGTCGTGAACGCCGTTCGTTTTAAATTGGTGTTACGGATTTTTGCTTGTTTGAACCAAGATAGGTGCTATGTAAAAAATTATGAACGTCCCACTCAAGGCATAATTCAAAAGAATATTGAAACGGTCAGCGATGTCTTTATTAAAGCTGAAAAGGACATAAGATAACCCGAGCCTCCATATATAATGCTTTGGTGATCCATCAGTGACTGGTCTATAGGGATATGTTAATTTTAAGCATGTATATCATTATGCACTTGTTGATTAATCGCATTCGTGCAAAAGATGAGTAATCGGCCTTTTCGTATTCAGGTGACGCAAGGAATTATGATTTTAAAATACTCGTTGTCCTTTAAACAGTTAATAGTTTGATAATACTGTCACTCAAATAATCAACGCGTATACCAGAAAGAGCCGGGTGCGCTTTTTTAAACATCAAATGTATTCGAATATTTGCTGCTTCTTTAATCCTAATCGCCTATGCGTTTCTAGCTGAGGATAAAGAGTTTGTTATGAGATTACCAAAATAGAGTTTATCAACAAAATTTATTAATTTATATTTGCATAAAAACGAACACGACACAGATAGACATTATTTAAATATATAGAACAATATAGGTTCACTTCACTCTTCAGACAGAAATTTGGGAAATTTAAAACTACAGAGACAAGTGCACGCCCGCTTAACGTGGGCATGCTTGTCATGTAGTTTGGGTTTCCCAAAACCTCTGTCTCAGGCTTGCATGTCCCACGTTATTAATTAAATAACGTCGCCCGGTCACCCAACACTCCAAACAATTTTCTTGTTCATAATTTTCCTTGCCGCAGCGAGGTCGTGTTGAATTTCCGTACGATTTACAAAACTTAATAACGAACCTATGAATAGTGATACCGATTACCTAAAATCAATTGCAGACGAAATTGTTAAAAATAAAGCTATAGATGCATCCAAGGCAAACCATCATTTACACATGGAAGCCAAAAGGCTAGAAAAGGATATTACACTCCAACTGACCACTATTGAAAATTTCACACAGCGTGATACGTTTTATTTTAATACGCTAAATAAACTGGTGAATATTTGCGACAGGCTATATGATATTAACGAAACCATTACGCCCGGCGTCGAGGTAATCCTCGAATTGATGACTGCCATTAAACAAGTCATACCCAATGAAATCAGGCCGAACCTGAAATTGCCAAAGGCGTTTATTGTTGTGCAAAAAGATAGTCTTAAAAAATCTTGGAATCGTCATAGCCAGCTTATGAATGAACAAAAAATTGCCGAAGAACTGATCAATATTGCAGCTATTCCATTTAAACGATTTATTGAACCCAAAACGAAACTAAACTGGGGTGATTATACATGGCTTAAAGGCTACCTGGCCAAGTTGGATATCATGGATTGGGAAAACGCGGACTGCAACAGTTCGGAGGAAGCACTACTGTCTTTGCTTATCGGCCGGGATTTTAACGATGACCGATTCTTTATTTACTGTAAAAAACATATAAAGAACCGTATCAATAAGGTTGTAGGTAAGCGACCGCGCTTACTCGCTTATGCGGAGTGTGAGAAATTGGTGCAGGAAGATACCCAAATCGGTACGCCTTCCTTTGACGCAAGGGCGAATTCTGTCAGTACAAGACTTAGCAAATGGATCAGGGAAGAAATTGATTTTGTGGAAACAAATGAGCGTGAGCGGCCGGTAGCTAAATTTGAGTTTAAATGGAATATAGAAACAATAGCTTTCTTTTTTAAGCTATTATGGGATCACAAAGTGTTTGGAAAAATACACCTGGAACCATTTGCTGACCAGATTGCCGCCAATTGTTCGTCGATAGCTAAAGATGAATTTCAGGCAGGAAGTATTTACAGCAGGTTATACAGTAAAGAACCGGAGGTGGTAAAAGCTATGGAGAAATTGCTTGTGGCCATGCTTACGGACGTGCGTAAATACCTCGAATAAGTTAAAAATCAATTGCTTAAGCCCGATCATTTGAGCAGTTTTTTTTATGCTTTTTAAGGAGGTGTATTCCAGAAAAATTGCAAATATTTCAGGCAGGGACTGCAAAGCTTGGGCTAAATATTGGCGACTCTATCGGCCATTTTCCCGGTAGGTACTGGCGACAAAATTAAAAACACAAAAATTTGTTATGCGCTTCAACAAAAAGGAGTTTATGTCAATCCGATCAACTATCCGGGGGTATAATTAAAAGATGCCGGATCAGAATGAGCGTAAGGGCATTAGTATTTCAAAAAAAGGTGAGTTAAGAGATTACTACAAACGAAAGACGTGGAGGAGTGAAAACCTAATATTTCTTATAACTCCTTCTTCATCAAGTAATGGGGGAGCAAGTACGAACTGCCGATTTTAAGTTATAAACCTTGGACGTTGGCTATTTTTTATACTACAATTTATTTCTAATCAAATCGACCTATTTAATAGGGTTGTATTTGTAACTGGTTCGCATTAATCACCGTTCGCATTGTTAACAAATCGTTTTTTTCTATTTTTATAATATATGGATGCTTGATAGAACAACATCTGGCTTAAATTTACGCATGAAGCAATTTCCAGAAAGACTCAAAAATGCTCGTAAAATGAGCGGCCTATCTCTGCAGGACTTATCTGACAAATTAAATGGCTCTTTATCCAAGCAAGCACTGAATCGTTTAGAATCCGGTATGCAGTCACCCGACCGCAAAAATCTCTTTCAACTCTGTCAGCAACTCAACAGAACACTTGATTATTTTTCAAAAGAAAGTCCGTTCATTCTTTATCAAAGTGAATTCCGCAAAGTGAAAAATTTGTCGGTTAAAGAACAAGAAAGGATTCAAACTCTAACAGCAGATTACCTGGAACGTAATATCGAACTGGAAAATCTACTTAGTATTACCGCTAAATCGCCTTTTGAATTTCGTGCATACGTGATTAAAGGACTGGCAGATATTAAAGGTGCTGTTACCAAGGTAAGGGAATTATTAAAGATCGGCAACGATCCTATTTTTAATTGCGTAGAGTTACTCGAAGAAAACAATATTAAAGTTTATTGTATAAACACTGATCTCTCTTTTTCGGGGATGTCGACCGTTATTAAAAATGAGATCGGGGTCATTGTTTATAACGACCATCCAGATATCCCATTGGTAAATAAGCGCTTTACAGTATTGCAGGAGCTGGCCCATTTGTGCCTTGACATAAAAGGCTTTGAAGAAAAGCAACGCAAACAGTTCTGCGACGCCTTTGCGGGTTCTTTGCTTTTACCCGACGAAAAACTTAAGGGATACTTTGGGGGTAAACGAACCACCGTTTATACCTGCGAACTTCAGCTTATTAAGAATAAGTACGGCATTTCTTTAAGCGCGATTATGCACCGAGCGAAAGAGTTAAGGTTAATTTCAGAGTGTTGCATGAAGTACTTCATGATCCGCTATAATAAAAGTTTAAAAAAACTGGAAAAGGATGGCTACGGTGGACAGGAAGAATCCACTCGCTTTATTCAGCTTCTACTCCGCGCGATCGCCCAAGATATTATCTCAACTACCAAAGCAGCAGCCTTGCAAAATATGTCCCTTGGTGATTTCCGTGCTAAGTTTTTAGATATTTATACTTAAAGAACAGCTTGAAAATAATTATAACTGCCGTTACCTATGCGAAAAATCTAATGACTTGATTAGTCTGTAACGGCCGAGTTTAGGCTTATGAGTAAAGAATGTTGAAATAATCCATTTAAAATTTAAAGAGATTTTATAATTTATATTACGTCCAAGGGATAAGGCGCTGTTTTAATTCAATTCGTACAGCACTGGTGTGTATGCACATTGTATGACCAGGACAAAGGTAGCTACAAGTCCACATAACTAACCTGTTCATCAATTAGATGTAAACTGGATCGAACTACTAACCTTAGGGTTATGAACCGTTAGATATTGGGAAATACACATGGAACCATTCGCTGACCAAACTGCTATCAGTTGTCATCAAATGCAAGAGATGAGTTTTGGGCAGGAAGTTTTTTTCAATAGGCTGTACAGTAAATAACCGGAGGTGGTAAAGCAATAAAAAAATCGCTTGTGGCCATGCTGACGGACGTGCGTAAATACCTCGGATAAGTTAAAAACCAATTGCTTAAGCCCGCTCATTCCAGCGGGTTTTTTATGTCTTTTTTTGTGGGGGGTGTATTCGGGGAGTATCCACTTTTTTTTATTTGCCGGGCCGGGTTCTTTTGCTTCAAAAATTAAAAAATCATGAAGCAGAACTTTGACAACAACAGCTTCCGGGATTTCGAGTATATCGCCGGAATGGATGCCTGGGCAAGGGCTAAACTTTTTCAGGCTTATCTCGATGACCAGTCCGCAAAAGGACAATTAAACTATCGGCTTGTAACCACAACGGGCTGCAGGCCTGTCATTGAAATGGCGGGTAAACATGTGATCAGCCTCGTCTCCAATGATTACCTCGGATTTACGCAACATCCTGCGGTGAAGAAGGCAGCAATTGATGGGATAATGAAATATGGCTCAGGCGCGGGTGCTTCACCTGCTATCGGCGGGCATTATGATTATCACGCCTTATTGGAAAAAAAGATAGCCGGTTTCTTCAAGAAGAAGCACGCTATAATTTATACGACCGGTTACACCTCTAATAGTGCCTCTTTGCAATGTATTTTAACAAAAGATGATCTGGTTATCCTCGATGCGGGTGTTCACACTTCGGTTATGGAAGGCTGTCAAATGGTGAACAGGAAAACAGTCAGACACAATGACCTGTCCGCTTATGAGCACATCCTGAAAATGTCGGCAGGGAAACATCCTTTGGTATTGGTGGTAATTGACGGTGTGTATTCACAGGATGGTGATCTCGCACCATTAAGGGAAATCATTGCGCTATGCAAAAAGTATGGAGCTAGGCTAATGGTGGATGATGCGCATGGTACGGGTGTGATCGGCAAAACAGGCCGGGGGCTGATTGAGGATTTTGACGCATGGGATGATGTGGATCTGATTACCGGCACATTCAGCAAGACCTTTGGTCATATAGGCGGGTATCTAGTAGCCAGCGAGGAAATGGTCAGGTATTTAAAATACCAAAGTAGGCAGCATTTATTCTCCGCCAGTTCCACGCCTGCGGCTTTGTCAATTGTGAAAGCCATTGAACTGATTGATGAGGAACCTTTATGGATGGCCATTTTGCAGGATAATATCAAATATTTCCGGCATGGGCTTTTGAGTTTAGGCCTGAATATCGGCGACACGCAATCCGCTATTTTCCCGGTACGAGTGGGTGACAAGATCAAAAATGCCCGCATCTGCCATGCCCTGCAACAGAAAGGCGTTTACGCCAACCAGATCAATTACCCGGCCGTGTCCCTGAAAGATGCACGTATCCGCATGGGAGTTACGGCACTGCATGAACGAGCGCATCTGGACGAAGTGCTGAATGTTTGGGAAGACATCAAAAAGGAGTTCGGCTTATGAACTGCCTGAGCCAGGTCTACCGGCAGGCCTGCCGCGAGATCGAATTGCCCGTAACCGAAAAAGCTTTGTTCCTGAAGCTGCTGCGTGAACTGAGCGTCAATGCCGTGAGACGGCAGAAAGCCTGGCACGTTAAAGAGGACTTTATCACGCTATGGTTTATCTCAGCCGGGCGCTTTCCCGAATTGGCAGCAAGTCCCTATGGGAAGATCATCAGCTACTGGATAGCTAAAGTTCTCCCCTTTGAACTCAGCGAAGAAGAACAAACGCTCCTGTGGAGTTAAAAAACACGATCATGAAAAAACATAAATATGAAATGACCCTGGCAGCGCTCCGCTCAAGCATCGCGCTGCTTGACGGGGAAACCATAACACCATTGGAACGCCTCAAGCAAACCTTGTTGCTGACCAGCGAAAAAATCAACGAGATTAAAAAGGAGGTAGTCCAAAACGGTTTTAGCTCGACAGATGAGGAAATCCATTTTTTCAAATTCGTCAAGCCCGCATTTTACGCCCTGCAAATTTACGAGGTGGATATTTATAACCTTACCACGAATGTACCGCCGGGCACCAGTGAAATGCAGAAGGCCTTTTATGAGCAGGAACTCTTGTATCTGTTCCGTCTTTTCCGGACCAATGCTTTTCATTACCAGTACTTCCGGACCGGCGCGCGGGAACTGGACGCACAATATTTTATGAGGGAAGGCCACCCGGGCGACATTCCCGTTCTGGAACTGGCCGATCCCTTTCCGGGTTTCTCCACCCCGCTGGATTATTTGTTTGCCAAATTCATCGCCGCCGAACGTCTGCAACATGTACTGATCGATAAACTGACGGTTTTATACGGTCACGGGCCGGGCGAAAGCGCTAAATCTGTGCCCAAACTAAAATGGACCGGTGACACGATCAACCTGGTCGAACTGGCTTATGGTATCTGGCTCACCAATCAAATCAATGACGGCCAGGCATCGATGGCAGAGATCACCCGGTGGCTCGAAGAAATCTTTGAAGTCCATATCGGTGACCCCAACCGCAGATGGCAGGATATCGCACGGCGCAAAAGTATCAGCCCAACGAAGTACCTCGATTTAACCATTAGCGAGATCAATAAACGCCTTGATAATGAGCGCAGTTTGAACCGCCAGAAACGCCGATCCAACAAATCGTAGGTTGGTAAGGACGTTACCAACCTAATCTCCTCTCGTCTAAACTCAACCTTTGTTCCGGGCTAAGCAATAGCAAATGCCCGGAACAAAATGAGAATCACCGAACTGATAGCTACCCTTAAAACTACTGCAAATGCAGGCGCTGAAAAAGCGCTTGCAGCCTGCGGAAGTCTGCCGGCTGGCATCAGTAAAGCAGCAGCATACCGGCAATATGGCCGGACCAACATTGACCGCTGGCTTAAAGAAAATCTCATCGCATTCACGAACAAACATTTTGACCGGCAAAAGCTGTCGCAGATCGCTGCGGCCAGTAACCGGGTAACCTATCTGCCAGTGGCGGAGCGGTAACGAACGTTATTTGACATTTAGGGACGAAGCATTACCCGGCACAGAATGCCGGGAATTGATGAGCAGTTGCATGAACCCACCTGTACGTGTACAGCAAGGGCTTAGTGCAATGATCCACAGGCAGCCAGTTTTGGCCAGGTAGTTACCTACGCATTAGTCCCGGAATCGCCCCGGTGCCGTCCCTTTTTGGGATGGCATTGGGGCTTTTTATTTTATATGGAACGTCAACTTTTGCTTCAGACAGGGGCCGAACTGGGCGCGTTGATCGCGCTTATAAAGACCGGCAAACTCAAACCCTATATAACCAAAGCCGAAGCCTATCGCCGCTATGGACGAAAGAATATAGAACGCTGGCTGGATGACGGCTTATTGACCCCCCGTAAAGACGGCAACCATTCCGCAGGCTGGCGCATAGACCGGCTCGAAGCCGAACTGATCGTTAAAGCCCGCTTTTTACTTCAACACTTAGAAATATGAACAGATCAAATACAATCCAGGCAAGGGAGATCAAAGACACGGTCTCCATCGTCGACCTGCTTTCCCGCCTCGGCTATGAACCGGTAAGGATCCATGGCCAGGAAAGCAAATACCTCAGCATGCTGCATACAGAGACCCAACCGTCCTTTTATGTCAAAGACAAGTTAGGCGTCTGGTATGACCAGGGTTTAGGCAAAGGCGGCACCATCATCGACTTCGGGCTCGCCTACTGGAACCTGCCTTTCCAGGAAACACTCGAAAAAATCGTGCAGGTTTGCGGCACGAACTTGCCGCTGGTGAACTACGACCGGCAGGAAAGCGCCCGCAAACGCAGGGCCGTCAAAATACCTCACTATGAGGTTGAGGAGATCAAACCATTAGGCAATAACCCACAGATAACCGATTACCTCAACTATCGCGGTATCTGGCAGGCGGCGCAAAACCGTATACAGGAGGTTTATTACTTTGTCGAAGACCAGAAAAAACAACGAAAATACTTCTTCGCGGCAGGCTGGCAAAACGAACTCGGCAGCTGGGAAGTGCGCAATAAATATTTCAAAGGCTGCCTCGGCCATAAAGCCATCAGCTTTATACCGGGCGACGAAAACCGGCTCGCCGTGTTTGAAGGCTATATCAATTACCTCAGCTGGCTCACCGATAATCCCGGAGCAGACGAAAGCGTCATTGTCCTGAACTCCATTGCACTTTTAAACGCCGCCGCCAAAAAAGCGCAGCAATATAGCAACATAAACATATACTTTGACCGCGACCAAACCGGCCACAACGCCACCCTGGAACTCATAAAAGCCTTACCGCAAGCCGTTGATCATTCCGCTATATATGAAGGGCACAATGACTACAACGACAAGCTCCGCGCCGAACTTCATAACGGCATAACCAGGTAACGGTACAACAAGCTATCGAAATAACAGTAACCAAAGAAAAGGCATTGGGGTACGGTTGCACCCTCCCCCAACCCCCCGGCTAAGATGTAACGTTTGACCTATCGCTCAACGCTTGTTATAAAGTTATCTTTTATCTTTTTCACTGGCAAGAAGTCCTTTTGTCCGACAAAAAATCGCTCTCGCTCATTTTTTGTCCGCCAACGGATTCTTGCCCCGGACGTCCCGCTCCGTTCAATCGGGATGACGCAATTCGCGTCTTTCCCTCAATCACTTCGCGGGACAACCGGGGAGTATCGGAAACTCGCAACTCGTTCCCTCTTATGGCAAAATGCATTCTGAAAGGCAGGCCAGTTCTACTGGAGGGTAAGCGCAGCAAAAAGATCGATGCAAGATTTACCGAAGATGAATATAAGTTGGTGCTGGCACTCGAAAAGGAATTAGGCATCAGCAAGACGGATTTGGTCAGGCGTGGTGTATTGAACAATGCGCCTGCTGTACTGGTCAACGCGAAGGAAATGCTGCGTTTAATAGATAGCATCGGATTAGAGTTGGCACGTTCGGGTAATAACCTGAACCAGTTAGCGCGTTACGCGAATATCCTAAACAAACGAAGTATGCTGTCGCCGGTGGTCGTTGAACGCTTTAACCACTTATTTGAAACACACCTACAGCAGCAAAAAGAATTGGCCATTGCTCTGCGGAAGATATTGAAGCTGCTCGGCAATTGATATACTGTTATAAAGCTATCGGGTTACATCACTATAAAATTCTATTGCTATAAGATTATAAAAAACATGCAAATCACTTTTACAACCATGAAATACAGAGACAAAAATTACATCAGTTTGGGCACATGCTTCGTTTTGATGTTGCCGATAATAATATTCACTGCATTGCTTACTTATTGCCTGAGCGGCACATTTCACACCAAACCACGGGATGTTGAGCAAACATCGCGAACGGCCTTAAAAGACGATGATGATTTACCAATAGACACACCGGAATTTCAAACAGGCGATGAGGCTTTATTCAATTTTACCGGTGATACGGTAGTGGTGCTGAGCCAGCAGGATGTATTAACAGGCGATGAAGTCCGGGTACTGTACAAAACGCCACAAGGTAGTTTTCAAACAGTTGACCTGCCGGATAATTGGCTGGTTAAGGTGAATGCCGATACAGTGCCGGCTAAACCGCCCGCACTACTGAATGACAAACTGGAACAATATAGAAAAGCGGTTACCAAATAGATTGCTATACAGCTATAAGGATAGGCTGATCAAAAGCTACATTGTTCAAATGTTATGAAACTCCGGAGTTCGCAAGAGATGAGGTTGGCCTGTTATAAAATTATTAGGTTGCCGCGTTACACCGCTCTAAAATTATACCGTTATAGAGTTCGCCTGAGCTGCTGATAGCCTGAACTAAAGTTATGGTGTTCCCTTGATAGCTTGCGCTAAAGTTATGGTGTTCCCTTGATAGCTTGCGCTAAAGTTACAACGATCTAAAATTATACTGATCGCATATGGTCGTCAAAATCCTTTCCAGTTCGGCCACTTTCAGCGGTGTTAGGTATAATACCAATAAAGTAGATTCCGGCAAGGGCGAGTTGATGAAGGTATCGGGTTTTGGCGCATTGAATGCTTTAGGCGTTTTGAAGCCGGAAGATTATAAGAACCATTTGAAGGCAGTATCGGCGCTTAACAAGCGCGTAAGCCAAGCGCAGTTTCATACCATTATTTCGACCAAAGGGCGGGAGCATGATAAATACGCCCTTACTCAAATAGCTACCGAGTGGCTCAATAAAATGGGTTATGGTGATCAGCCTTACCTCATTATTTTCCATAAGGATACGGCGAATAATCACGTGCATATTCTCACCACGCGGGTAGACAAGCAGGGTAAAAAGATCAGCAGCGCCTTTGAAAAGGTACGCGGTTCACAGCACCTGAACAATATTTTAGGGCTGGATGAAAAACAAAGCGCTAAGCAGGATATTGAAAAGGCGTTGTCTTTTTCATTTTCTACAAAGGCCCAGTTTATGATGATTTTGGAAAGCCAGGGTTATGTGTTGCGGGAAAAAGAAGACAAACTGGATGTGATGAAATTTGGGGTTCAGCATGGTGAGATCAGTTTAGCCGTCATTGAGCAGCACATGCGAAAGCAGGATCATGGTGCCAGGCTCAAACAGTTAAAAGCCATCTTTCACAAATACGCGGCACAGTATGACACCACCTTGATACCGAATAAAATTGCCTTGCCGGGTGCCTATGCAAAAATCACCAAAGGTTTTACTTCTGAATTCTCGGCCTGCCTGAAAGAAAAATTAGGCCTCGAATTGATTTACCATGCTTCAGGTGATAAGCCGCCTTATGGTTATACGATCATTGATCATGCAACCAAAACGGTGGTCAAGGGTGGCGAGGTAATGGCCTTAAAGGAGCTGCTGGATATTCCGACTGGCAAAGCCCGTTTTGATGAAAAAACATACACGGATCAGATCAACGCGGCCAAATTGCAGCAACTTGACGAAAGTAACCGGGTTTACTATGGTGCCATGCTAAAAGCAGCGCTTAACAATTACCCTGATTTGGTGCAAGGCCTGAATCACCTGGGGCTGACCATCATTCGCCAGGGCGATAGCTATATGTTAGCCGATCCCGGTGCGAGGGTATTTATGGACACCGCCGATTTATTGGACGAGGGCGAATACCGGTACCTAACCGAATGTTATAGCCAGTGGGCAGAAAACGATAACGGGTTTCAACAGCAACCTGCCTATGTGCCGGGCATTTATATCTCACCGGATATGGACGACGAGGCGGTACATGGCCGCAAGCGCAGGCGGAAAGGAACCGGGCAATCAACCGGGCGCTGATTAATTTATCAATCAATTATTTCTTTTATGGTCATTATCATCGGCAACCAAAAAGGCGGCGCGGGGAAAAGTACGCTCACGCTGCTGCTGGCCAATTACCTGACACAGGCGCGGCAGCGGCCGGTAACCGTCATCGATATGGATTACCAGCAATCGCTCGCCCAGAAATTCGAGCGGGCCAAGGTGCTGGAAAATGCGGAACCCTATGCCGTGGTAGCGCTGGCGCTCGACCAGTTCAGCAAAGAAAAAAAAGAACTGAAGGATAACCCCGAAGTGTTGTTCCTTATCGACCTGCCGGGTAAGCTGGATGATGACGGGCTGATAGAGGTTTTTAAAGCCGCTGACCTGGCCATTTGTCCCTTTAGCTATGACGAGTTCAGCTTTGAATCGACCGTATTCTTTTCACTGGTGCTCAAAAAGATCAAACCCGCCATCACCATTGTGTATGTACCCAACCGCATCAAGGCCAATGTCAAATACGAGATTCTGACGGATGTCAACGAGCAGCTTTTGTTATTGGGCGAGGTCACCCAGGCCATTCCAGACCGTATCGATTTCCAGCGGGCCAACACCTTTCAGACGCCGGACGGGGTGACATCCCTGCTGCTGCCTGTATTTGACCATATCTACAAAAAACACATCCAACAAAATTATGAGCGAAATCAAGAACCTGGTGGACCAGATGCGCAGCAAGATTAAAGAGTCCGAACTGCCCGGCACCGCCGACAAAGCCAAAAAGGAAAAAACTGTCCCGCTTAAAGAAATCAGCCCAAAAAGCCACGCGCCGCCTGAAGTGCCCGACATCCTGCAGGCGATCCGTGACTACGATAACACGAACCACAAAAGCCTGGTACACGCCCGTTTTGACAGCAAAACCCTGCAAACTATGAACCAGCTGAAGCTGGCGGCGGGCATCGACGTTACCCGTCTGGTGGCATTTGCGGTAGATCACCTGCTTCAATTACACCCCGAATTAAAAATAATCATCAAACAATTTTTCCAAAAACTTGACGAATGAACTGGTTACACTTTTCTATCTGGGTGTCCGGGGTATACCTGGTGTACTACCTGGTGGTCATCCTGCTGGATGTTGCCGCAAACAAACGTGCACCGGCACACGCAGTTTCCGGCGAGCTTACTTTTTCCGAACCGGTGCAGCCCAAACAATTGCAGCATGAGCCCGATGAGGAGGAGCTGCCTGCCGAAGCCATAAAGGCCGCTGAACGGCCGCGTTCGGGCATCACCGCTACAGGCGGCGTGAGCCTCAAGGACTTCTTTAACGTGGCCAAACAGGAGTCGATTGTTTACACCCGCCCCGTCAGTTTCGTATGAGCAAGAAGATATTAACGGTTTGCCTGTGCCTGCTGGCATTAGGGGTCGATGCCCAACCCGGACTGGATGAAATGCAGCAGGCGCAGCAATCGTTATCCTCCTCCTTCTTTTCGGCGATGGACTGTGCACTGGTGCTGGCCGCCATCTTTGGCATTCTCGGCGCACTGCGTATTTACCACAACTGGCAGATGGGCCATCCGCGTATCGACGAAGCCGTTGCCGGCTGGTTCTTCGCTGCCTTTTTTGTCGTGCTTTCCGGCGCATTTTTAAGGGCCATGTTCGGCCTGTGACCCTGTGATTTAATACCCCCAAATAACCCCGGGCGGCTTCCCGTTTGAAGCCGCCCTTTTTTTTCTAACAAAAATTTAATACCCCTGAAATGAACAAACTCAAAAAAATGTGGGCGACCGCCGTCGTCCTTGCTATTGGCGCGTCTTCCGCTTTCGCTCAAAGCGGAACCACCGGTCTGAACACCGCCACTTCCACCCTGAAAACTTATGTAGATCCCGTTACCAATATCACGCTGGTAATCGGCGGTATCGTCGGACTGGTCGGCGCGATACGCGTCTATTCAAAATGGAATAGCGGAGATCAAGACATTAATAAAGAATTAATGGGCTGGGGCGGTTCCTGCGTGTTCCTGGTAGTGTCCTCGCTGGTGATCAAA
>Ga0302315_10002809_pt1 | contig 16166 bp, 8 predicted proteins | sample III_Palsa_N3_1_FD_200532 | JGI IMG/M metagenome (GOLD analysis project Ga0302315, IMG submission 200532) | Peat permafrost microbial communities from Stordalen Mire near Abisko, Sweden - III_Palsa_N3_1 | ecosystem: Environmental > Terrestrial > Soil > Palsa > Peat permafrost | place: Sweden... | reverse complement strand
TCAGCAATGGCAACACTACCGCTGGCAGTCTTGATGCTTTTCAACTCAAATAGCCTGATGTCGTGCATCCTTTGATCACGTTGAGTTACGAGGTAGTCACGGTGATCAATAACCCTAGCAATGTTTTGCTGGATAGCGGGATCGTTCTTGGCCGCCTTATATTCGCGCTCGAACTCGGCCAGAGCATCATCGGCATCCCAATATCTCTGATAGAGAGTGTTACGTTCTTCGTTAACTGACAGTGCCGTCTTGGCTAACTCCTGAGCTTTGTCGAAGGCTGACTGTGCAGTGTCGAAGCTGTTCTCAGCTACATCCATGATACCCTTCTTCTGGTTAAAAGCCAGTATGATAAAGCTATCAAGGCCGCTGTCACTGTTGATGACAGTGGTTCCATATAGGCTACCAGTGCTGGCTTGACTGCCAGTGTAACTTATGATGGGGGTCTCATTACTAGAGCTATTAGAGCTAGCAGAGCTACTCCTTCTGAGGCTATTGGTTGAGCCACTGGGTCTGGTTAGGCTAGCAGACCTGCTGGAAATAGATCTGCTAGACACTGGCCTGCTAGAAATGGACCTGCCGGAAATAGATGACATTTTTGGGTAGTTGCAGTGATTGTTTTTAGGGCTTTTTTTTTTGAATTTGTAATTTCGATGAACAATATCCTACTGTTGGTGGCTACTTCCCCAAGCACTGCTAGTTGCTTGTACATAACAGGTAGGTAGATAAATAAGCGATTTATTAGTCTGACAGCAAACATCTCTACCACATCAACACCGTCAGCACCAACAACTATGGCAAAGCTGGTTAAACTGGAGACTGGTCAAACGATTGACAGTGACCTGCTGAAGAGGTCTAACTTGTTCGGCTCCATGCTAGAGGCTTACGGTGACAACAGCAATCTCAATGAGGAGGTGCCAGTACCAGCTGCCATCCCAAATAGTATCATGGATGACTACGTCAACTTCCTGGACAAGGAACGTGTTTACCCTCTGATCATGCAATCGATGAGGCTAGTCTCATTGATAGGCGATCTACAATACCTCGAGTTCTGTGTCACCCGCTTCCTAGCCAACTACAGCAAGTGTAAATCTATACTGGCTGAGTTGTCAGCTGAACAGCTGGAAGATATTTTGATGTTGATGCCTAAGGATTTGTGGCCAGAAGCCTGGCAGAACGATGATAAGATGCTAGGCCGCTGGCTTCACAAATACTACTATAACAGAGGAAAGTCACCAGTAGTACATTTCGCAGTTGATAAACACATCTACACCTATATCTTCCTAGATCTTGAGCTCTCCACAAGTTGTCTTGTCGATACCAAGAAAGGAGATATATTTGTAATTTCCAATGTTACCTCATCAGAAGAGAGTTCCATGCTATATAAGCGTCTGACCTATTTTGATGATGAACTTAATATTACGGGCTACGGTTATGTAGGTGGTGACGTGTTGCCATCACGTGACAACATGCTAAAGGAAATCAATAGTCTATCTGATCAACTATCTTACTTACTTAGAGATTTCCTGTGGTTGTATGAAGAGGCTAGTAGATACGAAGAGGTATGGTGTGAAGAGATAAACAACCGTAAATTCTTCATTGATGTTAAACGCTATGACCCTTTCGTAGACTATAAGAAGTTGCGAATGAATAATCCTCGCATGTCTTGTGAGAGTAAACGTCAGTACCAGGCTCGTATATCTTCTATTGCAGATAGGAAAAAAGATAATAACCATGGATTCTATAACACTCTGTGGAGTTCGGGACATGGTGTTGAACGGCGTGTAGAATCCTGGTATGATATAGTTGTTGGAAATAGGAGAGAAAAGGGTTACATTAACGATACTAGTAGTCATGATAGTGGTGATAGTGATATTGACGATAGCAACGAAATGTTCTTTAAATACTACATTGAGTAACTGCTTATTAGCCTTAACCTTGAGCCTGATACAGCTATCAATGACTTAGTCATTGATGTTTATGATAGTAATGACGACGAAGATAACTATAAGGAAAGTTATTTAAAGCTAACAAAGCTTGTTAGATTACAAACTTAAAGGTCTAAGTAGGATAATGGCAAGCAGCTCAGTCATCATTGACTTACTTGATAATGTCACTGAACCATTCCAGCGTTCCAAGTATCTTAATCTGCTATTGGTCTACTTACGTTTGTGACCAGCTGCTGTCCTGGAGGACTTCACCATAGTCAAGGCTGAGAACTTCGTGTCGCTGTTGGACTCTCTGTCACTAGTTGCAGCTGACGGTATCACAGTCGAGGAAGATATTGTCACTGGCAGAGTTACCACCAAGTAGGTTGGTGGTCAAGGTCTATCTCAAAGCTCAACTAGACAGCCTAATAAGCTTAACTTGAAAGAATGGTCTCGTTGGGATAGTGTGGTTGTCTCTTACAAGCATATCAACAGTGATAATTGGTTAGGTGGCGAGTCTAACATTGAGATTGGACGCTTCCTGGGCTACTGCTGTGTCCAGAGGACACCCTGACCTCCGGTCAACTAACCAATACCTATCAACAACAAGATTTGTCATCATATAGTATGATAACCGAAAATTACAAGGTTATAACACACAGCTACAGTAGTTGCTAGAGTAATAAAATTCTTGCTAGGGTAATAAAATTCTTGCTAGGGTCGTGAGACTCTTGAAAAGTTTTATAACTTTACCATCATCATCAACTATTAACAACATTAACCTTACAAATTTTCGTTATCGTACATTATGATAACCAAAAAGTTGTCAAGATCACGTAGTGCTGCATCAATGACCAGTATAAAAATTTCGTGTAGAGGGTATGTATCCTTTGCAGAAAATTTTTGGAGTTTGGTGTTGTTAGTAATAGTTGGTAGTAACAATTACAAGATTGTTATCATACAGTATGATAACCAAAAAGTATCTAGATTTTACCACGTGTATGCTGGTTAAAGGGTAAAGAAAAATCCTTGGTAAGGGTCAATCTTACAAGATTTTTACGATTTAGGATTATTGTCGATAGCCAGTATTAATGATAATAGTGGTGATGACGACAACAAGATGTGTGTAAATCATCAATCTCAACCCCAATAGCGTTACACTGTTATACTGTAATGTCTCTGCCTGGTTATCGGTGTTATTTATTATGCTATGACCGAATTAAGGTTGCCAGCAGCACTAATTACTAGCACTGACTATCAGTATTAATATCAAGCTGTCTCAGATAACTCGTTCCTGTTCAAACGGCAGTTGTGGTTACCATCAAACAGTTACTAAGTAGCTGTTAGCAACACTTGCTAGCAAAACTATCCAGTATAGCTATTCATCATAAATTCAGGATCAACTTGACAGACTTGCTTACAGTCAAACTAAAATGACCATTGTAAAAGTTTACCCACTTAGTAATCTTATATCTGGTGCCGCACAGTATCTATGTAATCCAAGTCTCTTGTTATTGTTATAACTACTAGTCTCTATTACCAAATAATCTATCCTAGTTACAATTGCATTGTTATTTTGAGACCTCAGGTCTCAATGTGCTACTACACAAGTATATGTAGACTTTGATTTTAACTTAGTTCGTTTCCATCCTGACCCCAACCCATCTCAACCCTATAGGCAGTTAGCTTATTATATACTAGTCATCAAGATAATATTTACTCTCGATAGGCTCGATGTAAAACAGATCTTCACCTCTAGGTATGGACATATTGTAATTTATTATCCTGTCATAAGTAGAAAAGGCAGCAACTTCACCAAAGTGAGGCGTCCTACGGTCCATAACCATGTAGGTAATTGCCTCACCCTGTACCCTTTGCAGATAGTCTGCGTTTAGCCCACCCTGTGTCGCCTTTCAATGGTCTCTGCTTCTTGCCTCTGCTGCAATTGTTGTGGAGACAGTCTTTTGGCTGCCATCTGAGCATAACTATACCTAGATGGGACGTTCTGTCTAGCTGACATTGGCAGGTTTTATCCTAACTAAAATGGCCTTGTAGCAGTTAAACCAAGTTTGGGTTTGTTGACTGTTGTAGCTTCTTAGGCCTAATATAGGCTTCCTCAGTCTCACGAATTTTCTTCTGCTGATAACTACAGTCTAGCTACGATACTGTACCTAGTGACAAAGGAGCCTGATAGAAGGTATGTGATTAAGTCCCTTTGTCAGTAAGTATACCACTGCAGGTTGCCGAAGCTGAAGATCTCAAGAAACTCATAGTCAGTATGATATATCCAGCCACATTTTTTACTTCTTCCCGACAGTGAATTAAGTTTGACATGGTCTGACGTTTAGTCAATGTCTATATTGACATAGACCAAATTTTATTTGACGTTATAGCTATAACAGTTAAAGGTATCAGAGCCCATTTACGAGAATAAGTTGATCTCTATCACATAAACAAATAAAGTAAAGCTGGATTACCTATATAATTGATTATATTGTCTAGCGTAACTTAAACTGTGAGGTTCAGAAAACGAATGGAGACTAATATGCGCTATGTTGCTGATGGTGATAAAGGCTACGTTAGACTGATACAATCACCAACTAACGACGCAGTTAATGACATCACTATCAGCAGTGGTGATACCGGTGCAGCTGCAAGCAACAAAGATGGGACAGGGTCCGTGCTAACTGCAGGTGAGAAGGTTGTGGTGGCAGCAGCTCGTATGTCAACCAACCGTGGTTTAAAGGGTGACGATTCGGATCTCAAACTGCTGGAGTACCTGTATCGTAATCAACACACCTCACCCTTTGAGATGACTAACGTAACAGTTGATATTCATGCTCCCTTGTTTGTCATCACGCATTTCCTGCGTCATCGCACCGGCAAGTTTAACCAGTTCTCAGCTCGTTATTCGACCTTTACTAATGAGGACTACTACTATCCACCTCTCAATGCAGAGAGACAGTTCACCGAACAGCAACGAGAGTTGTTTGTTGAAGCATCTGAGTCCCTGGTTGGTATTTACGGCATTTATCAGAAGATGTTGGATGCTGGAGTGTCTAGTGAGATTGCTCGATTCTGCCTGCCACAGTCACAGTACTCCACTCTGCGTATGCAGTTTGACCTCAGCAACCTACTCAAACTGTTGACCCTGCGTTGTGACAGTCACGCTCAACTTGAGACTCGACAGTACGCCAATGCCATCGTTGAACTTGTTCGTCCTCACTATCCTAACATCTTTCGCCTATGGGATGAGCGACGTGAGTCTGTTGTTTTGTCACCAGCTGAGATCCAAGCTTTGAGGTCGGGCACCGATCTACAAACCACCTCAGCCAGTCAGAAGGCTGAGTGGGAGAAGAAAAAGAAGTTGCTGACCGCTGTTAACTAAAGTAGTTAACAGCTAATATCTGTCTAGGGAACAACTACAAGTTAGACTTGTAGTTACCAATAGTTATTTAGACTTAACTACCAACAGTTATTTAAACCCAACTACCAACAGTTATTTAAACCCAACCACCAACAGTTATTTAAACCCAACTACCAACACATCACTCATATGAACAGTGTAGTTATAATTGTGTCTACACAAGAGATAATATTAACACACATATATATATACAGTCGACAAGAGCTGTATTTGTACACCGAAATGAAGTGGAGTGATGTGGAAATATAGTCAATGGTTGTTACAAGATTATCCTGTAACATTTGGTCTTACTACGGTTATAATTCCAGTTCGTAACTCTAACTCTCTGCTCTTGAAGCTCCAAGTACTCTTACTGGGCTAGTCCAGGACTAACCAACTAAGCTGTATTTACTTCTCCCCTCTCTCAACCAGTATTAGGGAAACTATTATTAACAATGAAGTAGATTACTATGGTCTAATAGCCATTACCATTCTTCTAATAAGTCAAAGGATAGTCATTGATGATAAGTTAGGTTACAGTAACCTAACAACTGCTATTATTAATTACTCTATGAAGTTAAGCTGGCAAATATCTCCGTTAGTGTTAGCTGGCTAGAGCAGGTTTGACTAGTCTAATAGTATTAGATGTTTATAGTGTTTCGAACATATATATATGTATATTAGATATACCCATAGTTTGCTTTACTGTTATTATTAGACATCTCACCGTACTCTATGTGTGGAATATATTATAATAATTACTATGGTACTACTACATGATGTGTCATCATGTACTCTATGTAATAGTCTTAACAGAGACTTATCTTAGACTATTACCCACTAACTTTATTCAAAGACTTAGCTAAATTTATTTGGGTACTAAAAAAGCAAAATATTTTTAACAGACGTACGTCTACGGAGTGTGAGTCTATCTGTGACGTTCGGCAGCAACTTGCTGTCACCAACGCGCTATTGGCAAATCTCATAGCTCTAGTCGGAACTTCGGCATCATCAAGCTCTAGCAGTAATATTGTGGCTGATCTTGAAGCCTTTCTGAACACCAATTTTGCTGTGAGTGGTACTTTTACTGAAAATATTGCCGGTGCGGTGAACAACAATACTAACCTTATTAACACCCTCGTCACATCTCTGAGTGCTGCCTTCCCCGATATCAACCTAGTGTCAGGTATAGATTTTCCTGTTGGATGTACAGACAATTTACCAGTCAATGCCGTGTTTACTTATTTTAGCAGCGGCCAACAAGAATTTTCGAGTATTGTTATGGCGTTATTCCAAACTCTTTCTCCTCCCTTCTCTGGTACTATTACACTTGAAACAAATGTTACAGTCACTGCCGGCACCAATGTCGGTACCTTTAAACTTTGCAACAATACTGGTTCTATCGTTCCGTCCGGGACAGTCTTTAGCTTCCCATTCCCACAACTATCATTATCCTAGTAGCAGCTAGTAAGTTCTAGTAACAGAGTCCAGATAGCACCTCTTGTTATACTATCTGCTTCGATGACGATGATGATGGTGGTGTTCTCTACTATGTTTGTTGTCATACTCAACTTATTAGCAGTAAGATTGTTATCTTGGATAACAACTAATGTAATTAGTACAATTAAAATGTCTACTCGTATCACAGATGTTTTGGTTTACGGCTGTTGCTGCTGTTATAGTTAGACTAGTAACTTGCATTGTAAACACTACTTGAACTGTTAACAAGTAATAGTCTGGTTAACAGGTAACAGTAATGTCGGGGTTAGTGTGAATTTGGCTACTAGTATTAACTGGTAGATAAAGCCACAGCCACTGATGACAAGGATGACAAGGATGACAAGGATGACAAAGATGACAAGGATGACAAGGATGAAAAAATAACACTGATATAACGAGTGTTATTGTGATTAAAACTTCCATCAACCAAGTATCAACTATGACCGTGCACAATTATACTATCATCAACGGTGTGACTCTGACTGTGGCTCAGACAGCAACTATTTTCGATGCCTGCTGCACCCTGTATGATGGTCAATGTGCTAAGCTGAGGTGTAAACTTGGTGCCAAGCCATCTTCCTTTTTGGTGTTTGCTTCTGGCAAACCTTGTGTTGAACAAGCACTCGACTATAAGCAGTCACTTGAAGACGATGTGCAGTACGAAGATCATCAGTGTGAGTTTGACGGGGCCATGGAAGCAGACCTCAAGGAGTATTATGGTTTGTCATTTGACCTCGTTCTGCATGATGCCCCAGATTACGACACTAACTACGCTGTGCTTGGCTATCATAGTGGCCGTGTGGCACCGAGATGTACATCATCAGGTAGTCTCGATGACGCCGCTTGTAGCTTCTACAAGATGCCTAACAAGGATCAGAGGTCAGAACTGACTCTTCCACTCTCCCACATGATGGAAGATGATCAGGTTCAGGCTATTCTCAACAATTACGGTATCTACCTGGTTGCTGATGACTGTCATTGCTGTTCTTAAATAGGACAGACTTAGCTTGAGAGGTCAAATTAGACAGATGCAAGAATACTCCACTTAAAGTGGAGTAGGCGACACTACAATCACTCCATCAGTTAGACTGATGGAACACTGAACTAGGTTACATTGATTGTTAACCGGAATAACATCAAGTAGTTAGTATAGCAGTCTCATGACTCCCCAAACTTTAGTTTGTAGAGTCTAGTAATAAGATATATATATATATTACTAGTAATGAGAGATATACTACTAGTTATTATCCTAACTAGTGTTCTAAATATTACAACTGTTGCTATTACTACTATAATATAATTTACTACACGACTGTTATAGTCACACTCATAAGATAGTAACACTTGTGGTTAACATAAGACTATATTCGGGCTATCAGGAGATCCTGACTATCAGGATACTGTATCTCTTAGTTACCAAGAGATTTATATCTGACCTTGACATTGCGGTTTTTGTCGTTCTGTCTGGTGTCAAACAACTCAAAGTCAACTAGCAAATGTTAACTCAGTTAACATTTATATCCGGAGGATACTTAAGCCCTGGCCACATTTGACCTAGCGCTCCGAAGCAAAATATTTTGATAGGCCTTCTTGGCGACGTAATTGTCGTACAGAGCGATGAGAGCGTAGGCATCAGGTGAGCGGGCATCAACGTCCTGGAGGATGGAGCTGGTGGCTTCAAGGAACCCGAGTCTGCCCTTGATGTAAGTCTCGTAGGTCATAGATCGCCCCTCTACATCAACATTAGCGAGAAGGAAAGCGGTTGCCTGAAACATGATGCTCTCGGGGATATCAAGAGTAGGCTCCTCTTCCCCCCACTTCCTGCTGCTGCCAAGCCTAACGTCGGCAATAACCGTCTTGTGAGCTATGTTAACTAGAGTCCTGAAGGTCACGGTCCGTCTATCTTCGTTCAACTCGATATTATCAAGGTAGGAACCAAGATACTTACGAATAGCTCGAGATAGAGGGATTTTAGAAGAGTTCCAATGAACCTCATTTCTGTTAAGATTGTACAACTCCCAGAAGCAGTTGACAGCCAGTAGGTTACCCAGGGTGTGCTTCTGAGACAGTACGACGTCCTGACCGCCGTAAGCCACCTTAGCCGAAAGACACATAAGATCGTCCTGCAGTCTATCGTCGGTCTCAGTAAGATTTCTAAACTTCAACACCCTCCCCGTCATCCCAACGACGGGGGTTGTAGGATAGTCCTCAATCTTAGCCTCGACAACGGGGCCTAGGTCGGCGTTCATAAGGAAATTATACATGTCCTGATTGTACAGTCTAACAGCGTTGAAACTGGAAAATTCAGCCATCCTCGTCGTTGGGCGACGAGGAGGGGGAAGCTCAACGTGACTATCACGATCGCTAGGATTTTCATCAAAACTGGACATACTCTCCTCGAAGCTTGACTGACTACTTGACCTTGACATGATGGCTTTATTGCTTTATTGCTTTGTTTGAAGTCAAAAAAAAACTCAGATAAAAGAACTTGACTAAATTCACGCGGATCATGATGGTGAAGTTATGTGCTGACAACGAAGTGATTTGACAGTTGACGATGCTGAAAATGTATAACCACATTACAGCGACAAGCAATAGTTGCAGTATAGCAATAGTTGCAGTATAGCAACTAGCTTAAAATCTGTTGACTGACTACATGTGGCAACTTTTGCATCTGACCAACAAATATTAATTTAGTTAATATTTGTGTTTATTGCCTCTTAATGAGCTGACAACTATCAATTCGGATAGCACTTATAAAGCATCAGGAACTGTGACAATGTCACAGTGAGCCTTTCCACCATTGTTTAATTTCAGTCTGATAATGTCAGGGGCTTATGTCTTGTTGACTATTGTTGTAACAGGATAAGTTGCATCTTTTTATGATGTTAGCCAAGACTCAACACACCAATGTCTTTGGCTAAGACACCTTTGCCATAACGGTAGTTGTGGCTAGTAATCTAAGTACATTAATGTTTTGAATTAGGCAATTTCCCTCTATGGCAATAGACACTAGTTTGGTCAGTCTGACAATCAGCCTAACTGGCAACCTGGCTGGAAGCTTGGTGAGCCAAGAACTCACGAAATAGGCCATAGTAGTCACTGTTCGACTTGCCATAGATGGAAATTGCAGAGCTTGACTTCATCAACCCCGAAAGTTTCATGACCAACGCTGTAAATATAGCGTTCCTAATAACCAGTTTTGTAGCAATTCTCAATGTAAATGAAGTGAGCGTCAGGAAAACGCTAGGACAAACAACAGATAGTGTTACAATATAGACCAACGTCAGCGGTCAAACCCTGCTTTAGATTTCGATATACGGATGAGCTGAAAGGCCGGTCACACATACATACACACATAACTCTCACTATTAAAATCTGCAAGGACATTTCCACCCTACAACAACTGCTACTAATGATGTTGTCACCAACATTATTCTTTCTCTCAACAAGCTTGAACATTTAACATCTTCTAAGAAGATGTGATTACTAACCAATTTGGTGTGTTCTAACGATTATCATTGATCATTGATCGTTAATCATTGATCTTTGATCAATGATTAACAGCCTCTACTGTTAGAGATGTCAAATTAGGAGCAGTAAAGTTAAAGGGGGCTCGTCTTTGAAAAGAACATGTTGGTCGCAGAATCAACCTGTCGCAGGTTGAAGTAAAACTGTCCACACCTTTGTCAAGGATTAGAGTCTTGCAGTTATAAAAGAGGTTTTCACCTCGACCTCCAGTGAATCCAGGGTTAGAGTAACGCACTTCGATCGTCTCACAGGTAATGGTGCAAGGTGGGTTGTTGTGACCCAAAGATTCTGTGGAGCAAGGAAAAACAGACTCATAGTCATCAAGATGTTCAGGGTTACCAGCTAGAGACATGCTGTCAATAACCACATGCTTAACATCAGTACCACTGAAGTCCAATGAACGTGACACTTCAGTAATCCACAGTTTCTTGACACCTTTTAATTTAGGCATGGGCTTGACATTAGTCACGCTAACACCAGAAGCAGAAGAAAAACGGTGCATATTGTAAATATGCAAGTGTTCGGGATAGTCCAGGTTAGGATCTTCTGACAATGTTACCAGCTTTAGTTCACCATGACGTGTTTTGTTATAATCGAAGATAGGCACCACATGACTAACTATCACCTCTGCTAGCATGTTGTCTCCGTTGTCTTCGCTCTGGTCCTCCTTATCCTCCTTGTACTTTTCAAAAGCCAAAACAGTATTACCCAGCTTGTTAGGACTAATCTTCAGGTAGCTATTACTGTCGTCAAGCTCGACAGTGTTGATGTTGGGTAAATGCTTAACCATCTCGTCGTAGTTGCCATACTTAACGCGTTCACAAACCTTCAGCAGTTCAGGGTTACACTTATGACGCATCTTCAGTGTTTCTCATCTTTAATGTTTCACAAACTGTCATTTTACTAACTGCAGCCACTATTACTAGAAGATCGTATCTTCGGTGATAACGGAACCATGTTCTAAGTGTGGTAAAAATGATAAGGTTTTACTTCCACTAAACAGTACACCGTCATAATAATGGCCAAGGCACAAGACTATGTTATCTTGAAACTGGAGCTCAATAAGGATAAAATGAGGGAAGCTGGTTTACAGGTAACACTGTCAAACGAGCGTGTGGTTTTGGAAGTACAGCTTAAAAAGGAGAAGTTGAAGGAGTCTGGCTTGTACTCAGCAATGTTAAGTAGCTATGATGATGGTGGCAGCTGTTACCCTGTAAGACCAGAGAACAAGATAGATCAGTTATTGACGCTGCCATTGTCGTTGCCGACACCACCTACTGTACCATGCGAAGTTATGCTTGATTATCTCGCTGTCATTGGTACTAGCAAGCAAGCAGACCACATCAAGGCCTGTCTCAAGGCCTGCTCCCTGTTGGATGATCGAAGGTACCTTGAAGTCTGCGTTAGTCGTTTACTGACCAGCTTCAACTCTTGCAAAGGGGTGTTGGACGAGATCGCTGATCATCATCTGGAAGATATTCTGTTGTTGCTTCCCAAAGATCTGTGGCCTGACAGATTTCAAGACTCTGACAAGTTGTTGGCTAAGTGGTTACGTAAGCACTATTATAATCTATCTGGTGATAGTTACGTGCAGTTCACCGTTGATAATCGCGTCTACACGTACCTCTTCATTCATGTGACTGGAGATGATGATCTCATCTATGTAGTCTCTAATGTGACTAAAGATAGGCTTGACAAGAAGCTCTATGTCGAGTCAACTTACGACAATGAGTACAAATTTCTTTATGATACCCTTGGTGCTGACTGTGTTCCCAGAAGTAAGAAAATAGCTACATTGCTGTCTTCCTCCTCCTCCTTCTATTCCTCTTCCTCTTCCTCTTCCTCCTCTAAAGGAAGAGGAGGAGGAGAAGGAGGAAAAGAAGATAGTGACGAACAGGTGTTCAACGTTCGAGACATGTGCTGGGATCGTAACAAAGAACTTAGAGTTAGTGAATTACACTGTAAACAAGTGGCTGGTTACAAAGTTAAGGAAGTCGAACAGGTGTGGTACTGCAACTCTGATCATGGCTGGTTGTATTGTCATAAACAACTAGGTCCAGTACTGGATGTGGTGTCTAAGGTGGAGTATTACAGCAAAGGATACCATAGTGATAACACTCCTGATAAGGTTGTACGTGAAGAACTGTTCAAGATTGATGGTAGCATAGAGGTGCTAGTATCAGTGGGTACAGTAGACCAAATGACATGTGACAAATTTCGACCTACTAAGTCGACAACCACTCTTATTCCTAAGCCTAATCTCTTTGACGATCCCTTGTTCATGGCTATCGTGACAAAGGTCAAGGTTGAATATGTGAGTAATGACAATCATCAGTATGATGATGAGTATGAGTACTACAACAGTGGCAGAGTGTACGTAAAGGACACCGAGACTGCTGAGTATATCTATTCAGACCAGGACCAGGCTCCATTACAGGTGGTATTTATTAAATCTCTTGAAACTAGTAAGCGCAACTCTGGTCTTAAAGCTGTGTACTATTATCACAGCTATGTGACTGATGCTAATGGTGACAACACTCTACAGCAAAGGGTCAAAAAGTTTGTCTACTACAACAAGTACAACAACAGAGATACCAAACTCTTCGAAGAGCACGATAACATCGGCATTGACTTGCGCCTTGATCTTTGGCTCTAAATTAACATGATGCCGATGATGATGATGATGGTCGTGAAGAAGGTAGGGATAACGAGGATAGGAACAATCGGCTAGGGACGGGAACAATCGGCTAGGGACGGTTAAGCTGTTAGGTTTGAGACCTAACAGTATTACTGGAACATAGTCAGTCCTCCCTATTACAACTTACACCTTAACACACTAGGTAACCTAGTGTAAAATTACTCATAATCGAAAGGAACTAGTCTTGGTCGTGATATAAATTACTTTTTGGTAATAATAAGTTCATTTCATACCCTCAAGCCGATAGCTGTTCTGACGGTAAGTAGTACAAACAACTTTGTTTACACCTCCACCAGATTATAATTCCTCTAGTTTACAGGTTGAACTGTTAGTAGTTACAATATAGCTCCAACATTTGCGATTATGAGGTTATACCACAAGATAGAGATTAGAGTATACTTAAATCACTCTATTATGTGTCGTCACAGATCTTGCTACTTATTATAGGAAGTTGCGTGTTATAAGCTATTCTGAACACTTCAAAGCTGTTGAAGTCATTAGTGTGGTTAGCGAGTTCATCAAAGTTGACAATTATAATGTGACTTTTATCGTCATATCATCAGCAGCAGCAAAAAAGACTGTGATGGATAACAATGACAATGTTAATGATACAAGGGTTATAATACGCGCTGTAGCAGCAGGCGATGTTGAGTACTTGCAAACTAGACAGTTTGATCCTAATCTCCTCGACAAATACGACGTTCCTATACTACATGTTGCCATTGAAGCCAACAAAAAGGAGGTCGTTGATCTACTTGTCAATAGAGTTGGTATTGATTTAACACTGCCAGAACCTGAGTATGGTAATACGCCACTAATGACGGCGGCAGCCTACGCTTCGGCACATGGTGATTTCGACAATTTTTGGTTATTGTTGTCACGACCACAAGCTGCTAACACCTTACAGAATTTCAACATCTTCGATCGTGACGTTGTGGATATCTTGTCTGTCTACCAACACCACGACGTAATTAGGTATCTGTATGAACACTTTCCTACTCAAATGCATCCTGTACACAACCTGTTGGAGACTTTTTGTTCGACACCTGAGTTCGATGTTCTCATCGACTTTTTTCTGAACATGGCCAAGAGAAAGTCTCCAACAGACTTTGCCGATGGTCAATGTCTTATAGAACTATGCGGTTTGCAGCTTGAACAGGCAACACAAGAGGCGCAAAAGGAGAAAGAAAGAAATAGTGTTATGAGGGTCTTCAATTGTGTAGTCGAGCACACAACTAATCTTAATGCTGTTGATAATAAAGGTTTGACAGCCATCAACTACTGCGCTATCGAAAACAACATCACGTGCTTCAAGAAGCTGCTGTTGACCGGTGAGATCGTGATAAGTCAACATCGTTTGTTGTATCGAGTACAGTCAGAAACCATGAAGTTGCTCATCTCTCAGTACTTCGATGACAAGGAACAGTGTTTGGCCAGATGGAGAAAGGAGTTAGATATCAAACGTAGTAACGCTGCTGACCTATATGCTGTCTATATGCACTATTATCGCTGTCGCTGTTACTTTCAGCAACAACAGCATCATCATCATCAACGCTGTGACTACAGCAGTGACGGTGATGACAAGATTGTTCGTTTCTTCAGGATCCTTACTAGACTTAACGACGACAGTAGACAAATATTATGCTTGAGATCCTGTGGTAGTACGAAGGAAATCATACCGGAATACTACATCAGAATTGCACACCAAGACTTGTTGAGTAAGATTTCCTAGGTGACTCCTTCTCCTTCTTCATCATAACCTAAGATTACTACTTCTCTAACTGATGATACAGGAGTTATAAATGAGGGACGTACTTATGTCACAACTTAAGGTTGTGATATTATTACTACTACAACAGCTATTGTTATTACCAGTAGTACTACTGGTCTTAGGGTAACTCTTTGTTCTGACTTCGATACTTGTGTTCATATCCTGGCCTTAGGCATCCGTGAGTAAACTTCAACAAACTTAATGTTCGAGGCTTTGTGTTGTTATATAGTATAACAACGATGAGTAGGTTACTGACACTCTATGTAGTATAGTTAACTTGAATAGTGTTACCCTTATTACTAGTGGTGAATAACTCAAACTTACCATGTATTGCGACACTACACTTATATATATATATGTGTATATTGGTGGTTGAGAGTAAATGTTACTTACCTATAGGTTTGTTAACTGCCAAACAACTGTCACCTCAGATGACAGTAAGTATGTTATGCGTTTGTGTCTCAGCCTACCAACAGACGCTTAACAGCGAAGACAGAAGTAGCAATAAAAGATACTGCGATAACGAACTTTTGTTGAAGTTCGCAGCGTTGTCTAACCTTTTCTCTATTATCTCATCGTCATACTACCCTTATAGTAACTCTTGTTCCTGCTGCCGTAGTCCTAGTCACCACGATGGAAGAAGTGCACAGAATGATAAAGATTACTGTAGCTAGAAAGATTGCCGGTGAAACTAGATAGCGCTAGCAGACAGGTCATCTTAACATCTGTCATATAACAGTTATAACATGATGATGATTATTGTTGGAACAACAAAATATCGAACATTGTCTGCTTACTAACCGTTTGATCATCACTGTTAGTGAACATGTCGAGGTAGTAACAGAAGACAATCTCCTTCGGCTTTTGTGAACTTGACTGTACTGCTTCTTTCCACATTAGCATTATCTCTCTGACTGGATGCGAGAAAGCACCACAACCCCACAGTCCCGTGACCAAAACATCACTATCTTTGCAAGCGTTAATCACCAAAATCATTCTCTTTAACATACGGTCTCTGTCATTAACATCCACATACTTATTGTCTTTCACTCTCGGTCGAAACAATGCTGGTGCAGTAACCACATCTGCGTGGTACCAATCAGTCTCTGGTAAAACCACAGGTCTCTCACTATAGTTAGTCCATGACTTCATTCGCTCAGCATAAAATAGTATGTTTTTACTGTATAGACACGAGTGAGAGTCGTCATTCTTGCAAATAGGATACAAGTCCTGGTGCAACCAAACTCTTAACTTGTTCTTTCTTATTACAAAGGACGAACGCAGAAGTTGTTCTTCTTGAGTATTAGTCATGAAATAATGATCACCGTGTCTGTT
>Ga0302315_10002808_pt1 | contig 16176 bp, 15 predicted proteins | sample III_Palsa_N3_1_FD_200532 | JGI IMG/M metagenome (GOLD analysis project Ga0302315, IMG submission 200532) | Peat permafrost microbial communities from Stordalen Mire near Abisko, Sweden - III_Palsa_N3_1 | ecosystem: Environmental > Terrestrial > Soil > Palsa > Peat permafrost | place: Sweden... | reverse complement strand
GGCAAAACTCAATTATCTGGTAGCCGGTGATAACATGGGGCCATCAAAACTGGAGAAAGCTCAAAAGCTTAATATCCCCCTCATCAGCGATGATGAACTATTGGGCATGCTAAAATAAACTTCTGATTAAATTATAATTATTACTAAAATATTAGCATTTAAATGCTAATATTAAATCAATTATTGCTATTTTTAATAAATAATTGCAAAAACGTTATTATTTTAAAAACATTTAGCAAGCTCATATGTTTATATGGCTATTGAGTTAATTTTTATAAAAAATCTGTTAATATGAGTAATTACTTACCAATTCAACCGCTAATACATTGTGAGCCATGTAAAGACTGTGGGGCCAGGCCGGTTGTTGAACAAATTAAAGACCAATTTATTGTTAGGTGCCCGGATAATAAAAAGCATTATAAAACTAAAGCCGGCCTTTTTGACATTGCAGACTGGAACTTGAAAAACAAGGTGCAAACATCATTAGGTAGCCCTGTAGTTACACAAAAGGCATCGTGAAACAATTGATGTAAAAACATCAGCATAAAAAGCGGAGAAAATATTAAGCACATTTTCTCCGCTTTTTATTTATGGGGGGCAGAACATTCACAAATCCTTTGTTAAAATAGCACCCTTTAACCGCCTGCTATAAATAAATTGAACTATTTTATGCCTAAAATCTTCAAAATCCTATCTTAGCATCCTTTTAAGTATTAAGATGAACAAATTTTACGGAACTGGGGTAGCTATTGTAACCCCTTTTCAGGCAGACGGGCAGGTTGATTACAACGGACTGAAAAACCTGTTAAATTATTTGATTGAGGGCGGGGTGGAATACCTTGTATCATTAGGGACAACCGGCGAGAACGCCACATTGAACGAAGAAGAGAAGAAGAAGATATTTGCTTATACCGCCGAGGTTGTTGCGGGGCGTGTAAGCCTGATTGCAGGCATTGCCAGTAATAACACTGCCGATGTTGTTAACCAGATAAAGCAATTTAACATCACTGGCTATGATGCTATATTATCGGCCAGCCCGGCCTATAATAAGCCAACGCAGGAAGGTATTTATCAGCATTATAAGGCCATAGCCGAAAGCGCGCCGCTGCCGGTAATATTATATAACGTGCCGGGGCGTACCGCCAGCAACATCAGCGCAGAAACAACCGTAAGGTTGGCTAAGGATTTTAAAAACATCATCGGCATAAAAGAAGCATCGGGAAACTTCGACCAGATCAATGAGATTATGCGCGATAAGCCGGAAAGTTTCCTGGTAATATCAGGAGATGACCCGGTTAGCCTGCCCATGATTGCCCTGGGGGCTGTTGGGGTTATTTCGGTTGTAGGCAATGCTTTGCCGCGCCAGTTTTCGGCCATGATACGCCTTTGCCTTAAAGGCGATTTTGCAGCTGCCACTAAAGCACATTTACAGTTTATTGATTTTACCCGCTTAGTGTTTATTGAAGGCAGCCCTGCCGGGGTTAAAACAGCTTTGAAACATTTAGGCATTTGCGGCGATACGGTGCGCCTGCCACTGGTGCAGGTGAGCGGTGCCACGGCAAATAAAATTATAACGCAAACGCAAAACATAACGCAATAAAAAAACCGGCTGGGTTCCAGCCGGTTTTTTTATTTGACAAAGTAAAAAATCTTTTAAGTGCAGGAGATCTATTTTTTGTTTTTAGATTCCTGAACTTCCAGCCTGATAGCTTGTGCTAAATTTTTAAGGTCCTGCATTCCTTTACGAACACGGGTTCCGGCAGCACTGTTGCCTTTTGTGTAAAACTTATCAGCATCGGCTTCCAATGATGCAACAAGCTCTTTTACTTCAGTAAATTTTTTCATGTGAGATACTCCTTTTTAATAATGAGGTTTATTGTTTAACTAAGCTAATCTAAAAATCTTTTTATTAAAAAAAAACTTTCGTGAAAAAAAAATACTGCCTTTAAAGCGGTTTAGCTCAACATTATCAGGCAAATAGTGGTATTATTTACATTATTTCAATATATTAAATACTAAATTATATATAATATAAAAAAAAGCAATACTTAATAAATTTAATACTAAATGATATTTAATGCAATTATTAAAATATCTGGTAGAAATGGCTATAAATCCGTTAATAAAAAGCCCTTTGTTTATATAAGGTTAATATTAAAGTGCATAATATTCAACAGAATCAGCTTAGTAAACCGGGATAATATTGATGTATTTTAATAAGCAATTCGCCAAACAAAGTATTGGCCCAGGCAAACCATTTCCGGGTGAAATCGGTTGCATTATCCTTATTGAACGACTCGTGCATAAAGCCTGTACCAGCGTGCGTGGTTTTAAGCCATTTTAAACAGAGGGCAATTTCGTTAATATCGGTAGCTGTAAGCGCACGCATAATAATACCCATGGGCCATATATAGTTGATGCCTACATGCGGGCCGCCAATACCTTCGGCTGCGCTGCCCTTAAAAAAATAAGGGTTGGCTGTGCTTAAAATCATGCGCCGTGTATTTTGATAAACGGGGTCGTGTACCGATATGGCATCCAAATAAGGCAGGGCCAGTAAGCTTGGCACATTGGCATCATCCATAAACAATTGATTACCGTATCCGTCAACCTCGTAGGCTAATACTTTACCGTGTACCGGGTGCTGGGCGGTTGCATATTTTTGTAAGGCGGCATGTACTTCGGCCGATAGGTTGCGGCATTCATTAGCGGTAATATCATCCTTACTTATACTGCTGAATAGCTGAGCCAATTGGTTTAAGCTTACCACAGCAAAATAATTAGACGGCACCAGGAAAGGGAAAATAGTACTATCATCCGACGGGCGGAACACGGAGCATATCAAACCAACGGGTTTAACGGGGTTACCATAGCCGCCATTGGGGGCGGTATCGCTGGCTATTTCTGTTTTTCGCTGGAAATGATAAGGGCCATTATCGTGCTTGCGCTGTTGTTGTTTAAATGTTTGCACTATCAGTTTGGCCGCCTTTTGCCAATCATCATCAAAAAAACTGCTGTCGCCGCTTATCTTCCAATAGTTATAAGCTAAACGTATGGGGTAGCATAGCGAGTCAACCTCCCATTTGCGTTCGTGCAATTCGGGTTTCATAGTGGTATCATCCGTATCCCATTCGCTGCCAGTGGGGCCAAAATTGAAAGCATTGGCATAAGGATCGATCAGTACACATTTAGCCTGGCGGTTGATTACACCTAATATGAGCTTTTTAAGGGCTGCATCTTTATTGATCAAGGGCAGATAAGGCCAAACCTGTGCTGATGAATCGCGCATCCACATGGCGTTTATATCGCCGGTAATTACAAAGGTATCGGGGCGGCCGTTGCTTTCTGAATAATTGACCGTAGTATCTAAGGTGTTGGGGTAACAATTCTCGAATAGCCAAGCGAGTTCAGGGTCTTTAATAGCGGCTTTTATCAGCCTTATCTTTTCTTCGACGGCCTGGCTGGTAAACTTACGGTCGGTTAATTTTGGGCGGTTACTGATAAACTGTGCAGGTTTTCCGGTAAACCAACTGGGTTTTAAGCCCATGCCTAATCCTGCTGTAGTAACTCCGTTAAGTTTTATAAAATGCCTGCGCGATATCATTAGTAAATTGGTTTGCTATAAAAATAGAAAAGCCTTTGGGATATCCAAAGGCTTCACCATTATTCAGGGCAAATGCATTAAAATTAGCTTTAGGTTAAACTATACTTTTCTAAGCCTCAGCGAGAATTTGCTGCATAAATTACAATCCTTACCCTTATTTATCAGCAGTTAAACTACCGGCACATTATCTTTTTTGTAATGCCCTGTTTTTAGCTTCTCGCCCATTTCGGTATAAGCATCAAGCGTGCGTTGTACATCTTCCAGGCTGTGCGCAGCGGTAGGGATCAACCTTAGCAGGATAATACCTCTTGGTATAACCGGGTATATCACTATGGAGCAGAATATACCGTAATTTTCGCGCAAATCGCGGGTGAGGGCGGTCGCTTCGTACAAATCGCCTTTTAAAATTACAGGGGTTACCATACTATTGGTTACGCCTATATCAAAGCCGCGCTCCTTTAAGCCTGCCTGCAATGTTTTGGCAACTTGCCATAGTTTTTCGCGCAGTTCCGGTTTCGACTTTAACAGTTCAAAGCGTTTTTTCAGGCCGATAACCATTGGCATTGGCAAAGCTTTGGCAAATGTTTGCGAACGCATATTATAACGCAGGTACTCAATAATATTGGTATCTGCCGCTACAAAACCACCTATGCCTGCCATTGATTTGGCGAAGGTGCCGAAATAAACATCAATATCATCAATGCAATCCTGTTCTTCGTGCGTGCCTGCGCCGGTTTTGCCCATGGTACCAAAACCATGTGCATCATCAACCAGTAAACGGAAATTAAATTTATTTTTAAGTGCGCTTATTTCTTTCAATTTGCCCTGTGCGCCCGACATGCCGAAAACACCTTCGGTTATCAGCAATATGCCGCCGCCGCTTTGTTGGGTTAGTTTAGTGGCACGCTCCAGTTGCTTTTCGCAGCTTTCCATATCGTTATGCTGATATACAAACCGCTTGCCCATATGCATACGTAAACCATCAATGATACAAGCATGCGATTCGGCATCATACACGATCACATCGTTACGGTCAACCAATGCATCGATGATGGATATCATGCCCTGATAACCATAATTTAATAAATAAGCAGATTGCTTGCCCACAAAAGCGGCGAGGTTATTTTCCAGTTCTTCATGATGTATGGAATTGCCCGACATCATACGTGCACCCATCGGGTAGGCTAAACCATAATCGGCTGCTGCTGTAGCATCAGCTGCGCGTACTTCGGGGTGATTAGCCAGGCCGAGATAGTTATTGAGGCTCCAAACCAGGTGTTCTTTGCCGTTAAACATCATGTGCGGGCCTATTTCGCCTTCTAATTTAGGGTAAGAGAAATATCCGTGCGACCATTTTTGATGCTGGCCTATCGGGCCGCCCATGCTCTTGAGTATCTTGTCAAATAAATCCAAAATGGTATCTTTTACTTGTTGTTATAAAATACAAATATAGCCGTTTCGGCAGGCTTAACAAATGCCGCTAACGTAAAAAAGCCTTTGCTGTTACACAAAAGCTTATATATACAGGTCTAAACTAATCAGTCAACATTATCATGCAGGAACGAGTTATTGTTCCTGATCTCCACTTTACCATCACTATCGGGCAATAAAGAGAAACGGGATACCTGGCTCTCGTCGGATGCCGGGGTTTCCTGCAAGGCTATCTCCTTACGCTTGTAAGCAGGCACATTTTCCATTTCCTGGATATTGCCGTTACGCAGTTTCATGCTCAGATCCTTAAGGCGCATAATACGCTCGCGCGATTTACGCAGTTGCTCCTCCATTGTTTCTTCTGTTTTATTATCATCAGCACCAACAATTGGTTCGGGCTCCGGCTCAGGTAATATTTCCTGCTTAACGGGTTCAAAATTCATTACCGGTTCGGCTATCCTGAACGTAAACTCTGTGGTTTCAGGCTCTGCGGGGGCAGGCTCTTCATCCATCAGGTTATGCTTAACAATGGTTGAAGTATCTTCCGTACGTGCAAAAGGTCGAACAAGCCTGTTTGTGCCTGCTTTGGGGCTTCCCTATGCTTCATGTAAGGCTCAGCAACTGCATTTTCCTTAACATGATTTACAAATTCGTTCACTACGGGCTTAACCAGTGGTGCGCTCTCGGGAATAAGCATCGAAACTATCTTTTTACTGCTGTATTCTTTTTCGCGCTCATCTTTGGTTTGGAAACCGGTGGCGATGATAGTTACCGATATTTTATCGCCTAAATTTTCATCAATACAGTTACCCCATATCAAATCGGCAGCTAAACCAGCTTCCTCCTGTATGTAATCGGTAATGATGCTTACCTCGTCCATGGTTACTTCTTTGCTGCCCGAACTAATGTTGAGCAAAATGTAACGTGCGCCTTCAATCTCGTTATCTTTCAGCAATGGCGATGACAATGCACCTTCAACTGCCTTCAATGCACGGTTTTCGCCTTCGGCGGATGAACTGCCCATGATGGATACACCGCTATCCTTCATTACGGTGCGCACGTCCTTAAAGTCAACGTTGATATAGCCCGGCAAGGTGATTATTTCGGCAATGCCTTTGGCGGCAGTCGTTAAAATATTATCGGCCTGTGCAAATGCGGAACCTAAGGTAAGGTTACCAAATATCTGCCTCACCCTATCATTTGATATCACCAAAAATGAATCGACATATTTTTTTAGCTCCTCCATACCGGCATCGGCCTGCATTTTACGGCGTTTACCCTCGAACGAGAACGGGGTTGTAAAAATGCCTACGGTTAATATATCCATTTCGCGGGCGGCTTTGGCAATAATGGGGCTTGCACCTGTGCCGGTACCACCACCCATGCCTGCCGTAATGAAAAGCATTTTGGTGTTGGAGCCCAACATCTGTTTTATATCTTCAATATTTTCGATGGCCGAGTTTTTACCTACTTCGGGGATGGAGCCTGCGCCCATGCCTTCGGTTAAACTGGCGCCTAATTGCACCTTGTTGGGTATAGGGCTTAACTCCAATGCCTGGGCATCGGTATTGCAAATAATAAAGTCTACACCGGTAATCCCCTGCTTGTACATATGGTTTACCGCATTACCACCACCACCGCCAACACCAATTACTTTGATGATGGACGATTTTTCTTTTAACATCTCAAACTGCATAATCTTATTTTTCAGTTATATATGACCTGACGAATACTTAGTTCTCTCTATTGTAATAATATGACTTTTTCCACAGCCTTTTTCCACATTTGTCAATATGTGGAAAAGTTGCTTTTTGTGAAGAATTATTTCAAAAAGTCCTCATCTTTAATATCATCCTTGATATAAACCTTAAGCCTATCCAGCAGGCCGAGCCTTTTAATTGGCTGTGGTTTTACGGTTTCCTTTTTAACATCGGCCAATGGCGGTACTATGCCATCGTACTCCATTTTCTGGATGCCTTTAATAAGCAGGCCTATACCAGTAGCAAAAGTGGGGCTTTGCAGTTCCTCATAAATGTTTTTTGGCAGTTCTTCATTTTTTGCGAGGTGCTCGTTAGGGTAACCCACGCGGCAATCAAGCCCGGTTACAAATTCAACCAGTTGCGTTAAATGTTTTAATTGCGCACCACCGCCGGTTATCACAATGCCTGCAATGAGTTTCTTTTCGTAGCCGGAGGTTTTTATTTCGTAATACACATGCTCAACAATTTCCTCCATACGTGCCTGGATAACAAAAGCCAGGTTTTTAACTGATATTTCTTTGGGTTCGCGGCCACGTAAACCGGGTACACACACAATCTCATTTTCTTTATTTTCTTCGGCCAGGGCCGATCCGAAACGCACTTTTAACTGCTCGGCTATATTGCGCATTACGGAGCAACCTTCGCGGATATCTTCGGTTATGCTGTTACCGCCAAACGGGATAACGGCTGTATGGCGGATAATGCCTTCATGAAAAATAGCTACGTCGGTAGTACCACCGCCCACATCAACCAGTACCACACCTGCTTCTTTTTCCTCATCGCTCAGCACAGATTCTGACGATGCCAAAGGCTCCAGTATCAGTTCGGAACTTTCCAGGTTTGCTTTATTTACACATTTCACTATATTTTTTATAGCAGTAACCTGGCCCGATATGATATGGAAGTTAGCTTCCAACCGTACGCCTGCCATGCCGATAGGGTCTTTGATGCCCGGTTCGCTATCCACGGTAAACTCCTGCGGCAGTACGTGGATGATTTCCTCGCCCGGAGGCATTACCAGGTTGTACATATCCTCGATGAGTTTATCAATATCCTTGCGGCCTATTTCGGTATTGAGGTCGCGGCGGGTTATCAGGCCGCGATGTTGCAGGCTTTTGATGTGCTGCCCGGCTATGCCCACGTTTACCACGCGTATTTCCACGTTGGATTGCGTACCGGCTATATCAACCGCCTGCATAATCCCCTGAACTGTTTTATCGATATTGGAAACCACACCGCGCGTAACACCCGCCGACTCCGCTTTGCCAATGCCTAATACTTCTATCTTCCCGTTTTTACTACGGCGGCCAACAATAGCACATATTTTTGTAGTTCCGATGTCCAACCCTACAACAATTGGCGAACTTTTTTCGTGTGTTAAAATTTTGTCCATATTCTATTTTATTTGAGATGTGTCTTTAATTGATTTGGCTGAATCGGGCTTAATACCATTCTTTGCGTTTATTGAATCCTGTTTTGTCATTTGGTTTTTTACCCCAATTACCTGGTTGGCATATTTTATATTAATTTCTTTATAAGCGCCCCAGCCCACCTGCGGCAGCGCTTTTTTGTAAAAAATATACAGGTTATGAAATTTGGTATCGAGCGAATCGGCATCGCCCAATAATATGCGCTGGTTGCCTACGCGGGGTATCAGTTCAATTTCATGATCCTGGGTTACATATATCTGGGCTATCTGCGCATCCCATAACGAATCCTTGCGGATGTAATCGGCCGTTTTATATACTTCGGCCGCTATTTGGGTGTGCAGTGTATCTACTTTACCGGTAAATGGCTCGTCGATATAACCGTTAGCGGCCAGCACACGGGCGGTAAAGTTATCAGACAGTGGCGTTTTATAGCCATGCTCATCTACATAAAAGTCCTGATCCCACTGGTTCATAATACGCAGGATGGGTTGGCGCTGGGTAATCTCGACCATTATAATACCATCCATATCGGTATAAACCTTTGCCGATGCAATAAAGGGGTTAGCCTTTAACTTGCTTTCGAGCAGTTGGATGTTAATATCGCCAATGCGGCGGCCTATTAGCGAATGATCTTTTACCTGCAATATATTGTCGATCTCTTTTTTATCAATAAAATACTGGTTACCGGGTATATACACCTTTACATCGCGGCAAACCACTTCCGATTTTTTTATTTCGATGAAACTCATGAGCACAACCAAACCGCTTAAGCTGGCAGCCCAGCAAAAACCGATGAGTATGTACATCCAAATGCGTTTCTTAAACATTAGTTAGAGCGTTTTTTAATGGTGCAATTAATGTATCAATATCGCCTGCGCCTACGGTTAGCAATAGTGCGGGTTGTTCATTCTTTATGGCATCAACTGCCGCTTGTTTGCCCAGCAGGCGTTTGTTTTGCAATTTCATGCGGCGCAGTACCATATCGGAATTTACGCCTTCGATGGGCAGTTCGCGCGCAGGGTAAATATCCAACAGGATGAGTTCGTCGGTCATATCCAGTACTTCGGCAAAGCCATCGGCAAAATCGCGGGTACGGGTGTATAAATGCGGCTGAAAAATGGTTACGAGCTTTTTATCAGGGTATAATTTTTTAACTGAATTGATAGTAGCCCTCAACTCTTCGGGATGGTGCGCATAATCATCGATATAAATATGTTCCGGCGTTTTTACAATGTACTCGAAGCGCCGTTTTACCCCGCGAAACGATTCCAATGCGCTTTTTATAGCAGCAGTTGGTACTTTTAAGCGTAATGCAGCTTCGATGGCGGCCACGGCATTTTCCACGTTATGAAAACCGGGGATACCTAATTCGATATTTTTTATATCGGTGTCCTTATTCCTGAAATCGAAATAGAAACTGCCGTTTTCGATACGGATATTTAATGCGATGGCATCGGCCGGCTCATGGATGCTGTAGGTGTAACCGGTATTTAAATCCAACCCTTGTTTATGCACCAACACGCCGCCCGGTTTAATCTGCGAGGCAAACATTTTAAACGAATCGGTTAAACGCGCGTGATCGCCGTAGATATCCAGGTGATCGGCATCCATCGAGGTGATAATGGCAACATCGGGATAAAGGGTAAGGAACGAGCGGTCGTACTCATCAGCCTCTACCACTACCACATTGTTTTTACCATACAGCACATTGGTGCCATAATTTGAAGCTATACCACCCAGAAAAGCTGAGCAATCCACACCGGAAGCCTTTAAAATATGGGCCACCATGGTTGATGTGGTGGTTTTGCCATGCGTACCGGCAACAGCCACGGTAAACTTACTTTTACTGATCAATCCTAACACCTGCGAACGTTTATACAGCTCGAACCCTTTTGAACTGAAATAGTTAACTATCTGCGAGTTTTTTGGGATGGCGGGGGTATAAATAATCAAGGTGCCTTCGTCGGGCGCGTTAAAGCTTAGGGGTATCCAATCGGCCCGGTCTTCAAAAATGATCTGCATACCTTCGTTATGCAGTTCGGTAGTTAAATCGGTGGATGTTTTATCGTAACCGCACACAATACAACCTAAATGACAGAAATAGCGTGCCAGGCCGCTCATGCCTATGCCGCCTATGCCTATCAAATAAACCCGTTGTATATTGTTCAGTTCCATATTATTTTGATTTCACCGATTGTTTTTTGATTTCACCGATTAAATTTTTCAAAAAAACCGCTCTCCGTATAAAAAACGGAGAGCAGGTTAAGATTAATTATTAATTGTTATTCTCATAACTTCTTTCGCAATCACTTCATCGGCATTTGGCAGGGCCAGTTTGCCAATGTTTTCGCTTAATATTTTTTGTTTGCCCTTATCCTTTAAAAGTTCAAGGGCTTTATCAATCAGTTTATCTTCTGCATCCCTGTCGGCTATGAAAATAGCCGCATTATCATGCACCAGCGCTAAAGCATTTTTAGTTTGATGATCTTCGGCCACATTTGGCGAAGGCACCAGTATTACCGGCTTTTTTATCACGCACAGCTCGGCAATAGTACCTGCGCCCGCCCTTGAAATAATGACATCGGCAGCGGCATAAGCCAGATCCATCCGGTTCACAAATTCCATAATGCGGATATTGGGGTGATAATCTTCGCCCAGTTTCTCCATTATGCTTTTATAATAAAACTTGCCGGTTTGCCATACCAGTTGCACATCGGCAGCAATAATTTTATCCAGCCCGTTAAGCACACTATTATTCAGCGTGCGCGCACCCAAACTACCGCCTGTTACCAGTATAGTTTTTTTGCCGTTTTCGAGTTTGAGCAGTTCAAGTGCTTGCAGGTGTTTGCCCGCAATGTCAACGGATTCCCTGCGGATTGGATTGCCTGTTTTTATCAACTTATTAACAGGGAAAAACTGCTGCATGCCATCATAGGCCACACATATTTTGCTTGCCTTTTTTCCAAGCCATTTATTGGTAATACCCGCATAGGAGTTTTGCTCCTGTATGAGGTACGGAATACCTTTTATTGATGCCGCGTATAACAAAGGCCCTGAGGCATACCCGCCAACACCAACGGCGGCATCGGGCTTAAAGTCTTTAATGATCTTTAATGATTTGCGTACACTATTGATGAGCTTGACAGGCACCTGCAGGTTTTTCATTATTGAATTACGCTGGATACCCTGTATATCTAACCCTATAATTTTATAACCTGCGGCGGGCACCTTATCCATTTCCATACGGCCGTTGGCGCCAACAAATAATATTTCGGTTGATGGGTCGAGCTTTTTTAAGGCATTGGCAATAGCAATAGCCGGGAAAATATGCCCCCCTGTGCCACCACCAGAGATGATGACACGTCGCCCCCCAGCACCCTGAAAGGGGAGTTTTTGATTGGCTGCTTTGCTTTTTTCCTTTGACATATTGCTTTTTCGCCTCACCCTAAATCCCTCTCCAAGGGAGAGGGACTTTGATTGTCCTGTTTTTCTTTTTGACTTTTTGACTTTCGCCTTACTCTAAATCCCTCTCCAAAGGAGAGGGACTTTGATTGTCCTGTGTGTTTTGCCTTTTATATTTAATCATTCTTCGCTTGCAGCGGAGAATGGTTTGTTTTATTTTTTCGTTCCCTCTTCAGGGGGTTAGGGGCTACCCTAAATCCATAGCCAACCTTTGCTTCCTTGCTCCCCCTTCAGGGGGTTGGGGGGCTTCTGCTTCTTCCCTTATCTCCCCTACTACTACTTTTTTGGGTTCATCATTATCCCTGCTAACTGATAGTATAATACCGAATGCTATGCTCGTAAACAATATGGATGTACCGCCCATACTTACAAATGGCAGCGGCACACCAGTTACAGGGCCTAAACCTACTGCAACCGCCATGTTGGCAAATGCCTGTATGGTTAAGCTGAAGCTTAAGCCGGCTGCTAATAGGGTGCCAAAGGCTTTTGGCGCTTTGGTGGCAATTTTTATGCACCTATACAGCAAAAACAGGTAAATAGCTATCAGGGCGAAGCCGCCAACCAGGCCGTATTCCTCAACAATAATGGCATATATCTCGTCCGAATAGGCTTCGGGCAGGTAATTGATCTCGCTGCTTTGGCCGGGGCCTTTGCCTAATATGCCGCCTGTAGCGATGGCTATTTTAGCATGATCGGCCTGAAATGATTTATCCGGATTGGCTTTTTCGGGATGCATAAAGGTATTTATACGCGCCATGTACACATGCCTGCGGGGGCCGAGCATTACAACAGCGGCTAACAAAAACGCACCTGCCAAACAAGTAACAGCTATTTGTTTTACGCTGATACGGCCCATTATCAACAACAAAATACTTACGCCAAACAACATCAGCGCTGTTGATAAGTTGGCCCACGCTATCAGGATAAACACCACGCAAACCGAACCCATTATGGGGATGAAGGATTGCTTTACATCCTTAATGTTTTCCTGCTTACGCGACAATGTGCGCGCCAGGTAGGTAATTAAAGCCAGTTTAGCCAAATCGGAGGTCTGGAAGCTTAAACCCGTACCGGGGATGGCTATCCAGCGGCTGGCTTCGTTTACGTGGCTACCAAATATCAGTGTGTAGATTAGTAACGGAATGGTTATAGCCATCAATATTTTTGAAATACCCTTATACCAGTGATAATCGAGCTTATGGCAAATGTACATCAGCGCCAAACCGGCAACCATCATGGCCACGTGCTTCATCAGAATAGACTCGGCACCAACCCCGCGTTTATACGCCAGCGACCCAATTGCGCTGTACACAGCCAATAAGGAAATAACGCAAAGCAGAATGACTATAAGCCATATCCACCTGTCGCCTTTTGTGTTGTCGAGTATTTTTTTCATTTCTTTGGTATTACACCGATTTGTTTTTGTCCATAGTCGATGGTCCATAGACCATAGTTTCTTTTTCCTTCCATGGTCTATCGACTATCGACCATGGTCTATTTCACAACTCCTTAACTGCCGCCTTAAACTGCCTGCCCCTGTCTTCGTAATTTTTGAACAGGTCGAAACTGGCGCAGGCGGGTGATAGCAATACGGTATCGCCTTTTGTGGCCAGGTGGTATGATACCTGCGCCGCCTCGGCTGCTGATGATGTGTTTACGATGATGTCCACCACATCTTCAAATGCGCGGTGAATACGGTCGTTATCTTTACCCAGGCAAACTATGGCTTTTACCTTTTGCTTTACCAGTTCTTTCAGCATACTGTAATCATTGCCTTTATCCACACCGCCGAGTATCAGTATTACATCGCTGGTCATGCTTTCGAGGGCGTACCATGTTGAGTTAACATTAGTGGCCTTTGAATCATTGATGAAACTGATGCCGGATATTTTACCAACCGACTCCAGCCTATGTTCAATGTTCTTGAAATTACCCATACTCTCCCTTATGGTGCCGTTGCGTAATTCGAGCACTTTTGCTACAATGCCTGATGCCATAGAATTGTAGATGTTGTGCTTGCCCTGCAGGGCTAGTTCTGTAATTGACATTTGAAAATGTTGTTGGTATGTGTTTATGACAATATTGTCCTTATCGAGATATGCTCCCGTTTCAATAGTTTTTTCGATAGAAAATGGCAATTGCTGTGCTGCAATAGCCTGCCCGCCCATAAATTTTACGGTTTCGGGGTCATCGGCACAGTAAATAAAATAATCGGCTTCCGTTTGATTTTGCGTTACGCGGAATTTTGAAGCCGCATAATTTTCAAACTTATAATCGTACCTGTCGAGATGATCGGGGGTGATATTGAGCAGCACGGCTATATCAACCTTAAAATCGTACATATCATCGAGCATAAAACTGCTCAGTTCAAGCGCATAATAGTCGAACTTTTCGGTAGCTACCTGGTAGGCAAAGCTTTTGCCGATGTTGCCAGCCAAACCTACATTCAGCTCTGCACTTTTAAGGATATGATAGGTTAAACTGGTGGTTGTTGTTTTACCGTTCGATCCGGTTATACCAATGATTTTGGCATCAGTGTACCGGCCTGCAAATTCAATTTCTGATATTACGGGTATGCCTTTTTCCTTCAGCTTTTTAACTATCGGTGCCTTATGGGGTATGCCAGGGCTTTTTATTACCTCAACTGCTTTTAATATTTCGGCTTCGGTATGCTGTTTTTCCTCAAATGGTATGTTCCAGTCCTGTAATTGCTTTTTGTAATTATCGGCTATGTTGCCAAAGTCGGACACAAAGACATCGTAACCTTGCTGTTGGGCAAGGTAGGCCGCGCCAACACCGCTTTCGCCTGCGCCGAGAATAGCAAGCCTCACCCCGGCCCTCTCCAAAGGAGAGGGGGTTTGATTGGCTGCTTTGATGTTGTTTGCGCTCATGTTTGTTTTCTATCGTTAGCCTCACCCTAAGTCCCTCTCCTTTGGAGAGGGACTTTGATTGTCCTGGCTTATTTGCTCCACTTGCAGTGGCTTTTTATCTAATCTCTAATTAACTAATCTCTAATCTCTCGCCTATATTCCTCCCCCTTCAGGGGGTTGGGGGGCTTACCTTAATTTCAATGTTACTATTGTTACTATCGCCAGCAGGATACAGATGATCCAGAAGCGGGTAACTATTTTTGCTTCGTGGAAACCTTTCTTTTGGTAATGATGGTGCAATGGGGCCATTAAGAATATGCGGCGGCCTTCGCCGTATTTCTTTTTGGTGTATTTAAACCATGATACCTGCATAATTACCGACAGGTTCTCTATCAAAAATATGCCGCATAGTATCGGCAACATTAGTTCTTTACGTATCATGATAGCGAACACGGCGATGATACCACCAATTGCCAGGCTGCCCGTATCGCCCATAAATACCTGGGCGGGATAGGAGTTATACCATAAAAACCCGACACATGCCCCTACGAAGGCCCCGGCAAAAATTACCAGCTCGCCGGAGTTGGGGATGTACATGATGTTGAGATAATCGGCTATTACCGTGTTGCCCGATACATAGGCCAGTACAGCGAGTGTAATGCCTATAATTGCCGATGTGCCCGTTGCCAGGCCGTCGATACCATCGGTGATATTAGCGCCGTTGGATATAGCGGTGATAATTATTATAACAAAAAACAGGAATACTACCAGCGAATAATGGCTTGGATCGCCACCTAAAAATTTTAATACCTTGCCGTAATCAAACTCATTGTTTTTATAGAACGGCATGGTGGTCCTGGTTGATTTGATGTCCTGCGTGTACACCGGTATCTTGCCTTTTAGGTGGAACAGCACCGGGGCATCGTATATAACCGGTGGTTTTACTTCCTGACGGATTACGATATCGGAATTGAAATACATTGTCCACCCGATGAATATGGCGAGACCAACCTGGCCGGTAATTTTGAACCGTCCGGCTAAGCCTTCTTTATTTTTTTTGAAAACTTTGATATAATCGTCCAAAAAACCGATGCCGCCGAGCCAAACGGTGGTTATGAGCATCATGATGATGTAGATATTACCGAGTTTAGCAAACAATAAGGTAGGTACCAGAATACCGAGGATAATAATTAAACCACCCATAGTTGGTGTACCTGCTTTTTGCATCTGGCCTTCTAAACCTAAATTCCGTACGGTTTCGCCTACCTGTTTGTAGCGCAGGTAATCAATCAGCCTGCGGCCATAAACCGTTGTTACGATCAACGATGTAATTACAGCCATTGCCATGCGGAAGGAGATGTACTGGAACACCCCTACGCCCGGAATACTGTAATTTTTGTTCAAATAATTAAACAGGTAATATAACATCTTTAGCCCCCTCTAAATCTCCCCCGGTAGGGGAGACTTTTTAATTTTTTTATTATTTACTTGCAAGCCCACTATTCCATCAATTTAAACTGGTCTAACAACTCCTCCATGTCATCAAAATGGTTTTTTACGCCATTTATCTCCTGGTATTTTTCGTGTCCTTTGCCGGCAACCAGTATAATATCACCAGG
>Ga0302315_10002806_pt1 | contig 16177 bp, 12 predicted proteins | sample III_Palsa_N3_1_FD_200532 | JGI IMG/M metagenome (GOLD analysis project Ga0302315, IMG submission 200532) | Peat permafrost microbial communities from Stordalen Mire near Abisko, Sweden - III_Palsa_N3_1 | ecosystem: Environmental > Terrestrial > Soil > Palsa > Peat permafrost | place: Sweden... | reverse complement strand
TATTGGTCTTTCTTTTAAATACGGCGGCTTGCTTGTAAACGCTACATTTCTCCAAATATAAAGGCAAATTTTAAAGAAATCGAAATCTTAAAAAAGCTGCAAATATATTCAACTTTCAGTTTCCGCATCTGCACCTCGTGCACCGTAACTTCAGCGAAGAAGCACACCCTCGCATCCGCACATCAATTTCCATTTTCCCCCAAAAATCTCCATCTTTACTTTTCAACCTGCAATTTACTATCGTGAAAAAACTATCCTTTCTCCTGTTGCTGCTGCCCGCGTTTACCCTCGCCCAAAACGCCGACTCCACCTGGTTTGTAAATAACTATACCAAACAAGAAGTTCGGATACCCATGCGCGACGGCATTAAACTGTTTACGTCGGTATATGTGCCGAATGACAAATCTGAAAAACATCCGATACTCATGATGCGCACGCCATACTCTGTCGGTGTATACGGTAAGGGCTATATGCCGCTTTGGCGCTACTATGTGTATATGATGAATTACCTGCGGCGCGGGTACATTATCGTGATTCAGGACATTCGCGGCCGATGGATGAGCGAGGGGACTTTCGAGGTGGTGCGGCCATTCAACCCCGATAAAAAAACAAACAAGGATATCGACGAAGCAAGCGATACCTACGACAGCATCGACTGGCTGGTTAAAAATATCGATGGCAATAACGACAAGGTTGGCGTGGTAGGCATTTCCTTCCCGGGATTTTACGCTACCGAAGCTGCCTTGAGCGGCCACCCCGCGCTTAAGGCAGTTAGTCCGCAGGCCCCGGTGACTGACCGTTTTTTTGGAGACGACGATCACCATAACGGCGTATTGTTCCTGATGGACGCATTCGACTTTCACGTGGGCTACGGATTCAGCCAGCCACGCCCAACACCGACGATGGCGCCTGCAAAAACTTACAATATTCCCGACTACGATAACTATGCCTGGTATTTAAGCATGGGCGCCTTGCCGAATTTTACCAAAGTGACCGGCGACAGCCTGGCCTTTTGGAGCGATATGATGAAGCACCCGAACCTCGACGACTGGTGGAAGGTTCGCGATACGCGGTCGGGTATTAAAAATGTGAAGCCCGCCATGCTGGTGGTTGGCGGCCTGTTTGATGCGGAAGACGGCTACGGCGCGTGGCATACCTACCAGGCGCTGGTAAAGCAAAGTCCGGGTACAGAAAGCAAGTTTGTAATGGGCCCCTGGTACCACGGGCAATGGGCCAGCAAGGATGGTACCCATTTGGGAAATATAAATTTTGGCAGCAATACCGCCGACTGGTATCAACAGCATATCGAGATACCCTGGTTTGACTTTTACCTGCGTGGTGTGGGCTCGCTGGATAGCATCAGTAAAGCAACGATTTTTTTCTCGGGTGAAAACCAATGGAAAACATTTAAACAATGGCCGCCGTCCGATATTACCCCAACTCCTGTTTACCTGGAACCAAACGCTAAACTGGCGTTTTCCGCATCAGCAAATGGCGCAAACTCCTTCGACTCCTATACCAGCGACCCGTCAAAACCGGTACCTTATACAGAAAAGGTACACGTTAACCGTACCCGCGAATATATGACGGACGACCAGCGCTTTGCCGCCCGCCGGCCAGATGTGCTTACTTACGAAACCGATACCCTAACCGATGACCTCACACTTGCCGGTCCGGTAATTGCCGACCTGATGGTGAGCATTTCCAATACCGACGCCGATTTCATCGTGAAGCTGATCGATGTGTTGCCCCCGGATTTAAAGGATAACGCTGCTACAAAATATCCCATGGCGGGGTACCAGATGCTGGTTCGCGCCGAAACCATGCGAGGCCGGTACCGCAACAGCTTTTCAAAACCCGAAGCTTTTGTGCCTGGTAAGCTAACGGAAGTAAAATATACCATGCCCGATGTTGCCCATACCTTTAAAAAAGGCCATCGCATGATGATACAGGTGCAAAGCACCTGGTTCCCGCTTACGGATCGCAACCCGCAGCAATTTGTCGATATTTACCAGGCGAAGGACTCGGATTTCGTGAAAGAAACGATCAACGTCTATCACGATCAGTCAAAAATTATACTACCTGTTTTAAAATGATTAGCCAACCTAAAATAAAACACTCATGCAAAAAATTTACTGCGCTTTACTGCTCCTTTTGCCCTGCTTCGCTTTTTCGCAAAACGCGGATTCCACCTGGCTTGTAAATAACTACACCAAAAAGGAGATCAAGATCGCCATGCGCGATGGTGTGAAACTCTTCGTTTCTGTTTACCAGCCGAAGGACAATTCCGAAAAGCATCCCATCCTGATGGAGCGGAGCCCCTATTCCTGTTATCCTTATGGCGAAAACAATTTCCGGGCGTTTTGGCAGGATCACCTGATCCAATATTTCCGCCGGGGCTATATCATGGTATTAGCGGACGTCCGTGGCCGTTGGATGAGCGAGGGCGAGTATGAAGATGTGCGGCCCTTTAATTTCAACAAAAAAACAAACAAGGATATCGACGAAGCCAGCGATACGTACGACACGATTGACTGGCTGGTGAAAAACCTGCCCAACAACAATGGCAACGTCGGCGTATTCGGGATTTCGTATCCGGGGTTTTATTCAACTATGGCCTCGCTCAGCGGGCACCCGGCATTAAAGGCGGTAAGCCCCGAAGCGCCTGTGACCGATTGGTTTGTGGGTGATGATTTTCACCACAACGGCGCCTTTTTCCAGATGGACGCTTTTGCATTCTATAAACAGTTTGGTTTTGGGTACCCGCACCCGAAACCAACAACTGTTCCCGCGCCAACCTGGGATCCGCCGGTACACGATAATTACCAGTTTTATTTAAGCGAAGGGACCATGGCCAACCTGACCAAAATTGCCGGCGATAGCCTTAAGTTTTGGAATGAAATGATGAATCACCCCAACCGCGATGCCTGGTGGATGGCGCGCAACGCGAGGATTGGCATAAAAGATGTAAAGCCAGCCATGCTGGTAGTTGGCGGAGAATATGATGCGGAGGATTGCTTTGGCGCGTGGAACGTTTACAAAGCGCTTGTTAAGCAAAGTCCGGCAACCAATAGTCGCCTCGTGATGGGTCCCTGGTACCACGGCGAATGGCGCAATAACGACGGCACCCACCTGGGCAATGTACAATGGGGCAGCAATACCAGCAAATGGTATGCTGATAACATCGAAATTCCATTTTTTGACTACTACCTGCGCGGCGTAGGATCGGTCGACAGTATCAGGAAGGCAACGGTGTTTTTTACCGGCGAAAACAGGTGGCACCAGTTGCCGCAATGGCCTCCTGCAGACGTAACGCCGACCGATATTTATTTAGGCGATAACAGCAATTTGTCCTTCAGTTCCTCAGCAGCTTCGCCATCAACTTATGATACTTACATCAGCGACCCGGCCAAGCCGGTACCGTACAGCGAGGAAGTTGATTTTAACCGTACCCGCAAATACATGACGGACGACCAGCGGTTTGCGGCCCGCCGCACCGATGTGCTGGCCTATCAAACCGACACCCTTACGCAGGACGTAACCCTTGCCGGACCGGTTATCGCCGACCTGATGGTCAGCCTGTCAAATACCGATGCGGATTTTGTGGTAAAACTGATTGACGTTTTCCCGGATAATGCCGGTTATAATGACATCGACATTTATGCCGAAACCGATCCGATTGTTAAGTATCCGATGGGTGGCTACCAGATGCTGGTTCGTGCCGAAATTATGCGAGGCCGTTATCGCGACAGCTATTCCAGTCCTTCTGCATTTATACCCAACAAGCTAACAGAAGTAAAATACACCATGCCGGATGTTGCGCATACCTTTAAAAAAGGCCATCGCATTATGGTGCAGGTGCAAAGCAGCTGGTTCCCGCTGGTGGATCGCAACCCGCAGCAGTTTGTGGATATTTACCATGCGAAGACTTCGGATTTTGTGAAAGAAGCCATCAATGTTTATCATTCATCAAAGCTGATATTGCCGGTTGAGAAATAGCCTCCCGGAAAGACTTACGAAGTTTTTAAAACTTCGTAAGTCTTTTTTAAGCTAATCTCTAATCATTTAATCTCTAATCACTCTTTCCTCCTTATCGCTTCGTCAATTGCTTTTTCAGCAAGGGGTTCCATCACTTTGTAACCATCTAAGGTGGGGTGTACGCCGTCTTTTGACAGGTTGGCGGGTAAGCCGGCTTTGTCGTTAACCATGGCTGAATAGTAGTCCAGGTAAACGAGATGATTTTCTTCGCAATAGGTCTTAAGCAGTCGGTTCATGGTGGCTACTCCTGGTTTGGGGTCGATGATGGGCCGCCAGGGGATCTTGCTGGCGGGCAAAATAGATGATATCACTACCTTAATGTGATAGAGCCGCGCCAACTCGGCCATGGATTTAATATTGCCGAATATGTCTTCGATCTTTGCGGGACCATTATTTTGGGCGATGTCGTTAATGCCGGCTAATATCACTACTACTTCGGGCTTCAGGTTAATGACATCTTCACGGAAACGGAGCAGCATTTGCCCGGTGGTTTGCCCGCTGATGCCGCGGCCGTAATAATTCCGGCCCACAAAAAATGCTGAATCGAGATAACGCCAGCCCTCGGTAATGGAGTTACCCATAAAAACCACCCGTTTTTCGCCTGGAGCAGGAGGGGGGACGGCGGCATTCTGTTTGTCGTAGTGCTGCAAATTGGGCCAGTCGGCACGTGGGATGGCACGTTTGGCCATTTCAGCCTGGGCTTTTGGGTCAATAGGTGTCAATAGCCCGAGGAGCCCCAGCCAGTCGCCATAGCGATCGATCCAGGTATCAGTAGGCAGCCCTTGCTTTTTCGTTCCGAAGCCGTGGCCGCCCTTCAGGTAAATATGCAGCTCGGCAGAATGTTTGGCAGCCAATAGTTTAGCGTACAGGTCTACGCTGTGCGAGGCCAGGCCCAGGTCGTCATTAGTTGCGGCAACGAGGAACATCGGTGGCTCGTCGTCGGCAATTGGCCCTTGTATTTCAGGTGGAATATAGGCATAAATGGGGGCTGCAAAGTCAGGCCGGTCGTCGGCATGGTAGTTAAATGCAGTGCCTGCGGTTACGCAACCCCCTGCCGAAAAGCCGATGATCCCTATGCGGTTTGGCGAAAGATCATAGTCGGCTGCGTGGGTACGTACGTATTTTATTGCTGCCCTGCCATCGGCTATGGCCAGGCTCTCCAGCGGCTTTATCTTTTCGATATAGCCCGGGAGATCGCCCATTTTTTGCCTCAATTCCACTGCGGGGTTTGCAGTCAGGCTCTGGCCGGTTCTATATTTTAAAACAAAAGCCGCGACACCTTTTTGATTTAGATATTTGGCCACATCCGTGCCCTCATATTGCATGCCCAACACATAAAAGCCACCGCCCGGACATATGATCACGCCTGTTCCTGTAGCGATTGCAGGGTCAGGCAAATAAACGGTCAGCGACGGATGAGAGATGTTATAGTCAACCGGTGTGCCGTTTATTATGTACTCCTGGTTGCTATAAGTCCAGCTTTCGGAACCCGGGGCAGGGCCGTTATAAAGAGGGATCACCTTTTGTTGAGCCCGTGCCGCCAGGGCACAAAAAAGGAGCAGGGCGGCAATTATTCTTCGGTTCATAAATGGTCTATTTTCAGTTTAAATGTAAAGTTTCATTTTATAATGAAAAAAGGAATAATAATTTTTAATTTACACTAAACTTTTTACCTATAGGAAAGGTCAAAATAATGTATTTGCCGAAGATGGTTTAAAAGAAAAAACGCCGACAGCCGTTTATAGGTCTGCCAGCTTTTGCTTATGTCCGGAATTTTTGAATTCATGCAGCCGAAACACGGGAGTGTCTTGTTTTACAGGGCCGTCATTTTTGTTTCTTTTTTTATTCCGGTGATGCTGCAATCCTGTAAGCACGAAGAAAAAGTGTACAAAAGCCCCTGCAACGACGATTCGAATTTCAAACACGTAAGCTTTACGGTACTGATCGACAGCATTCAAAACTATGATCACCAATATATCGAAGTTGAAGGCACCTACAGGGAAGGCAAAGATATGTCGGCCCTGGTTAACGACAGTACTTTCGTCGATCATTCCAGTATCCGTTCACTTTGGGTAAACTTTAGCCAGGATTGCCCACTTTTCCTGGAAGGTACGCACCAGGGCCTGTTCGAATATAACGATGGCAAGTTCACACAGATCAGTGATAAAACCATCATCCTTCGCGGCAAGATCGATGTGCGCCACAAGGGCCATTTAGGCAGCTACCGCGGCGAGATTGACAGGGTCAGCTATATTAAATTATAGGAACCAAAGAGCCAAAAGCCAAGAATCAAGAATCAAGAGCCAAGAGTCAAGAAGGAAGCAGCAGTGGCAGTAGCAGTGGCAGGAGGAAGAACCAAGAATCAAGAATCAAGAGTCAAGAAGGAAGCAGCAGTGGCAGTAGCAGTGGCAGGAGGAAGAACCAAGAACCAAGAATCAAGAGCCAAGAGTCAAGAAGGAAGCAGCAGTGGCAGTAGCAGTGGCAGGAGGAAGAACCAAGAATCAAGAGCCAAGAGTCAAGAAGGCAGTAGCAGTGGCAGGAGGAAGAACCAAGAATCAAGAGCCAAGAATCAAGAGTCAAGAGGCTGATTGAACCAGGAGAGGACCTCCGCGGCGATGGACTCTTTTTGGCTATGGACCAAGGACGATCGGCTATATACCACTTGGTCCTAACCTAATCTCTAACCTCTAATCTCAATCCTCAATCCATCATAAGCCAATTCAATTCCGGGTGGCAATGATCCCGAGATGTCTGCGTGCTTTCCGAGCCGGTGGCTGATATGCGTAAGATAGGTTTTTTCTGCCCCGATGTCCTGAGCAAAAGCAATTGCCTCATCCAATGTAAAGTGTGATATGTGGTTTTGCTTTTGCAGTGCGTTAATCACGAGTATGCGCGTCCCTTTTATCTTTTGTACCTCTGCTGCGCTTACCGTTTTTGCATCTGTTAGATAGGTAAAATCATTGATCCTGAAGCCCAATACCGGCAGCTTGTAATGCATCACCTCAATCGGTATAAAAGTGAGCTTGCCGATAGCGAAAGGGTCTTTATCAATTGTATGAAGCGTTAGCTGCGGTATGCCGGGATATTTGAATTCGGCAAATATGTAGAAAAACTCGCGTTTGAGAGCCTCCTGCACCCGTAAAGTGGCATACACATCAATGGGGCCCTGCTGTTTGTAGTTAAATGCCCGGATATCGTCCAGGCCGGCGATATGGTCTTTATGCTCGTGCGTAAAAATGATAGCGTCAAGGTGTTGCACTTTTTCACGCAGCATCTGGTACCTGAAGTCGGGGCCCGAATCTATTACGATCACTTTTTCGGCATCTTGTATCATCACTGACGTCCGGAGGCGCTTGTCACGATGGTCCGTCGACATGCAAACCTCGCAGTCGCAGGCAATCACAGGTACGCCCTGCGAGGTTCCGGTTCCTAAAAAAGTGACGGTCAAAATTCCAGTTTTGTTTGTTTCAGTTGATGCAAAAATGCGGCTTGTTTTTCATCCAGCAGGTTAAAATCCATATCCAGTGTGCGCACCAGCTCGCTAATGGCCAATATCTTACTCTCCAGTCCCGAAAATTTATTCACTACTACTACCTTGCTATTTTGCAGTAAGCAGGCGCCGGTTTTAAAATTTCCTTTTTCATACCTCACCCGGTAGCCTGTTGTCCTTAGCAGCGTTTCCAGTTTTTCAAGGGTGTGGTTGGTAATGGTGAGCATTGTTTTTCAAAAATAGGATTTTAGTCCGAAAGTCGGGAAGTCCGAAAGTCCGAAAGTCCAAAAGAAAATTCGTTTAGGTAAGATCAATCCTTCCTCCAAAATGACTTTTCAGCGCACTATTTTAGTAATTGTCCAAAAAAGCATCTTCCGGACTTTCGGACTTCCCGACTTCTTAAATTAATTTAATAACATTTTCTTTCGACGCAATAATTACTATATTGTCCATTATTTCCCTTTCAATTTAAACTGCTTTTTTAAACTATGGACAAAACCCAAAACAGGTTTCTTTCGCTCGATGTCTTTCGCGGAATGACGATCGTTTTCATGATCATTGTAAACAATGCCGGAAGCGGCGCCGCACCATTCGCACCTTTGGAACATGCCAAATGGTTTGGCTTCACGCCCACCGATTTGGTCTTTCCGTCATTTTTGTTTGCGGTTGGTAATGCCATGAGTTTTTCGATGAAGAAGTTTGCCGGCCTCAGTGATGGTGCTGTCTTCCTGAAGATATTTAAAAGGGCTGCTATCATATTTTTACTGGGTTACCTCATGTACTGGTTTCCTTTTATAACGAAGGATGCAAGCGGGTATCATCTGGCCCCTATCAGCGGCACACGCATTTTCGGCGTTTTGCAGCGCATCGCGCTTTGCTATTTGTTCGCCTCGCTGATAATCTATTTCGTTAAGTCTAAAACCGCCATCGTAGTTATCAGTATTCTGTTGCTTTTTGGCTATTGGTTTTTGCTGCTGATCTTTGGAGATCATTCCGACCCATATGGGATGTTAACCAACGCAGGCACCTATCTTGATAAATGGGTTATGGGCGATGCGCACCTGTATCACGGCGAAGGCGTCGCATTTGATCCCGAAGGGATTTTAAGCACCCTGCCCGCGATTGTGAATGTAATTTGTGGTTATTACGCCGGCAAATTCATACAGGAAAAAGGAAAAGGTTACGAAACGCTCGCTAAGCTGATGCTGTTCGGTTTCCTGCTCATCTTCCTCGCCCTGTGCTGGAATATGACTTTTCCAATCGCCAAAAAGCTTTGGTCCAGCCCCTTTGTGCTACTCACCGTTGGGATAGATATGGTGCTCATCAGCGCGCTTATTTACGTGGTCGAGATCAAGTTGTGGAACCCCTGGAACTGGACGTCCTTTTTTACGACGGTTGGTAAAAACCCATTGCCGGTATACTTGTTTTCCGAGCTTTTCGTGGTCATCCTTTTCATGATCAATGTAAGTCGCGGTGTAAACTTCTTCGACTGGATAAACAATGTGTTCTTCCAGGTGATAGCGCCCGGCGCAATTGGTTCCCTCCTTTTTGCAATCTGTTATATGCTGGTTTGCTGGCTGTTTGGCAAGATGCTCGATAACAGGAAGATTTATATTCGCGTTTAATCTATCGGTACCCTATGGAACAAAACTCCAACCGCTTTCTTTCCCTGGATGTATTCCGCGGGATGACCATTTGCTTTATGATCATTGTAAACAATCCGGGCAGCGACATCTCATTTGCCCCCCTTGATCATGCCAAATGGTTCGGCTTTACGCCTACAGATTTGGTATTCCCGTCTTTCCTGTTCGCCATGGGCAATGCCATGAGTTTTTCGATGAAGAAGTTCATCGGACAAAGCAGTTTGTCGGTGATCTTGAAGATCCTTAAAAGATCGGCCCTCATCTTCCTGGTTGCCTGGTGCCTGGAGATGCTGGGTTCCATTCACCGCGACATCGGCGGCGCCTGGTCAATCGGTTCATTCAGCCATATGCGCATCCTTGGAGTGCTGCCACGCATTGCGCTTTGTTACCTGTTTGCAGCGCTGATGCTGTGGTTTATAAAGTCTGACAAAGCTATTATCGCCATCTCCGCAGTGTTGTTGCTTGGCTATTGGATTGCCTTGTTGCTATTCGGTGATCCAAACAACCCGTTTGGCATGTTAACCAACGCCGGCACCTACCTGGACAAATTAGTGTTGGGCGAAAATCATATGTATCATGGCGAAGGACCGGCCTTTGACCCTGAAGGTATCCTAAGCACATTGCCGTCTATAGTCAACGTTATCTGTGGCTATTATGCAGGCAAATTCATCCAGCTCAAAGGCAAACGGTATGAGACGATTGCGAAGCTGTTGCTGTTTGGCTTTCTTTTTATTTTTGCGGCACTCTGCTGGAATATGGCCTTCCCGATCGCTAAAAAACTGTGGACCAGCTCCTTTGTTTTATTAACCGTGGGTATCGACCTGGTGCTGATCTCCGCCCTTGTTTACGTGGTGGAAATGCGGCTTTGGAATCCTATAAAATGGACTTCCTTTTTCGCAACATTCGGTAAAAACCCCCTCGCTATCTACATTTTCGGCGACTTTTTCGGCGCGGTGGTCGGGTGGTTCTATATCAACAAAATGAATTTCAATGAAATGATGAGCGAAAAGGTTTTCCAGGTAATTGCTCACGGCGCTATCGGCTCCCTGTTGTTCGCTATTTACTATATGCTCGTTTGCTGGGTGTTTGGAAAGATACTGGACAAGAAGAAGATATATATCAGGGTTTAGGTTTAAAGATTTGATTAATCTCCTGGTGTCTGTGTCCCCACAGACACGTGAATAAACGCTAATTATGAACAAATTATCCGCCTTACTTGTATTAACCACCTTTGCGTTTGCATTGCATGCCCAGCAAACCAAAACCTTTGCCGAAAGATTAGGATTTCCAAAAGGCGCCAAAGTACTCATACTGCATGTAGATGATGCGGGTATGTCGCATGAGTCGGACGAAGGGGTTGAAATGGCGATTGGCCAGGGTGTTTCTACATCCACCAGCGTAATGATGCCCTGTCCCTGGGTGCCAGAAATTATCAAATACATCAAGGAACATCCCACTACAGATGCCGGGCTGCACCTTACCTTAACATCCGAATGGGACAATTACCGCTGGGGGCCGCTGGCCGGCAAAGCTGCTGTTCCTGGTTTGGTGGATCAGCAAGGAGATCTTTATCATTCTGTTGAAGCGGTTTATTTCCACGCCACGCCTGACGAGATCGATAAGGAAATACGCGCGCAGCTTGATCGCGCCCAAAGTATGGGCTTTAAACCCACACACCTCGATTCGCACATGGGGACGCTTTTTGCAAAAGAGGGCTTCCTTAAAAAGTATCTGCAGCTGGGGATCGAAAAGCAGATCCCGGTGATGTTTCCCGGAGGTGATGACCTTTTCTACCGCTCGGAGGCAAAAGCGGCAAAAATAGCCGAACTGAAAAGCCAGGGCAAGTACAAAGAGGGAATGGATATACCCGAAGACCCGGCCCTGGGCAAGGCGAAAGAAATAGGTGAGATGCTTTGGAAAAACGGCCTTCCCGTGCTGGATGACCTGCACAACTCCAGCTACGACTGGAACATGCCCGATGTTGACAATAAATCCGACGCGGAAATCCAAAAATGGTACACTGATCACTATATCGAAAGCTTCAGCCGCCTGAGCCCTGGCTTAACTATGGTGATCATGCACTGCACCATGCCATCGGCAAATTTTAAGTACATCTGCAAAGAAGGCAACAAACGCAAAGGAGACCTTTTAGCGATGATGGATCCGAGGTTGAAAGAATACCTGCAAAAGAATGGGTTTATTTTAACCACCTGGCGGGAGGTTATGGAGCGGAGGCAAAAGGTTGGAGGTGGAGAATAAAAAAGAGACGTTTAATAAACTTGCTTTATACAATTTAGTTTTAACCACCGCAAAGAGTGCCCGGAGAGCACAGCGGCATGTTTTTCGGCAGTATTTGAGTGAGGGGGCTCCTCTGGAGCCTGTTTTATTCTTTGTTTTTTCTATAAACAGGTAACCCCTCTGGGGTTTAAAAACAGAACGCAGCGAATCCCAAAAACATGCCCGCTCTTTGCCTTCTCTCTGTCTGTGTTAAACTGAGCATCCGCACATCTTCCCATCCACACATCTCCGGCTATGATCTATAGGCCATGAACTATGAACTATGAACCCTCTTCTATCTGCACTTCCGCACATCTGCACATCATCTCAAATCCACCACCTCAACACCCTTATGCATTTTTGGGTCGAAGGTAAACGTGTTATCGGGCACGGGAATGTTCGGAACCAGGCTGGTTAGCTTATAGGTATAGCGGTTGCCGTTTTTATCGAATATCAGCGCGCTGTAGATCTGTTTTTTCACTTTATCAATCTCTAAACGCACCTTAAAAAACGACTTTTCCTCTTCGGGGGTAAGGTCTATTTCATCATAGGTTTTGCCGCCAATTTTAACTACGCCATTGTACAGGTACTTATAGCCATGCTCGTAAATGGTAAATATCTGCGCAGGGTTAAGACCGCTGCCGCTGACATCCACGTTATTGATCTGCACCTCGTTGTCTTTTTTAAGATAGGTCCATTGCGTTTTGCCATCGCTGATGATCTGTTGTTCAACTTCGGGTTTCGCGGTCGACTCCGCGCTGTAGATCGTCACATTGAACTTATTGGCTTTTGATTTGGCTATCAGTGTCCCGTAACGGGTTTCTTTTATGCCCGCCTGCTGGTTCTCGAGGGTAAAGTCGAAATCGGTTTTTACAAGGTCGTAACTCTTGTATTTTTCGCTCACTTTGTTCAGGATGGCTTTTGCTGCTGCATCTTTTTGCGCGAAAGTAGCCAGGGATGTAAAAGATAGGATAGAAAAAATGAGTAATCGTTTCATTGTTGTTGCTTGTGCCTGAACGCTGGACTTACCAGTTATTGGTTAATGCGGGGCTGTGTAAATTATTTCGACAAATTAAGATCATACTAACAATTGTTAGAACCATCAGACAACGTAAAAGTTTAATTGTTATTTTTTTGAAGCGTTTCTAAATGCCGTTCCAGGCTGTATTCGTCCGGGTATAAAACTTCCCTTGCTTTGCTGCCCTCAAATGGACCTACTATGCCGGCGGCCTCCAACTGGTCGATAATGCGTCCTGAACGGTTATAACCCAGCTTGAGTTTGCGTTGTATAAGCGACGTAGAGCCCTGCTGGTGCAATACGATCAATCGTGCGGCTTCCTCAAACATAGGGTCGCGGTTGTCAGGATCGTATTCTTTAGTACTGCTTGCTTCACCTTCGCCTACGTATTCAGGCAACAGCATCGCCGAAGGATAGCCGCGCTGGTTACCGATAAAGTCGGATATCCGCTCCACCTCATGCGTATCCACAAAGGCGCATTGCAGGCGTATCAGGTCGCTCCCGGTTGATAGCAGCATGTCGCCCCGGCCTATCAATTGGTCGGCGCCGCCGCTGTCCAGTATAGTACGCGAATCGATCTTTGACAATACCCTGAAGGCGAGCCTCGAGGGGAAATTCGCTTTGATGGTGCCCGTAATGATATTCACCGACGGTCTTTGCGTGGCGATGACGAGGTGTATGCCAACGGCGCGGGCCAGCTGGGCAATACGGGCTATCGGCATTTCCACTTCCTTGCCGGCCGTCATCATCAGGTCGGCAAACTCGTCTATCACCAATACGATAAATGGGAGGTAACGGTGTTTTTCGGGATTGCTGATCTTGCGGCTGACAAATTTTTGGTTGTATTCCTTCAGGTTACGCACCTGTGCATCCTTTAGCAGGTCGTACCGCTGGTCCATCTCGATACACAGCGAGTTAAGCGTATTCACTACTTTTTTAGTATCGGTAATGATTGCGTCTGCTTCGTCCGGCAGCTTGGCCAGGAAATGACGCTCGATCTTTCTAAACAACGTAAGCTCAACTTTTTTCGGATCCACGAGCACAAATTTCAATTCGGCGGGATGCTTTTTATAAAGCAGCGAAACCAGGATGGCGTTTATGCCTACTGATTTCCCCTGGCCAGTGGCGCCGGCAACCAGCAGGTGCGGCATTTTGGCCAGGTCGGCAATAAACACTTCGTTGCTGATGGTTTTGCCAAGCGCAATCGGTAGGTCCATTGTGGTATTCTGAAATTTCTCGCTGGCCAGTACCGACCGCATCGATACCATTTCGGGGCTTTGGTTGGGTACTTCTATACCGATGGTGCCTTTGCCGGGCATGGGCGCAATAATACGGATACCCAAAGCTGCTAAGCTCAACGCGATGTCGTCTTCGAGGTTTTTTATCTTCGAAATACGGACGCCGGGCGCCGGAATGATCTCGTACAAAGTTACCGTCGGGCCGATGGTTGCTTTGATCTTATCGATCTCAATGTTGTAATGATTCAGCGTCTCAACGATCTTGTTTTTGTTGGCGGACAGCTCGTCGGAGTTTACATTGATCTTGTTGGAGCCATAGTTTTCGAGCAGGTCAAGCGGCGGATATTTATACGAAGCAAGCTCCAATGTATGATCGTACATACCAAACTCTTCCAGCAGGTGATTCGCCTTCTCGTCATCGCTTTTTTCGATGTTTAGCACAGGTGTCGGTCGTGTAACGCCGACAGTGAGTGGTATCCCGCTCTCAAACTCCGGCTCATCGCCTTCATTCTTTTTATCGGGTGTAAGCACCACCGTTTCATGGAATACCGGGTTTTGCACCAGTGGCTCCTGTTTGAGCGTTTCCGTTTTTGGCGAAGTCTCGGCGGTGTCCTTTAGTTTGTTGGCCCGGCTGCCCGACCACTCCAGCGGTACGGCAATTTCTTCTGCAGGATCCAAAGGTTCGGGCACAAAATCGCCTACCGCAGGCTGCAGCCCTGGTTCAGATTGCTCCCGCTTCGGCAATTTAAAGTCGATATTATAGGCAATGATCAATACGGTCAATGCGGCAAAGGTGAGCAGCGCCGCAATCCCTGTCCGCCCGATTTGTGCGCTCAACAAAATGTTATTCCAATGCCCGAATGTTCCCTCCAGAAAATCGTAATCCGAACTGTCCGGAACGAAAGAATGCAGAAAACCGATAGTGATAGAAAGGAATACAATACCGAATAAGGAATAAGCCAGTGTCTTCCCGAGCGGGAATAAACGCACCTTAAAAAGCATGCGGTAGCCGATCACAAAAAGGACAAAAACAAAAAGGAATGAGGCCACCCCGAACCATTCATGGATGAATTGGTACGAAAGCAAGGCTCCCATTTTGCTGCCCCAATTTTGCACCACAGGGTTTTTAACCCCGCTTTCCATCAGTTCCTGCGTAGTCCTGAACAGGTTGCTCCATCCGCCGTTTGCCTTTGAAACATAACTCTGATCTTCTTTCCAGGTAAAAAGGTAGGAAGTAAACGCCACCAATAAATAGACGGATAAAAGCAGCGAAAAAAGCCCGGAAATTTTAATTGCCTGGCTGTTCATCAGGCCGTAATCACGACGGAGTTCCGGTTTTTTCTTTAGCGGCCGATCCTTTTCGGCCTTTGAAGAAGGCTGGCGGGGCTGATTTTCTGGTTTGAAATTATTTGATTTGAACTGGTTTTCTCTTACCGGCATCCTGATGTATCCCTGATATGCTACAAATATAAAGTTAATAGATTAAACAACTTATTTAGCCTGATATTTTAATTTTTTAGTATTATTGAAAGCAAGATGTTAACTTAACGTAAATATTTGGCAAATTGGATATTAATGGCGGAAAATTGCGATAAATTAGTCTATCGTTTGTACCATTTGGGAAAAAGCAAATATAAAACCAATATAACTCATTGTAAAACGAAATGAGCGTAGAAAAGCTGGAGTTATACATCAACAATTCCGATCTGGCAAGCCTGGACGCCCTGCTGGCCAACGATCGTTCGTTAGCCAAAGCCCGTACCAGCCACCATGTTTCTCCTCTTATGCTTTCCTGCTACTATAAAAAACCCGAGGTTACGGCAATTCTGTTGAAATATGTGGATGAGATCAGCCTGTTTGAGGCGGCTGCTGCGGGTAAATTCGATGTGGTTGCTCACCTGGTTTACCAGCACCCCGAAGCAGTTAATTATTATGCCGAAGATGGTTTTACACCTCTGGGCCTGGCTTGTTATTTTGGCCGCGATGAGATAGCCCGGTTCCTGGTTTTAAAGGGGGCCGATGTTAACTTACCGTCTAAAAATGGTTTCGGCGTTTACCCGCTTCATTCGGCCGTCGCGGGCAATTACACCGAAATAGCCCGCATGCTGATCGAGAATAATGCACAGGTTAATGTAAAACAGCAGGCAGGCGTAACTGCACTGCATTCGGCGGCTCAAAATGGCAATATCGATCTGCTCATCCTTTTGCTCGAGCACGGCGCCGACGTGGGCATACGCATGGAAGGCGGCAAACTTCCTGCCGACCTGGCCCGTGAAAAGGGCTTTCTCGAAATTGCCGAAGCGCTGGCGTAGTTTTAAGTCGAAAGCCTAAAATCTAAAGTCTTAAGTCGACTATGGATCAAAACGGTGCGATTTGACAAACATCGTTCTCCCTTTGTATTTTTCCCCTTCCCAACACAAAAAATAATACGCAAAAAAAAGCAGCCGGAAGGCAAACTCCAGCCACTTAAACG
>Ga0302315_10002804_pt1 | contig 16202 bp, 10 predicted proteins | sample III_Palsa_N3_1_FD_200532 | JGI IMG/M metagenome (GOLD analysis project Ga0302315, IMG submission 200532) | Peat permafrost microbial communities from Stordalen Mire near Abisko, Sweden - III_Palsa_N3_1 | ecosystem: Environmental > Terrestrial > Soil > Palsa > Peat permafrost | place: Sweden... | reverse complement strand
TGATGCTTGCCGTTCCCAGGTTTTCCGGCGTTGTGAATGATGACGTCGAGCTTGCCGATAGATGTCTCCGCTTGCCGGAAGGCGTCGATCACCTTGTCGCGATCGGTCACGTCCACCTCAACGAAGATACCGCCTGCATCCAACACAGGTTGCGGAGGCGCCTGAATGTCGGCGATGACTACGCGTGCACCCTCCTGCACGCACCGGTAGGACGTTCCGAGACCTATACCGGACGAACCACCCGTGATGAAGATCGACTTGCCATGCAGGCTGAAGGGGGCTGAGGTGTTCACGATTTTCTCCTATGTCGACGCGTGCACGCTTGGGTTTGAGCAACTTATTTTCGGTGATTCATCCTGCTAATAATTAGGCAAACTGGCGAAGGCGGTAACGGGCGGCATCGCGTTCGGGTCAGCCAGTATGTCGATCAACACGGATGCGTCAGCCGCCAGCGCTTCTTTGATTGTCGCTGCGATATCCTGAGCGCGCTCAAGTCGAATCCCCCTTACCCCACAGGCTTCAGCGATGGCTGCATGGTCAACCGGTGTGAAATCGCAAACATTGGTATGACGTCCGAGGCCAGCATCTTCAGCGTGCTTTTGGTAGCCAAGAACGCCATTGTTCATGACCGCAACCACGACCTTGATTCCGTGGCGACACGCCGTTTCCAACTCTGACCAGACATGGCCAAAGCCACCGTCACCGACGATGCAGAAGACAGGCCTATCCGGATTTCCTATCTTTGCCCCCATCGCCAGTGGGAATCCCCATCCTAGACCGGCCTGCCCCCGCGGTGTGATGAAGCGGCGATTGAATTTGGCGGTAAGGTAGTTGGCAATCCATATTGACGAGAAGCTAGCGTCTGCCACCACAATGTGATCTTCTGCGAGTTGCTTTTCGAGCTCGGCCATAAAGCGTTCGGGCCGAATCGGCGCAGCCTCTGATTGCGCCACACCAGCGATCTCTTCCTGATGGCGAAGCCTCGCCGTTGCAATAGTGCTCACGATCGAAGCACGCGCGGACTGTCGCTTGCTCAGGTCCTGTGCGGCCATGGCCGAATTCAAGGCGCTCAGAGTCAGCTTAGCGTCGCCATTCAGCCTCAATGCCTCATAGTTTCGACCGATCTCCATAGAGTCAATATCGATGTGAATATACGTAGCTTCCCGTGGAAGCAGCTTCCAGGAGTCAGTACCATTTTGGTTGGTTCGATTGCCTATCAATAGGACAACGTCCGCGTCGGTCACCATTGGTTTAACAAACTTGGCCATACCCCGCGTCGCCATGAAGTAGCCAATGACACCCATCGATAGTGGATGCGTTTCGTCTACACCGCCCTTGCCCATCGTGCTGGTTGCAATAGGCAGGTGGGCGATCTCCTGCAACTCACGTAATTCCTCTTGCGCTCTTGAGCCGATTACACCGCCACCCGCATAGACGATGGGCGCGATTGCATTGGCCAGCAGCTCTGCTGCGAGCGCAATTTGCGCTGGCTCTGGTTGACTACGGTCCATTGGATAGCGGCCCAGATGCGCCTTTCGCATTGCGACGGGTCTTTCCTCCCTCTCGGCTAGTAACTCCATGGATACCAGCAGAACGGCAGGGCCAGGGCGCCCACTCGCAGCAGCGGTAAAGGCCATGTCCACGTAGTCTTCGATACGATCAGCGGTCGTCACTCGTCGAATCCACTTCGACACTCCCTTAAACAATTCCAGCTGGTCCAACTCCTGAAACGCATTGCGATCCTGAGTGCTAGGACCGACATCCTGTACCAGGGCGATGATGGGAGTAGACGCGGAAAGGCACTCCGCCAGCCCGGGCACCAACAGGGTTGCCGCTGGGCCATTCTGGGCCGTGACGACCGGAACCTTACCTGTGGCCCGTGCGTAGCCATCGGCCATGTAGGTGCCCGAATTTTCCTGCCGATAGCCTATCTGCCGAATGCCCAGATCGTCTGCAGCCATTGTCAGTGCGGGTGGATTGCTCTGCCCAAACAGATACTCGACCCCATGTCGCTTCAGCGCGGCAGCAAAGCGTTGTGGAGGGCGCAGCAGCACTGTCTTGTCACTCATCATCCTTCAACCTTTCTAGTCTTGATCGTTATAAGACGACTGCGGCGCATCAGGATGCCAACAGCGACGTCAGATCGCTACAACGAACTCAGGGCACAATCAGCACCTTGCATTGGTCGTTCGGTTTGCCGAGCTTCTCGAACATTTCTGGTGCCTCGTCAAGGTTGACTGTAGCCGTTACAAGACCATCCACAGTCACTCGGTGCGCGGTAAGCATGCGTTGAACAAAGTGAAAATCGCTCCGCACGTAAGCAACCGCAAAGGTCATCCGCAGGCGCTTCAAAGCCGCGGAGACTACCGTAAAGTTTTCCGGTTGCATACCGGTGCCTACGAGTACCAGATGCGTATTTGTCGGTGCCATCTCGATCAACTTGGCGATCATCGGACGGCCGACACACTCGAAGATTACTGAAGGTTTGCGGCCCGTCTGACGCTCGTACTCCACGACAGGATTGACATGTTTCGATGCATCGATGACAAGATCGACTCCTATATTGCGTGCCCGCGCCAATCGGGCCTGCACCACCTCACTGATGCCGATGTCACCCGCACCGAAAAATCTAGCCCACTTGGCAATTGCAAGCCCAATCACACCGGCACCGACGATCAATATGCTTGCGCCCGCTTCGACATTGGCAGTTCTCCAGGCGTTCAAGCCGACTGCCAGGGGCTCGATCAGGGCTGCGTCGTTGTCGCTGAGTACATCAGAGATCTTTATCGCCAATCCCGCCATGCAAGTGGAGTACTCGGCGTAGGCGCCAGGCATTCGCGTATCAAATCCCTGCATGATGATCTGACTGCATTCCGCATGGAGGCCAGACTGGCATTGAGGACATGTGCCGCACGGTTTCGCGGGAAGCGCGACGAGGCGATCACCGATCTTCCAGCCATTGCTTCCGGGGCCGACCTCAACGACTTCGCCCGAGTATTCATGTCCGAGGACGTTGCCTGACTGCAACAAGCCGGATACTTCAACTGCATGCAAGTCAGACCCACAGATACCGCAGGCTTTGACCTTGAACACTAACCCACCCGGAAAGGCGCTGGGTCTTGGAACGTCTGCGACCTGCAAGGGCTTACCGACTTCCACAAACTGCAATGACTTCATAATTATTCCCCTCGATAACTCTGGTAGCCAATTTTGAGCAACAGTGACTAGAATCGCAGGTCACTAACGTTCAAGTCCCTGAAAGCTGAATGTTTCGATCGCATTCATCAGTCGATCGATCGTCAAGCCATTGAACGATAGGGTCCACTTCCCAAGCCAGATCAACATACCCAGTAATAGTTGAACGACCAGCTCCGGTTCGCATTTAACGATGGAGCCGTCCGACATGCCTTCGTTTAGGAATCTCACCAGGATTCCCTGGAGCCGGTCCGCCCACTGTTTGACCGTTTTCCTTTGAGCGCTATCGAGGTAGGAGTAATCGCCCAGATAGAGCAGGGAACCATTCTGTTTGGATTCGACGAGCAAGTTGCGGATGAAGTGCCGCAGCTTCTCCACACCGCGTCCTCCGGTTTGGTCGGACGTTTCCAGCAGCTTCTGGGCCCGCTCAAGGGAAGAGCGATGGCATGCGTACGCAAGCGTTCGTTTGTCGTGGAAGTAGTGATAGAGCGTGGCATCCCGTAGATCCAGGGCAGCGGCGATATCTACCATCGTGGCTTGTGCATAGCTCTTTGCATTGATGATTTCGATCGCTGCACGAATGATCTCGCCGCGCTTCTTGTCCGACTTACGGCTGTTCGATACGGCCTTCGGGGTCTTAGTTTTGGTAGTCGCCATAAAGTTGTTGGGCGCGGCCTCTGAACACGCTCTTGCGCCACCATGCATTCTGCCACATTTAGTGCACGCTAGAAAAACTAATGTTGACTAGAGTATCAAGTTTGGACTAGATTGTCCGCCGTGTTAGGGAAGCTATGAATCAGCGTGCGGGGATAGGAAGAAAGTATGGACTTAGGAACGTCAGCTGGGAAGTTCAACGGAAACGCTAAGAGGAGCACGGCTGTATGGCAGCTTTGCGGCTTTTGCTTACTGCTCTTATTCGTCTTTTCGGCCTTACCTACAGTTTGGGCGCAAACCGGGTATGCGACGGGGACGGTACGTGGAACTGTCTTCGACGCGCAAGGCGCCGTAGTGCCAAAGGCAACTGTGACGATAAGAAATCCTTCGACCGGCGCGACGAGGGGTGTGGTGACTTCGCCAGACGGAACCTATCAAGTCTCTTCGCTGAACCCGGGGACTTATACGGTTGAGGTCGACGCGCAAGGGTTCAATAAGCTCATTGCCGACGAGGTAGTGGTCACGGTTGGCCAGGTTGTGGTTTATGACGGCCACCTAAAAGTAGGAACTTCCAGCGTGACCGTGGAAGTCTCGGGAAACTCTGCGCCATTGATCGACGCGGCTCAAACGCAGCAGGCGAACACCATCGATGATCGCCAGGAAGTCAATCTCCCCAATATATCCCGCAACTTTGCCCGGACAATCTACACCTTACCTGGTGTAGTCGATTCGACGGCACCATCGATTCAAGATCCCAACATTGGGACTGGGTACCAGACATCCGGTTTTTCCATCGGTGGCAGCAATGGACGTTCCAATCTGTTCACCCTCGATGGCGGCCAGAATGACTACGGCTCCGGCGCGCCACGTGTAGCCCATGTGCCGCAGGACTCGGTGCAGGAGTTTCAGGTGAATCGAAACGCCTTTGGGGCGGAGTTTGGATTTACCGTTGGATCGGCCATCAATGTCGTCACCAAGAGCGGCACGAACAAATTTCACGGTAGCCTCTTCGGCTACTTTCATGACGAGAATACGGACGCAACGAACTACTTCAACAGCTTCGGTCCAACTGCCGGCACAAAGCCCTTCGAACAGAGCGTCATATACGGCGGATCAATTGGGGGACCAATCAAGAAAGACAAGCTCTTCTTCTTCACGTCTTACGAACGGCAGAAGCTTGATAGCAATGTGACGGTGAACCTGGTCGATACTGCCGCAGCGCAAGGCGTCGCGGGCCAGACCAACGGCTTCAATGGAACCTCCTGTCCCGCGCCCGTCACGCAGGCTTGCTATCTCACCCAACTGGCCGCAACTGGAAGCTCGATCGATCCTCGTATAGCGGGCCTGGGAGCTTATTTCCTTGGATCGTCGATCTTCACTCCGATCAATGACCCCATCTATAGCGCGCTGATCTCTCCTAACAGCGGCACATTCAATGGAAACGCGAACGGAGGTGCTGTCCAGGCTCCGCCAAACCAACAGGGGCGATATAACAACTGGGTCACTCGGCTCGACTACCAACCTAACCAGGCCAATTCCTTTTCGCTTCGTTTCTCATTCTCGCGCGAAGGCAACCAGGTCACAGGACCCGGCGGAGTTCCGCGCTTCACATCCATCATTCAGACGTTGCGGGACTACACGATTACTACGTCCTGGAACCACGTCTTCAATCCCAATCTCGTCAACACAGTCCGCGTGCAAGTAGTCCCGGATAACTCCTCCAAGAACGTCGCTCCTCATCCAGGCGGGGCCGAATTCGACCTAGGCAGCCTTGGCGTGCAAGGCACTCCATTCGACTTCCCCTACAACCAGCGCCAGAACCAGTATCAGTTCGACGACGATCTCTCCTGGACCAAGGGCAACCACAGCATGAAGTTCGGAGCGTCCTATCGTCCGGTGCAGTACGACATCTTCCAGGCCTTTTTATTCGGAGGCGAGTATCAGTACTTCGATGGAGCCGTCCCAATCATCGACCTCTATGGCGCGACGCCCTTCGGCAACCTGCAAAATTCCGTCGCCGCCTTCAACCTGACGCACGGGTACCCAGTGACCGGTCCACCCTCGACAAACCTTAGCGGTTCTCAGCTGTATGTCGTTGGCCTGCCCCTGGCGTTGTTGCAGGGATCCGGCAACGGACAGTACAACGCTACGACCAACCCAGTTGGATTCTATGCTCAGGACTCCTGGAAGGCGCTGCCAAACCTGACCGTGAACTACGGAGGCCGGCTGGACATCGACCCAGTGCCCAATAATTACCCCACCAGCGTAATTTTCTCACCGCGCTTAGGCATTGCTCTGGACCCCTTCGGCAACGGTAAGACCGTGATCCGTGCCGGCGCCGGTATATTTACCGCTCCCGTGCTCTTTATCGTGCCGTTTACATCGACGGCTTTAAGCGGCAGCGCAAATCACGTCTATGCTTCGGTCGTCACGGCTCCAAACCAGATCGCCCAGTTGGAGGGTGTTGGTGCGCTCGAACGAAGCCTCGCGACAGTTGCAAACCCTAACCCCGCACTCAGTCTTGGGCAACTGTCATCGTTGGGCATCAACATCGTGCCGTCGGGGCCAAATCAACAGAACGGCGCGTTTTTCTCCGTGTCGCCTGACTTCAAGGCGCAATACTCCTTCCAGGCGAGCGCCAGCATAGCGCAGCAACTTGCGCCCAACCTCTCACTCGAAGTTGCCTATCAACTCTACCGCGGAGTACACATTCAGCAGATTCAGGAATTTAACTACATACACAACACAGCGCTTCCTATCGATCCGTTTGTGGGGCCGTTCTACACCCCCAAGCCCGGATCGACAAACGGCCAGCCAAATACGCAGATTGTTGAGAACGATCAGACAACATCAGATGGAAGTTCGACCTACAACGGCCTGACAACATCGCTCACCAAGCGATATGGGCGCGGCCTGCAATTCCAGGTGAATTACACCTACAGCAGCGCGCTGGATAACACCAGCGACTTCAGCTCCCAGAGCACCCCATTCCGCCCCGGCCTGTTGAACCTCGACTGGGCTCGATCCTCTTTTAACATTACGAACAGCTTTGTCGCCAACGCCGTGTATACAAGCCCCAGTCATGTCGGATCAAGCTTCGTGTCCGCCCTGGCCTCAAACTTCACCATCGCCCCGATCGTCTCAATCCGTAGCGGTGTCCCCTTCACGCTGCTGGTTCCGGGTATTGAATCGAACGGAACAAGTGGCCACACCAGCGAAGCACGCCCATTCAATGAAACGCGCAACAACGGGGTTGGGCCGGGCTACGCCAGCTTCGACATGAGGATCTCAAAGGGCATCGTGCTCAAGAGAGATTCCAGTCTGCGGCTGGAGCTGATCGCACAGGCGGAAAACCTCCTGAATCGCGCGAACTTCACCAGCGTTCAAAACATCTTTCCAAATTCGGCAGTCATCGACCCCATCACGGGGCTCACGACATCCGCGGTCGTCTCGACGCCTGAGGGCAATGTGAATCTACTCAACGGGCCGTACAACTACAAAGGCTTCAAGCCGAACGGGCCGTCGCAACTAAGCGAGCCTTTGGCGTTTGAATCAGCAGCTCCTCCGCGCCAGATCAGTTTCGGTCTGCAGCTTTCCTTCTAACCAACCCCCGCGAACTACAACGATGGACACGTCTAAAAGGATGTCGGCCCTCCATGCGGACCCAAAGAATGACCCCCATGAAGTAGCCGTAAAGCGAGCGCCAATGGATGCAAAAGCTTCGAAGTACCTGGTCGTCGAGACCGCTATGAGCGGTCTCTGTAACGCCATTCTAAATTTTGCGGCTGCGTTCGCGATCTTTCACGGACACAATATGACTCCTGCAACCGGCCCCGGCAGTCTGCTCATGGATTCGATCGGCGAAACATTTTTTGTGACTTCCCTCAGCGTGTTGGTTCCCTCACTCATCGCACGCCATCGCAGGCGCGCCGGAACCCTGCAGGTGGCCGATGACCGCCCTCAAAGAGCAGCGGGCAACCTCTACGTCAGGGCGATAGCCGTAGGTATTATCTTCACTTGCGTCTGCATTCCCTGTAGTTGGTTGTTGCTTCCACTTATCTTTCCGAATGGAGTGAGCTTTGGCAATGTTCTTCTTTTCAAAACTGTTTATGGAACTGTCCTTGGCTCCATAGCGACGGGGCTGGCTCTTCGCAAGGCACTGAATGAGGTGGAGTAGCTGTGCCAAAGCCGAGATCAAAATCCCTCCATGCTAGCTGTTGCCGATTCTGTCTTCGATTATTGCTGCGCCGAACCGTTTCAAAGCTGACTGAAAGATGAGCCAAATGACAGAACATTTTGACGTATTGATTGTGGGTGCAGGCCTGTCTGGTATCGGCGCAGCTCACCATCTCCAGGTGCACTGCCCAAAGAAGACGTTTCTCATAGTTGAAGGGCGTAAATCGCTCGGCGGCACATGGGATCTGTTCCGGTATCCCGGCATCCGATCTGACTCCGATATGAACACCATGGGCTTCTCCTTCCGTCCATGGACAGGGGAGAAAGCCATTGCCGAAGGCTCTACGATCCTCAATTACTTGAAGGAAACTGCGGAAGAGTACGGCATTGATCGGCATATCCGATATAGCCACCGGGTCGTACAGGTGAGATGGTCCACTGAGCAAGCTCGCTGGTCCGTCGAGATGGAGCACGGTCCGTCGCTCGACCGGACGATATGTACGTGCTCGTTCCTCTTCATGTGCACCGGTTACTATAACTACGCTCAGGGCCACACGCCGGACTTCCCGGGCGCCGATCGTTTTCGCGGCCGTATTGTGCATCCGCAACAATGGCCAGCCGATCTCGACTACGCCGGCAAACGCGTTGTCATCATCGGCAGCGGCGCCACGGCTGTGACGCTCGTCCCGTCCTTGGCGAAGACCGCCGCCCACGTCACCATGCTGCAGCGATCACCGTCCTACATCTTTGCACGGCCTGGCTCCGATCCCTTCGTGGTTAGCCTCAAACGTTATCTGCCTGAGAGATGGGCCTCTCGTCTCGCACGCTGGAAGAACATCCTCCTTGGCATGTACTTCTATCGGATCGCACGAAGCAAACCGGAGAAATTCAGCGCCCTGCTGATCGGAGGTGCGCAGAAGCATCTCGGCGGGAGCTACGATGTCGCCACCCATTTCACGCCGAAGTATAAGCCGTGGGACCAGCGGCTTTGCCTCGCGCCCGATGGCGATCTTTTCAAAACGATCCGCGAGGGCGATGCCACCATCGTCACTGACTCGATTGAGAGCTTCACTGAAGATGGAATCAAGCTCGCATCCGGCAAGGAGTTACCCGCCGACGTCATTGTCACTGCGACCGGTCTTAAGCTCCAACTAATAAGCGGAGTAGATATATACGTCGATAACTCGCGCGTTGAGCTGTCCAAAACCTTCAACTATAAAGGCACCATGTTCAGTGGAATCCCAAACTTCGCGCTCACGATCGGCTATACCAATGCGTCGTGGACGCTGAAAGCTGAGCTTAGCAGCCTCTATGTCTGTCGACTGATCAACTACATGGACCGACGAGGTTGGCGAGCTGCTGTCCCACACCTCGTCGAAGGGTCGGTTGGCGAACAGCCGATGATCAGTCTAACTTCAGGCTATGTTCAACGAGCGATTGATCAGCTGCCCAAGCAGGGCTTTAAGAAGCCGTGGACGCTGCACCAAAACTATCCACGTGACATTATCGCCCTGCGATACGGAAAGGTAGACGATGGCGCGATACGCTTCTCCCGTTAGCAATCTCGAAGAGGGATCAGCGAAGCGCCGCTTATTGCCACGCTTGGCGGTAGATTGCCTCGACCTCTTCGCTCGTTGGGACGCGAGGGTTATTCTGCGGCGATCCCGAAGCAAATGCCTGTGCCGTCATCGTGGGAATCAAGGCAAAGTAGCGCTCTTGATCGATCCCGAACTGCCTTGGCGAGGGCACCTCAAGTTCAGCATTACGGCTGTACAAACTTCGAATAAGTTGATCAACTGCAACTTCATCCGTGCTGTCGGCCAGTGTCAGGCCCATGGTTCGCGCGCACTCTGCGTATCGCCCCACGGCCGCTTCGACCGAAAAAGCCGTTACGGCCGGCAACAACATGGCGTTGGAGAGCCCATGGGGAACATGAAAGTGCGCCCCGATCGGGCGGCTCATGCCATGGACAAGAGCTACACTCGCATTCGAGAACGCGATGCCAGCCTGTGTTGCCGCCAACATCATGGCCTCGCGGGACGCGCGGTTTCCCGGTTCGTGAAAGCTAATTGGGAGTTCTCGCCAAATCGTCTTCATGGCCGCGAGCGCAAGTGCGTCCGTAAACGGAGTGGCTTTGCGGCTAACGTACGCCTCGATCGCATGCGTCAGCGAGTCGGTGCCCGTATCCGCGGTCAATCTCGGTGGCATCGTCAGCGTCAACTCGTAGTCCACTACCGCGGCCGTGGGGAGAAGCACATCCCCGGCAACCAGCATCTTCTCTTCCGTCTCCACATCTGTAATCACGGTAAATCGTGTGACCTCCGACCCGGTGCCGGCGGTCGTCGGAATCGCAAGGTGCGTTGGACAAGCGACACCGGGAGCGTAAGGCGTCTTGAAGTCGCGAACTCGGCCACCATTGGTTGCCAGCATGCCGATGGCTTTGGCCGTATCGATCGGGCTTCCACCGCCAAGGCTTACCAGGCTGTCATGGCCACCGTCGAGGAAGCTACGAACGCCTTCCTCGACGATCGCCGTATTCGGATCTGCCTGGGTCTCATGAAAGATCTCGCAGATAAGGCCGGCATCTCGCATTTGTGTTCGCAGTTTTTCGGGCAGCCCATTCTTCATCAGGAAAGGATCCGTCACGATGAGCGGCCGCCTGCATTGAAGACGCAAAAGCAATGCTGCGACCTCAGCGAACGATCCCCCACCGATTTTGAGGATGGACGGAATCCGGATCTCAGCTCTCATCAATTTCTCCTCAACCTCTTTATAAAGGAACTTATTTCCGGTGGTGAATTATGGTGACAATAATTCTCCGCGACAAGTATCTTACCGGGTTGTTCAGTCACCTAGACTTTGCTCGTGTCCTTTGACGTGCCTGTAACAAGCGGTCTTTTGAACGATTGAGTATTGAGTTTTGAAATAGCAGGTTAAGAATGCCTCACTTTGGCGACTATCAAAACGAGATCTACCTCAACGGTCTTAGCGACGTGCTTCCCAGACTTCCCGTCGACTTCAAGCTCTTGGAGCAGAAGGCACAAGCGGCGATGCCTGCCTCAGTTCTTTCTTACGTGCAAGGGGGCTGCGGTGATGAGTTCACGCAACGTCACAATGCAGAAGCATTCAATCACTGGGGGCTTATCCCGCGCATGATGGTGGATTGCTCCACACGCGATCTCTCGATCGAGCTATTTGGTCTCAAACTGCCCACCCCCATCTTTCTCAGCCCGGTCGGAGTCCTTGGCATCTGTACTTCAGACGGCCACGGCGACCTTGACGTCGCGCATGCGTCCTCCAGGACAAGCATTCCCATGGTTGCGTCCACCCTGTCGAACGACCCGCTCGAAACCATCGCTCAAAATCTAGGCGACACACCCGGATTTTTCCAACTTTACACTCCCAAGGATAAAAAGCTCGCTGAAAGCTTGGTTCATCGGGCCGAGTCCGCTGGCTTCAAAGGCATTGTGGTCACCCTCGATACTTGGCTTACCGGATGGCGGCCGCGTGATCTCAACACTGCCAACTTCCCGCAGCTGCGCGGACACGCACTCCAAAACTACTTCAGTGATCCCTATTTCCGAGCATCGCTCGCAAAGCCCCCCGGAGACGATATCTCTGCGGCGGTGATGCAATGGGCTCAAATTTTCGGCAAGGTTCTTACCTGGACGGACCTTCCGTGGCTACGTTCCCTCACCAAACTGCCTCTCATCCTGAAGGGCATCTGTCATCCTGACGATGCGAAACGCTCCATCGATGGAGGAGCTGATGGAATCTACCTTTCTAATCATGGGGGCCGACAAGCGAATGGCGGCATGGCAGCGATTGATATGCTTCCTGCCGTTGTAGAAGCTAGCGGAAAGACCCCGGTACTGTTTGACTCCGGCGTTCGTCACGGAAGCGACATCGTGAAGGCGCTTGCACTGGGAGCCAGTGCTGTCGGCATCGGACGTCCTTACGTCTATGGTCTCGCTCTGGATGGCACCGACGGGGTCGTCCATGTTCTGAGAAGCTTGCTCGCCGAAGCCGACCTCCTCATGGCCGTTGACGGCTTTCCCACTCTGACGGCACTTCGCGAAGCCGGGGTTATTCGCCTTTAGAGCGAGATGCAGAAGTGTGGCCTCTCAATCGTTCGTCGCGTCATACGGTTATGGTTCGAAATCAAACGCTCATAAAACTGTTTAAAGGACTAAGTGATGAATATTCCTCTTTCGCCTCTAAGGTTTCTCCGACATGCGGAGCGACAATATGCCGGACGTGCAGCTGTCGTTTCGAGAGGGGAACGATTCACATACCGGCAGTTTGGAGAACGCGTCGGCCGGCTTGCAGGAGCGCTGCGGGAGGCAGGCGTTCGGAGAGGAGAGCGCGTAGCCTTTTTAGGCACGAATTCTCATCGACTACTGGAAGCCTACTACGGTGTGCTGGAAGCAGGAGCAGTGTTGCTGCCGCTGAACATTCGGCTTTCCGCGAGCGAGCTGTCATTTATCCTCAACGACTCCGGAGCGAGCATTCTCTTCATCGATCCGCAATTTCTGCCATTGGTAGATTCCTTTCGTCGACAATTGCCTGCGGTACGGATCTTCTGCGCGCTTGAGGGTGCAGCGGAAGGCGATTGGTTGATGCCACAGAACTACGACGATTGGTTGAACACGGCTACCCCCTATCGCTGCGACATCAGCTCCATCGATGAGGATGAAGTTGCTGAACTCTTCTACACCAGCGGCACGAGCGCCCAGCCAAAAGGCGTCATGTTGAGTCATCGCAACATATATCTTCACGCCCTGCAGACCTGTCTCGCCTTCAACGTTGAGAATGGTTCGGTGGAACTTCACACGATTCCGCTTTTCCACGCGAACGGATGGGGCATAGCGCATTTTTTGACGATGTTGGGCGGAAAGCACGTAATGGTCGAAAGCTTTGACCCAGAGGCAATCTTTCGCTTCATCGAAATTGAACGTGTAACCCAGTTCAACGCGGTGCCTTTCATGGCTACGGTACTCGTTAACCACCCGAAGCGCGGTAACTATGATCTGCGCAGCTTGCGCCGCATCGTCATTGGTGGTGCAGCGTCGTCGCCTAACTTGATTCGCGAAGTGGAAGAGGCCTTTGACTGCACTTGCTTTTCTGGGTACGGCTTGACGGAGACTTCTCCCGCCCTCTCGTGCGCTTCCGTGAAACCCGAGCTTGGATGGACTGATCAGGATAGGTATATCAAACAGGCAATGACTGGCTACGCATTCCCAGGGGTCGAGCTTCATATCGCAGGCCCGAACGATGAGTGGCTCCCCGAAGATGGAAAAGCAATCGGAGAACTCATCGCGCGTGGCGACGGCGTGATGAAAGGCTATTGGAAGCAGCCCGAACTAACTGCAGAAGCTTTGCGGGGCGGTTGGCTTCGTACCGGCGACATGGCTACCATAGACGAGAACGGGTACGTCCTGGTAGTGGACCGGAAAAAAGACATAATCGTTAGCGGCGGAGAGAACATCTCGTCTCTTGAGGTGGAGAAGGCCATGCTGGCGCATCCTGCAATCCTCGAGATCGCGGTCATCCCCGTTTCTGATGATAGGTGGGGAGAGATCCCCAAAGCTCTTGTCGTCCTCAAGCAAGGTGCAGCCGTGACCGAGACTGAGTTGATCGATTTCAGCCGCTCCTGCTTGACCCATTACAAGTGCCCAAAGACGGTTCATTTCGTCGATTCTCTTCCGAAGACAGGCACTGGCAAGGTGCTAAAGAAGAACCTGCGTGCTCAATACGAAGGGAAAGATGCCGATTCGCCTCGATCGGAATGAGACGCCAAGGTGGGTTCGAAGCAGAATTAGAGGATGCGAAACTCGCCTAACGAGGAAGGGGAGAGATCTGTGCACACAGTAGAGCCTATTTTATTGGGCGGTGAAGATGGGATCCGTTCAAAAACCGTAGCGATACATAATCCATACAGCGGGGCGACCGTCGGCGAGGTCTGCTATGCCGATAAAGTTGATGCGGCGGCAGCATGCGCACTTGCGCAGCGTGCGTTCACGGAAACAAGCGCTTGAGTTCATGGGAGCGGGCGGCGATCTTAAATCGTGTTGCGGACAAGCTTGTTGAGCAGACAGCAAAAGTTGCGGAAATGATCATGCTTGAGGCCGGAAAACCCATTACCGATGCCATGAGTGAGGTAGCTCGTTCAATCCAGACTTTCCGTGTTGCAGCCGAGGAAGCTAAGCGCATCGGAGGAGACGTCACGCCTGCCGACTTGACGCCCGGAACGAAGGGCCGCATCGCCTTATCGCGAAGATTCCCCATCGGACCTATTCTGGGGATTACGCCATTTAACTTCCCCGTCAATCTGGTTGCGCACAAGCTTGCTCCCGCGATTGCGTCGGGAAACCCCATCATCATAAAGCCTGCACCCCAAACACCAATGACCGCGTTATGGCTGGGACGCGCCATCCGTGACTCAGGATGGCCAGCCGGCGCGATCAGTGTCTTACCGTGCTCGAATGAGGTGGCCGCACAGCTGGTTGCCGATGAACGGATTGCGATGCTCAGCTTTACTGGCAGCGCCAACATTGGTTGGATGCTTAGGCGCCAGGCTGCCACTCCGAGGGTCACGCTCGAACTTGGAGGAAATGCGGCAGTTATCCTCTGCGAGGATGCCGATCTCTCGAAAGTAATTCCCAAAGTTATCGCCGGTGGATATACATATGCCGGTCAGAGCTGCATCTCGGTGCAACGCGTCTTCGTTCATGCTTCGCTTAAAGCGCAGCTCATCAACGGGATTGTGGATGGTTTGCGAACGCTCAAGACAGGCGACCCGGCTGATGCCTCCACACGCGTTGGCCCGATGATCAACGAAGCGGCCGCGATCCGGGCTGAAAGCTGGATCGTCGAGGCGGTAGATCTAGGCGCAACGTTGCATTTAGGCGGCAAGCGAAATGGATCGGTGTTACAGCCAACTCTACTGAGCAATGTCGCAGCCACGGCCCAACTCAACTGCGAGGAGGTCTTTGCTCCGGTGGTCATCGTTGAAGCCTATGAGAACTTCTCCGAGGTCTTAGTATCCGTCAACCGATCGCAATATGGTCTGCAGGCGGCTATCTTTACCAGTGACTGGAAAAATATGACTCAAGCGTGGAACGAACTTGAAGTTGGAGCGGTTCTGGTTGATGAGTCCTCTGCATGGCGTGCGGATCATCTGCCTTACGGCGGGGTCAAGAACTCCGGCATCGGGAGGGAGGGGCTACGATCCGCCATTATGGAGATGACTGAATCTCGCTTGCTTATCCTACCCACCGAGTTTTAGCGTTCAGTCAGTCCTTGGAAGATGACAGTCTGCCACAAGGGGGCTTCCGCTTCGCCTCATACGCTCCTGTTTATCGATTAAAGGGACTGTGACTTAAACTTGCATCCTATATGCTTGGAATTTTTGTGCACATGTGGGATCCCCCCCCAAATCGAGTGAAGGTGGGTGTCGATTGTCCTCTCCTCAAAAGCTTCGCGTGAGTCGGAGACGGCCAACGACCGAGCGAATTCTTAAACAGAAAGCTTGACCCTCAAAACGATCTCGGGATCTACGGTACTAACGATTCGACGTATTCATGGAACCAGCTTAGGAAACGCAGCTCCAACTTCTGGACTAGTTCGTCACTCATAAGTCAGTTAGAGGCGCTTTTCCCTGCCAGTGCTTCGAAGGTTGCGATAAAAACCTTCTCAGTAATCAGCTCCGGAGTTTGAAAGAAAGTAAACAGTAGACCGGTGGTGACAACATCCAGTATGCATACGAAGTCTTTTGCAGGCATGGGAAGGTCACTCGCGGGTATGATCCTGATCAACTCTTTGGCAATCCACCTGTAGGCTGCGGCATTCTTTTCGGTCATTTTGGCCCGCATCGGCTGGTGTGTGAGTGTATAAAGCTGAAAGGCTGTTGCAAGCACGGCCACTTTCTGCCGAGATCGCGCTTCCTCCGCAACAGTCTTTCCGAGGATTCGCATTTGTTCACGCAGACTGGCTCCTGGCTTAAAAGGAGGTATGATGGGCTTCCACTGCGTCTCGACAACTGCAAGGAACAACTCCTCCTTATTTTCGAAATTGCCATAGACAGCACCTCGCGTCATTCCTGCGCGCGCCGCAATCTCCTCGAGCGAGGCGCGGTCAAAGCCTTTTTCGGCTATAACAGACGTCGCTGCCTCGAT
>Ga0302315_10002803_pt1 | contig 16202 bp, 10 predicted proteins | sample III_Palsa_N3_1_FD_200532 | JGI IMG/M metagenome (GOLD analysis project Ga0302315, IMG submission 200532) | Peat permafrost microbial communities from Stordalen Mire near Abisko, Sweden - III_Palsa_N3_1 | ecosystem: Environmental > Terrestrial > Soil > Palsa > Peat permafrost | place: Sweden... | reverse complement strand
GACTTGATAAAGTCGCTGTCCGCGCAGTGATAGATATCCACGAACTGCTGGGGATTACGATCCACCAGGGGGAACCAGGAACTTTGTATCTGTACCATTATGCGGTGCCCCTTTTGAAAGGTATGGGCCACGTCCGTCAGGGTGTATTTTACGGTAGTTACCTGTCCGGGAATGAAGGCGATAGGGGTGGCAAAACTTTGGCGGAAACGACCCCGCATGATATCACCCCTGACCAGCATCTGGTATCCGCCCATGGGATAGGGCTTCTCTCCCGGCGTCAGGTTGCCTTTCATGGAAGGGTCATATACAAAATTGTCGGGAAATACATCGATCAGCTTCACGACAAAGTCTGCGTCCGTGGTAGAAATGCTGGTTTGCAGGTCAGCCACCAGTGGCCCTGCCAGGGTCAGGTCTGATGCCAGGGTATCGGTTTCGAACACCAGGACATCCGGACGGCGGGAAGCAAACCGCTGGTCGTCCGTCATGTATTCACGCGTGCGGTGAAAGTGGACATCTTCCGTATAGGGAACCGGTTTGGAAGGATCACTGACGTATTCGCTATAGCTCTTTTCAGTAGTCGGAGCATTGAAAGACAAACCGCCGTTGTCCTGTAGGTACAGGGGAGTAGGGGTTGATTCCGCAGGGGGCCACTGGGCATATTGATGCCAGGTATTCTCCCCGGTGAAGAAAACATTCGCCCTTGCCAGGGAGTCCACACTGCCTTTATCATTTAAGTAATGCTGGAAGAAGGGGAACTCGATATTCTTCTCGTAGTATTCTGCCGTATTACTGCCAAAACGGATATTGCCCAGGAAATAGCCATTGCCCGAAGCCCATTCTCCGTGGTACCAGGGTCCCATGACAAGCCGGTTGTCGGTGCTTTTGCTTTGGGCGGCGATAGCTTTGTACACATTCTGTGCTCCGAAACAGTCTTCGGCGTCAAAAAGACCTCCGACGGTCAGCATGGCGGGCTTGACATGGGTCAGGTACTGGCGGTCGTTGCGGGCCTTCCACCAGGCATCATAATTGGGATGGGCATATAAATCATTCCAGAAGGCCACGCTGTCTTTGAGGATCGCCGCAAAATTTTTGAGGGCCCCTGTCTTCAGGTATATATCGTAATTATCCTGTCCGTGAAAATCGCTGCTGTAAGGTCCTACGGTCGTAGGCTGGGGCCTTGGCTTGCCAAACCCGGAATAGAACGAAAACCCGTCCATCACAAAGAAGGCGCCATTGTGGTGAAAGTCGTCTCCCTGGAACCAATCGGTCACCGGGGCCTGGGGGCTCACGGCCTTCAGGGCGGGATGATCACTCAAGGCCGCCATCGTGCTGTAGAAACCGGGGTAGGAGATACCCAAAACGCCCACCTTGCCATTATTGCCCGGTACGTGCTTTATCAGCCAGTCGATCGCGTCATAGGTATCGCTCGCTTCGTCAATGTCCTTGCCCTTTTTATTAGGGTTGAAGGGGCGGATGTCTTCAAAGACGCCTTCGCTCATCCATCGGCCCCTGACGTCCTGGGCGACAATGATATAGCCTTCCCGGAGATACTGCATGCGGTAACTGTACCAGAACCGTCCGAATTTGTCCGTACCATAAGGCGCACAGGAGTAGGGCGTCCGCGTCATCAGGATGGGATGATTCGCGCCTACGCTGTCTTTCGGCATGTAAATGGAGGTGAACAGGCGGACTCCGTCACGCATGGGGATATACAATTCCTTTTTTGTATAGTGCTCCATGACCCAGGTAGAATCAGCGCTTCGGTCCTGGGAGAATCCCCACAAAGGGAATGCGGCCAGCAGCAGTAATGGCAGGAAAGTTCTCATGTATCTCTGAAATTTGAGTATTAAAAATAAGGCGTCTGAATTAATATTCAGACGCCGTACATAAAATAAATGACTTTAGAGATAACGGGTTATCTACTCGACCTTCGTGATCTTGAGAATATTGGTCGGCAGGTGTTGCGCCACGGGGGTGCTTCCTGTATTGACCACTACGTCGCCGGAGTTGATAAAACCCCTTTCCTTGAGAATGGCGATCTGATCGAATATGATATTATCCAGACTTTCTTCTTCGTCATAAAAGACGGCGCGTACGCCCCAGCTCAGGCTCAACTGGTTAACCAGGCTACTCTTTTTAGTAAAGAGGTACAAGGGCGATTTCGGCCGGTAACTGGACAGCATAAAGCCGGTATAACCGCTTTGGGTCATGCCGATGATGGCGTCTGCGCGGACGTCGTGGGCCATCTTACAGGCATTGTAACAGATGGCGTCACTGAGGAAAGAAGGAGAATGCGGCTGAGGTTTCAGGTCTTCTTCGCGGTTGTAGCGGTATTCGGTACGCTCCACTTCCATGATGATCTTCTTCATGGTTTCCACGACCAGGACCGGATGCATGCCGGTAGCCGTCTCTGCACTCAACATTACGGCATCGGTACCTTCCAGTACGGCGTTGGCTACGTCTGTGATTTCGCTGCGGTTCGGCTTTACCCTGTCGATCATGCTTTCCATCATCTGGGTGGCTACGATAACAGGCTTGGCGCGGTGGATGCACTTGCGGATGATATCCCTTTGGGCCATGGGTACCTTTTCTACGGGCAATTCAACGCCCAGATCTCCACGGGCCACCATGATACCGTCCGATTCAATAATGATGTTGCGGAGGTCTTCCATGGCAGATGGCATTTCAATCTTGGCCATGATCTTAATGTCACTGTTGCGGTCATTGACCTTTTTGCGCAGGTTGATCATGTCTTCCGCCTGGCGGACAAAGGACAAGGCTACCCAATCCAATTTCTGGGCGACGATGAATTCAAAGTCGGCATTGTCTTTCTCTGTCATGGCCGGCAGAGAAATGGCTGTATCAGGGAGGTTGACTCCTTTCTTAGGCAGTAAGGTGCCGCCATAAGTGACTGTCACCTTTACGTCTCCCGCCGCGGTAATTTCTTTCACTACTACTTCCAGCTTCCCGTCGTCAATCATGATCTTTTCCCCGGGTTTGACATCATTGTGCAGGTTGGGGTAAGATACATAGATCTTCTCCATCGTCCCCACGACCTTTTCTTTCGAAGTAAAGGTCAGTATGTCTCCCGGTTTGATCACTAATCCGCCGTTCTCCATCTCACCTACCCGCAATTTGGGGCCTTGCAGGTCACCTAGAATGGCTATGTTATAAGGCTGAGTCTTATTGATCTTTCGGATCAGTTCAATGATCCTGGCTTTGTCTTCCTGTGAGCCGTGAGAAAAGTTCAGGCGGAACACATTTACGCCGGCTTTGACCAGTTCCAGCAGTTTGTCGTACGTGTCGCAAGCCGGACCTACGGTGGCGACGATTTTGGTTTTGTGGAAAGTATGCTCGATGCCTGCTTTTTTATCCATGTCCTTATGCAGGTACTTCGAAACGTTCTTTGACATATGTTATTGAATTAAGAGATACAATCATTTACCGGACTTTTTCATCCCGCCCGAAAGGGCTATAATGACAAATGCCGGATTACTCCGGCGCTTGGGTGTCTTAGCTGGCGAGGATCTTCACGATCTTTAACCATTCTTTGTCGATCTTTTGCTTTGCCTTCACGGCCAGATCCAGGGGGGTATAGTGCAATTTGTTGTTCACGATGCCGACCATTACGTTATAGCGTCCTTCTATCAGGGACTCCACCGAGGCATAACCCATACGACTGGCCACCAGGCGATCTATACAGGAAGGCGATCCGCCCCGCTGGATATGTCCCAGGATACAGACCCTGGTATCCATGTCGGGGAGCCGTTGGCGCACGACCTTGGCGACTTCATTCGCGCCTCCGAATTCGTCTCCTTCCGCTACGACGATCAGGTTGACCAGTTTTTTACGGCGTTGTTTATCTTCCAGGGAAGCAATCAATTCATCCATATTGGTCTTGGCTTCCGGTATCAGGATATTTTCCGCACCCGTGGCAATGCCGCTGTGCAGGGCAATATAACCGGAATCACGGCCCATCACTTCAATAATGAAAAGGCGATCATGGGCATCCGCCGTATCACGGATCTTGTCAATGGCTTCCACGGCGGTGTTCACAGCGGTATCAAAGCCGATGGTAAAATCCGTTCCCGCCATATCCTTATCTATGGTCCCGGGGAGCCCGATACACGGGATATCAAATTCAGTGGAGAATTTCTGAGCGCCTTTGAATGAACCGTCGCCTCCGATGACCACCAGCCCGTCAATACCGTGCTTCTTGAGGTTTTCATACGCTTTTTGACGTCCTTCAAATTCATAGAATTCCTTACAACGGGCGGATTTTAGGATCGTACCTCCCCTTTGGATGATATTGGCTACGCTGCGGGAATGCATGGGCACGATATCGTCGTCGATCATTCCCATATAGCCTCTTGTAATGCCAAAAACTTCCAGGTTGTAATATAAACCCGTCCTCACCACCGCTCTTATGGCGGCATTCATGCCTGGAGAATCCCCTCCGGAGGTTAATACGCCAATCTTGGTAACTTTTTTCTCCATTTTACTAGAAACAATGCGTTTAGGTTAAATTTTCTTCAAACGAGCAAGCCAATTCGTAGAAAATTGTAAGTTATTTTGCCTTTCAGGCGCCCAAAAATAAGGATTTGCCTTTAATCAAAAATGTATAAAAATGAGGAATATGATTTTGTAACATTGTAACAGCTACTATCATTCACGCTCACAACGCTTGCCAAACATGAAATGGGAACTAATTATAATAGGTTTTACTATGGTTTTAGGAGACCGCTCATTTGCACAGATCAAGTATCCCATTACAGCTAAACTGCCGGTTACTGACGATTATTTCGGAACGAAGGTAATTGACCCCTATCGCTGGCTGGAGGACGATAACAGTGTTGAAACCAAGGCCTGGGTGGGGCAGGAAAATGAACTGACACAGAAATACCTCTCGGCTATTCCTTTCAGGAATCAGGTGAGGGCGCGGCTGGAGGCTTTATGGAATTATCCCAGGTATGGTTCTCCCTTTAAAAAGGGGGATTGGTATTACTACTATAAAAATGACGGGTTGCAGAATCAGTCCGTTTTGTACCGGCAAAAGGGGTTAAACGCCTCACCTGAAGTCTTCTTTGACCCAAACACGCTCTCCGCTGATGGCACTGCGGCTCTGGGAGGGCTCTCTTTCTCCAAAAACGGGCAATACGCGGCCTATACCGTTTCCAGCGCAGGCAGCGATTGGGAAGAAGCGTACATAATGGAAGCAGCCACAGGGAAAAAGCTGGACGACCAACTCCATTGGCTGAAGTTTTCTGGCCTCGCCTGGCGGGGGGATGAAGGATTTTATTACAGCCGCTATCCACAGCCGGATGAAAAAACAAAGATGGTGAAGCAGAATGAATATCATAAGCTATACTATCACCGGGTAGGAACCCCTCAGTCGGCTGATAGCCTGGTGTATGAAGATCAGGCCCATCCTTTGAGATCAGTGACCGGGAAACTGACGGAAGATGACCGTTTCCTCTGCCTTCAGCTCTCAGAAGGCACCAGTGGAGCGGAAGTCCGGGTGCGTGACCTAACCGATCCCCGGGCAGATGGGTTTACCCTGCTGGTGCCTGGTTTTGATAAAGAAGCTTCCGTTATCGATAACGACGGGGATCAATTACTGGTCATGACCAATGACGGCGCGCCCGAATATAAACTGGTACTGGTAGACCCCAGGCACCCGGCAAAAGAGAACTGGAAAACGGTCATCCCCGAAAGGAAGGAAGTACTCACTTCCATCACCAGGGGAGGCGGCTATCTTTTCGCCAGTTATTTAAAGGACGCCTCCACCAGGGTTTACCAATATTCTTATAAAGGTGAATTGATAAGGGAAATTGCCCTTCCGGGATTGGGCACCGCAGGAGGCTTTGGCGGGGAAAAGAAGGATACCGAGTTCTTTTATACCTATACTTCTTTCAATTACCCGCCCACCATTTTCCACTATGCCATTTCTACGGGGGTGTCGACCCTTTTCCGGAAAACGGAGGTGTCATTTGATCCTGATCAATATGAAACGCACCAGGTCTTCTTCCATTCAAAGGACGGGACCCCGGTGCCGATGTTCCTCACTTACCGCAAGGGCCTGGTATTAAACGGGCAGAACCCGGTATTGCTTTACGGATACGGAGGATTCAATATACCGCTGACCCCCGCTTTCAGCATATCGAATGTATTCTTTTTGGAGCAAGGGGGGATTTATGCCCAGGTAACCTTGCGCGGGGGCAGTGAATACGGGGAAGATTGGCATAAAGCAGGCATGTTGCATCACAAACAGAATGTATTCAACGACATGATCGGCGCCGCAGAATACCTGATCGCAGCGCACTATACCAGTAAAGGAAAGATGGCTATCCGGGGAGGCTCCAACGGGGGACTCCTGGTGGGCGCCTGTATGACCCAACGCCCGGACCTGTTTAAGGTCGCCATTCCCCAGGTAGGCGTCATGGATATGCTTCGGTATCAGAAGTTCACCGTGGGCTGGGCGTGGGCGGTAGAATACGGGAGCAGCGATCACAAGGAAGATTTTGACTATCTCTATCATTATTCTCCTTACCACAATCTTCAACCCGGGGTTTCTTATCCGGCTACCCTGGTTACGACTGCAGATCACGACGACAGGGTAGTGCCTGCTCATTCTTTCAAGTTTGCAGCCCGCTTGCAGGAATACAATGCCGGTCCCAATCCGGTATTGATCCGCATTGACAGTAAAGCCGGACATGGAGCGGGTAAGCCGACTTCAAAGGTGATTGATGAGGCCGCTGACATATGGAGTTTTGTTATGTTTAACCTGGGAATGGACTATAAATGAGTACTATTTTAATAACAGGGGCCAATGGCCTGCTGGGGCAATTCCTCATAAAGGACTTGCTGGAACGTGGGTTTGCTGTGGTGGCTACCGGGAAGGGCGTGAACCGCCTCCCTTTCTCCGAAGGGGAAAAATTCCGGTACATCGAAATGGACTTTACAAGCGGGGAACAAGTGAGGGCTGTCCTGCAAGCCGTACAGCCGGCCGTAATCGTACACGCCGGGGCGATGACACAGGTGGATCCCTGTGAATTACACCCGGAGGATTGCTACCGTACAAATGTGCAGGGGACGGAGATCCTCCTGGAAGGCGCTTCCCTGGTCAAGTCCCGCTTCATTTTTGTCTCCACCGACTTCATTTTTGACGGGATTGGTGGGCCTTATCGGGAAGACGACACCCCCGGGCCCTTAAGCGTATACGGGCGCAGCAAATGGGAGGCAGAGGCCCTTGTTCGGGCAAGCGGCCTTGAATGGGCCATTGCCCGGACGGTGTTGGTCTATGGGACACCCTTCACAGGCTCCCGTAGTAATATCATTACATGGGTAAAAACAAACCTGGAAGCAGGTAAGCGGATCCAGGTCGTTTCCGACCAGTGGCGTACGCCTACTTATGTGGAAGACCTGGCCGCCGGCATCGGGCTGATGATTTCCCGGAAGGCATCGGGTACCTTCCATCTGTCTGGAAAGGATCTCCTGACGCCTTATGACATGGCCATGCAGGTAGCTCACCTGCTGAACCTGGACGCCTCCCTTTTGGAGCGGGTGGATGCGGCTACGTTCACCCAGCCCGGGCAGCGGCCGGCAAAGACCGGATTTGTGATTGACAAAGCCGTTAAACACCTGGGATATGACCCCGTTTCATTTGAACAGGGGATCCTGTTAACGTTGGGTCTTAGCCGGTAGATAGATCTCCGCCATCATGCAGCGCGCACTTCCTCCCCCGTTCGATTCTATGGTAGAGAGGTCCGCGTGCAGTATCGGGTTGAAGGCCGTCAGTGTTTCCAGTTGGTCTTTGCTTAAGGATTGATAGGCCTGGGACGACATCACTAGAAACCGGTCACCGTTGTCATTTTTCACCTGTAACATGTTCCCCGCAAAATGGTTCATTTGATCAAGAGTGATGGTCACTATCGGTTTCTGCGTTTTTTCTATCATCGAAAAGACCATCTCCCTTTCTGAGTCATTGGAGATGGAGTCTGCGCAAATCACTACATAGGTATCTGCTACGCACATCATTACATTGGTGTGGTAGATAGGGAGGCCACTCCCATCGAAGGCCTCAAATACCACCGGTCGATATTGCAGCTCACGGCAGAAATCTTCCAGCACACCCGCATCCGTCCTGGGAGACAGACAGGCATAGGCAAGACGGTTGTCCCTGTCCAGGACAATGCTACCCGTTCCTTCCAGGTAGCGCGACTTGGTTTCCCATTTGACGAGGTCCAGCCTTTTTTTGATCTCAAACTGCTCCGCGACGACGTCCAGTACGGCTTGCTTGCGTTCCAGCCTGCGATTCTCGGCGAACATGGGGTATAGCACGAGCGTCCCGTCCAGATGGAATGAGACCCAGTTATTGGGGAAAATAGAGTCCGGGGTATATGGTTCGGGCGTGTCGTCTATGACAAGGACGCTGACGCCGTGTTGTCTTAAAAGCGCGACGAGCCCGTCGAACTCCTGGGCCGCTTTTTCCTGGACACCTTCCGTCTTTCCCGGTACCTGGAAGGCATTATTGACAGCCGTTTCCATGTTGAACGCGAAGCGGACGGGCCGTATCATTAAAATGTGAGAAGTGTTTTGCATAGTATTTCGCTGATGGATTATTTTTATAAATTTAACCCATCAGCGAAATACCGCTTATGATGGGCCTTCGGCCAAGGGGCCGGTGGCCCCTTTATGTTTATTTTACGTCTTCCCTTAACAAGGGCATACTCATACAATGGAATCCTCCCCTGGCCCTGGATAGCTCGGCAGAAGGCATGAGGATCAGGGTGTCTTTGATGTCTTCCGTGCGAAGCGTCCCGTTTTCGAGCTGCTCTACAAGGTCGTGGGCCCTGATGGTACTGAACCCGTGACTGGTAAAAGATTCCACTGTTTTATCGTTACGGTCGTATCCCAGGACAACGCCTTCTTTCAGGGCGAGTAAATTACAAGAGTCTGTCCATTGTTCGCGCACGTCAAAAGGAAATTCATTGTTTCCTGAATATAGGAATATGACTTCTTCAGTACAATGCAGATCGTTCTTGCTGACGTCCGTGAGCAAGTCTTCCAGGTTGTTGAAATAGACCGGGTTTTCCACATCGGATTTATGGAACTGGATGACACGCAACTGGTCTTCTTTTTTATTCCCCTCCAGGATGCGCTGAACCGGATCCGAATCCTCATTGGTAATGGCCTTTTTGGAAAAATTACCCAGCATTACCCAGACGTTCCGCTTGACCTGGGTGAACACGGTGTCAATGTGCATATAGTCCCGCTTCTTAGGTATCCTTACGACGCTCACCTTCGTGACCACATTCTTACTAAAAAGCAGGTTGGTTACCTGGTAGGCGGCTTCCAGGGAAGTCCGTTCGCTGACTCCCACCAACACATGATCCGGAGTAACGACCATAATGTCGCCTCCTTCCAGGGTGACCTTCTTCTCATCCCCGTCTTTGGGCAACAGGAAGTGCTGAAAGGTCTCTGAGAGTTCGAGCACATTTGTATGGAACTTCTCGAAAAACGGATGATAGAAGAAAATGTATTTTGCCAGGAGCGCTTCCCTGGTGCGGGCCTTTTTGGCGGGCTTGTTCAGTAATAGGTATTCGTTGATGACAATGCCGATATCCCTGGTGAATATAAAGTTGGGGATAGGAGGGAAGAGCATGTCCCGCCCATCCAGGCTACCTGTGATAAACAGTTTTGATAATTGAATGGAATCAAGGTCCTGCAACTGTTCCTGCCTGTCGAAGGAGCATCCTTCGATGGCGCAGACAGAGGCGATCAGTTTAATCCGGATTTCATGGATTTCCAGGATCTCGCTTAAGAGCCATTGCAATTCTATCACCTTATCCGACTTGAAAAAGTCCTCGTGTCCGGGTTTATAAAAGTTGCGGTTCTGTGCTTCAGCGTCAATGGACGCCAGCTTGCCTTTTATACGATCCGGGTCCAGGAAATAGAGCAATATTTTGGTGTAATAATCGTACTCTTTCCTCCGTATGGTATCCAGATGGACGATGTCTTCAAATAGCCAGTCCTGGGCCTTGGATGGAACGACTTTTCCCAGCCCGCTGTCCGGGCTATGCACCAATAATCTCTTTAATGTACCGATCTCCGAAGATACTTTTAATGAAGCCATTTGGCAAGCTAGTGTTTTCCCCCGAAACCGGCAATTTAGCTCCCGTTTTTTTGATTATCTTTACTGCCAGCAGACCTTGCCATGAAAAGAGAACCGGACGCGATCACTGAATTCAGAAATAGCAATCAGGGGCTGATCAGCGATGTTCATCAACTTGTTGCTTCCTACCCCAGGGTACCCCTCACCGTAGACTGTGTCGTCTTTGGATTTGATGAGAATGAATTAAAAGTACTTTTAATAGAAAGTGATATCTCCATCTTTGAAGGAAAGTGGACCTTGCTGGGGGATTTCGTACAGGATAATGAGAATTTGGACGATGCGGCCCATCGTATTTTCAGGGATAGGACCGGAATGTCCGATATCTACCTGGAACAGGTACGCGCCTTTAGCAACCCTGATCGTCATCCGGGTGGGCGGGTCATTACGATCGCCTATTGCTCACTGGTCAATATACAGCACCACACCTTGCAGAAGCTGGATCATTCCCTGCACTGGCATAGGGTTCATGAAGTCAGGGATATGGCCTTCGACCACCAGGATATCGTTCTCGCCTGTTACCAATGGCTTCAGAAGCGGATCCAGGAACACCCACTGGGTATCAACCTGTTACCTGATAAATTCTCCCTCCGCGAATTGCAAAATCTTTATGAAGCGATCCTGGATATCCGGCTGGACCGGAGAAATTTTCGCAAGAAATTCTTTTCCATGGATTTCCTCATTGACACGGGAGAGTACGAAGACGACGTTCCCCACCGGCCGGGCCGGTTATACAAGTTCGATTTTCAGAAATTCGAGCGAAAGAAGCGCAAATGGATAGGGATTGATTTCTAGCGCTTAATGCCAATTCCCCTGATTTTGTTGAAAAATCGTTGATAACTGAGCCTTGCCAGGGGCTTAATAAAAGGGGGATTGTCGGGCAAAAATTTATATTTGCTGTTCTCTAAAATGGCCCAATGTGCGATTAAAGACGCTGGAAATTAAAGGTTTCAAAAGTTTTGCGGATAAGACGGTACTGCATTTTGATGAAGGCATAACCGGTGTGATCGGCCCTAACGGATGCGGCAAAAGCAATATTGTAGATTCAATACGCTGGGTGATCGGAGAGCATAAAATGAGCTCTTTGCGCTCGGAGAACCTGGAAAGCCTCGTATTCAATGGGTCAAGGACCCGTTCGGCCAGCGGACTGGCGGAAGTTTCCCTCACTTTTGAGAATACGAAGAACCTTTTACCCACGGAATTCAATACCGTCACCGTCACCCGCAAGTTCTACAAGAGCGGGGAGAGTGAATACCGGTTAAATGACGTGACCTGCCGCCTGAAGGATATCCATAACTTGTTCATGGACACGGGGGTAAGCACAGATTCCTATGCCATCATTGAACTCGGCATGGTGGATGACATCATCAAGGACAAGGACAACAGCCGTCGCCGGATGCTGGAGCAGGCCGCCGGTATTTCCATTTATAAGACCCGCAAGAAAGAGGCGCGCCAGAAATTGGATGCGACGGAGCTGGACCTGAACCGTATCGAGGACTTGCTCTTCGAAATCAACAACCAGTTGAAGTCCCTGGAGAGCCAGGCAAAGAAGGCTGAGAAATACTACGAACTCAAAAAAGAATACCGGACCCTTAGTGTCGAGTTGGCCAAGGCCTCCCTGGAAGGGTTTAATATTACCTATAAGGATCTGACCGAGCAGCACGAACGGGAAACCGACAAGCGCATTCGCCTGGAAGCTGAAATTGCCCTGGAAGAGGCTCATGTAGAACAGGAGAAGGTGGGATTCGTGGAAAAAGAGAAGGCTTTGCAGCTGCTCCAGCACCAGTTCAACGAAGTGATGCAGCAGCTCCGGACCAAGGAAAACGAGAAGAACCTGGCTTCTCAGCGCCTGCACTACCTAAAAGAACGCCAGCAGAATACCCGGGATTTCCTGGATCGGTCCATGGGGCAATTGAAGGGCCTGGAAGAAAGCATTCAATTCACCACTTCACAGGTAACCGACGAGCAAGGGCTGCTGGACGAAGGCAGGGACAAACTGGACGATCAGAAGGCGGCCGTCGAGGATAAACGAAGCATATTCGATGACAAAAGGGCCTCCATGGACATGCTCCGCAGGGAGAACCAGGCCCTGCAACGCCAGCAGTTTGACGCCGAAAAGAATGTAGCGGTAGCCGATACCTCCATTCAGAACCTACAGCGCAGCGCTCACCAGATCAGGGAAGAACAGTTGCAGTGCAGGGACCAGATGGCCCGGCTGGACGTAGAGAAACAACAGAAGGAGCAGGAACTGGCTGCCCGGAAAGTGGAACTGGAAAATCTTCAGGCCCAGCACGAGCACGCCAAGGCGCAAATCCTCCAGACCCAGGAAAAGGTGGAGCAACTCCGGATCCAATTGGCGGAGGAAAATCGCAAACTGGACTCCCGCCGCAATGAACATGACCTGCTGAAAAGTTTGATTGATAATATGGAGGGGTATCCAGAAAGTGTGAAGTTCCTCCATAAGAACACAGGGTGGAACCACGCGTCCCCCATCCTGAGCGACATCATCTATGTAAAGGAAGAATTCCGGGCTGCCGTCGAAAATGTCCTGGAGCCTTACCTTAACTACTATGTGGTGAATAACCTGGAAGAAGGTTTGCAGGCCGTCCACTTACTGGATCAAAATAAGAAGGGAAAGGCCAATTTCTTCCTTCTTGACAAGATCAACGGATCTTCCCAGGACCCTTCCACTCAACCTGCAGGGACCGTGCCTGCCTTGCAGGTAGTTGAAGTAGATGAACGCTACCGATCCCTTGCTAATTACCTGCTGGGCAACGTATACATTGCTGAAACCGAAGATGCCTTGCACCAGAGTAACGGCGCGGTGATACTGGAGAAGACGGGCAAGTATGTCAAGGGCAAATATGCCCTGACCGGGGGCAGCGTCGGCCTGTTCGAAGGAAAGAAGATCGGGCGCGCAAAAAACCTGGAGAAGCTGAAAGAACAGATCGTTGCCCAGGAATCAGTGGTGGCGGGGATTAAAGAACAGATCCTGGCCCGTCACCAGGAAGTGGCCCATTATAATGAACAATTAAAGGAGCAGGCGATCCGTCAGGCTCAACAAGAGATCAACCAGTTCACCAACCAGAACTACGCTTTACAGAACAAGCTGGAGAACCTTCAAAGCCAGGATGCTGGAAGTACCCGCCGCCTGGAGGAACTGGAAGATAACCTGGGCCGCACCCAGGATAGTATTTCCGACCAACGGGACTTGTTGGAAAAGCTCAACGCCCAACTGGAAGAACTATCCCAGCGGATGCAAGGATCGGAAGAAGCGTATGCGCTCGCAGAGCAGGAATACAATTTTGCCCAGGCCCAGTACAATGATTCCAACCTACAACTGACCCGCCAGCAAAGCAAGGTGTCGGGCCTGAAACAAGAGCTGGAGTTCAAGGGAAACCAATTGAAAGACCTGCAGGTGCAGATAGCCCAAAGCGATGGACAGTTGCAGGAGACTTCGACGAGTATCAGCGAGTCCGAACTGAACCTGGAAGAGGCGCATGAATCGGTAGTGGACCTGATGCGCCGGAAGGAGGAGTCTGAAAAACTCCTGGGCGTAGCCGACCAGGCATATTACAACCTGCGCAATGTACTAACCGAAAAAGAAAGTGAGCTTCGGCATAAACAGAAAACCAAAGAGCAGGTAGACTATCTGTTAAATGGAATCAAAGACCGGATGGCGGAGTTAAAGCTCCAGCTAACAGGGATGAAAGAACGGCTGAGAGTGGAATTTAAGGTGGACCTGGATGAGATCCTGGATCAGGACCGGGAGAACGATACCCCGGTGGAAGAATTGGCCGCTGCCGCAGACCGCATGAAAAAACGGATGGAGAACATGGGAGAAGTCAATCCCACGGCGATCGAAGCCTTCACCGAAATGAAGAAACGATACGAGTTCATCCTGGAACAGAAAAATGACCTGGTCACGGCTAAGGATTCGTTGCTCCAGACCATACAGGAAGTGGAAAGTACTGCCAACCAGAAATTCCTGGATACCTTCAATGCCGTCAGGGAAAACTTCCAAAGGGTATTTAAGGCCCTCTTCACCGAAGAGGATACCGCCGATATCATTTTAGAAAACCCTGAAAACCTGGCAGAGACCGCCATCGATATTGTGGCCAAGCCCAAAGGGAAACGCCCGTCTTCCATTTCCCAGCTCAGCGGGGGAGAAAAGACCCTGACCGCTACGGCATTGCTGTTTGCCATTTATCTGATCAAACCTGCCCCTTTTTGTATATTGGACGAAGTGGATGCTCCCCTGGATGATGCCAACGTCGGCAAGTTCACCCAGATGATCCGGCAATTCAGCGAAAACTCCCAGTTCATTATCATTACCCATAACAAGACAACGATGGCGACAGTGGACGTGATCTATGGGGTTACCATGCAGGAACCGGGTGTCAGCAAGCTGGTGCCGGTGGATTTCCGGAGCCTGAATAACAATTAGTGAACCAATCTAATCATTGGGCAAAATAGTATTATATAAGTCTTCCTGAGGTAATTACTTTTATCCGTCACGGAGATAGGTCCTTATCTTAATGACTTTTATAGCCTCATAGGGCGTTTTGCTTACATCCATCCACAAGGGCCGTCAATTGACGGCCCGCTTTTTTGGGGCAGACCCGATACCTCTGAATTTATCGGGCCTGCCCCAAACCTCTAATGATGGCCCTTCGGGCAGCGGGCTCCGCCCGCTCTGTTTTTGGGGCCGGCCCGACCGCCGTTGTTGCGCCGCCTTTTTTTTGCATATCCCAAAGCTTTATCAGATATTCGCCCCTGCTGAAGACTATCACCCTTTTTCATTCCAACCAGAGCCAATGCAACGTATTGCGTTATTTCCCGGCACCTTTGATCCTGTTACACTCGGGCACCTTGACATCATCCAGCGGGCGTTGCCACTGTTTGACAAATTGGTGATTGGGATTGGGACCAATATCAGCAAGGTCCCCATGTTTACCAACGAGCAAAGGCTGGACTGGTTCAATGAGATATTCGTGCATGAGCCCCGCATTGAGGCCGTTGTCTATGAAGGTCTGACGGTGGATTGTTGCCGGAAAATAGGGGCGAACTATATTGTCCGTGGTATACGGTATGTGAATGACTTTGAATATGAAAAGGCCATAGCGGACATGAACAGGAGCTTGGAAGGGCACATAGAGACCCTGTTCCTTACCTGCTTGCCGGAATTTACCTCCGTGGCCTCCACCCTTGTGAGGGACGTTTTGCGCAATGGAGGGGATGTATCTAAATTTTTACCACCGTCAGTGGTGAGGACCCTCAAATCCAAATAATCCATTTATGTCAGCCATTTGGTTTAACCCGACCATTACCCTCCAAGACATCCAGCTATTGGGCGCTAAAACCATGGGAGATCACCTGGGAATGATATTTACGGAGATCGGAGAATCTTCCCTGACCGGCACCATGCCCGTGGATCACCGAACCCATCAACCCCATGGCCTGCTGCACGGGGGCGCTTCCTGCGCCCTGGCCGAAACCCTGGGTAGCGTGGCCTCTTATCTGGTGCTCGACACCACCCAATTCCTTCCGGTGGGACTCGAGATCAACGCCAACCATATAAAGGGTGTTCGCTCGGGTATCGTGACGGGAATCGCTTTGCCCTTGCATATAGGCAAGACAACCCATGTATGGGATATTCGCATTCGGGATGAAAGGGGAGGCCTGATTTGTGTCAGCCGCCTGACAGTGGCTATTATTAGGGCTTGATGGTCTCCCCGGCTACGCCCTGCAGTAAAGCTTGCACCCTGGCCGAAAGCCCTTCCTCTATGACCGCTTCATTGTACAGTACGCTCCTGGCAAAAGCCATAAACTCCTCCGGATGACCCGATTTCCGGCCGGTTTTCGCGTCCACTACCGTAAAGCGTGTCCACAACACGGCCTTCAGTTCGGTTTGCGTTTCGTTCCACATTTGTGATTCCACCCGCAAGTGCTGCTCCCCCGCTTCAATGAGGGCGGAGACAATACAGACAACTTCGTTATAGATAGCCGGGCGCTTATATTGGATCTCATG
>Ga0302315_10002802_pt1 | contig 16203 bp, 14 predicted proteins | sample III_Palsa_N3_1_FD_200532 | JGI IMG/M metagenome (GOLD analysis project Ga0302315, IMG submission 200532) | Peat permafrost microbial communities from Stordalen Mire near Abisko, Sweden - III_Palsa_N3_1 | ecosystem: Environmental > Terrestrial > Soil > Palsa > Peat permafrost | place: Sweden... | reverse complement strand
TATGGTCCATCAGCAGTAAGTGAGCTGGTTTAATTAGCTAAGTATACTTGAACGAAAAGGTGAAATTAGAGGCGATATTACTACAAGTTTTCCACAGAAAAATGTACTCAAAACTGATCAAAAAAGCGCGTTACTTATTTGTAACTGAAAACATGTAACTACTTGATAATGAGTGGGAAATTGCTTTCTGTATCGGGCAAGTAGTCGTCGTAACTAATTGATAATCAATTAGTTGAAAACTTAAAACAGAAAGTAAAAATCACCATTTTATTTTCATAAATATCATATTATCAGGTCTTTGTAAATAAAACCAATTGGTATATTTATGTTTTTTGTTACTATTAGAAAGTAATTTCGTTGCTTTTTTGGTCCTCAAATTATCTTTTGTTCCTCATTTTGAGGTTACTTATAAATCGTTGTAACTATCGGTAACTAAATAGTACTAAACGATACTAAATGCCACAAAACACTACAAATTAAGGGAGAAACAACAACCGATATCGTCGCGGCGATTTTCTTGGTGGTAGTATTAATGTGGATAATTAGATTGTAGAAATTTAAAATATATGAGTTCAAATTTCACGATCCAAAGAAAATGTGTGCATTGTAAACAATTATTCAATGCCAAAACCACCGTCACTCGATTTTGTGGCAAGCTGTGTAATAAACGGTTTAACGCTGCAAAACAGAGAAACAAAAAGATTGAAGCGGAAAACCTGCAGCCTATTATTTTGTCTGCTCAAGCAATGCAACCCCTTAAAAATATAGAGTTTTTAGATGCTCAAAAAGCTGCACTACTGCTTGGAGTATCGCGCAGTTTTATTTATCATTTAATAAACACCCGTAAACTTGTCGCCTACAATCTTTCCGTTCGCAGAACTATCATTTTAAAAAGAGACATCGAGCGGTTATTTCAGTCGAGGACATTTATGGCAGATCTTCCTAAGAAGCAGGTATCCAAAATGCCGCCAATTGACGACTGTTATAATATGAGCGAGTTACACGAGAAGTTTAAAATCTCAGACGCAGCGATATATAATTTAATCAAAAGAAATAACATAGATAAGTTTCAGGAAGGTCGATTCACTTATGTTTCCAAGAAAAATATTGATTCAATTTTATTTAATCAAATCTGATGGCAAACGTAACTATAAGAAGGAAATCGCTATCAAAAAGCCGCCAGTCACTTTACCTGGACTATTCACCACCTATATTCAATCAATCCAAAAATAAACTTCAACGATATGAATATTTAAAACTGTTCATTTATGATAAACCTAATAGTAATATTGAACGAAAGCATAATAAGGAAACAACAAAGTTAGCTGAGTGGGTTAGACTCAAACGACATCTTGACGTACAGAGTAACAGGTTTGGATTTTTATCTGAATCTAATAGGGGAGGTGATTTTATCAATTACTTTAAAAAATATACCGCAAGGCGTCAGAAATCGGATTCTGATAACATGGCAATGGCTTTTCGGTATTTTGAAGATTTTATAACCAGCAATAATCTGAAAGTTTGTGATTTGAATGAATCAATATGTGAGGGTTTTAGTTCTTATCTTTTGGGTGGTCCTGGAATCAGCTTTAGAGAAAAGCCAATTTCAAGAAATACGGCCGTTAGTTATTTTGCGAAATTTCGATCTGCTTTAAAAGAAGCGTTTAGTAAGGGATTTCTGGCGGAAGATCTCTACTCGTTGGTCAAGCCTATAAAAGCAAACGAAACCCATCGCGAACGTTTAGAGTTGACAGAACTCCAAACATTAATATCGACATCAATAGAACCTGATTTAATTAAGCGTGCGGCGATATTTTCTGCTTTAACGGGGCTTCGGTTTTCAGATGTTAAAGCTTTAAAATGGTCTGAGTTACGAGGTCAGCCTGGCAAGTACTACTTACAATATCGCCAGCAAAAAACTTTGGTTGCTGAATATATGCCAATTTCTGACGATGCTGTTAAGCTAATGGGAAGCAAAGGGAAGCTTCACGAGTCAGTTTTCCAAAACTTGAAATACTCCTCGATCAGAATTTTCTTAATAAGGTGGCTCGCAAAGGCTGGGATTAAAAAGAATATAACGTTCCATTGTTTCAGACACACTTATGCAACACTACAACTTGAATTTGAAACAGATCTGTATACTGTTTCAAAGATGCTTGGCCATAAGCATATTAAAACAACGCAAGTTTATGCCAAGGTGGTGGATAGTAAAAAGGATCAAACCATAAATAGAATTAAAGTTGATATAGGTAAGCTAAATGTTGTTAATCTGGTTTAATGCAACCTGCGAAAGGTCGGATTGATTCCGGCCTATCATTTAACTCGTTAAAAAATTTATTTATTGAACGGATTTTGGGGTTTATAGTTTGAGCCCGGACTCTTCGCTTGTTTGTTTCGGCGGATGCCGCTCCGACCCTTGTCGCGAAGGATTAACTCTCAAAGATTGATTTTCTTATCTTGCAGCTTAAAGCGTGCTCATTTTATATTAAGAAGTTTTTATGGAAAATAAAACGAAAAAGGCCATTCAAGTTACATTTGAACATCCGGAAAGTAATAACCTTGATCGGAAATGTAGATGGATCGTCCCTGAACTAGATGCCGTAGATGCCATTGGAGAATTGGAGCTCTGGGCGTTGAGGGGCCTAATTGTCGCTATAGGATTTTTCGATGATGAAAATAATAGAATAATGGGGAGTGGAGTAATGATAGCGCCTGGACTCTGTTTGACGGCCACTCACATTATGGAAGAGATGCATGAGAAAAATGCGTTAGCATATTCATTTCCCAGTGAAAATAATATTAGAATATGGGCCGCAAAAGATTTTTCCGCCCAACAGAAAGTATCGATTGAGATAATACCTTTCCAAAAAAAGCACCCCAGGTATATGGATGTCGGAGTTTTATCTTTAACACCATTTTCGAAATTTAAAGATGCTGAAGATTATGTATTCGCACCTTTGGAGGTTTCGATACCGAAAATTGGTGAAAGGCTTTGGGCTACAGGTTATCGAGAAATAGAAAATGATGGCGTTCCAACATTGGCTTTTTTCTGTACTTCAGGAATCGTAACTGAGCAATATTTAGAAGGAAGGGGGTCGCATATTAATGGACCTTGCATAGAAGTCGCAATGGAAGCTTTAGGTGGAATGAGTGGAGGTCCGGTATTCAATGCTGAAAGACGAGTTGTCGGCGTTATTTCGTCCAGTTTAGAAGCAGATGGATATAATGGCCCGACCTATATTTCATTGATCTGGCCAAGTTTGTTATCAACTATTTATGCGCCTTGGCCAGAAGGCTTGTGGCCTGAAAAAATGGCTGGTATACAAACAGATATCGATAAAGGTGTCCGGGTCTTAGGTTCGGCAAGGATTAATGATGGGGCTTATAAGATTAAATTTCATAAACAAACGTCAGAAGCGATGTATTTAATTATGGAACGTGCTGGTATAGAGCTGTCAGAAGAGGATTATGATCTTCAAGATTTTTCTTACGAAAATTTTGAAGAGTACTTGGAAGAAGAAGGTCTTAATTATGTGCATGAAGCCGATAAGGAAGTTTTTGATAGAGCGCTGATCGACACTGAGTATACCGATATCATAAAACTTTTTCGTTGTTTTGATACTTCCATGCTGGAAGGAATCGAAGATTTATCGATAGACTCGGTCAGTTTATTAGAAGATGGGAATATTGGAATTAATGCTCGCTATAACATTCGCATAGTTTTTCTCCAATTGCGAATTACTAAAGAAGAATATGAGTATCACAAAGATCAAATTAATTCTTTGAACAGTCTTCTCGAAAAGGAGGTTGACGGTGAGTATGTTTGCTATGAACATTACACAAGACCATTTTTTAGAGTTAATTTTACATACAATACTAAATCTGGAGCATGTCAGGATATAAGATTCCAGGCACTTTCCTTAAAGATTTAGTATAAGGCTATCCAAAGGCAGAGCCCACAACTTTTTCATTTCGTATGCAGAGTTTATTCCAAAGAACCAGCAGCTTTCATTTAGTTAAGTTGATGAATCATTAATTACCACTCATTTAGTTTTCTAACTAAGTTAGAAGCTATCTGAAAAGTGAAAAGCATGGATGATATTGATTATCTATGCCTTTTGAAATGAAAAATCGCTAACGCGACTTAGGAAATAACCAATATGATAATGGGTTGCGTTGGATTTGCCTTAACCTTCTTTTAGCTGGCGGAGTTCCTTGGGTGAGCAGCATAAATAAATCATTCAAGCAATCTTGACTTTGGAAGCCTCTACACTGGCGGTAACTAATCCAATGACGACGACCAGCCTTTTTAAAGCGCCGGCAGATCGGTCGCGGCCTGGTATTTTTTACTGTGCCGAATTTATCATGCAGGAATTTCCAGAAGCGGGAGCTTATACTTTCGAGTCAACCGCTATTTTCCACTCGGCATTGTATGGAATTAATTTGTCTGGCACTACGACCTGGATAATAGACGGCTTGTTATGATTTGCAAAGGCCCCTTTCACAGCGGCTTCAAGTCCGGCGTAAGTATTTACTTTCCAGCCTTGGCATCCAAATACATCTGCCAACTTACTATAATTCCAGCGGTGAATAATGCATGAATTATAGAATTGCTTTTCGCCGCCATTTTGGGAAGCCTTATCCTCGATTTTGTTCATCGTATTGCCACCGGTTCCTGCTAGGGCGCTCCCAGCCGTGTTAATAGATGTATTGACAGAAGCTATAGTTTTTGTTTCAGCCTCTTTATTGGCGGATACATTACTTTGTATTGCGGAAGTCGCGGTAGCAGTGTCCTTGTCAAAAACCGAAGCATCGGCAAGCCATTGCTCTACGCCATAAACGCCATTGTCTATTATAAAGATTATCGGATTTAGTTCAAAACGAGTTTGTGTTGAAAGGCATTGAGCGCTCATCTGAAAACCACCGTCGCCAGAAAAAACGATAACGCGTTGGTTATCATTCTTTGCCAGGGAAAGCCCCGTAGCTGCCGGACCTATGTAGCCTATAGCTGAATAAGATGATTGTATAATATAGCTTCTAGGAGCGTCGACTTTAAGCAAAAGACTTCCAAAATAATTTAAGCTTGAATCAGCGCCTATGATCGTATTCTTGTTAATATAATTTGAATGCTGAATAAAGTCATAGAATCCCTGATAGGTAATGGTGTCACTTGGTTTTGCATTAAATGCTGTGACTGCTGTTTTTTTTGGCAATGGCTGTGGCTTGCATTTAACCGAAGCAGCTTGTAATCCGTCTATTAAGTCTTCCAACGCAACTTGTGCGCTAAAATATGCGCCAAACTTAACCGTGTTTAAAGACACAAAGGTTGTTTTAGATAAATCCGCCTGAGCGGCTAAATCATTAATATCTGTCAACCAAACGCCCAATGCCAGTACAAAATCAGATTTTTTCGTTAAGTCTTGCGTAGCTGCCGATGACGCCGGGCCATCAAACACTCCAGCAAACAGTTTGTCATTTTCTGATAGGGCTCCTTTGCTCAAAAGCTCGGAAACATATGGGAGTTTTAAAGTTTTAAGTAGCTTTTCTGCTTTTTTCCTTAATCCAAGGCGATCTATCTCCACACCAATCCAAATGATCGGATTCGCTGCTTTTTCCAGTTGTCCTTTTAGCATTTGAATAGATGCGTCTAAACCTGGTTTATCCGATAATATTTTTGCAGGTTCTAACGTGCCCCTCGGCTCTGTACATTTTAAGTTGACAATGTCCTGAAGAAGTTCTATATAAACGGGACGTCTTTGTGTTATGCATTGCGTTAATGCATAGTCTATCAACATTGGAGCCATTTCAGCGCTTTCAAGCCGTACAGCGGCAGCGGTGATATAGTCAAAAACCTGGCGGTCAGTTTGCCGCCCGCTTATAAAGTGATGTGCAGCGAAACCAGTTTGCTCGAAAGTTAATGTCCGTTTTATACTCGGTGTCCCGTTAATAAGTACGATAGGCACACACTCTACGTACGCGCCTGCAATGGCATTTGCTGCACTTAATGCACCGGCCGAATAGGTAGTACATAGTGCGCCAATCCCTTTTAATCTTGCATATCCATCGGCAGCATAGCCTGCACAAAGCTCACTTACTTCTTGCACTAATTTAATGGGGCCGTCTTTAACGTCAATGTATTTATTTATCCAATCTATCGAATAGTCCCCAGCAATTGAGAATAGGTGTTCCAATCCTATTTGGCTCAATCTTTTTACCAGGTACTGTCCTACTGTATATTCTTTTTCCATTGTTTGTTGTCTTTAATAGGTTAAATTTTAATAGTCGCCCGCGCCATCAAATAATCGCGAAATATAGATGTCAAATATTCCAGGACATTCGCGCGCAGGAAATCTACTCAATAGAAAATTTTTAAAATAGTCGTCTTTTAAACCATCATCATAAGCTTGCTTAGCTGCCAATAGGTATTTTAAATTTTGGGCGACTTCGATCTTGTCAGCAGGTAAACCATGGCCAGGAAGGAATAATTCATCGTTTGACAACAGCATTTTTTCCAAGATGCCTGCCCACTTTTGCATGTGTTTTGTCAAATACAAATGGGTACCGCTATAAATGAGGTCCTGTACAATTTGGATTTTTAATTCCGGAAGTTTTATTGTCAACAGGTAGTCTATTTCAGTATCTACCACTTTTTCAAAAACATAGTCTATTCCATCTATTTTCTCTTTACCCGGACCGACAACATTACCCGGAACAAGAATGCGATCCGGGACCTGATCACCCATTTTAAGTTTATGATCTTCTATAGAATCCTCACCTTTAGTCTCTATAAAATCTATAGTTTCCTGAAGAGTATAAACAGGTATGTCCTTGAATGCAGTATCTAAGCCGAACCAGTGATCAGGATGTCGGTGCGAAATATATAACCGCTCAATAGGTTTTTCAAGGGAATCTATATATTTCCTGAATTCAAGCGCATAATATTTAAAAAATTGCGCATCAATAATAACCAGTTTATCATTTTCAATGATGTGAGTTGCGTTGGCGATATTATTTTTTTCAAATGATGAAACGAATGTATGGATTCGAATTTTGCCTATGCTTTTTACGAGTATTTTTATTGGATCTGCTAGTTTAGTGGTCATATCAAATCAGTGGTTAAAGAAAGATAAATGATCTTTAATTTCTTTTAAGGCTGCTTCGGCAATATAATAGGCGTTTAAATCTTCTGGGCCTTTCTTATCCTCGCCAGGACGCCAAAAACGTTTACGCGCCATACGCATCGAGCTTTCAAAGGGCGGAATCGCGTTAAATATCTCTATCAAGTAAGGCCCTTTAAAAACCGGCTCAAACTTATCAAACATAATTTTCCAGGGTATCCAGCTGTCGTGCACGGCGCCGCGATCAGGCGCGGAAACATGCACATAATAGAAATTCTTCTTAGCGGTCATTCTATCCACATTATTAAAAAAGGCGGATGGTCCCTGGCTTTCCATTACTACTTGTGCAGTATCTACTGTAGCACCAATAGGGAAGTCTGTTTTAACGGACTCAATAAAGTCCAACACCTCGGAGACCATATTTGGCGGAGGTGTTTCCCAACTTTTTACCGGCTCAATAGCCAATTTGACTCCAGTTTTATAAGCATATTCTGCTAATTCCGCAAAAACGGGCCGAGCAGCAATATAGCGTTGTTTCATCCAGGCTAAAAGCGCATCGCTCCAGATGCCTTGACCAGAACCATCTAACGGAAATGCTCCATATGGATAAATGAACGGACCCGACATAATGGAGTCACGGTTACCCAAAATGGCCGTAATATCAACACGCGATTTTAGATAAGCTAACGCTTGGGTGCGTTCTTTAGCATCAGGAGAGGTGGGATCAAAGAGTAGTTGCGTTGTTCCAACATTCGTTGTGAACCGTTTATCCGCAAACCCAGCATTATCGAAGTCGCTTTTCAAACTTTCATAGTTTTTCTTGTCCTGTTTAAAATCAAGTGTATCGTCTGGCGGGGCTATATGCATATCGAAACCATCGTAGCCAATTTCGCTAAGTGCTGCAAGATGGCTGATAAGGATTTTGGTGTAGCTTTTGTCGGCCGGTTTTAAATCGGCTGTGAACATAAAAAAGCTGAAGTAAATTGCCGGTTTTATAGACTGAGTTTCCAATTTGCTATCTGTTTAATTGTTGATGAATATAATGTCACTTCATGTAATTCTTCAAAAATGCCTGTGCTATTTTAGCGTATTTTAGAGGATTCGCTTTATTTGGATCTTGCTCAGCTTCAACGACCAACCAACCATTATAATCGGCATCTGCAAGGACCTTAAAAATGATGTCAAAATCAATTGCTCCATTAGTATCTCCAGGCACTGTAAATACTTCAGCTTTGATAGAATCTAAAAAGCTTAGTTTCTTTTGTTTTGAATCTAGTAAATTCTTACGCCGGATATTTTTCAAATGAACATGACCTATCCGTTTAGCATATTTTTTAGTCACAGTTAAAGGGTCAACATCTGCATAGTATAAGTGGCCTGTATCGAGTAGAAGTTTAAGCAGATCAGGGTCTGTTAATTCCATTAACTTTTCAATCTCCTCAAAATTTTCAACACAAGTGCCAACATGTGGGTGATAGCATAACCGCATATCATTATCAGTCGCTAGCTTACCCAGTTCGTTTAAACCGTCAGCAAGCAACTTCCATTTCTCATCATCAAGGATGGGTTTGTTCGTTAATGGAAATATGGGTTGTTGATGTACAGCATTTGCAAGTTCAGCGACAACAATGACGTTACTACCGCCAATGCTTTTCATAAATTCCAATTGCTGTTTAAAAATATCTCTGGTGTCTGAACCATCACCGATGGTAAGGTAAGTCCCTACCCACGGTTCGCAAATCGTCAAGCCTCTCATGGCTAACTCTGCTTTCAGCAAATTGATATCAGTAGGAAATTTTGGTGAATCCTGGCAACCTTTAAAGCCAGTTAAAGCCATTTCGCTTAAGATTTGCTGATACGGAATTGGTGGCTTAAGGTCGATAAATGCGTCATCGCTATTACTCCACCCTGTGGGTGTTATGCCCAGAAAGACTTTTGCCGGGTCGAAAATTGCAGTGGATTTGGAACTTTGTATATCAGCCATATTGAAAAAAGTTTAAGTTATTTTGAGGCAATTAAATTGTCAAGCTAGTTATTCATAGACAGGTTCAAGCCCCCAGGACCCAAATCCTTGGGGCTTAGCGCCGGAAGGATGCGCCCCGATAGTTGGCCAAAGTAAACCTTCGGTATAGGAATTTGGAGACAAAACAAACGTTTCGTCTAAAAGGTGTTGCCCATAGTTCTCACGCCAATCATCAGGCAACTGGTACCATGAACCGACATACCAAAGAAGGATAATATTGCGCGCAATGGGGCCCAATTTTGTATCGCAAAAAATCTGCGCTCTTAACAGATCCTGAAGCTCTTCTGAATCCTGGCGATCTGTTTTGTTAAAAATTGCCGAGAACGTCAATAGCAATTGATTTACAACCTCTTCACCGATAATTTCATTGATTTTATCAAAATACAAGACTGCTTGACCTGTCCCAAATAGACGGAATTTTTTAAACCCGGTTAATATTACTGAGAGTTCAAGAAAGTCTTCAAAAAAATGATGCTGATTGTTCATGTCCAATTTTAGTTACGTGTGACAATTATTAATTTCAAAGGTTGGCGCCGCATTAAAACCCCGATGGTTTGGCAAAGGGTTTCTCATTAAAAAACCAATTTTATCCCTTATCTTAAACATGTCGCCAATCGCTGACTCAAGGAATTCAGGATGGCCATTATAAGCTGTAGTGAGTTTGACTAAGAAATCCTTATAAAACTGATTGAAGTCTAAGGCCGCTTCTTTAAGTTCTTCACTGCCTTCGCAGTCTGCCAGACGACAATTTGCCTTAATAGGAAAAACCGCTTCGGGACTATAGTCTACTGTTAGTTCTGGGCCAGTTGGCCTTCCAGGCACGTCATTCTTTTGATAATATCTACCTAATTTCAATTGCTGAAAACGATAGTAGTGCGAAATTTCCTCTGAATTGGGATCTTCATAAATAGTGTAGCCGTCGCCTTCACCTTGATCAATAATTAGCTTGATCGCCTTTTTTGCCGATTCCAGATTGATAACCTTGGTAACCTTGCCGCCGCCGCCCCAAAAACTTTCATCAGGAACTTGACGGCTTTCATCGCCTATGAATACGTTCTTGTCGCCATTTTTCTCGCTCAGTATTTCTAAGCCAAGTTCGATCGCTTTATAAAATTCACCAATAGAATAAAAATGCATTACATCTCCATTCTTCATTTCTACTAGAGGTAAAAAGCGATTCTCGATATTGGGTCGGCTAATCATAGAAATACGACCGTTGGCAAATGATTTAATACGGCTACCCTGAGGGGCTTCACTTGGCTTTTTTGGTCTTTCTATATCAAGAAAGGTTTTTATCGCATCGTCGGAAAAACCTTGCAAACTAACTTTGAAATCTTCTTCACCGTCTGGTAAATAGGTTGGATAAAGGGGTACAAACCCATCGACAGTTAAATTAGGGCTTCCGCCTATTGCATTAAGTATATTAGCTGCATTTGTTAAATGCAACATTTCCTCCCTTAAAATAACGCGTATCACACCCCTTGTGTCAAGATTCTTGTCGTTTTCCGGGTTCATTGAGTATAGTGTAGTCATGTATGGAGGAATCGTTGCATGTTCCAGCTGCATCGCTATCATTAGGTGCTCCCTGATATCTTCAATAGAATCAATTTCCTTAAGATTTTTCATATATAAATAATCAGATAACTTTTAAAATGTCTTCTGCTGTCATAAACGTTACAGCAGCCATAGTTAACGTTGTGTTTGATGTGCCAATGCTAGGCATGCTTCCAGGCCCCACGAGGTATAAGTTGTCATGCATCCAAGAACGTTGTTTCGAGTTTACTACTGAAGTTAATCTACATTCCCCCATTAAATGCGTTCCTGAAAGATGATTCCCGCCGCGTATTTCATATCCATTTCCATTAAAACTTGTGTAGCCGTAATTTAACGGATCGTAAGTGGTGAAATCTTCGGCGCCTAAACGTTGAAATATCTGTTTTGACAGTTGCCGCGCATAAGCAATACCTTCTAAAGAATACTCTGGGATAGACCATGAAAGAATAGGGCGAAAATTTCCGAGGCGGTCTTTGTAGTTGGGATTTACCGTAACACGATTGCCAAATTCAGGTAACATTTCCACCATGTTTGCCAACAACAGCTGTCGCGAAACCTGATTGATCAGGCCACTTTTCAGTGCGGTGCCGAATTTGTTTTTGTTGTTAACGAGATCTAAAAGGTCGCTGTAAGGCGATCCGGTCGCCCATCCCCAACCATCATTATGAATATCAATAGCAAATGCAGCCTGGTTATTCCTGAACTTACCCCTTCGCAGCGTTGAAATGCCAGATGTGCAACTCGTCCCGCGCATTACTCCAGCATTTTCGGTCAGCAGGCCCCAGGCAAGCAAATACGGGTGATCCATCAGATGCCTGCCCATATAATCATTATCGGCCGGCAAATTGGAGGCCAGCATTAGCCTCGCGTTCTCAATCGCGTTTGCGGCAAGGATAAATACTTTGCCTGATACGCTGCCACTTCCAAACGCGCTACCTTGAATACTGTCATAAGTTTTGTATTCAATTTTCGTTACCCTTTGGGTAAGCGGATCAGTACAAACTTTCGAGGCCACTGCCTGTGTTAAAAGATCAACGTGCCCTGTAAGTAAGGCTTTCACCAAAGTTTTTCGCGCATCGTATTTTGCCTGCACAGGGCAAATTGGTACGCAATTGGTATTTCCCTGGCAACGCTCGCCCGAATTATCCTGATGCGTATTTACAGCGCCTATCGGCTTATAACCTTTATTAGGGACACCGTTTCTGGCCTGGGGAAAAGTAGAAACATTTAGTTTGAATTTTTCTCCTCTTATTGCAGTAGGTGCTCCGTTAAGTTTTCCCCCAACAATTTTATCCAAATAGGAAGGGGGAATCTCCTGCATTGGGTAAATGTAATTTTCTTCAAATACCACTCCTATGGCTTCTTGACTTGCGACGTCACCCGAAACACCCAACTCATATTCTGCTTTACCGTAATAGGGTAAAATATCTTTGTATTCAAACGGCCAGTCTATACCTTTTCCAAAATTTGTTTTCATTTTAAAATCTTCGGGCAGCATTCTGGGAGTTTTTGCTTCCCAGTGATTCGTAGTGCCTCCGATTACTCTCGCGTAAGTGGTGTCGCTTTCAAATGGGCCGTTTTGTACTAAATAGCTATCGGAATTCACTTGTCCAAGCCCAAGTCTTCTCGCGTCACTACTTCTTGGCATGGGTTTACATTGATTTTAAAAGGCGAATTATTATCTTTAGAAACTGCGGTATAAAAAGTTGATATCAAGTCGTTATAGCCATGGCCATCGATACTATCTGCCGGGCCTGCTTCCACAATCAGGACGCTTTTTTTAGCCTTAGCTAATTCCATCGCAATAAGCGAACCCGCAATTCCCGAACCTACGATGACAGCATCGTATATTTTTTCTTGAGCAGTTTGATGACTGATGATTTTGTCGCGAAAATCGTGCTGTATATTCATGGGGCTCTATATTTAATTATGAATACTCAATAATTTATGCCAACCTCAATGGCGAAGTATTACAAAATCTATAGACCAGCATAAAGCCAGTCTATTTTTATTTCAGAAATCAATTGTCGTTAACAGGCGCGCCGTTCCGTTCATCAATTGCGATAATCAAGGCAATGTAGCTCCATGTCAAATCCCTCGCACTAAGCATAAAGCCTGAATTCAAGTCAAATTGTTCAGATAATGAACCATCGGATGCACCATGGTATTGGACTCGTCTTAAATATGCATCCCCCATTTCCGCCAATCCCATTGTTATTGCTCTGAAAGTTGTTGTTTTGGATGTGATACTATCCCCCACATTAATGGTTACAGGTTTTTTGCGCGAAACAATCGAAGCGGCCATGTCGATAGCCATGGATAAAAAATCGATGTTTAGGGCAGTAATATTGATGACCTTGTCATTAATAAATAATTTTGATGAAAGATAACAGAGACTGCTCATCGCTAATGTACAGAGGAACCAAGGATTGGCTTTTCCGCCATTAGGATTATAGGTGTCCTCCTGGTACCTGCCAATGCCGGGAAATACGGCATTGCCATCTGGCGTTTGAGTAATTGAATTTATCGGATAAAGCGGCAGGAAAGCCTGATGCAAAGCATAGGCCGTAGCTAAGACCCGATCATTGTGAGGGGGATAAAAAGGAAAGTTTTTAGAATAGCCGTAGCATGAACCTAATATAATGGCAATGTCCAGATTCGAATATTTATAATTTAGCCCTCCAACCTGATCTATTGTCGTTTTGAGGCGATTATTTTGTACGTCCCAAAAACGGTCCATGTCATTTTCAATGTTTTGAGCTTGTACATTATAAAAAGCTGCAGCGCCCGGATCCCTTAACAAAGTTGCTAAAGCCGCGCCCTCACGAAGTGCCGTTCTTTGTTGCATTCTGGTGTAAAAATGGGTGCCATTAACCTCTTCCCAAAGGCAAAAACAAGCGTCTTGCCAATGATGGCCAACAAAATCAAGATCGGCTTTTATCACACTTGAAGATGGCTCTTCTCCGTCATAAAGAACCTGGACAACATAGTCGCTTTCGTTTTCTTTCATTAAGAGATTAATCCACCGAATTAAAGCGATGGCACGCTCAGCAGGACCATCGTTTTGTGGCCTTCCCCACGGTAAATCATATGCTGGTCCAGTCACATAAAACTTTGGTTCGCCCAAACTATTACTCAGGGTCGGAACGGTTTGATTTATTTTTGAAAATTCTACATACGATTTGATTGCCGCATCAAATCTATCCATGTCCATTGGTAGATAATCGGTTGCTACCAAGGTTCTCATTGTTCTTGCGGCATCTCTTACCCAATGAAAATAATAATTAGGATCAACAGTGGACGGCGACGCCAAAACCGAACCGGGATGCCCGTCTGGAGGGGAAATATTAGCGATAGCTTTTTCAAATGCTGTGCGCTGGCTCAGGGGCGTCCATTCTTTAAGAGCCTGCAATGGAAATGCGGTGGAATTTGACATGGTTAGGGTTTATAAAATTGTATATGTTTAAGTTCTTGTTTTTCAATTTATTCCATACGCATCTTTATCTTTCACGTTCGTAAATTTAAGTTAAAGCACTTTAATGTACCTAAGGTGTTTTCACGGTATTTTTTATTTTTTTAATCACATTTGTTAATTTTATTTGGGTATAACTATCGCTGCTTCTGTGGCTTATGGTGTTTGATAACCCCAGTTAACATCAAACAGTGCTACCATCGGGCAAAAGTCACGGGTTTCAAAAGCTTTGCAGTTTCAAAGATGTTTTATACCATAAATGGGCATAACTGCATTCTTATTTCATTGTTTTTTCAATACGACAAAACGATGATTGTACATTATTCCGAGATGCTTCCTTTTGAAAGATGGAGAAAATAGGATTACTATCATGCGGCCGTTGGTTCGATCATCCCTCCTCTGGTACCCGCACAGCATCGGATACCTTATTGCATTTGATAGGCCTAGCCGTTGCCTACGAAGAATTGGGATTAGACGGCCTTTATTTCCGCGTTCATCATTTCGCACGTCAGCTGGTGTCGCCCTTTCTCTTGCTTTAGGCGTAGTAGCATTCTTAAAGACAAGTTTTCCACATCTCAAGTCGACAAAATTGGCCTAAAACAGGTCAAATTTTTCGTTACTGGTTTGTAACTCAAAACTTGTAACTTGCTGATATTCATAGATTAAGTACTTTCTGTATCGGGAAATAGTTGATTATCATATACTTGTATTTGTTTGCATTTATAGGTAACCTGTAGCACATTTTTAGTATGAAACCAGTAGGAAATGAAAAATCTACGGTAAACCCAATGCGGTTTCTCCCTGTATTCTATTTATTATCTATTTTTTCTTTTGTTAAAATCATAAAAAACTCATGAAGGTTTTACCCACGAAGTAAAATTTTAATATTTAGTTATTTTAATTTTGTAAATTATTAATAATCAAATACATGGGTATAAGCATCAGAGAAACTAAACTTGCAAAAAATAGAACACGACTATCATTGGATATCTACACACAGGGCAAAAGCTACTATGAAAATTAGGGCTATTCGTGTATGATAAACCCGAAAGCAAAGATGATCGGGAACATAACAAAAGAACAAAAGCGCTTGCAGAGAGTATCAAAGCTCAAAGCATAATCGAATTACAGGAAGATCGTTTTAATGCGGTTACAGGCTTTAAAAGTCAAGCGAGCTTTTTGCAGTATTTTAAAAGGTTAACAGAGGAAAGAAAAAGGAATGAGGGCAATTATGGAAATTGGTTCAGCACCTACAAACACCTGTTTAATTTTTGCCAACGGCAAGGACATAAAATTTGCAGACTGTAATGAAATATTTTTAAATAAGTTTAAACAGTACCTACTATATGGTCACGTAACCAAAGGTAACGGCGATCTTTCTAATGCATCAGCATCATCATATTTAATAAGGTTAAAGCCGCTTTAAATCAGGCATTCGATGAGCGCATAATCGTTGATAACCCAGGGAAACGAGTAAGAGTATAAAAGTACCTGAAGGCAGGAGACAATATTTGTTAGCCGAAGAATTACGGAAATTATGTAAAACAGATTGCTTAGTGCCAATATTAAAAAATGCATTTTTATTTAGCTGCCTTACCGGTTTACGCTGGTCCGATATAAATAAATTAGTATGGAAGGAAGTAGTATATTCAGAAGCAGAGAAACAGCATAAAATTCATTTTACACAGAAAAAAACAAAGAGAGTTGAGTACCATCCTATAAATGATGCTGCCCACAAATTATTAGGTAAACGCGGCAATGATGATGACAGGGTTTTTGTAGGCGTAAAATATAGTGCCTGGCATAACCTCCGCTTGGCGCAGTGGGTAATGGATGCTGGTATTAATAAAAAAATAACTTTCCATTGTGCAAGGCATACATACGCTACCCTATTATTAACTGCTGGTGGTGAATTAGTAACTAATTAGTCCTAAACAGTACTAATTAGCACAAAACACCACAAAAAGTAAGGGAAATAACAACGGATATCCAGCTCGTAATTTTCAAATGTTAAGCGCATAATTCTGAGTGCATTT
>Ga0302315_10002798_pt1 | contig 16213 bp, 8 predicted proteins | sample III_Palsa_N3_1_FD_200532 | JGI IMG/M metagenome (GOLD analysis project Ga0302315, IMG submission 200532) | Peat permafrost microbial communities from Stordalen Mire near Abisko, Sweden - III_Palsa_N3_1 | ecosystem: Environmental > Terrestrial > Soil > Palsa > Peat permafrost | place: Sweden... | reverse complement strand
CATGCTGCTAACCTGCGCCGGCCTGGGAATTACCCGACCGTCAATGGCCGATCCAGTTCCGACCGTCCATGTAGCAGGAGCCGTCGCCAAACCAGCCGACTGGACAAATGCCCAGCTTACCGCAGGCGCAGCAGGGCCGGTGGTAAGCATCGCCTATACGCTCAAAGGCGTTTCGCACGTCAGCCACTGCGTCTCGCTCCTGGACGTCATAAAGGCCGCACAGCCCAACTTCAACCCGCACATCAAACACCACGACCTGCAGTTTATCGTCGCCGTACAGGGCATTGACGGCTACACGGTAGACTTCAGCCTGGCCGAACTACTTCCAGAACTTGGCAACCATGCGGTTTGGGTCGCCCTGGACGAAGATGGCAAGCCTCTGGTCGACGAAACAGGCCCGGCGGAATTAGTCGTAAAGGATGACGTCAAACCAGGCCGCTGGGTGCACGGCATCGCTTCCATCACCATTGTAGACGGCGCAAAGACATAGCCACGCAGGAAAATCATGCCGCCATAACGAATTACGTACGAATAATCCAGCACACTCGTATGGACTGAAGCGGAGGTAGCTCAATGACCGGAGTACAGATCGCGGCGATCGCTGCAAGCGCGTCGTTAGGAATACTTTATGCGATTCCTTCATGGGCTGCCCCCGCTGCAGCCGCGCCTTCCCTTACCCTGACCGGGACGGTGATCTACCAAAACGGCGACCCCGCCACCGACGCCACCGTTATTTACGATAGAGTCGACAACCTGACCCACACAGTCACCACCACCATCGCAAGCACGGATCAAACCGGGGAATACCATCTTAAAATAGCGTCCGCCAAACCAGACACATATGTGTCCATACTCTACGCGGAATCCCCCACCGGCACCGGATTCTTAATGCACCACTCCGCGGATGCCCCGCAAACCATAATGCTAGCTCCGTTTACCGAGCTTCACGTGCACGCCGTCGATCGAGACGGCCATCCCATCCCTCACCTGCGCATCTGCCCGGCCATCTTCGGCGCCTTTAATTCCATCACAATCTGGAACCGGTACATTCCCACCGAGTGGACGCAGACTACCGATGCCATGGGCGAAGCCGTCATTAAAAATCTTCCGCAAGGAGCGACGATTGAGTTTGATTCCGCGGACGATAATTACACACCCTCCAAACGGCTTAAATGGCCCAACGTCTCCACAACGAGCATAAACGACGACATCACCGTTTATTTCTCACCATCAGCCACAATTTCAGGCCAGGTAGTATATAACTCAACGCATAAGTCCGCAGCTGGAATTATCGTGTACATGGACGCAAACCGCACTCACATCGAAACTCTGACAGACCGTAAAGGCCGCTTCACAACAACCCACCTGCCCGAAGGAACCTACAGCCTGCGAGCCTCCGTCCCATCCGGCGATCCCGACCTATGGGCCGCATGCGCCAGAACGGTAACCGTTCAACCGGGCGAGAAGCTAACAGACACAACACTAACCCTGCTGCGCGCCGGAATCGTCACAGGGAAAGTCCTGAATGAATCCGGCAACAAACCAATATCCAACGCTCTTATCGTGGTCTCCGGCCCCGAGCGCTCCGGCCTGAGTGGAGACTGCTCAACCCCCGTCAATCCCGACGGCAGCTACCGCGTGCCTGTTGCCCCCGGCACTCAAAGCGTAAGCCTGTGGATTAAGAAAAACAGCCAATCACAAGACTTGCAAGGCTATCCCGCTCAAATTGTCCGGGTCGGCCAGGGAGAAATCAGCACAATCGACTTTAAAGTGTCGCCGCCAAGTCCCATAATCCCGTTGACGGTCCTGGTTCTTGACCCTGGTGGCAATCCGGTAAGCGGCGCCAGAGTAATCGCCCAGGACCAATTTAATAGACTGACCTACGGGATAACCGACAGCTCAGGACAGTACGCCTATCCAGACTCCGGCGGCAAAGTAAGCTTCCTCGCCAGATCCAACGACCTGGGCACCGCAGCAGCCATCCTGCCTGCAGACGGCAAACCAGTAACCCTGCAGCTCTCCTCCGGCGTATTCTCAACATTCCAGGGACAGGTCAAAGACAAAAACGGCGCCCCCATATCCGAGGCGCAAGTAAGACTTTTCCGATGGAGTTCAGACACAGCAGTCCAGGTGGATAGAGTAGAGACCGACGCAAACGGCCGGTACACCTTCGGACCCAATTTCGGAAACTATAAATACGACGTCAGCGTGAGCTCCACTGGATCCGGCCCCGAATACAACGAAGCATCTTCCAACATCGTTAACGCCGCACGCGGCCAGACAGTTGTGTTTTCAGACGTCATACTCGAAAAAGCCGAAAGCTTCGTCAGCGGCACCGTAGTCAACGCCCACGGAAAACCCATCGAAGACGCCAATGTAACCATAGTCAATAGCAGTTCCCCAACCGATGCCGCCACAACCGACAAACACGGCCGCTTCACAATAACCGGCGTAACCAAAGGCCAAACCGACATCTCCATAGACTCCCCCGACGGCGGCCACATCCAGGGAACAATCCCCTCCGACCGCCGGGACAACGTCATTAGGTTGAAATACGACAAACTAGTGAGAGGAAAAACGAGAAATCTGGTCGTAGACCGAGTGAATCAGTAGGGTGATCTTCGATTGGGAAATCTTACTCCTCTCCCCCATTCCGATGGCGGGAGAGGGTTGGGTGAGGGGGGCCGGCTCCTAATCCTATCCCCCTACTACTTCCTCAAAGTCTTCAGCGCCCCACTCCACCGCAAAAGCTCCGCCAACATCGTCGTAGCCGACTTCTCAATAATCTCCGTCGCTACAAACTCCCCCGTATCATCAATCAAAGTCGACACAAACGGAATAGTCACCGCCTCCGGCAGCGGAACCAGCTTAAGCGTAGTCAGCATCTGCTTGGTCATCTGCACCGCGCGTATCCCTCCCGACATCCCCCCATAGCTCACAAACCCAACCGGCTTATAACTCCACTCATGCACCAGATAGATCAGCGCATTCAAAAGCGACGGAGGCGTGCCGAAGTCGTACTCAGGCGTCACAAACACAAACGCATCCGCCGAATCCACGGAAGCAGCCCATTTCTTCGTATGGTCATGCACGTACTGCTGCCGCATCGGGTGATTCGGCTCATCGAACACCGGCAGATTAAAATCGGCCAGATCCACCAGCTCGATATCAAATCCGCCCTGTTCGCTCACCGCATAATCGTAAATCCACTTCCCAATCGTCGGTCCAATGCGACCTGGACGAGTGCTAACAATAATAATATTGAGTTTCGGCATGCTTTTCTTCCTTAACGTTCCACAAAGGCGCTCACTACGCCAACAACCAAAATAATACCAGAACCAGGTCGCAACTCCTCCTTCCGTAGGGGCTTGCCTGAGGGCAGAGGCAACCCTCCCGATCTATCACAAAGCGCTATCTGCCCGATTGCACGCCCGTCCTGGAACTTCCGATCTTGACAACAACCCTCTGAATGTCTATACTGGTCCCTATAGACATATGACGACAATTAGTTATCACAAAGGACACAAAACATGCCAGATGAAATCGTGGATATCGCAATTATCGGCGCTGGAACAGTTGGAACATCGGCGTAAAAAGCTGGGAAGTAAAGCACCAAATCATCGAGCCACTTTCCTACAAACAAGTGCCGCTCTACATCTGCGGAGACTGGCTGAAGTTCTTCGAAGTAAACGTCCTCAGTGGAGTACGCCTGAGCCGCGCCTACCTCCCAGCCATGAAAGCAAAGAACTGGGGACGCATCCTCTTCATCTCCAGCGAATCCGCCGTCCAAATTCCCGCCGAGATGATCCACTACGGCACGACCAAAACCGCCCAGCTCGCCGTAGCCCGAGGACTCGCCGAATCCCTCGCGCACACTGGGATCACCGTCAACTCCGTGCTCCCCGGCCCCACAAAGAGCGAAGGCGTAGCAACCTTCGTCAGCCAATTGGCCCAGCAGCAGGGAATAACCGAAGCCGCCATGGAAGAAGAATTCTTCAAGACAGCCCGGCCTTCATCCCTCATACAAAGGTTCCTGACCACCGAAGAGATAGCAGACACCGTCGCCTACCTAAGCAGTCCCCTGGCCTCCGGGACCACAGGCTCGGCCATAAGAGTAGACGGGGGTGTGGTTCGATCGATTGTGTAGGGTGTCGTCTCCTTCGGTAGGGGCTTGCCTGAGGGCAAAGGGAAGAGCTTCAACAAAGCGCAAAACATAACACTGCCCGATTGCACGCCCGTCCTGTGGGGCGGCGAACTGCACTTTCTAACGGGCGGAGCGTCTTTAGTGGGCTCGAAGACGGGCGTGCAATCGAACTGGCGCTGACACGCCAACTCTCAGGCAAGCCCCTACAGGAACACGCACAAAACGTCACTCAAAGTTCTACCCCAAAAAACACGCACTTCCCACCCCCAGCAGCAAAATCCACATCAATACGCGCACGCCCATCTTCCGCCTCACTAACCGTAACCCCAGGCATCCGCCACGTGGAAAAACTCACCCGTTGCCGCGTCACATACGTATACTTCCCCGTAGCACTGGAAAAGAGCGACACAACACCGCGTCCGGTTTCCGGATTGATCTTCTCATAAATCTCCGGACTTCCGCCCACCGCCCCGCTGCGTTCAAGCGCCGCAAGCGTAACATCGTCCCGCACCCTCTTATACGCCGCAAGCGCCGCCCCGAACCTCTTATAACCCTCGTCGGTAAGGCTTAGCAAATCGCCCCAGATCCCATTTTGACCCAGCACCAGCGACGCGATGTTCAATTCCTGACTTGCCGCACCTTCATCCGGCAGATAATGCGTCAAAAACAACACGCTGGGCACCCACTTGTCGTAAGTCAGCGGAGACCGGCAAATCCAGGCGCGGGCAGGCCCCGGATAGAAGAACAGATTCACATTTCCATCCACGGGCGGCTTAAGATCGTAGGTCTGGTTATAGGGACCGTTGTTGATCAGAAAATACTTGCCCGCCGACAAAAAGCTCAAGCCAACCGACCGGCCGCCCTCCGTAATGTCGAAGTCGACAATCGCTTCGGGGCACGCCGCGCACAGCTTATCCACCACGCGCGCCATGTAACCCACCTGCTGAAACGCGTAACTCTCCGAGCGCTCCTGCTCTGTGTTTTCCCGCGTCCCATGGAAATGATCCGGCGAATCGCAGCCGTACTGGCCAATCGCGTCCCACTTGAAGTAAGTCACCCCAATTTCCCGCACCAGACGAATCAACTCGTCGGCAAAAGCCTCCCAGTAGCGGCTCACCAGACAAACGCCCTGGCTGGCTTCTGTCTCCCAAATCTCATAAGGGTTCTGCGGCTTGCCCTGCGAGGTCATCAGGCAGTCCTCATGCTCGATCCGCATTCTGCTCGTAACCGCCGCAACCACGGGATTGAACCACAACCCCATCTTCATGCTGTAGCCATCAAGACGTTCCCGCACAGCCTTCAGTCCATCCGGAAAACGCGACAGGTTCACCCGCCAGTCCCCAGTCTTCTCGTACCAGCCCGTATCCAGCACAAACACGTCGATCCCCATGACATGCGCCGCATCGATCTCCGCCAGGATGCGTTCCTGACGCATCGATTCAAGATAAGGCTGCCCGTTCCACCACCGATTGCGCTCCTGGTAGTTCCAGGTGTTGTAGAAGATATACGGACGGCGCGATTCTGCATTCTGCGTCATCCCGTGCAGCACGAATTCGCGGTACGACCGCGCCAAATCGTCCTCATTCCCCACCACCAAACCCACATGCATCCAGATCGTCGCATACGAATGATCGGAATCCACAACCTGACCATCGCAATAATTGCCCTTCACAGCCTTGAGCGACACCAAACGATCCGGCCCAAGCACGAACTCCACAAACGCATCGGGAACCTGCGATCCATGCTCGTAGGCAAGCAGCACCGCCGAATCTTCGAACTGTCCCACCAGGATCGGGCCGAACGCAGTCATGGAATTGTTGAAGTGGACTTCGTCCAGATCTCTTTCCGAGAGACAGTACGAGTGCACCATCGAGTTAAACTCAGAGAGATGGACCTCCTTCACAATCGGCAGCGCCTCGAACGACGCAGCAAGATAAGTCAGGCTGTCCGCTCCGCTCGGCTTCATCAGACGGCACGGTGTCCGGCTCTCCAGTTCGTAGCGAAAGCGTATAATCGGGCTATCGGCCCTTACCTGAAAGACGGCGGTCAAAGAAAGATCGGTCCGCGCGGCAAGAGTCCCACGCTGGCGATACTCCGTAACGCCGTTCGAAAGCAGAACGGGCTCCCCCACCATCTCCCAGCGGCCCACAGCCGCCTTGACAATCTCCCCATCCACACAAAATTCAGGCGGGGCTATCGAGAAGGCTGTGCCCCCTGCCGTCCACGTCCACAAAATACCCTCGGCCTCAGACTCGGAAATCTCCAGAACACGGTTAGAAATCATTGCTTCTCCAAAAGTTGGTGCAAAGCACGCAGAACATCGGGCTGGTTTGGGCTTATTTCCAGCGAATGGCGGTAGGTTGCCTCCGCATCGGAGGACCGTTCCAATTTTTCGTACACAGTTCCAATTCGGAACAAAGCCTCTAGGTTATTCGAGTCAACAGCCAAAATTTCCTTGTAGATTTGCACCGATTGAAGCCAATTTTCTTTCCCATCGCTGATATAGCCAAGTTCCATATGCCGATTGACCCATCCCGGGTCGGTCTTCAACGGCGTCTGGCCACCGTCCGTATTTGAATCCGCACCGTCCCCATTGGAAATCCCCGCCGTAAGCGCTACCAGAATGGGAATGCCCTGCTTCATGCTGTGGAACGTAATCCCCTGGATCGCCAGATTGGGATGCGGATTCGGCCAGGCCATGTCGTACAAAGAAATCGAGGGAAACTTCGCACAAGATCCCGTCCACGCCGCGCTCGTCTTAGTATCCGTTTCAAAGGGAAACGGCGCCTCGTGATTCCCATCCGCCCAATCCCGAATATTGATTCCCCCTGCGACCTTGATCTCGTAAGACGAGCCGTCCGCATAGTGTACGGTATAACTCGATTGCTCGCTCGTGCCCGTCCACGCCTCCGACTGCAGGAAAAAGAGAGCGCCCGCCTTCCCAGAAAACGGCAGATCCACATCGGTAGGAAGGTTGCCGAGAATGTAGGGTGACGCCAGAACGAGGATGCTCTTTGGCTTATCGATCTTAAAGGGCACCCCGCCCAAAACCTGGACCGGCTTATCCACAGGAAAACCGCGCAGATCGTTGTCTGGCCCCTGATCGGTCCATCCCCCCTGCCCATCCAATGCCTTATCGTCGATGAAGGAACGATTCAGAACACTCGAGAGATCCACAGGCTGGTAGCTCATATGCTGCGGAATCCGCAAAGGCATCGGCGTATCCAAACGGACTCCCAGATCAGTCAGCAAGACCGAGCCAATAGTCTGCGCATGGCTGCGCACGGAATCGCTGGTTGTCTCCCAGGCGATGTTATCCAGCAATATCCGGCCGGCCTTTACGGGCACTTCCACAAGGTACGACGGATATGTCAGCGCCAGTCCGTTCTGAGCCGCCAAAGTCCAGGTCCCAAGGGGAGCCAGCATGCTGCTCTCCCTGTACCAGCCCTCCGCGTAGCTCTCAGTATCCGGCCGGTGCCTCCAGAACAGATCGTAGTTGGTTAGACCCGCGCTAAAATCGCTCTGAGCGGTATGGATAGCGCGTCCGTCCCAGGAATGCGGTCCAGCCGCAAATACCTGCACGCTGCCACCGCAAATCTGCGATACTACATCTCGATTACCCGGCGTAACGCCATGGATAAGAAGCTGGCCGCCGCCCGCCACAAACTGATGCAGCGCCGAAATATCATCCTGAGTTAACCCTATGCCGGGCGCGCGCGCCCCATCCAAGATCACCGTATGCAGGCCGCCCAGATCCACCGCTCCATGCACGGGCTTCAGGTCCGCATGCAGCGCGTCCAAAGTCTTCGCAAAATCCGCGCCACCCCAATATCCCGCCAAGATCTGCGGCTCCGGCCGTCTGGCCGTATATTTTAGCAAGGCATTCCAGGTCAAACCGGCTATCGGATTCTCGTCCAAATGGGTCGTCAAATCCAACTGCGAACACAAGATCGATCCCTTCCCATCAGGATGCTCGATCAGCGCCGAATAGACCATCCCCTTGGGTCCGCCGGAATCCAGCAGAGTGCGGAAATTCCCGGCATCGGGCTTTACATACAGGCTCCCCCCAACCCGGTGGCCGGGATACCAGAACGAAAAGTCATCCGGACCTATCTCCTTAAAGAAGGCATCGCCAGGATAGAAGCTCCACAATTGACTGGCCGTCAACCCCGTCGTCTTCAAAGATACGGGAAGCAGCATCGGAACCGCATCCTGCCGAAGCACCAGCAGTCGTCCGCCCTGCCGCACGAAATGATCCAGCGCCTCGCGGCCCGCCTCGTCGTCCTGCCCCGCAGCATTCTCGCCGATCACGAGAACATCCAGCCCGTCCAGGGATGCGGACGTGATCTCTGAAACTACACTTGGCATCGTTCCGTTAAACGATGCCATCACCTTACGCGTCGTCCCCGCCGGATCATACAGCCCAATCCTCACCCCACTCGGAATATTAACCGGCGTATGCGGACAAACATCCATCGGCAGATTAACCGTGCTTACCGGAGCGCCATTTTCCAGCAGAGCCATGCGCAGCTGCATCTGCGCACGCTGCTTAACCGCAGGTAGATTCACTTCAATGTGAACCCGCTTCAGATCTCCGGACTCAAAAGCGGGCGTGGACATCGACTTCTGCAGGACCGTACTGCCGTTAACCAGCTTCCACACAAACACAAGACTCGCCGGATGGAAACGGTCATACTCCAGATTGACATCAAAAGAGACAGACCGCCCGCCAAAAAAGTGCGCATACCGCTGAATGGGATTGATATCCACCGGCGGCAGATAGGTGCCGACCGGATCGCGGTAGATCCATTCCCAGGGCTCGATAATGGCGGCATCCGCATCGCGGTCGCCGCGCATAAACCAGGCCGACGCCGTCTTAATCGCAGTCTCCGTCGCCGCCGGGCTGGCGTAGGGCGCATCCCCTGCAATCCGAGTAAGGCCGTCCGGCGGGCTAAAGAAGTAGTTCCAGAGCGTCTCGTTGATTACAATCGGCTTCCCACCCCACGTAATCTTCGACTCACCGGCCACATTAGCCACGTGCTTCACGATTCCGTCCGGAACGTGCTCGCCCACCACCAGCTTCTCATCCATGGGATGCCAGTAGGCCGCATCCGGGAAAAACGCGTGCTCGTCGTAAAGCGCCGCTACATCCACGGGATAGTGGGTCGAAATAATCGGACTAAACCCGCCCAGATCCAGATCACAGCCAAATTCAAGAATCCGCGATGTATCGACCGCCGCAACCGCCTTTCCAAGCGCCCTCAGCCGCACCTGATTCGGAGGAGTATCCGCCCCATGAAATTCATTCGACAGATACCAGGTCACGATGCTGGGATGGTCGCGCATCCCCAGGACAGATTCCACCGATTCAGCCGCCGCATTCTTCCAGTACTCATCGGACTGCATAACATATTCCGTAGGCCCGCTAATGCCGTTCAGCTCCCAGGCTATAGGTATGCCCTCTTCATCGCTCATCTCAATCCGGTACTCTGGTTCGCACACATGACGGTGCATATAAATACCGAACCGCTTGGAAGCCAGCATAAACTTTCGCCCAAAGTCGCGCGTTCCCGTTTCGGATACATTCGTGCTGCCTCCCATGGACTGCAAAAACGCATTGGCCACAAGCTTTATCGGTTGCCCGTTCCACATCATCTTGACGCCGTCCGGCCAGAACTCGCGGAACCCAAAGCGTGTCTCATCCCGGTCGATGACACGGCCCTCGCCATCCTTAACTTCAGTCACAAGCTGCAAAAGCTTCGGATCGCCGGGATTCCACAAAATGGGATTCGGCCATCCCTGCTCGACATTAACCGTGGCCGGCGACGAATCCGTCAGCGGCACATCGGCAAAACGCAGCACTTCCTTACCCTGATACAGGACACTGTTGGACAAAACGGCATGCTGCCCGGCCCCCATTGCGGGAGGCTGAATTTCAAGGGAAATCTTCTTCTGACGAAACGACGTAGTCACAAAAACATCGTGTACAGGCTGCGCGGATGTCCCATAAAGCCACATCTCCGCCAGACCCGGCCCCACCGGCTGAGGAGCAATGAGCGGGCTTTGCATGCCGACTTTAATCACCGGATCGGCCAATGCAGAATCTTCCAGAGTTGCAATCCCATCCCGCAGTCCAATCTCAATTTCGTTCGATCCCGGACGAATCGCCGAGGTCACTTCAAACTCGAATGGCCCGCCGTGACCGAAGTGTTTGCCAACCTCAACACCATTTACGAACACGCGGGCCTCTTCGCTCGCCCGCTCGATATGCAGGAACATCCGCCGGCCGGCGCCCGCGCCGCTAAACCACGCAGGCAGAGTAAAACCGCGCTTATACCACGCAAGGTGATCCTGCGGCGCGCTATCATACCACGAAGCTGGGAGTGTCGCTGCCTGCCATCCAGTCAGCGAGCTTATCGTCGAAATATCGCCAATATGCCGGGTCGCCGCCGTTCCGTTGTCCTTAATCGAAACCCACTGCCAACCGTCGTTCATCCACATCTTAGGACGCGAAGGATCCGGATTGTCCGTAAGCTTCTCATATTCCTGAAGCTTATCAAGCTGCGGGACGCGCCCCCCCGCGGTAATATGGACGATAGCGCGGTACCGGTCGCTGTCCGTCAACGCAAAGCTCAGCGTATGGCTGTAGTCTGCCCTGTCGTTTACTTCAACAACATCCGTCTGCGTTGCCACCGGACGTTCCCAGTAGTCGAGAACGGTCACCTTAACGGTAAATTGCTCCGTCTGCCCCGTGACATTGGTAAACGAATAGCTAAACTGCCCATCCTTGGTCTGCTGCGGCGCAGCATCAGGCAAAGTAAACCCTCCCGAGAGGCGCACCTGATCGTCGAGGTCGGTGTCATAAATCGGCGACACATCGACAGGAGCAAAAGCCAGACGTGTCTGCGAAAGCGCCACTCCACCCACAAACAAACCCGCGCGCCGGGCAACATTCCAGCGGACCTCATCTCCGTTTTGTATCAGAAGAGGCCGCTGCGATTCGATCACCGCAACATTGGTCTTCTCAAACGGGACGATAGGCGTCGCACGGCCAAAAGACACGGCCTTCCCATTCAAAAAGAGCAGAGCCGCATCGGCATTGGATGTTTGTTCCTCACCCGTTCCAGCTCCCGTTTCCGCATCGACACGCAGATAATAAAGACCCGGCCTAATATCGTGAACGCGAAGGGATATCTCCTGCCCGCCCTGCGGCCACACGAACGCCCCCGTACTTGCAAGATCCGCACCTTTCAACGCCTTCCATTCCGTGGAAGGGAACACATATTGACCCGCAAGAGCCGGCAACGGAGACCTGTCAGGCTGCGGTTCGGCGCTTAGGACAATATGCGGTACGCCGAAAATAGCGAGCATTCCCAGAAACAACAATACGGCGCGCGCGCGCGCCTGGTGAAATCCGCGCATGAAGTACCTCTACTTGTAGTGCAATGGGAGCAAAAAGGTCGAAATAGTTAGACACTCTAAACATCGCCCTGAAGAGGCGGCCGATCCTATCGGGCGGGCGCGCCCGCCAAGCGGGAACAGGAAACGTCATCACTCATAACAAACGGCACGGTGATCGGAGCAAAAGACTTTTCCGGCATGGCGATCTTTTTCAACAACATATGGGCGGCCGTCTCGCCGACCTCATATTCCGGAACTAACCAGCTTGTAAACCGACGTCCTGTCGTTAAGTCCTCAACAGGGAGATCGGCGAACATAACTAACGATAGATCTTCCGGCACCCGCAATCCAAGTCGTTCGGCAACATGGGCAATCGCCTTCCCTGGAAACTCGGCATAAGCCACCACAGCCGTGGGCCTGTCCGGCGCTTCCAGGATTCTGTGCGCTATCCCAATCCACTCCTGAACATCCAAAGCATGACGCTCAAGACGGGGCGTTAACCCCGCGCTTTCCATAGCCGAGGCATAACCCTGATAACGATCGTCGACACTGTAGTGCGGGCCGCCGAATTCAGTAAACAAAATCCGGCTGTGACCGAGTTTGAGCAGGTGGATAGTCGCTTCATACCCGGCGAGAAAATCGTCAGGCCGAACACAGTCCCACTCCTGCTTGGAATTGATCCAAACCGCTGGAGCACGGTCCCCTCGTATCCCTTCCAAAACCCGCTCTGGAATCTCCGACGTATAGTTCACCAAAATTCCATCAGTCATCCACTGACGAAGGAATTTGGGCAGCGACACATTGAACGCCATCCTTTCATCCGTCATCCGCGCGATATTCAAATGGTAGTCGTGACTATCGAGAACCTCGTGGATCCCAAGCAGCTTCTGGTCCTGCAAATTACTTTTCGTCGTATACGTGCTCAAAAGCAGCGTGGCGCAGTTAAAGCGCCCCGATCCGATGGCCATGGCCGAGCTGTTCGGACGGTATCCCAGCTTCTCGGCGTGCAGCAGAACCCGCGAACAAGTCTCCTCGCTGTGCATATTACGCTTATTTCCAAGAATATGCCCCACCGTGGCTGTGGAAACCCCGCACTCTGTTGCTATTTGCTTGATAATGGACATGAACTTGACTTACCCTAAATCATTACCGACACCACTATAGTACTATAGAATACCGTATTCTGTCAAGTACAAGAGGGCGTACAATACAAGTGACGCACCCAGGCTGGTAGGGGCGTTGCGGACGGCATCCTTCTGGTTCTTTCCTGCCGGAAGCTGCGCCCTCCTGCATTCCTAACTTCAACGTTCTGTCTGATAGACACTCCCCGACCGCAGCGACCATGCTCCGTTGGATTCGAGGATGCGAACTGTAAGCGACTTCACCTTGACCTGCGGAAAATGGCAGATCGCCTTATGACCGACATTGCAGCCCTCCCACACGGTAATCGGCTGGCTGTGCGGATTCCCCACGACATCGATGGCAAAGCGCCGGATGTGTTCACCGTCCTTGAGGTCTTCCTGCAAAACGATGTGGTCGACGCGTTGGGGTTGGGAAAACTGCCAGGACACCGCATCCGCATCGAGAGACGCTGACGCGAGAGTCGCAACAGGATCGCCGAACCGTCTATCCAGCTCCGCCCTCAGTCCAAGCAAACTTCGACAATCCGCCTTGGGAAGCAGTCCCTGCCTGTCGGGACCGATATTGATCAGCACATTCGCCCCGCGCCCAACCGATAAATAATAAATGCCCAGCAGCTCGCGAACACTCTTAACGGTGTCTTCATCGGCATCGCTGTAGAACCAGTTAACATCGCGCATCATGCAGTCGCACTCCGCAGGCAGCCAGATGCTCTCTGCCAGGGCCTGCTTTTCTGTAGTATTTACGGAGAAATCGACAGCATCAACCGTATTCCAAAGCGGGATAGGCGCCATGCCCGCTTCGTTTCCAATCCAGCGAAAATCGGGATCTCCCATGTTAAAAATCAGGACATTCGGCTGCATGGACCGAATTTCGCGCGTAATGCGCACCCAGTCGTACTCATGCCCTTCCGAACCGCACCCATCAAACCACAGGACATCGATTTCTCCGTACCCGGACAATATTTCACCGATCTGACCGATAAAATAGTCGTCGTACTCTTTTCCATCAGCATACAAACGCGGATTCGCGTCGGCAGGCGAGTAATAAAGCCCCACCTTAACCCCGTAAAGCCGGCACGCTTCAACATACTCCCGGACGACATCGCCCTTCCCATTCTTCCACGGCGTGTTCGCCACTGAGTAATCCGTATACCGCGACGGCCACAAGGCAAACCCATCGTGATGCTTTGCCGTCAAAACAGCATACTTTACTCCCGCAGCCGCCGCCGTCTTCGCCCACTGCCCGCAGTCGAGCCCCTTGGGATTAAAACCACTCGCCGTCATGGGTTTGCCGTCCCAATCCCGGTGTCCCTCATAAAAGGTCCGTATCCCAAAATGCAGGAAAAGCCCAAGTTCCCAATCTTGATACTCCAACTGCCGCCCCGAAGGCCGAGCCAATCTCACACGATTCAAAGTGTTCATACCCTACCCATACTGCCTCCGAAGCGGCGATTAACATCAACTAATCGTCGTCTTCAACCGTCCACATGCCGCAGGGCTGTGCTTCACTGCAAGCGACACTCGTGCTCCAATAAGTATGCTGAACCGGCGCGCCAGGCGTGCTGACGGTATCTTCCGGCCGCAGCCACTTGGCATGTCCATCTCCAAAGAGATAGTTCCACCCGCCGTTATGATAAGGAGTTCCGCCACCCAGACCCTGTGCTGTCGTTCCGCCAAATCCATCTTGTGCGTAGTAGGGCCAGCTTGCGCTTCCCCTCTGGCTGGGCGACTGCACTTCTATGCAGATCGGAACCGAATTGGCTCCCGCTCGGCCAAGCACGCTTACATCATGAGGAGATTCGACAACGATGAGTGTTGTTGCAGGCGAGCCAAATTCCTCCAGTGTCCTTCCCAGCGCAACCGTCGAGCCGTTGGGGCCGGCGGTATTGACATGCCATGCCTCGACATCGCCAAACCCGCCGGCCACGGCATAACTCAGCGGAGCCCCATGGTTCGCCCTCGGTATGTTGTCATCCGGGCATTGGAACACTCCACCCGAAGTACCGTTCGATGTGCCCAGCGTATTGTGCTGCAAATAAGGGCCGATCTCGTACGGCCATATGGTATTGCCCGATGACGCCAGGTTGTTTCCGCCTGCCCCCTGTACATAAGCCATGGGGAACGTCTCGTCATAATCCTGAACATACTGCATAAAGCCAAGACCGATCTGCTTCTCGTTGGACAAACAGGAAGTCTGCCTAGCTTTTTCGCGGACTTTGGCAAAAACAGGAAAGAGGATAGCGGCCAGTATTGCTATTATAGCGATCACGACTAGCAGCTCTATAAGAGTAAACCCTTTGATTGTCATACCTTGCTCCAATTCATCAGTGAAAGATCCGGAACTCATTCTCACAATATACTATAGTACTATAACCAGGCTATCCAGGTGATCGAGCTGGATAGCCATTCTCTGCTGTGAACTGGTACTATAGTACCATAGGTATCCTAGTCTGTCAAGAAAGTTGAAAAACTAGTCGCCGACGACTATGGCGTCGAATTCGACGCCCCCGTAGTTCTGATCGTTGATAATCTCAATCGTGTTATTGCCTGCGTTTAAGTTGACCGTCGTTGATAAGTTCGCCTGAAAACCGCTGCCCCAGCCGCCCGTGTTCAGAAACGTAAGCGTCTGCACCTTCACGCCGTTGACATAAAGGCTCTTTAAGGGATTGCCTATCGTACCGTAGGATATCGTCAGTGTATGTGAACCGCTTGATGCCACGGAAACGTTGTTCCACGTGATGGAGGCGTTAGACACATTCATTGCGCCGACGGACGCGCCATTGGAGAGCCCTGCATCCGTATAGACAGTAGCGCCGTTCGCCAGAACGCCATTTTCGGCCTCATAGGTCGTTGTCGCTTTGACCACATCAGCTTTATCGATATCATCGCCGCCATAATTCTGGTCATTGATGATCTCCACAGTGTTGCTGCCCAAAGCGAGCGTCACAGGCACCGTCAGAACCGACTGAAACCCGCTTCCCCACCCACCTGTATTGTCGAAAGTAAGCGTCGACACCCGGCTTCCATTGACATAGAGGCTTTTGCACGGATTTCCAACGCTGCTGTAGGTGAAGCTCAGATTGTAGTTCCCGGCAGCGAATCCCTGAACATTGCTCCAGGTGATCGACGCATTAGACACGTTCATGGCCCCCACGCGGGCGCCGTTCGAACATCCGGCATCGGACATGATAGTAGCGCCGTTAGCCAGAGTCCCGCTTTCCGCTTCATGCACCACGTTCGATCCATAAGCAATAGCTCCTATATCCAGGCCGCTGCCACTGCGCGGCTGTCCATAAAAGTCGTATGCCAAACCCACGGACGTTGTTCCTGTCTGGTAGGCTGGGCTCGTCGACGCGAAGCTGTAATCGTAGTTGCCCCCCGTTCCTGTGGTGAAAAGTGGATTGCCGTACTTGCCATGTGCATCTTCCCCGAGCGCCTGCCAGGCGGCCAGGGTGTAGCACATCTGGCCGTAGGGGTAGGTAGTGCTGTCCTGAATGTCGTAATTGCTGGCGAAGCCGCCGCCAGA